>ERZ795062.242-NODE-242-length-50150-cov-12.578481_pt1 | contig 50150 bp, 53 predicted proteins | sample MGYA00375146_ERZ795062 | MGnify/ENA primary metagenome ERZ795062 (study PRJEB30191, sample SAMN05720281) | activated sludge metagenome | isolation source: Anaerobic digester | place: USA | collected 2015-07-16 ...
TCCACCTGTTCGAGCACGTCCACGGCGAAAGCCGCGACCGGGGGCAGGCCATGGTTGACCTGCGCAGCCGCTACGAGGCGCAAGGGCTGGAAATCTCCGCCAACGAGCTGCCCGATTACCTGCCGCTGTTCCTCGAATATCTCTCGGTCCTGCCGCCCGCGCAGGCGGCGGAGGAACTGGCCCAGCCCGGCGTGATCCTTTCCGCCCTGGCCGAGCGGCTGGAAGAGAAGGGCACGCCCTATGCCGCGCCGATGCGGATCCTTGCCGACCTCGCCGGAGCGGGAGGGGAAGCCTTCGAGATCGCCCCGGCGGACGATCCCGATGACCTCGCCGCGCTCGATGCCGCCTGGGAGGAAGAGCAGATCCGCTTCGATGCCCCCACGGCGCCCGGCGCCGATGCCGCCTGTCCGCAGGCCGCCGCTATCGTCGCCCGTTTCCAGACCGCCGCATCCACCGGGAGCCAGGCCCATGGCTGATTTTCTCCACCACCTGCTGTTCGGGATCTATCCCTACATCGCGCTTGCCACTCTCGCGGTCGGCTCGGTGATCCGCTACGACCGCGAGCCCTATTCGTGGCGCGCCGGATCGAGCCAGCTGCTGCGCCGCAAGCAGCTGATCGTCGGATCGGTGCTGTTCCACCTCGGCGTCCTGATGATCTTCGCCGGCCACGTTGTTGGCCTGCTTACCCCGATCGCGGTGTTCGATGCGCTGGGCGTCAGCCACGGTGCCAAGCAGCTGCTGGCGATCGTCGCGGGCGGGTTTGCCGGAGTGCTGGGGATCACCGGCGCGACCCTGCTGATCCACCGCCGGTTCTTCGATCCGCGCGTGCGCGCCGCATCGAATTTCAGCGACAATCTGGTGATCCTGCTGCTCTGGGCGCAGCTCGCGCTGGGGCTGGCCACGATCCCGTTCTCGCTCCAGCATCTCGACGGACACGAGATGGTCAAGTTCATGAATTGGGCGCAGGGCGTGTTCACTTTCCGCGCCGGAGCCGCCGACCAGATCGCCGACGTCGCGCCGGTGTTCAAGCTGCACCTGTTCATGGGGCTGACGATCCTGCTGCTGTTCCCCTTCACCCGCCTGGTGCACATGCTGAGTGCCCCGGTGCGCTATATCTGGCGGCCGGGCTATCAGGTCGTCCGTTCGCGGAGGCTGGCATCATGAACGGGGAAGCCGTCATCGTCGGCGGGCGCGAGATCCCGTCCGCCGCCATTGCCGCCGAAGCCCAGCACCACCCCGCACCCGACGCCGCTGCCGCCTGGAACGCAGCGGCCGAGGCTCTGGCCGTGCGCCAGCTGCTGCTCGACGAGGCCGAGCGGCTGGACATTGCCGCCGAGCCGCTGCTCGATGCTGAGGGGCGCCCGCTGACCGGCGAGGACGCGCGGATCGACGCCCTGCTGGAACGCGAAGTGCGCACGCCCCAGGCAGACGAGGCCGCCTGCCGCCGCTTCTACGAGGCCCACCGCGAACGCTTCGCCTCGCCGGTGCTGGTCGAGGCGGCACATATCCTGATCGAGGCCGATCCGGCGGACGAGTTCGCCATGGGCCTGGCGATGGGCGATGCCCGCACCCTGATCCGCCGGCTCCAGGCCGAGCCCGACCGCTTCGCCGCACTGGCGCGCGAACGGTCCGCCTGCCCCTCGCGCGAGCAGGGCGGGAACCTGGGGCAGGTCGGGCCGGGGCAGATGGTGAAGCCCTTCGAGGCGGCGCTGTTCGCGCTGGGCGAGAACGAGCTGTGCCAAAGCCCGGTCAAGACCCGTTTCGGCGTCCACGTGATCCGTTCCGGCCGCCGCGCCGAAGGTCGCCAGCTGCCGTTCGAAGCCGTGCAGGACGCGATTGCCAGCTATCTCGAAGAGGCCAGCTATCGCCGCGCCGTGGCCCAGTACATCGCGATCCTGGCCGGTCAGGCCGGAGTCAGCGGCGTGGCGCTGGGTGGGGCCGACGGGCCAATGGTCCAGTAGGAGCCATGGCGATGGACCAGCCCCTGATCGACGGCCACGGCCGGCGCTTCGAGTACCTGCGGCTCTCGCTGACCGATGTCTGCAATTTCCGCTGCTCCTATTGCTTGCCGCAGGGTTACCGCAAGCAGCCGGGGCAGCCTGCCAGCCTGACCGTGGACGAGGTCCGCCGCCTGGTCGGCGCCTTCGCGCGGCTGGGGCTGTGGAAGGTGCGGCTGACCGGCGGCGAGCCAAGCCTGCGTGCGCAGCTGCTGGAAATTGCCGCTGCCGTTGCCGGAACGCCCGGCATCCGCAAGCTCGCGATGACCACCAACGGCTATCGCCTGGCCGAGCGCGCGGCGGACTATGCCGCAGCCGGGATTTCGGCGCTGAACGTCAGTGTCGATTCGCTCGATCCGGCGCGGTTCGCGGCGATCACCGGCCATGACCGGCTGCCCGAAGTTCTGGACGGGATCGCGGCGGCACGGCTTGCCGGAATACGCACGATCAAGCTCAACAGCGTGCTGATGCGCGGGATCAACGACGACGAGCTGGAAAGCTTCATCGCCTTCGTCCAGCAGCACGATCTGGCGCTGCGCTTCATCGAGGTGATGCGCACCAACGACAATCCCGCCTTCTTCGAGCGGCATCATCTGGCCGGAGCTGAAATCGCGTCCCGGCTGGACGCGCTGGGCTGGCAGCGCCTGCCGCGCGAACAGGGGGCAGGGCCTGCGGTGGTCTACGCCCAGCCCGGCCGCCTTGGGCAGATCGGGATCATCGCGCCCTACGCCCGGGATTTCTGCGCCACCTGCAACCGCCTGCGGGTTTCGGCGCGCGGCAAGCTGCACCTCTGCCTGTTCGGCGACCATGGCATCGATCTGCGTCCGCTGTTACAGTCCGACAGTCAGCAGGACGAACTGATCGCCCGGATTGCCGCGCTGACCGCCACCAAGGCCCCGGCCCACCGCCTGCACCAGGGCGACAGCGGGGCGACCCCGCACCTTGCCTCGATCGGAGGATGATCCTTGCCCGGTATTGACCCATCGCTGCCATTTTATCCGCTGGGCATGGCAGTGCTGACCATTTCCGACACGCGCACGCTGAAAACCGATACGTCGGGCGCCCTGCTGGCAGAGCGCCTGACCGGTGCCGGCCACACCCTGCTGGCCCGCGCCATCGTGACCGACGACATCGCCGCCATTCGCGCGCAGTTGCAGGAATGGCTGGCCGATCCCGCGATCGAGATCATCCTCACCACCGGCGGCACCGGCTTTTCCCCGCGCGACAACACGCCCGAGGCGGTGAGGCCGCTGCTGCGGCGCGAGATGGACGGGTTCTCGGTCGCGTTCCACCAGAAGAGCCTGCAATCGGTCGGCGTGGCAACGATGCAGTCGCGGGCCTTTGCCGGGCAGGCCGGCGATGCCTTCATCTTCTGCGTGCCGGGTTCGACCGGAGCCTGCCGCGATGCTTGGGACGGCCTGCTGGAGCTTGAATTCGACAGCCGCCACAAGCCCTGTTCGATCGCCGGCGCGCTGCCCCGGTTGCGCGAGGTCTGCGCGTGATCGGTTTCGACGAGGCACAGGCGCTGCTTGCCGCCGAGGTGCGCCCGCTGGGCAGCGAAGAGGTGCCGCTGGCCGAAGCGCATGGCCGGGTTCTGGCCGAACCGGTCCACGCCGGGGTTTCCTCGCCGCGCCGCGACGTCTCGGCGATGGATGGCTTTGCCTTGCGCAATGCCGATGCTGCCGTGGGCGCGCGCTTTCGGCTGGTGGGAGAGAGCTTCGCGGGCGGTGCGCTGCCTCCCGCGCTGGGGCAGGGCGAGTGCGTGCGGATCTTCACCGGCGCGGCGCTGCCCGAGGGTGCGGACCGCGTCGTGATGCAGGAGAACTGCACTTTCGGCGCCTCGGACATGACCATCACGGCCCAATTCGGCCCCGGCTGGCACGTGCGCAAGGCTGCCAGCGACTTCGCCGAGGGCGACCTGCTGCTGCCGGCTGGCACCTTGCTGGAGCCCGGTGCCGTGGTCACCCTTGCCGCAGCGGACCGGGCCACGGCTGAGGTCCACAAGCGGCCGAAGCTGGCGATCATCGCCACGGGGGACGAACTTGCGCCGCCCGGTTCGGCCCATGCCGATCCGCTCAAGATCCCGGAATCGGTGTCGTTCGGCGTCGCCGCCCTGGCCCGGGAGTACGGCGCGGCAGTCGAGGCGCAGCTTAGCGGCGAAGACGAACTGCCAGCGCTGCGCCGCCTGGCCGAGCGCGCGCTGGCGTGTGCCAATGTTGTAGTGGTCACCGGCGGTGCCTCGGTCGGCCAGCGCGATTACGCCAAGGCGATGTTCGATGGACAGGATCTTGAATTCCTGTTCTCGAAAGTCTCGATCAAGCCCGGCAAGCCGGTGTGGTTGGCTCGTTCGCAGGGGCGGTGGGTGATCGGGCTTCCCGGAAATCCAGGTTCGGCGATGGTCACCGCGCGGCTGTTCCTCGCCCCCTTGCTCGCCCAGCTCCAGGGCAGGGCCGCGCAGGAAGTGCTCGACTGGATCGAGTTGCCGCTTGGCGGCCAGTTTCCCGCCGACGAAAGCCGCACCAACTTCGCCCGCGCCGTCCTGACGCCATCGGGCCTGATGCCGCTGGGCAATCAGGATTCGGGGGCGCAGGCCCCACTTTCGCGGGCGCGGTGGCTGGTGCGGTGCGAGCCGGCTACGCGCGTGACGCCAGGCGGCTCCACCGGGATGGCGCTGAATTTCTAGGCACATGGGCGGGGCCGGTCGACGCCGCGGGCAGCGCATGGCATAGTCGGGGCATGGACGAGGAAGCGCTCGACCTTTCTCCGCCCCGCCGCGTCCGCTTCGGGGTTGCGGCGCTGGTGCTGCTGCTGCACGTGCTGGCGCTTGTCGCATTGGTCCGCGCTTTCGCGCCGGACTATGCGGCGAAGGCAGTGCAGGCAGTCGTCTCGACCTTTACCGTCACGATCACCGCGCCGCCGCCTCCTCCCCTTCCCGCAACAGCGCCCGAACCCGCTGGAGGCGCGGGTGAGGCGGGCAGGAAGGCGGTGCCGCGCGAGGTCAGGGCGGAATGGCCCAAGGTGGCCCTGGCCCCATCGCCCGCCCCGCGCGCGAGCAGCAGCGGCAGCGCCGACAGCTCTGGCGCGCGCGAGACTGGCAGTGGCAGCGGGGCCGGCGGGCAGGGCAGCGGCTCAGGTTCCGGCACCGGGGGCAGCGGGGCGGGGGGCGGCCTTGCCGGCAAGCCGGTCCATGTTTCGGGCCGGATCGACAATGCGCGCGATTTTCCCCTGCCTCCCGGCGGGCGCGAGGCGCGGATCGGCAAGGCGGTGATCCTGGCGCTGACGATCAACCCAGAGGGCCGCGCGATCGCCTGCCGCGTCTACCGCTCCAGCGGCCTGCCCGAAACCGATGCGGTGACCTGCCGCCTCGCCATGGAGCGGCTACGCTTTAGGCCGGCCACCAACGCTGCGGGCGAGCCGGTGAGCGCGACCTTCTACTGGCAGCAGAAGTTCTTCTTCTGAGGCGCTTGATCGCGCGAGCGCGGGGCGGCATGGATCATGGAAACGGAGAGAGATTCCCATGGCCACGATCCATCCAGTCCCCGCCGAATGGGCAGCCAATGCCTATGTCAACGCCGAGAGCTATGCGGAAAAGTACCGCCGCTCGATCGAGCAGCCGGAAGCGTTCTGGGCTGAGGAATCGGCGCGGATCGACTGGATCAAGCCCTGGACGAAGCTGTCGCAGTGCTCGTTCGACGAGGCCGACTTCGGAATCGAATGGTTCTCCGACGGCACGCTCAACGTCTCGGCCAATTGCCTTGACCGGCATCTGGCCGAGCGCGGCGATCAGGTGGCGATCATCTGGGAAGGCGACGACAGCGAACATCAGCGCCGCCTGACCTACCGCCAGCTCCACGCCGACGTCTGCCGCTTCGCCAACACGCTGAAGGCGCTGGGGGCCAGGAAGGGCGACCGGATCACCATCTACCTGCCGATGATCCCGGAGGCGGCGGTGGCCATGCTGGCCTGCACCCGGATCGGCGCGATCCACTCGATCGTGTTCGGCGGCTTTTCGCCCGAGGCGCTGGCGGGCCGTATTCAGGACTGCGACAGCAGCCTGGTCATCACCGCCGACGCGGGGATGCGCGGGGGCAAGCTGGTGCCGCTGAAGGCCAATGTCGACGAGGCGCTGGCGAACTGTCCCTCGGTCAAGGCCGTGCTGACCGTCCGCCATGTCGGCAACGACGTGACGATGCGGGACGGGCGCGACCACTGGTGGCACGATCACCGCGAAACCGCCTCGACCGACTGCGCGCCGGAGGAAATGGGCGCGGAAGATCCGCTGTTCATCCTCTATACCTCGGGCTCGACCGGCAAGCCCAAGGGCGTGCTGCACACCACGGGCGGCTACCTCGTCTGGGCGGCGATGACCCATCACTACGTGTTCGATTATCGCCCCGGTGACATCTACTGGTGCGCGGCGGACGTGGGCTGGGTCACGGGGCACACCTATGTCGTCTACGGCCCGCTGGCCAATGGTGCGACCACGGTGATGTTCGAGGGCGTGCCGAACTATCCCAGCCACAGCCGGTTCTGGGAAATCGTCGACCGCCACCAGGTCAGCACCTTCTACGGCGCCCCCACCGCGCTGCGCGCGCTGATGCGCGAGGGCGATGATTGGGTGAAGGCCACCAGCCGCAAGAGCCTGCGCCTGCTGGGCAGCGTGGGCGAGCCGATCAATCCCGAGGCCTGGGAATGGTACTGGCGCGTGGTGGGCGATGGGCGCTGCCCGATCGTCGACACCTATTGGCAGACCGAGACCGGCGGCTGCATGATGACTCCGCTGCCCGGCGCCCATGACCTCAAGCCCGGCGCGGCGAGCTTCCCGATGTTTGGCGTGGTGCCGCAGATCGTCGATGCCGAGGGCACTCCGCTGGACGGCGCGACGGAAGGCAACCTGTGCATGCTGCAAAGCTGGCCGGGGCAGATGCGCACCGTGTGGGGCGATCACGAACGCTTCTTCCAGACCTATTTCACCACCTATCGCGGCAAGTATTTCACCGGCGACGGCTGCAAGCGCGACGAAGACGGCTATTACTGGATCACCGGGCGGGTCGACGACGTGATCAACGTTTCCGGCCACCGCATGGGCACCGCCGAGGTCGAAAGCGCGCTGGTCGCCCATGCCAAGGTGGCGGAAGCCGCGGTGGTCGGCATGCCGCACGAGATCAAGGGGCAGGGGATCTATGCCTATGTCACGCTCAACGCGGGCGAGGAACCGGGCGAGGATGTCCGCAAGGAACTGGTCGCCTGGGTCCGGCGCGAGATCGGCCCGATCGCCACGCCGGACGTGATCCACTTTGCCCCTGCGCTGCCCAAGACGCGTTCGGGCAAGATCATGCGCCGCATCCTGCGCAAGATCGCGGAAGGGGATACGTCGAACCTTGGCGATACCAGCACGCTGGCCGATCCGGGCGTGGTCGATACGCTGCTGACCAGCGGGCGGTAACCGCACCCTTTCCGTTCGTGTCGAGACACGTTGGCGCAACCGTGTCTCGACAGGCTCGACACGAACGGAGGTGGGCTTCGGAATCCGGGTTTCAGGGCTGCCTGGTCATCCGCAGCATCGCGGTGTCATAGCCCAGCGCCCTGGCCCGCGCGACCAGCTCTGCTACCCGCGCCTCGCCCGGCTGGGCCTCGCGGTTCAGCAGCCAGAGGTAGCGGCCCGAAGGCTCGCCGACGATCGACCAGCTGTAATCGTCGGCATGGTCGATTACCCAGTAGTCGCCATAGAACGGACCGAAGAAGCTGACCTTCAATTTGGCGTTGGTGGCCGTGTCCACGATCTTCGCCCGGCCCTTTGCATCGGTGATCCGGCCATCGGGCTTGCGGCAGCGGTTGAGCACGTCCAGCCCGCCATCGCCGCGCAGGGCATAGTCGGCGGTCACGCCGTCGCAGTCCTTCACGAAGCTCTGGTCGTAACGGGCGATCTCGTACCAGCGGCCGAGATAGCGCGAGAGTTCAACGGACTTGGCCGGCTGGGGAACGGCCGCGTTGCCAACCGGATGCTTCGGGCCAAGCGCCGCGCAGCCCGCCAGCGTCAGCGCGGCAAGGGCGGCTGCGGCGATGAGGGGAATTCTGTTTCGGGCCATGTCTTTGCGCTCCGCTGATGGGACAGCTCTTGAATATGGGGACGGTTGCCCGGTATTCCAGCGGCATGATCGCCCAGACCATCCAGCTCGCGCTTGCCCCCGTTTTCGTGCTGGTGGCGATCGGCAACCTCCTCAACCTGCTGTCCGCGCGGCTGAGCCGGGTGGTCGACCGTTCGCGGCAATTGCAGCAACGGCATTTCGAGACCGAGGGGCCGGACCATGACGAGGTCGTTGCGGAGATCCGCCTGCTCGACCGCCGCATCACGCTGATCACCCGCGCCTTCCGCCTGCTGGTGATCGCGGGCCTGTGCATCGGCACGACGGTTGCGGTGCTGTTCGTGGAGGAAATCGCCCAGGTCAGCCTGCAATTGCTGGCGGCTGGCGTGTTCCTGGTTGCCATCACTCTCCTGATGTGGGCGCTGGTCCTGTTCCTGCGTGAAATTCAGGTGGCGGCTGCCCAGCTGCGCATCCCGCGCGCCTATCTGGAGCTTGAGCGGGAAATCTGACGGCCAGGTTGCTCACCAGCCGTTCGTGTCGAGCGTAGTCGAGACACGTTGGCGCAACCGTGTCTCGACTACGCTCGACACGAACGGAAAAGTCGCTGAATGTCGGTTGCAGTCAGGCCAGCAGCTTGCGGGTCTTGGCTTCCACCGCACCGCGCACCAGCGGTTCGGCAAAGGCAAGCGCGGGCGGCAGGCCGATCTCGAACACGATCTCGGCATCAGCCAGTTCGATGTGGCCCGCCACGGTCTTGCCCATGGCGCCGACCGACAGGTCCATCCGGTCGTCGCTCGGCCAGCCGATCTGCACGTCGGCATTGCCGCCCGGCATCAGGCCCGCAAGCTCGCCGGAACGCTCTTTCAGGCGGCGGCGGAGTTCTTCCTTGCCGAGAGTGTGGGGCAGGGCAATGCGCATCAGGTATTCGTCTCCGTCTGGTCCAGCGCGTCGCCGTACTTGTAGTCGAGATAGCGCGTCCGGATCGCCAGGTTGTCGATCGCGCCGCTGGCAAGCTGGCGGGTCACGCTGTCGATTTCGGTGCTGATCTTGCCAAGGCTGTCGGTCAGCTGCTGGTCGGGGGTGGTGCCGGCGCGCGGTTCGGTGCGCAGGTGGCGGGGGATCGAGGTGTAGGTTGAAACGAGTTCCGGCAGGTGTTCGCCCACCAGCTTGCGCACTTCCTGCGCGGCAGGGGCCTGCTCGTCCAGTCCGTCGAGCTGGAGGCCCAGCGCATCGAGTTGCAGACCGATCTGGTCGACCAGCTGGACGGCGGGCGCGGGGAGGGCCGGGCGCTGGCTTTCCAGCCACAGCTCGGTCCGCCCGACCAGCGATTTCACGTCCGCCTTGCCCAGCGATTCAAGGCTGGGAGAGGGCAGACGCGGGAATACGCCCAGCACGCCCACCGCCACGATCATGGCCAGCAGGGTAACGATGATCCCGCCCCAGCCAATCCCGTCCACGATCAAGCCGGCGATCATCGCGCCCATCACGATCACGCTGATGGCCAGCAGGACCCGCACCAGCTTGCGGAAGGCGTGATCGCGTTTCAGCGCGGCCGAGCGCCGCCCGATCGAACCGGCACGCCGCCCGCCGGCGCGCTGGTGCTGCAGCGATTGGCGAGCCTGCCGCAGGATGCGGTCGGAATCGTGCGAAGGGGAGGACAAGTCAGCCCTCCAGGCTCAGCAGGCTGGGGGCATCGCTGGCGTGGGCGGCCTGCGCCGCGCCTTCGGCCCGGGCGATGTAGCCCCTGGACTTCTCCACCTCTGCGGTCAGTGTGGTCACGGTCTGCTTCATGCTCTCCAGCGCCTTGACCTTGAACGTGTCGATGTTGTCCATCGTGTCGTAGATGTTCTGGAAGGCGCGTTGCAGCGTTTCCAGCGGGATCGTGCTGGATGCGGCCTGTTCGTGGATCCGCCCGGTCTGTTCGCGCAGCAGGGTGCCGGTGGAATCGATGATCTGCGCGGTCGTGGTGTTCAGCGCGGTGATCTGTTCCAGCACCAGCCGCTGGTTGGTCAGCGCCTGGGCCACGGTGACGGCGGTGCGCAGCGCGGCGACCGTGGTGGTGCTGGCGCGGTCCACGCCCTTGACCAGTTCGACGTTGTTCTTCTTCACCAGGTCGAGCGCCAGATAGCCCTGCACGCTGACCGCCATCTGGGTCAGCAAGTCCTGGGTGCGCTGGCGGACATAGAACAGCGCGCTTTCGCGGATCGCCTTGGCCTTGGCCGGATCGGTCGCGTCGAGTTCCGCGGCCTTTTCCTCAAGCCGGGCGTCGAGCGTGCGGGAAATGTGAATCATCTGCTCCAGCGCGCCCATCGCTTCCCACAGCTTGGCGCGTTCCACGTCGATCGCGGCATTGTCCATCAGCAGCTCGTCCTTGCCCGAGGCAAGATGGCCCAGGATCGACTGGATGTGCCCCTGCGCCGACTGGTAGCTGGTGAAGTACCGCTTCATGCTGTTGCCGAAGGGGATGATCCCCAGGATCTTGCGCCCGGTGGAAAGCTTGCCCTTCTTGCCGGGATCGAGGTCCTCCACCGTGCGGCGCAGTTCGGCCAGGTTCGCGCCGACGCCCATGTCCTTGTCCATCGCCCGGACCGGACGGTCGAGAAAGCGGTTGGACATGCCGCTGGCCGCGGCGATCTCCTTGCGGCCCATCGCGGTCAACTGGTCCACCCGCTTGCCGAATTCGGGCGAGTTGGCGTCCTGCGCGACAAGGTCGGCCACGAAGGCATCGACCTTTTGCTGCAGCTTCGACTTGTTCTCGTCCGACACCGGGACCAGCCCGATGGCGGCTTCGGGCGCGACGACCGGCACCGGATCGGGCGGGGTCAGGGTAATCGCGGGCGCTGCGGCCTGAGTGGCGGTTTGGGTATCGGTAGGGGTGGTGGCCATCGGCGGGGTTCCCGTAAACTCCTGTCAGGGCGCCAAGATGGTATGCCTGACGCGACAGTGCAAGCTGTATTATCGAAATAACACAGCCTGAAGTGCCCCCCGGAAGGTCACTTCAGCGGAGCCGGATTCCTAGTTTCCGAACCAGCGCGACAGCAGCCCGCGCCGCCGGGGCGGCTGGCGCTGGGTGATCTGGAACAGGTAATTGGCCAGCACGGCGGCCTGCTCGCGGGTCATCACGACATGGTGCGAATCCACCTCGTCGCGCTCAAGCCCGCGCGTCGACTGGACGCACTGCAAGCGCAGGTCCAGTTTCGATCCCATCGGATGATGCGTCCAGCCCACCAGAACGCCATAGCTGTCGCGGTCAGTCGCTACGCTGCTCATTCGCCGATCCTCTCCCAAAGACTGCGAACCCTAGGGTGAACAGCTTATGGCAAGCCCGCGCGAATGCAAGGGGGTGGCCTGTCCCGTCCGGGGACGGGGACAGGCTGGCCCGGCGGCGCAGCCTTCAGAACGGCAGCCGGAAGGTCGCCATGCCCTCGCCTGCGCCGGTGTAGGCGCTGCGCTTCAGGTTGATCCCGCCGGTCAGGTCAACCGACCAGCCCTGATCCGATTTCAGCCGATAGGCCGCCTCGACCCGCGCCGGCTCTTCGCCCAGCGCGGAGAGCGCGACGCGCTTGCTGGCCGCCATCTGGCCCAGCCCGTCGGGAGTGCGCGTCAGGTAATCGACTGTCAGCGCGCCCGATACCGCGCGCGGCGGAACGACGAAGGCAAGGGCAAGGCTGTCGGTCGTGCCCGGGTTCGGACCCGCTCCGCCAAAGGCCAGGCCATGCTTGCGCAGCGAAGCCTGCCCGGACACCAGGCTGGCAGGGGTGACGCCGATCGCCTGGCCCGCACGGGCCATGCGCAGGTGGGTCAGTTCGCCCGCGATTCCCGCTTCCCAGCTGCCGAACCGGCGCGCGGCCGCCACGCCCAGGTTGGCAAGGCGGGTGGGGCGCTGGAAATCGTCGAGATCGCTGGAGAAGTCGTAGAAACCCCCCTTCTGGATCATCGCCGAGACATTCACGCCGACCACCGTGCGCGCGTCCGGTTGAAGCCAGTAGCCCGCCCCGAACCCGTTCTGGCGGCGCACCTGCTTCTGCCCGACCAGCGCCACCGCGCGCGGCAGATAGCCCTGCGCCGTCAGCCGCATCTCGCCCGGATCGTTGCTGCCCCGCGCGGCGAGTACCCCTGACGAGGTGATCGCATAGACCATCGCCCGCGCCTTGCGTCCCGCCTTGAGCTGGACATTGGAAAGCAGCGTTCCCTGGAGCATCCCGCTGGAGGCAAACCACGCGAGCGGACGCATCGCGCTGTCATGCGCGAAATCGAGGCGCGGATCGCTCGCCCCGGTCAGGCGCAGCTGCGCCGTACCGCCCTTGAACGGCAGGTCGACCCCCATGCGCATCGAATCGTCGAGCCCCAGGGCGCCGCCGGGCAGGTCGGCGGGCGAGCCGCGCAGGGCAAAGCCGCGCGCCTGCGGCTCGTCGGCGAAGAACGCCCCGGTCCAGTCCGCCATGCTGCTGACGCCCAGCAGCGAGCGGCCGAGGTAGGCGCGCGTCAAGGGTTGCACCGCGCCCTGCTGCAGGCGTCCCGTTTCGCCCAGCGAGTAGTCGCGGCCATAGCTGTCGTAGACGGTGACATCGCCCAGCGCGGTGGCGAACTTGCTGCCGATGCTGGTCCCGGTAGGTGTCGTGGTGCCCGTCGTGGTGCCGCCGAGCGTGGTCTTGGTGCCGGTAGTGCTGGTGATCGTCAGCGTGCCATTGGCCTTGAAGGCGTTGGCGGCGTTGAGCAGGCCGTAACCATAGGTGCCGTCGACCCCCGCCGCCCCCAGGTCGGTGGCGGTGGTCAGCAGGATCTTCGCCAGCGTTTCCGGCTTGCTGGCCAGGGTCGGCCAGCGCTGCTGGAGCAGGGCGGCGACGCCCGCGACGATCGGCGTCGCCATGCTGGTGCCGGTCATGTAGCCATAGCTGCTGTTGGGCAGGGTCGCGTAGATCGACTGGCCCGGCGCGACCAGGAAGTGGTTCTTCCACTTCAGCGCTTCGGGGCAGGTGGAAGTGCCCGAGGGCCGCAGGCAGGCTTCGCCCGGGCGATTGGAAAAGGTGCTGATCGTGCCGGTGGCGCTGACGCTGCCGACCAGCAGAACCCGGTTAAGCGCCGCGGTCGCGGTCGCCGAACCGAGCGAGGTGCTTTCGGTCGAGAGCAGCGCGCCATCGTTGCCTGCCGCCTTGACGTAGAGCATCGGCATCGTCGCGGCGGCGATGGTCGAGATTTCTGCCGAGGAGAAGCACAGCGCCATCTTGGTGCAGCCGAAGCTCATGCTCGAAATGCGGGCGCCCCGGGCATAGGCGTCCTTCCATGCGCTCAGCAGGTAGGACCCGCTAGCCACCCAGCCGCTGTCGGCAAAGACGCCGTAGTTGAGGATCGTCGCGGCAGTCGCCACGCCGTATTTCGCGCCGCCGATCGTGCCGGACGTGTGAGTGCCGTGGCTTCCGTACTTGCTGTAGGTGCCGGTGCCCACCTTGTATGCGGTGCAGCGTCCGGTCAGGTCGGCATGGCGGCAATCGGCGTATTGGTCCAGCACGGCAACCTTGACGCCCAGGCCGTCGCTCGCGCTTGCGGCGTCAGCGCCGGTCAGCTTGATCAGCGAAAACTCGTTCGAGTTCGGATTGCTGGACGAGGTGGTCAGGGCCAGAACCGGTGTCCCGGCCACGTCTGGCGCGGTGGCCGATGGGGCGGTGTCCGGCAGCTCCTCCGCCAGGGCTGGGGCGGCCAGCGCGCTGCCAGCCAAAAACGCCGCCACAAGGGCGGTGTTGTGATGCGTCCTGCTGTTCATCGAACTCTTCCCGGCTTGATCGCGGCCTGCCCGCGAACATAGGCAAGGAGTCGTCCGGAACGGTGAATTCCAGGTTAGCGTCGACCCTTGCCGGGGGCCGGGTAACCGTTAACCTTTCGCTCGCAAAGGCCTTGCGGCGAGCCGATCAGGCAGCCAGCCTGATCGGCTCGATCTCGCCGGAAAGGTAGAGTTTCTTGGCCTTGGCGCGGCTCAATTTTCCGGAGCTGGTGCGCGGCAGTGTACGCGGAGGTACCAACTCCACGATGCAGTTCATTCCGGTGATCGAGCGCACCTTGTCGCGGATCATGTCGCGCAGTTCGATTCGCGCCACAGGGTCCGAAACGCGGCAGTGGACCAGCACCGCTGGCGCTTCTTCGCCGTTTTCGGTCTCGACCGAGAAGGCGGCGATGTCGCCGTGATTGAAGCCGGGCAATTGTTCCACGGCCCATTCGATGTCTTGCGGCCAATGGTTCTTGCCATTGATGATGATCATGTCCTTGGCGCGGCCGACGATGAACAGATAGCCGTCCACCTGGTAGCCCATGTCGCCGGTATCCAGCCAGCCATCGACCAGGCACGCCTCGGTCGCCTCGGGATCGCGGAAATAGCCGACCATCACGCTGGGGCCCTTGCACCACACCTTGCCGATGTGGTGATCGGCCAGCAGGCCGCCGCTTTCGCCCCGGATCTCGATCGCCATGTCCTTCACGGCCTTGCCGCAATTGACGATCGCGCGGTAGCGGGCCGGGCGGCTGAGATCGCGCGGGCAGCCGGAAAGCCGCTCTTCCTCGACCAGTTCCACACGGATGCCTTCGCCCGGCGGCATGATGGTGACGGCCAAGGTCGCTTCGGCGAGGCCATAGGACGGCAGGAAGGCGCTGGCGCGGAAACCGGCCTCGGCAAAGGCGTTGACGAAGCCCTGCATCACGTCGGGCCGGATCATGTCCGCCCCGTTGCCCGCTATCCGCCAGCGCGACAGGTCGAAGCGTTCGCTGACGTGGCTCTGGCTGGAAATGCGCCGCGCGCAGATGTCATAGCCGAAGGTGGGCGAATAGGAGATCGAGTTGCCGGGATTGCGGCTGATCATGTCGAGCCAGGCCAGCGGACGGCGCGCGAAATCCTCGGTCTTGAGATAGTCGGTCGAAACCTGGTTGGAAATGATCGAGAGGAAGCAGCCGACCAGCCCCATGTCGTGATACCACGGCAGCCACGATACGCAGCGGTCAAGCGGCTCAAGCTTCATCCCTTCGCCATGGCCGGCAAGGTTGTTGAGCAGGCTGGCATGAGTCACGGCCACGCCGTGCGGGAACCGGGTCGAGCCAGAGGAATACTGGAGATAGCAGATGTCGTCCGGGCTGGCCGCGGGCAGGGCGCAGTCGGGCACGGGGTTCTGCGCGAAGTCTTCCCAGGCAATGCCCTGGCAGTCCTGGCGCGCCGCTGCCGCTCCGGCCATCTCGGCGATCTCGGCCGGATAGAACAGGGCGAGCGGATCGCTCGACGCCAACTGGACCGCCAACTGGTCGATATAGCTGTCCTTGCCGCCGAAGCTGGTCGGCAGGGGCAGCGGCACCGGCCAGGCGCCCGCATAGATCGTGCCGCAGAACAGGGCGGCGAAGTCCGGCCCGGTTTCCGCGACCAGCGCGATCCGGTCGCCCTTCTTCACTCCGTGCGCGATCAGGCGGCGCGCCATGGCCAGCGCGTCCTGCCGCAGCTCGCTGAACGGATAGACCCGCTTAAGCTGGCCGCGCGGATCGTGGAAGTTCATTCCCCGCTTGCCCTGTGCCGCATAGTCCAGCGCTTCGCCGAAGGTGGCAAAGTCGGACAGGCGGCGGGGCAGATCGTCTTCGTTGGGTGTCGGCACCAGGTTCACTGTGTCGCTCCCCGGCAACGTTGCGGTGTCGGTCATGCGAAAAACCCGTCTGAAATTTCAGCGGCGCGCCGTTAATTCGGCGCCGCCGGATGGACCATTGCTGAACGAAGCGTAAAACGCGCCCCAGCACACTCCCCAATCGCGGCACACTATGGCACGAATAAGGCCATGATGCAGCGCACCCGCCCCAATCCCCGGCCGCTCGACGCCAGCCGGCTGGAGGAACTGGCGCTGGCCTATGTCGCGCGCTTCGCCACCAGCGCCGCGAAACTGGAAGGCTATCTGGCGCGCAAGCTGCGCGAACGCGGCTGGGAAGGGGAGGCGCAGCCGCCGGTCGCGGCGCTGGTCGCCCGGTTCGTTGCGGCCGGATATGTCGATGATGCTGCTTATGCCCGCGCGAAAAGCGGCAGCCTGCTGCGGCGCGGCTATGGCGCGCGCCGGGTCGACCAGGCGCTCCACGCCGCCGGGATCGGCGAGGCCGAGCGCATCGCCGCGCGCGCGGCTCCGGCAGAGCGGCGCAAGGCGGCGCTGACCATGGCCCGCAAGCGCGGCTTCGGTCCCTTCGGCCGCGACCTGCCCGACCGCGAGAAGCGCGCAAAGCAGGTTGCCGCCATGCTGCGCGCTGGCCACGGTCTGGACAGCGCCCGCGAATTGGTTGATGCCTCCAGTCAGGAAGCGGCGCTCGAATGGGCGGCCGCGCTGGATGAAGCAGCATGGGACGAAGGGGCGCAACAATGAAGCACCGCAAGCTGGCCATGGTCCTGACCGCCGCCGCCCTGGGGCTGGCAGCCTGTTCCCCCGGCACCGGCGAGGCGCGCTCCAGCCAGGCGGCGAGCGTTCATCCGGCCTCCGGCCTCAGGGTCGTGCCGCTGACCGTGACGCACGGCGCGAAGAAGCTCAAGTTCAGGGTCGAGGTCGCCGCCAGCCCGCAGGAACAGGCGCGCGGCCTGATGTTCCGCAGCGCGATGGGCGCGGACGAAGGCATGATCTTCCCGATGAACCCGCCGCGCGGCGCAAGCTTCTGGATGCGCAACACGATGATTCCGCTGGATATCATCTTCGTCGGGGTCGACGGACGGATCAGCAATATCGCCGCCAATGCCATTCCCTACGACGAACGCCCGCTGAGTTCGGTAGGGGAGGTGATCGCCGTGCTCGAACTCAATGGCGGGCGGGCCGCACAGCTCGGAATTTCGCCGGGCGACAAGGTTGAGTGGTAAGCCTGGCAGGCAGCTTGTGCTGACCACCTTGCGCTCACTGGGCATTCGGGGCTAACGCGCGGCCATGGGATTCTTCGGCAAGATCTTCACCTGGTGGAACGGCGCGACCGTTTCGACCGCGTTCAACTCGATGCTGTCGGGCGAAAAGGTCGGCACCGACGCGCAGGGCAACACCTATTACCGCGCGAAGAAGCCGTACCCCAAGGGGCATCCCTTCGCCGGGCGCGAACGCCGCTGGGTGATCTACAACGGCGCCAACGATGCCAGCCGGGTTCCGGCCGAATGGCACGGCTGGCTGCACGGCTCGTTCGATGGCGTGCCCGAAAGCAACCTGCCGCCGCCGCGCATCTGGGAAGCGGACTTCACCCCCAACCAGACCGGCACTCCGGCCGCCTATCGCCCCGCCGGCGCGCTTGAGCGCGGGGGCAAGCGCGCGGCTGCCACCGGCGACTACGAATCCTGGTCCCCCGAAGGCTGATCCCGTGAAGCGGCTGGCCGTCCTGCCGCTGCTGGCGCCGATGCTGGCTCTGACCGCCTGCCAGGGCGGGGATGACGAAGCCTCGCGCGCCACTGCGACCGAGGTGCCCAGCGGCGTGGCCGGAGGCAGCGCTGTCCAGGCAGCCGTGGAGAGCGAGCACGGCACTCCGGTCAAGGACCGGGTCGCGACGATCGGCCTGCTCAACAAGCGCAACAACCTGACGCAGGACATTGTCCTGAAATCGGGCGAGGCCCGCCGCATCGGCAACGTGGTGGTCAAGCTCGCGACGTGCGAGCGCACCCCGCCGTGGGAGCAGCCCGCCTCGACCGGCGCCTTCGTCCAGGTGTTTGTCGAGGAGCGCGCCCAGGCCGACCAGCCGCTGGCCTGGCGCAAGGTCTTCTCGGGCTGGCTGTTCAGGGAATCCCCGTCGCTCAACGTGGTCGAGCACCCGGTCTACGACGTCTGGGTCAAGGACTGCGCGATGAAGTTCCCGGGCGAGGAAGAGGACTTTTCCGCGCCCGCCAGCAGTGCTGCAAAGCCCTCGGGCAGTCCAGCCGCCGCGCCCGCGGCGCCAAAGCCGGCCGCATCGCCATCGGCCGCACCTTCGGCCAGCCCGGCGCCGCCGCCTGCCGCGCCGGAGGCCTGAGCCGCCGCCAGCAGCTTCAGGTAGCGCGCCTGGGTGATCTCCACCGCGCCAAGCGAGGCAAGGTGCGCGGTGATGAACTGGCAATCGAGCAATCGTCCGCCCGCCATGCGCAGCGCCGCGACCAGCCAGGCGAGCGCCACCTTCGAGGCGTCCGGCACCCGGCTGAACATCGATTCGCCGCAGAACACCCGATCGAATCCGACTCCGTAGAGCCCGCCAACCAGTTCGCTGGACTGCCAGCATTCGATCGAATGGGCGTGGCCCAGCGCGTGGAGATCGCGGTAGGCGCGGGCGATCCTTCCGCTGATCCACGTCTCTTCCGTTTCGCGGCGCGGGGCGGCGCATTCGTCGATCACGCGGTCGAAGGCCGCATTGCAGGTCACTTCGAATCGTCCGCGCCGCAGGGTGCGCGCCAGCGAGCGCGAGCAGCGGAACCCGTCCAGCGGCAGGATCGCGCGGCGGCGCGGCTCCACCCAGTAGATATCCGGATCGTCGCGCGTATCCGCCATCGGAAACACGCCCACCCGGTAGGCCGCCAGCAGCAGCGCGGGGTCGATCGAGGGAGGCGGCGTGAACGCGTGCACGCACCCTGCATTGCACCTTTGTGCGCAGCTTGTCATCCGGCGCTTGTGTTCCCCCGAATGCGCCTGTAAGGGCCACCTCGCCCGCAGGAGTGTAGCTCAGTTGGTAGAGCATCGGTCTCCAAAACCGAGGGCCGCGGGTTCGAATCCTGCCACTCCTGCCAGCTACCCCCAGACCAGGCGCTCAACGCCCAGAAGCTGATCCCCATGTCGCACGAACCCCTTGCCCAGCATCCCGGTTCGCGCGGGCCCGGCCCCTTGCGCTGGCTGGCGGGGGAGCCGGGGCAGCGCGAAGGGCTGGCTTTCGGCCTGGTCCTCGCCCTGCTCGCCGCCCTGCCGGTGATGGTCGCGGCCTATCCGCAGATGGTCGACTATCCCGCGCACCTGGCGCGCTACCATGTCATGCTGGAACGCGATTCCAGCCCGTGGTTGCAGCGCTACTATGGCTTCGAATGGCGGCTGATGGGCAACCTCGGCGTCGATCTGCTGATTCGCCCGCTCGCCGCGATCATGCCGCTGGAGGCCGCCGGGCGCCTGGTTGCCGGCCTGTTGCCGGTGCTGTGCGGGCTTGGCATCGTTTCGGTCGACTGGGCGCTGCGCCGGCGGGTGGGCCTCGCCAGCGTGCTGGCCTTCGTGTTCGTGTGGTCGCCGTCGATGCTGCTCGGCTTCCTCAACTTCGTGCTGGCGCTGGCGCTGGCGCTGTTCGCCTTTGCGGGCTGGATCCTGCTGGAAGGCAAGCGCTGGCGGGTGTGGCTCTACATGCCGGTCGGCCTGATCGTCTGGCTGTGCCACGTTTCGGGCTGGGGCGTGCTGGGGCTGCTGGTGTTCGGCTATGAATGGTCGCGCAGCAAGTCGTGGCGGGCCTTTGTGGCGCCGGTTCCGCTGATGCTGCCGTTCTTCGTGCTGGCCGCCGGGGCGACGGTCGGCGGGAGCGGCGGGGGAGAGCTGGTGTCTTACGGCCCCGCGCCCGAGGTCTACAAGTGGGCGATCTGGCGCCAGGCGATGCGCGCGACGCTGCAATGGGTCGACTATTCCAGCGTCATCGCGATCGGGATCGTGCTGGTGGGATCGATGGCTTTCCGCCGGTTCGACGGCCGGATCGGCTGGGCAGCGGTGCTGATGCTGGTCGGTTCGCTGGTCATGCCCCGGCATATCTTCGGCGGCGATTACGTGGACGCGCGGATGATCTCCAGCGGTCTGCTTGCCGCATGTCTCGCGCTGTCGTGGCGGGCGCCGCGCTGGGTGCTGATTGCGGCCTGTTCGCTGTTCGCGGTTCGGCTGGGTTACACGGCGATGGACTGGCAGCGCGATTCCCGCGAAACCGCCCGCCATCTCGCCGCGCTCGATCTGGTCCCCCGGGGCGCGCGCATCGCCAGCGTGGTGGCGACCGATCGCGGCACCTGGGGATTCAACGCCCAGGAGCACATCTGCGGCTATGCAGTGATCCGCAAGGATGCCCTGACCAACTGCAATTTCGTCCTGCCCGGCGTGCACATGCTGACCCTGCGCGCGGCGAGCGACGGCTTCCGTGATCCCTTCCACCGCGTCCTGCGCCGGAACGGAGTGCCGCTCGACCTGTCGAAATACGGTCCCGCCAGAGAGGCTGACTGGCTGTGGTATGTGGGCAACGGACCCCCTGCCGCCTTGCCTGCCGGCGCGGTGGTGGTGCGCAGCCAGCGCCATTCGCTGCTGGCCCGGCTTGCAAATCCGCCGCGCGGTAGCTAAGTGCCTCGTTGTCTTCCGCACATGGAGAACACATTGCCCCTCCCGGCCACCGCGGCCGGGGCGGCGATGCCCCCTAGGCGGAAGACATGAGAGCAAACTTCGAACGGACGGGGCAGATAGCCATGGCCAAGATCAATCCCGGCGAATTCATGCGCCAGGTCCAGGCGGAAGCGCGCAAGGTGGTATGGCCCTCGCGCCAGGAAACCGTGACCACCGCGATCTTCGTGGGGATCATGATGATCATCCTGGCGGTGTTCTTCCTCGGCATCGATTCGCTGTTCGGGTGGGTCGTGCGCCAGCTGCTGTCGCTGGCCTGATCGCCCATCCCGCACTGATTATTCACGAGAGAAACATGGCTCGCTGGTACATCATCCACGCCTATTCGGGCTTCGAGAACAAGGTCAAGGAATCGATCCTGGCCGAAGCCGAGCGCAAGGGGCTCGACGCCCTGGTCGAAGCGGTCGAGGTCCCGCATGAGACGGTGACCGAGGTCAAGCGCGGCAAGAAGGTCCAGGTCGAACGCAAGACCATGCCGGGCTACGTTCTGGCCAAGCTGACGCTGAACGACGACGTCTACCACCTCGTCAAGAACACCGCGAAGGTCACCGGCTTCCTGGGCCCCAACGGCAAGCCGCAGCCGATTTCCGACCGCGAGGCCGCCCGCTATTTCGGCGCGCGCGATGCCGCCGCGGCCGAACCGCGCAAGCACGTCAGCGTCGATTACGAGATCGGGGATTCGGTCAAGGTGCTGGACGGCCCGTTCAATTCCTTCACCGGCATCGTCGAGGAACTCGATTTCGACAAGAACCGTGTCAAGGTGGCCGTGTCGATCTTTGGCCGCGCCACCCCGGTGGAACTCGACTTCGAGCACGTCGAACTGGTGAAGTGACGGCTGGCAGGCCGTCATCCTGAACTTGTTTCAGGATCCGGGCCTGCAGTGCCGCCAATGCTTGCAATTTCGCGCTGCCTGGCCTAGGCGCGCGCCTTCGCTGCGGCTTGCCGGAGCGATTCCGTGCGGGAGAAGGGCCTCGGCCCTTCGCTTGACCGCTCACTCTGCGGGCCGGATTTCCGGCTCAACAGGAAGAAAGGAGGCCCTTCGTGGCCAAGAAGATTGAAGGCTATATCAAGTTGCAGGTGCCAGCCGGCAAGGCCACACCGTCTCCGCCGATCGGTCCGGCCCTAGGCCAGCGCGGCGTGAACATCATGGAATTCTGCAAGGCGTTCAACGCCGCCACGCAGGACCTTGAAACCGCCATGCCGATTCCGACCATCATCACGGTCTATGCGGATCGCAGCTTCACTTTCGTCACCAAGACCCCGCCCGCGACCTTCCTCATCAAGAAGGCGGCCAACCTCAAGTCCGGTTCGAAGGAACCCGGCAAGGTTTCGGCCGGAACCATCGCGCGTTCGAAGCTGGCAGAGATCGCTCAGGCCAAGATGGCCGATCTCAACGCCAATGACATCGAACAGGCGACCAAGATCATCGAAGGCTCCGCGCGTTCGATGGGTCTCACCGTGGTGGAGGGCTAATATCATGGCGAACCAGACCAAGAAGCAGAAGTCGCTGACCGAAAAGCTGGGCGACAACCAGAAGCTCTATGGCATCGACGAAGCCATCCAGCTGCTCAAGGACCTCAAGAGCGCCAAGTTCGACGAGAGCCTTGAAGTCGCGCTGAACCTGGGCGTCGATCCGCGCCACGCCGACCAGATGGTCCGCGGCATGGTCGTGCTGCCCTCGGGCACCGGCAAGGACGTCAAGGTTGCGGTCTTCGCCCGCGGCGACAAGGCCGAAGCGGCTCTGGCCGCCGGGGCTGACAAGGTCGGCGCCGAAGACCTGCTGGAAGACATGCAGGCCGGTAACCTCGACTATGGCCGCGTGATCGCCACGCCGGACATGATGGGCCTGGTCGGCCGTCTCGGCAAGGTGCTTGGCCCCAAGGGCCTGATGCCGAACCCGAAGCTCGGCACTGTCACCCCGAACGTCGCTGACGCGGTCAAGGCTGCGAAGAGCGGCCAGATCGAATTCCGCGTCGAAAAGGCCGGCATCATCCACGGCGGCCTCGGCAAGCTCTCGTTCTCGAACGAAGCGCTGCGCGCCAACTTCGACGCCTTCGTCGATGCGGTGGTCAAGTCCAAGCCGTCGGGCGCCAAGGGCAAGTACGTCCGCAAGGTCGGCCTGTCCTCGTCGATGGGCCCGGGCCTGAAGATCGACGTCGCGCAGGTGCACGGCGGCTGATCCGACAGGACGGTACAAGGAAAAATGGGCCGGGAGGGGAAACCTTCCCGGCTCTTTCCGTATGTGCCAGCATCGCGGTCGATGAACCGAATCGTCCTGCTTGCACCCGCCCTGCTGCTTGCCGCCTGTTCGCAGGAGGCCTCGCAGCCGTCCGAGCCTGCCATTGAGGCAAGTTCCGTCCCCCCAGCGGCGGCCGGAACCGCGACAGCCCCTGCCGTTCCCGCGTTTGTTTCCCGCTACACCAGGCTTGATGACTGCAAGACGGTGCGCACCAGGGACGATGAGGACTGGGCCGTGCTGCGTTGCCAGGGGCAGGGCGGGATCGGACTGACGCTCAACTACGCCGACGCGCGGGATGATCTGGAGCTGGTCCGCCCAGGCAAGCCGCCGATCCAGATCGGGCTGCCCAATCTGGCCGGGGGCGGGTTCAACAAGCTGGGCGACACGATCGAATGGCGCGGCACCGGCGATGGCGCGGCCTTTGCGCCGCTCGCGCTGATCGTGCGCAACAACGCGATCGAAAATGCCGAGATGCCTGAACGCTCAACCTCGTTCCTCGCAGTGATCGATCTCGCGCAGGGTTGCGCCGTGGCGCAGGTGCGGCCCGGCGAGGGGCAGAACGAGCGGGCGCGCAAGATCGCGGATACGCCGGGGCAACCCTGCCTGCGCCCGGGCACGGTGCAGGAGTAGCTGCTAGCTGCCAAGGTTGGCGCGGGTGTAGCACTCCACCACCAGCGCCAGCGGCTGTCCGTCCGGCAGACGCAGCAGCGCGCGGTGGGACAGGATCGTGCCTGCGGGGCAGGGGGCGGCGCGGCCACGGTGGCTGTCCAGCCGCTCGCGCTTGAAGTTCAGCGCGGCTACGGTCTTGCCGAACGGGATATCGGTGGTGCGCAGCACATCGTTCATCGCCGGGGGCAGCCGAGCTGGCACGTACCAGTTGTGCGCATCGGAAAGGACCTTGCCGCCGCAGGACAGGCGGACATGGCGATAGCCCGGGTCCGAACCCGCTGGCAGGTCGAGCAGGCGCCGCAGGTCCGCTGGCGGGGCGATTCCGTCAGGCACCAGGACCGCGCTGATCCGGGCCGGGCGGGCAATGCCCTGCTGCTGGCACCAGTCGGTCAGGGCGGCGGTTGCGCTATCCTGCGCGGCAAGGGTGCGTTCGAACTGGGTGAGTTGCTGCGGCGCCGTGCAGGAGGCGAGGATGGATCCTGCCGCGATGCCTGCGAAAACTCTGGTAATCACCAGACAACCTCCGTTCGTGTCGAGCGCAGTCGAGACACGTCAGCGCCAACGTGTCTCGATTGCGCTCGACACGAACGGAGCTGAGGTTCTGTTTATCAGACGCCGCCCGGAACGGCTTCGCGGCCAAGGGCGCGCAGGCCCGTGGCAAGTGCCTCTACCGCGGCATCGATCACCGCCGCTTCGGTCGAGCGGACGACGAAATTCGCCCCGACGCGGCCTTCGCGGAAGAAGGGGTAGGAGCCGATCGCGCAGCCTTCGTGCACGCGCTCGGTCTCGCGCAGCAGGTCGGCGATCTCGCTTTCCTGCACCCAGCTGCCGATCGTGGCGCTGAGCAGCGGCGCGCCGCCTTCCAGCTGACCGGTCAGGGCATCGAGCATGCCCGCCGTGATCGAGGGGACGCCGGCCATCAGGAACACGTTGCCGATCCGGATGCCGGGGGCGCCCGACATGCGGTTGGGGATCAGGTCGGCCCCGGCCGGCACGCGCGCCATGCGCAGCCGGGCTTCGTTCAGCCCGCCGCGAGTGGCGTAGTAGCTTTCCAGGATCGCGCGGGCATCAGGGTGCACTTCCACGCCCACGCCCAGCGCCTCGGCCACCGCGTCGACCGTGATGTCGTCGTGCGTCGGGCCGATCCCGCCGGTGGTGAACAGGTAATCGTTGCGCGCGCGCAGCGTGTTCACCGCCTCGACGATCGCCTCGGTCCGGTCACCCACCACGCGGACCTCGACCAGCCGGATGCCCTGGACGCCCAGCCAGGACGCCACCTGGGCGATGTTCTTGTCCTGCGTGCGGCCAGAGAGGATCTCGTCCCCGATCACCAGCAGGGCGGCGGTCCAGATGCGGTTGTTGTCAGCCATGGGTCTCGCTTAGCGGCAGGGGGCGCGGCGGGGAAGGGGGAGGTTCAGGCCTCCACCAGTTCCTTTGCGCGGGTGAAGTGCAGCACGCCGTCGTCGATCGGCGCCTGGCGCATGTCCTGCCGGTCGCGGCGGTAGTCCTGATTGAGCCGCCACGGCAGGCTGGCCGCGTTGCGCGGCATCGTATCCTTGCCCCGCTGGATGTAGCCGGCGGAAAAGTCGAAGATGTCGTCCTCCTCCGGCTCGCTGCCCGGCGCCATGGCCGGGGTGGCCGCGACCGCGCCGTACTTGTCCATCTGGCGCAGCAGGCGCGTGATGTATTCGGCGACGATGTCCACCCGCAGCGTCCAGCTGGCGTTGAGATAGCCGAACACGCCCGCCATGTTGGGCACGTTGGAGAACATGCAGTTGCGGTAGAAGAACCGCTTCGCGAAATCGACCGGCTCGCCATCGACCGACACCGCGATCTTGCCGGCGAAGGTCATCTTGAGGCCGGTGGCGGTAACGATGATGTCGGCATCGATGTGCTGGCCGGATTCGAGCACGATCCCGGTCTCGTCGAAGCGGTCGATCCGCCCGGTCACGACCGAGGCCTTGCCTTCGTTGATCGCGCGGAAGAAATCGGCGTCCGGCACCAGGCACAGCCGCTGGTCCCACGGATCGTAGGGCGGGGTGAAATTGGCGGCGTCGTAGTTTTCACCCAGGTGTCCGCGCAGTTGCTCGGTGAGGAACGCCTTGACCTTTTCCGGCTGGCTGCGCGCGCGCTTGAACATCAGGTCCTGGAGGAAGATGTTCTTGGCGCGGGTCAGCGCATAGGCGAGCTTTTCCGGCAGGAAGCGGCGCAACATCTTGTTGAACCCGTCGCGGGCGGGGCGGCTGACCATCCAGGTCGGCGTGCGCTGCAGCATGGTGACCTGGCCCGCGCCGGAATGGGCCATCGCCGGGACCACCGTAACTGCCGTCGCGCCCGATCCGATCACCACGACCTTTTTGCCGGCGTAGTCGAGGTCGCTGGGCCAGAACTGCGGGTGAATGACCTGGCCCCTGAAGGTTTCCCGGCCCTTGAAGCCAGCGTCATAGGCTTCGTCGTAATCATAGTAGCCAGAGCCCAGGAACAGGAACCTGCCCAGAATCTGCTGGCGGCTGCCGTCCGCTGCTTCGGTCGTGACCACCCAGCGCGCGGCCTTGCCGTCCCAATCGGCGCTGATCACCTTGCGCCCCAGGCGCATCTTCTCGGCCAGGCCATATTCGGCGGTGATCTCGTCGAGATAGTCGAGGATCGAGGGGCCATCGGCGATCGATTTCTCATGCGTCCACGGCTTGAACGAGAAGCCGAGCGTGTGCATGTCGCTGTCCGAACGGATCCCGGGATAGCGGAACAAGTCCCAGGTGCCGCCCAGCCGCTCGCGCCGGTCAAGGATCGCGATGGTCTTGCCGGGGCATTCGCGGGTCATGTGCACGGCCATGCCGATGCCGGAAATCCCGGCCCCGACGATGATCATGTCGAGGCATTCGTCCGCCGGTGCCGGCATGGTGGTGGCCATGTTCATGGTCCTGTTCTCCCATTCAATTGACATTTGTGTCAGTTCGTCCCGGCTTAACCGATCGTGCGCGGGATTGCCAGCATCATGGCGCTTTGCCACACCGTGACAATGCCCATCGTTGCCCTGCGCCGCTATTCCGGCGGCAATCCCGACCCGGCCGAGATCCTGCTCGATGGCGAGGTGCGCCGCGCGCTGCCCCGCCACAGTTTCGACTGGGTCGGCCTGGTCAATCCGGATGCCGCGGAAATGGCGCTGGTCCAGCGGCAGTTCGGCCTGCACCCGCTGGCGGTGGAGGATGCGCTCAATCCCACCCAGCTGCCCAAGGTGGAGATTTACGGGCCGCAGCTGTTTCTGGTGGCGACAACCGCGGCCAGCGGCGAGGGCGACAAGATCGAGTACGGGCAGACGGCGCTGTTTCTTGGCCCGGACTTCCTGGTTACCGTGCGCAATGGCTCGACCCGCCCCCACACAGCTCTGCGCCAGCGGCTGGAGGCGCAACCTGAGCGGCTGGGCGAAGGGCCGGACTATGTCGCCCACGCCATCCTCGACTTCATCGTCGATGGCTACCAGCCGATCATCGACCAGCTGGAGGACCTGGTCCAGGCAATGGAGGAAGGGGCGATCAACTCGTTCCCGGAAAGCTCGACCATCCGCCGCATTTTCCGGTTGCGCCGCCACATGCGGCGTTTCGTTCGCATCATCGGGCCGATGGAAGAGGTCTGCGAGCGACTGGCGACTACCGACCTGCCCGCGATCGATCCGGGCGCGCGGATCTGGTTCCGCGACGTGCTGGATCATGTCCGGCGGACCATGCGCCGGGTAGCCGGACTGCGCGATACGCTGGCCAGCATCGTCGAGACTGCCAGCTTGCTCGAACAGCACCGCCAGGGCGACATGACCCGCCAGCTGGCCGCCTGGGCCGCGATCCTGGCCGTGCCGACGGCGATTGCCGGGATCTACGGCATGAACTTCGACTATATGCCGGAATTGCACCACCGCTGGGGCTACCCGGCGGTGATCGGCGTGATCGCGCTGGTCTGCGGCGGCCTGTGGCTGCGCTTCCGTTCGATCGACTGGCTCTGAACCGTCAGTTCGGCATGACCATGAACTGCTCCCAGCGGCCGTCTTCGCCGGGTTCGGCGTAGGTCACCAGCACCAGCCGCTTGTCGCCGAAACTGACCCGGTAGGTGCGGTTGACGAAGCCGCCGCGCAGGCGCGGGCCTCGGGTCGCTTCGAAGCCGGTGATTGGTCCCAGCGCGGACAGGCTGGCGGCATAGTCGCCCAGCGCCTCGGGCGTGAAGAAATACTGTGCGTTGGCAGTGAAGCGCGCCGGATCGAAGCGGCCGGCTATCAGCGCTTCCAGAGTGGCGCGGGCATCGTCGGTGCGCGGGGCTTCGCGCGGATCGCTGCTGCTTGCCTTGGGCAGGACGATGTCCGCGATCCGGGCGGTGATGCCGTCCTGTGCGCCGCCGAAATCGCCGTTGGTCAGGACCACGATCGCCAGCCTGTCGTCCACCCACACGCTGTTCTGCGAGAGGAAGCCGACGGATTCGCCGCCGTGGTCGATCACCCGGCGCCCGCTGGAAATGCGCGCGGAAACGCCAAGGCCGTAACCGTTCGAAGTGCCATCGGCCAGCCGCACGGGACGTTCCATTTCTTCCCAGTCCTCGCGCGGGAGCAGGCTGCGCTCCATCCGGGCGATGTCCCATTCGGCCAGCTCAGCCGCGCTCATCGACAGTTCGCCTGCCGCCCACAGCCATCCGGCCGCAGCGGGCCTGGCCGGACGGACCGGCCCCAGCGCATAGCGGTGATAGCCTTGGGGAAATGCCGCTCCATTGGTCTCGTCGAGCCGGTAGGGGCGGATGCCCAGCGGGCGGAAGATCCGCTCTTCGAATTGCTCCCACAGCGGCGCGCCGCCGGCCTTCTCCGCGATCAGCCCGGCGACGACATAGCCGGTGTTGGAATATTGCCAGCGGGTTCCCGGTTCATAGTCCAGCGGCTTCATCGCCCAGCGCGCCACGATCTGGTCGGGCGCGACGGGCTGTTCCATGGCTGCGAAGGAATAGTCCTGCGGCCAGTAGTCCTGCAGACCCGAAGTGTGCGACAGGAGCTGGCGCACGGTGATCCGCTGCGCGCCGGTCACCTCGGGCAGCCAGCGCGAGACGGGATCGTCGAGGCTGAGCTTGCCGTCATTTTCAAGCATCAGCAGAAGTGCGGCCAGGAACTGCTTGGAATTGGACGCAATCTGGTAGGGCAGGTCGGGGCGGGCCTGCGGGATTGTCTCACTCGCCTTGCCCCAGGCCCGGTCCATCACCAGCCGCCCGCCGCGCACGATCGCGACCTGGGCCGAAGGCACGCCGGTCTGGTCCAGAACTTCGGTCACGGACTTGTCGATCGCCGCCGCTTCCTCGGCACTGAGGTCCTGGGCCGGAGCGGCGACGGGGAGTGTGAGCAGGGCAAGGGCCAGAACCAGGCGTTTCATGGTCCTATTGCTAGCCTTTCGCGGCGGCGGATCAAGCCCAAGTCGCATCGCAGCAAATTGTGGACAGGCGGCGCAGCCCGCTGAAAAACGAGTCACGCTCGTGTCAGAAAACTGTCATAGGCGCCGCGATCTGTTTTGAGGGGACTTGATCGATGTTCGGATGGTTTCAGCGGCTCCTGCCGCATTCGAGCGATTTCTTCGTGCTGTTCGAACGCCATGCCGTGGCCGTGGTTGGCGCGGCGGACGCGCTGGCGCAGCTGACCGCCGGGCAGGGGGACCGTGCCGCCCACCTGCGCGCGATCCGCGACCGCGAACACGATGCCGACGAAGTGATCCGCGAAACCCTGCACGAGGTGCGCCGCACGTTCCTGACCCCGTTCGATCGCGGGGCGATCACTTCGCTGATCGGGGCGATGGACGACACGATCGACGAAATGAACCGCTCCGCCAGCGCGATCGAGCTGCTGGAAGTCCACGAATTCGATCCGCAGATGAAGCAGATCGGCGTACTGGTGCAGGATGCCAGCCGCCTGATCTCCGAAGCCGCGCCGCTGCTGCGCGATGTCGAGCGCAATGGCCGCCGCCTCCACGAACTCACCGCCAAGCTGGTCAAGCTGGAAGGCGAGGTCGACATTCTCCACGACACCGGGATGCGGGCCGCGTTCCAGGCGCAGAAGGTCAAGCCTGATCCGCTGGCCTTCATGGTCGCGCGCGAGGTCTACAAGAACCTTGAGCGCATCGCCGATGCCTTCGAGGACGTCGCCAACGAAATCGACTCGCTGGTCATCGACCACGGCTGAGCGCCCTCTCGAAAAGGTATCCGGCAATGCATGAGCTTGCCTTTCCGCTCCTGGTCGGGCTGATCGCAATCGCCCTGCTGTTCGATTTCCTGAACGGCCTGCACGATGCGGCGAATTCCATCGCGACAGTCGTCTCAACCCGGCTGATTCCGCCGGTCTGGGCGGTCGTGTTCGCCGCATTCGGCAATTTCGCGGCCTATTGGCTGGTCGGGCTGCACGTTGCCGAAACGGTCGGCAAGGGGATCATCGACAAGGATGCGGTGACCCCGGCAGTCGTGTTCGGCGCGCTGATCGGAGCGATCTTCTGGAACGTCGTCACCTGGCTCAAGGGCATTCCCTCGTCCTCCAGCCACGCGCTGATCGGGGGGCTGCTGGGCGCGGGCATCGCGCATGGCGGTTTCGGAGTGGTGGAAAGTTCCGGCACCACCAAGACGGTGATCGCGATCTTCCTGTCGCCGATGCTGGGCTTTGTCCTCGCCATGCTGATGGTCCTCGTCACCTCGTGGCTGTTCAAGGGCTTCCAGCCGCGCCGCGCCGAAGGCGTATTCAAGACGCTGCACCTGTTCAGTTCGGCCGCCTATTCGATCAGCCACGGCGGCAACGATGCCCAGAAGACGATGGGGATCATCACCGTGCTGCTCTATTCGACCGGCCAGCTGAAGGGTGAATTCCATATCCCCGAATGGGTCGTGATCTCGTGCTACGCAGCCATCGCCCTGGGGACGATGTCGGGCGGGTGGAAGATCATCAAGACGATGGGCACCAAGATCACCAAGCTCAACCACCACACGGGGTTTTCGGCCAGCACGGCGGGTTCGATCGTGGTGTTCGGCGCCAGCGCCATGGGTATTCCGGTTTCGACCACGCACGCCATCACCGGCTCGGTGATCGGCACCGGCGCCGCCCGCAAGGCCAGCGCCGTGCGCTGGGGCGTGGCGGGGCGCGTGGTCACCGCCTGGTTCATCACCATCCCGGCCAGCGCGGCGGTGGGCGCGGTGTTCTACGTGCTGACGCGGATGTTCTGAGCCGTCAGGCGCTGATCGGCAAGGTCGGCCACATCGCGGCGATCTCACCGCCGTCATAGACCGCGATGTCGCCGAATTGCAGGAACAGCGCCTCGCTCTGGTCGGGGCGCAGGAACACGTGGTCGTCGGGTTTCAGGTCGATCCGCGCGGAGCCGGTCAGCAGTTCCTGGTTGGAAGAGCGGCCGAACAATTTCGAATATTCCAGGCCGGGCGGTGAAACCGGTTTTGCCAGCCAGTGGCCGCCGTGGATGAAGAATCCGCGCTGCGTGTTGCGGTCCCACCAGTGCATCGCGTCTGACAGCGCCTCAACCCCCGGGAGCTGCTGGTCGGTGCTCGCCTTGATCACGGGAGTGGCGATGAAGGCGGCGGGTGCCAGATCGTCCAGGTCCGGATAATCGAAGTCCCCCGGCTTGACGAAGGCCGTCCCGACCGAGACGTCATTGGCCACAGTCCCCGCGCAGTGGCGGCGGAAGGTGGGGCTGCCCGCGCTGTTGAGGGTCAGCGCGGCGCGATCGGCAAATCCGGCCCCGGCCAGCGCGGCAAGGGCTTCCTTGTAGGCCTTCTGCGCGGCGGCGTGGGCCTTGTCGGGGCTGGGCATCTTCGGAACGTGCGGATCGTAGCCCATCAGGCCGGAGACGGCGGCGCCGCTATCGCGGGTCAGGCGCGCCGCCTCCGCCAGCGCCGCAGGATCGGTGAAGCCGCCGCGGTGCAGCCCGACATCGATCTCGAAGTTGAGCCTGGGGGCGATCCCCAGTGTCCTGGCGGCGTCCAGATACTGGTTCAGCCGCAGTGGGGTATCGACCAGCCACTGCACCCGCGCCGCGAAATCGCCGCCAGCGTGCCCGGCCACCCTGAGAAACTCGCTGACCGGCAGCGGCTTGCCCATCAGCAGGTCGGCAGCGGGGTGCAGCGGGGCAAGCTGGATCAGCATCTCGGCGCTGAACACCATCAGCCGTTGACTGCCCATCCCGGCCATCACTTCGCCCAGCAGCGCGGGCGAGGGGAGCGACTTCGCCACCACCCGCAGCGGCAGGCCGGCGGCATCTACACTCTTGCGGATCGCGGCGATATTGGCGCCAAGCCTCGCGCGGTCGATCACCAGCACGGGGCGCATCAGGCCCGCTCGTTTCAGGGCGGCGGAGATGCCGGCAAAGTATGGATCGTGCATTCCACCCTCCATGGCCGGGCGCGCGGTCAGCAGGCCCAGCGTGCCAAGTGCGAGCGCGCCCCCACTGAGCAGCAGCGCACGGCGATCAAACCCGCTCACGCGCCAAGCAGCCTCTGCAGGTACGGATTGAGCATCCGCCCTTGCGGGTCGACCGAGCGGCGCACGGCCTGGGCCTCGCGCCACATCGGATAAAGCGCAGCGAGGTCCGCCGCGCCGAGCGAGTGGAGCTTGCCCCAGTGCGGCCTGCCGCCCGCTTCGCGCAGCACCGGCTCGATCAGGCGGAACATCCAGTCGTGCTCGTCCTTGTACCACGCGTGGACCGCGATCGATCCGCTGGCGCGCTGGTAGAAGGGCGATAGCCAGGCATCGTCGGGGGCGATGATCCGCGCCTCGATCGGAAAGAACACGTCAGTCGCGCGGCTTTCGATCCGGCGGATCACCTCGCGCAGGGCTTCCACCTGGCGTTCGATCGGCAGGTGGTATTCCATTTCCTTGAAGCGCACCGGGCGCTCGTTCGACAGCAGCTTCCAGCCCTCGTCGATCGCGATTTCCGGCGGGACGTCGGCCAGCAGGCGGCTGGCAAGCGACTTGCGCAGCCCGGGCGTGAACTCGAACAGGTCGCGCAGGCGCTTCAGGCTCATCAAGGTGTCCGCGTCCTGATCGGGACCGCGCGGGCTGACCGGATCGAAGGTTACGTCGTGGGTGATCAGCGCGGACTTGCCGGTGAAGGGCAGGACCAGGAATTCGGCATTGCGATGATTCGCGGCCAGGGCGGGCCAACTGGCCAGCAGCTCTTCGGTGTCGATCAGCCGCACCACCTTGCGCACGCGCGTCAGCGGCTGGTTCTGCAGCGTCACCTGGCTAAGCACACCGAAGGCGCCGAGCCCCACGCGGGCGGCGTGGAACAGCTCCGCATCGGCATCGCGGCTGCATTCGCGCACACCTCCATCGGGAGCGACCAGCCGCATCGCGGTGACCGCGCCGTGGAGCGCGGTATAGTCCTTGCCGGTGCCGTGCGTCCCGGTAGCCAGCGCGCCCGCGAGGGTCTGCTTGTTGATGTCGGGCAGGTTGGGCATCTCCTGACCGACCGCGGCCAGGGCCGGCCCCAGCGCGGAAAGCCGCGTTCCGGCCCGGACGGTGGCGGTAGCGTTGGCGCGGTCAGCCGAGACCAGCCCACTCATCCGGTCAAGCGCCAGCATGGTTCCGTCGGTCGGGACCAAGGCGGTGAAACTGTGGCCCGCGCCCACCGGGCGGATCGGCGCGGCTGCGCGTGGCAGCAGGGCGGCCAGCTCCGCCTCGTCGGCAGGAGCCGCACGCGCGGCTGGGTAGGCGCTTTCCGTGCCGGCCCAATTGCTCCACAGCAGCCGTCCGCGCGCGTCGGTGGCGGCCGGCAGGTCCGGTTCGCGGTCGAGCCAGGCGCGCCGTCCGGCAAGTCCCGCGCCGCCCAGCGCGAGCAACCCCGCGCCGCCCAGCATGACCTTGCGGCGGGTGCTCAACTGTCCCTCCCGGCCATGAAGCGGATCAGCGCGCGATAATCGTCAGCAGTGCAGGTGAAGCATTGGCCGCCCGCTGGCATGGCCTTCTTGCCCTGGAGCACTGCGGAAAGCAGCGCGGCCTCGCCCTGCGTCCAGCGGGGATCCCACAGGGTGCGGTCGCCGGTCAGCGGGGCGAGCGAATCCTTGACCGTGTGGCAGGCCCGGCAGGAATTGTCGTAAAGCCCGGCCAGCCGCGCATCGGCGGGACGCAGCGCCGCGCTCTGCTCCTGGGTGAGCGGGCGGGGCGGGGCTTCACCCGTTCCGCACCCCGCCAGCACCAGTGCCGGCAGCAGGATGGCCAGTTGCCGCATCGATTCTCCCCTCTTTGCGGGGGAGGCTAGCGGCATTCGCGGTTACTGCGCAATCACCCCGTAAAGGTCATGCGCGTCGGCATCCTCGACCGTCACCTGGACAAAATCGCCCGGAGCGAGTGTGGCCGGCACCTGGCGCAGGTAGACCGCGCCGTCGATTTCGGGCGCGTCGGCCTGGCTGCGGGCCGTGGCACCGATATCGCCGTCCTCGTCAGGCTCGCCAACTTCGTCGATTATCACCGGGATCGTGCGGCCGACCTTGGCGGCCAGCTTGGCGGCGCTGATCGCCTCGGTCTTCTCCATGATCCGGGCGTAGCGTTCTTCCTTGACCTCTTCCGGGACCTGGCCGGGCAGGTCGTTGGCCGCCGCGCCGTCGACGGGTTCGAAGCGGAACGCGCCGACCCGGTCGAGCTGGGCCTCGTCCAGCCAGTCAAGCAGGTACTGGAAATCAGCCTCGGTCTCGCCGGGGAAGCCGACCACGAAGCTGGAGCGCACGGCGATGTCCGGGCAGATTTCGCGCCAGGCCTTCAGGCGTTCCAGTACCTTGGCCTCGTTCGCCGGGCGCTTCATCGCCTTCAGTACCGAAGGGGCGGCATGCTGGAAGGGGATGTCGAGATAGGGCGTCAGCAACCCCTCGGCCATCAGCGGAATGACCTGATCGACGTGCGGGTAGGGGTAGACGTAGTGCAGCCGCACCCACGGCGTCTCGCCCTGCGGCGTGCGCAGCGCGCCAAGTTCGCGGGCAAGGTCGGTCATGTGGGTGCGGACCGGGCGGTCCTTCCACGTGCGCTCCTCGTGCCGTACGTCGACGCCGTAGGCCGAGGTGTCCTGGCTGATCACCAGCAGTTCCTTCGTCCCCGCCGCGACCAGCTTTTCCGCCTCGCGCAGCACCGCGTCGATCCGGCGGCTGACCAGCTTTCCGCGCAGTTGCGGGATGATGCAGAAGGCGCAGGCGTGGTTGCAGCCCTCGGAAATCTTGAGATAGCTGTAGTGGCGCGGGGTCAGCTTGACGTCCATCTGCGGCACCAGGTCGATGAACGGCCCCTGGCTGGGGGGGGCCGCTTCGTGCACGGCCTCGACCACCGCCTCGTACTGGTGCGCGCCGGTGACGGCCAGCACTTCCGGGAACTTCGCGCGGATGACTTCCGCCTCGTTGCCCATGCAGCCGGTGACGATCACCCGCCCGTTTTCGGCAATCGCCTCGCCGATCGCGGCCAGGCTTTCCTCCTTGGCGGAATCGAGGAAGCCGCAGGTGTTGACCAGCACCACGTCGGCCCCGGCATAGTCGCCGCTCATCGCATAGCCATCGGCGCGCAGCCGCGTGAGGATGCGTTCGCTGTCGACCAGCGCCTTGGGGCAGCCAAGGCTGACCATGCCGACCTTCTTCTGGTCGGGGAGGGCTATCGGGGGATTCGTGGTGGCCATGGGGAGTGGCCCCTACACCTCTGCGCCTGATTTCGCTACTGCCGCGAAAGATCGCGCGAAAGGACTGAACGATGGGCCCGATGAACTGGATCGCGGTGGCGCTGGCAGCGGGCGCGGCGGCGCTGGTGCTGTGGCTGTTCTGGCGCAAGGCGTCGCCCGCGCTGAAGGCCTGGCCCTATGCCCTGCAACTGGTGCCCGCCGCCATGCTGGGCCATGCGCTGGCGCGGATCGGTCCGGACAAGCTGGAGGTCAAACCGCACCTCTATTTCATGCAGGCGGGCGGGCTGGCGCTGGCCATCGTGATCCCCGCGCTGTGGTTGGCACAACTGCGGCAAGGCACACCGGCGCGGGAAAGCTGGCGCGACAGCGTGGCCTTCCTGATTGCCTACCTTGCCATGGGCACAGTGTTCTGGGCGCTGAGCTAGGTCAGCGTCGGCACCACGGCGACGATCACATCGCCAGCTTCGATCCGCTGCGCTTCGGGCTGCCAGAAGCCGATTTCCCGCCCGCCGCGCTGGATGCGCAGGCCGCGCGCCCGGCCGGGCAGATCGTCGAGGCTGAGGCCGACCTCTTCCGGCAGTGCCTCGCGCTCGACCAGTTGCACGTCCCCTGAAGCCGAAGCGAGATCGGCGAGGTAATCGGAAACGTGCGTGCCCTGCGCCGATCCCGCGAGCAGCAGGCCGGTAAACCGCACCGGGTTGATCACGTTGTCGGCACCGGCCTGCCGCGCCAGGATCTCGTTGTCCTCGGCGCGGACCACCACGCTGATTGGCACCTTGGGAGCGAGGTGGCGCACGGTCAGCACGATCAGGATCGAGGTGTCGTCGCGGCCGGCCGAAACCAGTACCGTGCTTGCCTCGGCAATCCGCACCGCCATCAGCGTCTCGTCGCGGCTGGCATCGCCTTCCAGCACGTTGCAGCCCATCGCCTCGGCTTCTTCCAGCCGGTCGGCGCCGGGATCGAGCACCACGATCCGGCCAGGATCGGTGCCGCGCTCGATCAGTTCGCTGACCGCCTGCGAGCCGCTGATGCCGAAGCCCAGCACCACGATGTGCCCGGTCAGCCGTTCCTGGATACGCCGCATCCGCCAGTTCTCCCAGGTGCGCTTGATAAGGAAATTGTAGGCCGTGCCGACGAAGATGAACAGCACGGCCAGCCGGATCGGGGTGACGATCACCGCCTCGATCAGCCGCGCCTTGTCGCTGACCGGGGTAATGTCGCCGAACCCCGTGGTGGTGATCGAGATCATCGTGAAATAGACGACGTCGAGCAGGCTGACCTCGCCGTCGTGGCTGTCCTTCAGCCCGGCGCGGTCCAGCCAGTGGACCAGGATCACGATCGAAACCAGCAGCAGCGCGGCCCCCAGCCGCAGGGCAAGGTCTGCCCAGACCGGCACCTGGATCGCGCGGCGCAGTGGCTTGGCCGGGGACAGGCGCAGCGGGCGCGCCATCACCGCTTCGGCAGGAACTTCGCCGGATCGAGTGCCGCCTTGTTGTTGCGCACTTCGAAGTGGAGCTGCGGCTCGGTGGCGAGCCCGGTCTTGCCCACCAGCCCGACCCGCTCCCCGGCCTTGACCTCGTCGCCCAGCTTGACGGTCACCCGCCCCAGGAAGCCATAGGTCGTGGTCCAGCGGCCGGCGTGGTGGATGATGACGGTCAGGCCGTATTCCCTGGGGCCTGCGCCGGCGAAGATCACCTTGCCCGCCGCGCTGGAGCGCACCGGGGTTCCCTCGCCCGCGCGGATATCGACACCGTCATGGTAGGCGGATTTTTCCCCGCGCGCGGCAAATGCGCGGCGGACATCGCCCTTGACCGGCCAGGAGAACGCGGGCGGGCGCGTTTCATCGGCCACCGCCGGGGCAGGGCTGGCAGCCGGCGTTGCGGCCGCAGTCGCCAGCGGAGTCGGCGCAGCAGATGCGGCGGGGGCTGCAACCGGCGGCGCGGGCTTGATCTGGGGCGGCGCCGACGCGGGCAGGGCGGGGATCGCCAGAACCTGACCGGGCCTGACTTCTGCCCGGGGATCAAGCTTGTTGGCCAAAGCGATTTCCGGCCAGGGCATGCCGAAGTCCATTGCGATCGAGAAGCTGGTCTCTCCCGCCTTGATGGTGTGGGTGCGGCGGCGCGGGATCACCAGCTTCTGGCCGGCCCGCAGCAGATAGGGCTCTTTCAGCCCGTTCGCTTCGATGATCGCAGCGCGCGGCACGCCGGACCGGTTGGCCACTCCGCCCAGCGTCTCGCCGGGCTTGACCACGTATTCGGTGGCCCCCTTCGGGACAGGCGTCTGGGCTGCCGCCGGGACTGCCGCCAGAACTCCCAGAACTATGCAAAGGCCCCCCAGCCGCATCCCCCCGCGCGGCTTCACCTTGCGAAACGCCCCGCGAGGTCGCCAAGCGAGGCTTCGTGGGTCAGATCAAGTTGCAGCGGCGTAACCGACACGTAGCCATCCTGTATCGCTTCAAGGTCGGTCTGGTGACCGGGCGTATGTTCTATACCATGGAGACCAAACCAGAAATAGCGGTATCCACGGGGGTCGGTGCCTTCGACCACGCTGCCCCGTGCATAATCGTGAAAGCCCTGACGGACTGCCTTGATGCCCTTGACCGCGCCCGCGTCCACCGCCGGAAAATTGACGTTTACCAGCGTGCGCGGTGCGAACGGCGCATCGAGCAGCGGGGCAATCACCTTTGCCCCCCAGGCCTCGGCGGCGCCGAACGGCACGCTGTCGGCCATGCCTTCGCGGGCATAGACCTGGCTCAGCGCGATCGAGCGGATGCCGGCCAGCGTCCCTTCGATCGCGGCGGAAACGGTGCCGGAATAGGTCACGTCATCGCCCAGGTTGGCACCGCGATTGACGCCCGAGAGCAGCAGGTCCGGCGGCGCGGGCATGACCGTTCGCAGCGCCATCATTACGGAATCGGTCGGCGTTCCCGATACCGAGAAGCGCCGCTCGCCATGCTGGCGCAGCCGGACCGGGCTCGACAGGGTCAGCGAATGGCCCGCGCCGGACTGTTCCTCCGATGGCGCGACGATCCAGATGTCGTCGGAAAACTGCCGCGCGATCCGCTCCAGCACTTCAAGGCCGGGGGCGAAGATGCCGTCGTCGTTGGTCAGGAGAATGCGCATCAGGCCGGCACCAGCGCGGTCAGGCCGCCGCAATAGCCCAGCAGGGCAGGGGGCACGGTGACCGAGCCGTCCGCCTGCTGGTAATTCTCGATGATCGCCACCAGCGTGCGCCCGACCGCCAGGCCCGAGCCGTTGAGCGTGTGGACGAATTCCGTGCCCTTCTGCCCTTCGGGCCGATAGCGGGCATTCATCCGCCGCGCCTGGAAATCACCGCAGTTGGAGCAGGACGAAATCTCGCGGTAGGCGGCTTGGCCGGGCAGCCAGACCTCAAGATCAAAGGTCTTGCGTGCGGTAAAGCCCATGTCGCCCGCGCAGAGCAGCACCTTGCGATAGGGCAGGTCCAGCGCCTGGAGGATCGATTCCGCCGCCGCCGTCATCCGTTCGTGTTCGGCCTCCGAATCCTCGGGGCGGGTGATGCTAACCAGTTCCACCTTCTCGAACTGGTGCTGGCGGATATAGCCGCGCGTATCCTTGCCGGCCGCGCCCGCCTCGCTGCGAAAGCAGGGGGTCAGCGCTGTCATCCGGATCGGCAGGGCGCTGTCGGCCAGGATCTGCTCGCGCACCGAATTGGTCAGCGAAACCTCGGCTGTGGGGATCAGCCAGCGTCCGTCGGTGGTCTGGAAATTGTCTTCGGCGAACTTGGGAAGTTGTCCCGTGCCGAACAGGGCCTCCTGCCGCACCAGCAGCGGAGTGGCACATTCGGTGTAGCCATTGGCCGTGGTCTGATGGTCCAGCATGAACTGGGCCAGCCCGCGCTGAAGCCGCGCCATCTGCCCGCGCAGGAAAGTGAAGCGCGCCCCGGAGAGGACTGCGCCAGTCTCGAAATCAAGACCCAGCGGCGGGCCAAGGTCGGCATGCTCGCGCGGCTGGAAATCGAAGGCGCGCGGGGTGCCCCAGCGCAGCACTTCGACGTTCTGGCTCTCGTCCTCGCCCTCGGGCACTTCGGCGGCGGGCAGGTTCGGGTGGCGGGCCAGCTCGTCCTGGAGGCGCTGGGTAAGGTCTCGTTCCTCGGCCTCTAGCGCGGGCAGCGTGTCCTTGAGCGCGGCCACCTCGGCCTTGAGGCGCTCAGCCTCGTCCTTGTCGCCCCGGCCCATCGCCGCGCCGATCGCCTTCGACGCTTCATTGCGGCGCCCCTGCGCCTCCTGCATCCGCGTCGCGACATCGCGCCGCTGTGCATCAAGCGCCAGTATGGCGGCGGACAAAGGCTCCACCCCGCGCCGGGCAAGGCCAGCGTCGAAGGCTTCGGGGTTTTCGCGGATCAGCTTGATATCGTGCATGGTGCCGGGGCTATGCCCGCTTGGCTTCATGCTTTCAAGGAGAGGAAGTGGTGGGCGCGGCAGGGATTGAACCTGCGACCCCACCCGTGTGAAGGGTGTGCTCTACCACTGAGCTACGCGCCCACTTCCGGTGCAGAAGCGCGCCCTTAGAGCGTGCTGTGCGAATTGACAAGCGCCCATCACAAGATAGAGCGCCCCCATGAGCGAAGAAACCGTTTCCGGCCCCGACGTGCCGCCCGACCGCCTGGCAATCAACCCGCGCAGCGACTATTTCGATGCCGACGTGCTGCAGCGCGGCGTGGGCATCCGCTTCAAGGGCGTGGTGCGCACCAATGTCGAGGAATACTGCATTTCCGAGGGCTGGGTGCGGGTCCAGGCGGGCAAGACGATGGACCGTCACGGCCAGCCGCTGACGATTCGGCTCAACGGCCCGGTCGAAGCCTGGTTCGAGGATCTGGGCGAGGACGCGCCCGTAGCCAGGGCCTGAACCTGAAGGCGCGCGGGGGCTACCAGCCCATCCGCGCGCCGATCAGGTCGGCAATCGGATCGTCGCTGCCGCGCGGGAGATTCGCGGGCACCGGGCGGTCTTTCAGCTTTTCGCCCTTCTTCGGCTTCGCTGGATAGATGAAGCCCTGGACTGGCCAATGCGTGCCGCCAAGATCCTTGAGCGGCGCGTACCACACCCGGACTGCGCTCCAATCGTTGGCGGGCGACACGTCGACCACCTTGACGTTGTCCTCGATCTGGCCGCGCCGGCCGTTGATCGGGCTCCAGTTCGAATGGCGCACCAGCAGGGTGCGCGAATCGATGATCCTGCTGACTGCGGCAACATGGCCCAGGCGCGATCCGCCGTGGGGGCGCAGCGCCAGCACGGCGCCGACTTTCGGCTTGTAGCCGCGCGCATAGCGGCCCTCGGCCTGACCCCACCAGGTGTGCGCGTCGCCAAAGATGGTGATACCGGTGACCTGCCGCGCATAGGGCACGCATTGCAGGTAGGGCGTCAGGCTCGGCGTCTGGACGCCTCGCGCGCTCTCGTTGACGGCGAGCGCGGGCGATGCGCACGCCAGTCCCAGGGAAAGGCACAGAAATCCCGCGAGAGCTGCCTTCGACATGCACTTACCCCTGATCGACGCGAACCCATTGAAATCTGCCGCAGGCCGGTTTGGGAATAGGCCAGATGGCTAGTCCGTAACCGGTCTGCGTGCTTTCCGAGCGTCGAACCTGGCCGAAAATGGTTTGCGCCAACCTGCGCGGCATGGTTAACGCCGCGGCAAGAAATTGCCGGACCGCTTGCAAATATTTGCCGCAGGGGTCAGGTGGCGCACATGGCGCTTCCCCAGGTTATCATTATCGGCCGTCCCAACGTCGGCAAATCCACTCTGTTCAACCGCCTGGTCGGCAAGCGGCTGGCGCTGGTGGACGACCAGCCGGGTGTCACCCGCGATCGCCGGATGGGCGAGGCGCACCTGCTGGGGCTCGATTTCACGATCGTCGATACCGCCGGCTGGGAAGACGAGGATGCGGCCAGCCTGCCCGGCCGGATGCGCCAGCAGACCGAAGCCTCGCTGAAGGGCGCGGACGTTGCGCTGTTCGTGATCGATGCCCGCGCCGGCCTGACCCCGCTGGACGAGGAAATCGCGCGTTACCTGCGCCAGCAGGGCGACGTGCCGGTGGTGCTGGTGGCCAACAAGGCCGAAGGCAAGTCCGGGGATCACGGGCTTTACGAAGCCTATTCGCTGGGTTTTGGCGATCCGGTGCCGTTTTCCGCCGAGCACGGCGAAGGCATGGGCGACCTGTTCGAAGCGCTCCTGCCGCTGCTCGAAGGAGCGGAAGTGGATGCCGGGGCCGAGGAAGAGATCGACGAGGAAGACGAGGAGGCGCTCAACCGCGCGCCGCTCAAGCTTGCGATCGTCGGGCGGCCCAACGCCGGCAAGTCGACGCTGATCAATGCGCTGCTGAAGGAGGACCGGCTGCTGACCGGGCCGGAAGCCGGGATCACCCGCGATTCGATCGCGATCGACTGGGAGTGGACCGACCCCGACAATGGCGAGGTGCGGCCCGTGCGCCTGATCGACACTGCCGGAATGCGCAAGAAGGCGCTGGTCGTCGACAAGCTGGAAAAGCTGGCGGTGGCCGATGCTCGCCACGCGGTCGATTTCGCCGAAGTGGTCGTGCTGCTGCTCGATGCCACGCGCGGGCTGGAGCACCAGGATCTCAAGATCGCATCAATGGTGCTGGAAGAAGGCCGGGCGCTGATCGTGGCAATCAACAAGTGGGACGTGGCCGAGGATCCATCGGGCCTGTTCAACGGGATTCGCGGCGCGCTCGATGAAGGGCTGGCCCAGGTCAAGGGCCTGCCGGTGCTGTCCGTCTCTGCCCGCACCGGCAAGGGGCTCGACACCCTGATCAGGGTCGCCTTCGAAATCCGCGCGGCCTGGTCGAAGCGGGTCCCGACCGGCCTGCTCAACCGTTGGTTCGAAACCGCGCTGGAGGCCAATCCGCCGCCGGCGCCGGGCGGCAAGCGGATCAAGCTGCGCTACATCACCCAGGCCAAGACTCGCCCGCCGGGCTTCGTCTTGTTCGGCACCAGGCTGGATGACCTGCCGATGAGCTACCAGCGCTACCTGGTGAACGGCATCCGCCGCGAACTCGGTTTCAACGCGGTCCCGGTGCGACTCACGCTGCGCAGCGCCAAGAACCCGTTCAGGAGCTAGCACCCGGGAACGGTGCCGAGCCGCTCCCGCGAGCTTCGTCACGGGGGCTTCAGGCGTGCCCCGTTCAGTGAGTTAGCAGCAGGCGCTAGCTCGCTTCGACAGCCTGGCTGTTGAGCTGGATGTAGTTCTGCAGGCCCATGCGCTCGATCATTTCGAACTGGGTCTCGATCTCGTCGACATGGTGCTCTTCGCTCGCCAGGATCGAGGCGAACAGGTCGCGGCTGACATAGTCGCGCACGCCTTCGCAGTGGGCGATCGCGTCGCGCAGCAGCGGGAGCGCCTCGTTCTCAAGCGCGAGGTCGGCCTTCAGGATCTCCTCGACGTTCTCGCCGATCCGCAGACGGCCCATCGACTGGAAATTGGGCAAGCCGCCCAGGAACAGGATGCGTTCGGCCAGCAGGTCGGCGTGCTTCATCTCGTCGATCGATTCGCCGCGCTCGAAGGCGGCGAGCTTCTTCACGCCCCAGTTGTCGAGCATCCGGTAATGCAGCCAGTACTGGTTGACCGCCGTCAGTTCGCCTTGCAGCGCCTTGTTGAGATAGTCGATGACCTGAGCGTCGCCCTGCATGAGTGCCTCCTTGGTTGGCGCGCACTATGCGCCGGCGCCGGTCCTGCGGCAAGCCGGGAGGGGATTTCAGCTCGCCGGGGCGAGGAGGTCGACTGCGGCCTTTTCGCGTTCCTCGATCAGGATTTCGGCGGCATCGTCAAGGCATTGGCCGCACTGCGGGGTCTTGCCCAGCGCCGCATAAACCGCGTCGACATCGCCCGCATGGAGCAGCGCGGCGCGGCGCAGATCGGTTTCCTTGATGGCATTGCAGATGCAGACGTACATCGGCGGTGGTCCTCGACTCTCCCGCCCCGCTTAATGCGAATTGATCGCATTAGCAACTGTTCGTTTAGTTGCGTACTGCCAGGCAGGTGAATCCGGCCGCGACCAGCCGGGTGCACGCCCCGCGTGCGGCCGCCTCGCTGGCAAAGCCCCCAGCCTGGAGCTTGGTGACCGATCCGGTGCGCTGGTCGATCCGGGCATGACCGGCCAATTCGGGCCGGGCGCGGACCCGGTTCCACAGCGCATCGGCATTGGCCGCAACCCCGAAGGCGCCAAGCTGCACCCGCCAGGCTCCGCTTGCGGACGCCGGCGCGGGAGTGGGGGCGGTACGCGGCGGCGCCGTTGGCGCGGCCGCGACCTGCGGCGGCTTTTGCGCGGGGCGGGGCGGAGGCGGTGTGGCCGTGGCCGGACGGGCATAGTCCGCCCCCGCAGTGGCAGGACTGTCCGTTCCCGCAACCCTGCGTGCCGCGTTCACCGCATCGCGCGGAGCGGGCTGGGGGCTGCGCATGGCAACGGCCGGAACAGCGCCAGCGCCAGCCGGAGCCGAGGCGCTGGCGCCCAGGTCGACCGCGGTCAGCTGCCGCGCGCGGGTGGCGTCGGCCTGGCTCTGCAGTTCGGTGGCGAGCTGGGCGGCCTGCTGGCGCTGCTCCATCGGCACGTACTGGTCCATCTGGGTCAGCGCCGGAGTTGCCTGGGCAAGGCCCTGCTGCTGCGCCAGGCTGACCAGCGCATAAGCGCGCACCCAGTCCTTGGTGACAAGATCGCCGTTGAAGTGCGCCAGGCCCAGCAGATACTGGGCGCGCGGATCGCCGCGATCGGCCGCCGCGCGGATGAAGGGCAGGGCCTTCTGCCGTTCACCCTTCTGGAACAGCAGCAGGCCGTAATTGTCGGATGCCTGCAGGTGGCCGGCTGCCGCTGCCTGTCCGAACAGGGCTTCGGCCCTGGCGAGGTCCTGCGGCACACCCTTGCCCAGCTTGTAGGCCTGGCCAAGGTTGAAGATCGCGTCCGCATCGCCCTTGGCCGACTGGGCCTCCCATTCGCGAACCGCTGCGGGATAGTCGCCGCGCGTCCAGGCCTCGACGCCGGCCTTGGTATCGGCCCCGGCGCTGCCCACGGGGATGCCGGCCGAAGCCAGAGCCATCGCGCTCAACCACAAAATACGGCCCATCAAAAAGAATCCTGTTCCGGCAGGGAAAGTTTAGACGGTTGACCCGCAACCAGGCCTGCAGCCCCCGCATTGCCTCGCCCGCATCATTAAGCACAGTGGTAAAGGCAAGGTTAGCAAGGGACTTGCCCCGCCGCACCCGGTGTTTTGCGCATGGCCGTGTTCCGCTGCGTTAACCCAAAATTAGGAACGTTCTGCGATCCCGGCCCAATCGAATTTTGGGTTTGCTGCATTTCTCAGGGGGATCAGGCTTTGCGCGTACTCGCTTTGGCATCACAGAAGGGCGGTTCAGGCAAGACGACCTTGTCCGGCCATCTTGCCGTGCAGGCCCAGCGCGCCGGCGCCGGACCGGTCGTCTTGATCGACATCGACCCGCAGGGTTCGCTGGCCGACTGGTGGAACGAGCGCGAGGCGGAATTTCCCGCCTTTGCCCAGACCACGGTCGCCCGCCTGGCGAGCGACCTGGCACTGCTGCGCCAGCAGGGCTTTCGCCTGGCCGTGATCGATACGCCGCCCGCCATCACCATGGCGATCCAGTCGGTGATCTCGGTTGCCGAACTGATTGTCGTGCCGACCCGGCCCAGCCCGCACGACCTGCGCGCCGTGGGCGCTACGGTCGATCTGTGCGAACGCGCCGGCAAGCCGCTGATCTTCGTGGTCAACGCCGCGACGCCCAAGGCCAAGATCACTTCAGAAGCGGCCGTCGCCCTTTCGCAGCACGGCACCGTGGCCCCGGTCACGCTGCACCACCGCACCGATTTCGCGGCCTCGATGATCGACGGCCGCACCGTGATGGAAGTCGATCCGAACGGACGCTCCTCGCAGGAAGTCACCGCGCTGTGGAACTACATTTCCGACCGGCTCGAGAAGAACTTCCGCCGCACCGTGTTTGCCGCGCCGACCGCCGTGTCGCCGGTCGCCGGGATGCAGCGCCCAGCCGGAGGCTTCGGCCGCCGGGTCGCCGGATCGTAAGGGGGCTCGGGGGGCATGAGCGAACCTAAACCTTTCGCCTCGCTGGGGCCCAGCCTGCTGGCCCGCAAGGGCGGCGCCCGCCCGGCGATGCGTCCGCAGCTGGCCGCATTGCAGCCCGCGCAGTTCATCGCGGACCATGATGACCTGGGCTGGAACGACATGGGGCACGACCATTCTTCGGCCGCCCCGGCACTCGCCCCGGTGGTCGAGCTTGCGCCCGAACCGCAGTCGGCGCCGGTAGCGCAGCCGGTGCCCGTGCCGCTGCCAGTTCCCGAAGTGGTGCGCCAGCAGCAGGAGGTGGCCCGCCACTTCGCCGCTCCGCGCCGCTCCGCGCTGGCCGATGGCCGCCGCGCCGCCTTTACGCTTCGGGTCGACGCGGAGCGTCACCTCAAGCTGCGGCTGGCCTGCACGCTGAGAAGCCGCAGCGCCCAGCAGCTTGTCACCGAGGCGCTCGACCGCCTGCTCGATGAACTTCCCGATGTTGCCGACCTTGCCGCCCAGGTGGCCAGGCGCCGCAAGAACTGATTGAGAAAGGGAAACCTCCCATGATCGCCAATCGCCTTAACGCCAAGCTTCTGCCTCTGGGCCTGACCGGTGCCCTTGCTGCGGCCCTGATCGCCGGTGCGGCTTTCAGCGACACGGTCGTGGCCAAGCCCAGCCCGGACAAGACCGCCGCCGCCGCCCAGGCCGCGCTGGCCAAGGGGCAGGTCGAAAAGGCGATCCAGCTGGCCGAGGCCGTGGTCGCCGCCAACCCGCGCGAGGCAGCCTATCGCGCCCTGCTTGGGCAGGCCTACCTGCGCGCCGGACGCTTCGATTCGGCGGCGACCGCCTTTGATGACGCGATGAAGCTGGGCGATAATTCCGCCCGCTCCGCGCTCGGCTTCGCGCTGTCCAACGTTGCCCGCGGCCGCAATGGCGAAGCGGTGGCAATCCTTGACGACTGGCGCGATGCCATTCCCGCCAGCGATCTTGGCCTTGCCCTGGCTCTGGCCGGTGAAACCTCGCGCGGGGTCGCCGTGCTTTCGGACGCCATGCGCGCCGGCGATGCATCGGCCAAGCTGCGCCAGAACCTGGCCTATGCCTATGCGCTCGACGGGCGCTGGCGCGAGGCGCGGGTGATGGTGGCGCAGGACGTTCCCGCCGACCAGGTCGACAAGCGGATCAGCGACTGGGCGATGCGTGCCAAGCCGGAAGACGCCAAGCTGCGGATCGCGGGTCTGCTTGGCGTGCCGATGCGCGGCGATCCCGGCCTGCCGGTCGCGCTGGCGCTGGGCAACGCCCCGGTCAACGAACAGCTGGCCGCCGAAGCCGGCGCGGCAAGCGCCATTCCCGCGCCGCAGCCGCAGCAGGTCGCGGCGCAGGTGGAATTGCCGGCCGCCAATCCCGTGCCGGTCGAGCAGCAGCGCGATCTGGCCCAGTATGCGCCGGTCTCGGTCCCGGCTCCCGCCCCTGCCGCGGCGCAGACCTATGCGCGGGCTCCGGAAACCTTTGCGACCGCCTTCGCGCCGGTTGCCGCGCCGGCTCCGGCCCCTGCCGAGCCGACTCATTTCGATAGCCGGGGCGCGCAGGTGAGCTTCGTTTCGCGCCCCGTGGTTCAGGCTGTTCCGGCAAGCTACCGCGAGCACCGCGTTGCCGCCGCGCCGCGCGCAGTGCGCACTGCTGTCGCTTACCGCAGCAGCGCCGCCCCGCAGGCGGCGCGGGCGGTGACCGCCGGCAATTCGCACCTGGTCCAGATGGGCAGCTTCCGCAGCGCGCAGGGCGCGCGGCGGGCCTGGGGGATCTATGCGGCCCGCAACCCGGAGCTCAGGAACTTCAGGATGACGATCACGCCCGCCGTGGTGCGCGGCAAGAACTACTGGCGGGTTGCCGCCGCCGGGTTCGACGCGGGCGGCGCGCAGGGGATGTGCGCGAACCTGAAGGCGCGGGGCGGGGTGTGCTTTGCCTACGCCGGCACCGAGCTGCGTGGCGCTCCGGCCCGTCCGGCGATGGCGCAGGCCCGGACCGCTCCGGCGCGGGTTGCCGCCAAGCGCTGACACCGGCGTTTCAAAGAGTTTCAGGCCGTCGCTTCCCCCGGGGGGAGCGGCGGCCTTTCCCTTTTTAGCCGACTTCCTGCCCGCCCTTGAACAGGCGCAGGACGCGGCCTTCGACGCCCTGCTTGTCGAAGGGGGTGTTCCCGGCGGCAGCGGCCATCTTGTCCGAATCGACCACCCACGGCCGCTCTGGATCGACCAGCGCCACGTCGGCTTCCATGCCCACGGCCAGCGTTCCCGCCGGGGCGCCCAGCAGCGCGGCGGGATGGGCGGCGAGCAGGCGGAAGGCGCGCGCCATGTCGATCACGCCGTCGCGCACCAGGCCCAGGGTCAGCGGCAGCAGCGTTTCCGCGCCCGCCATGCCCGGTTCGGCATCGGTGAAGGGCAGGCGCTTGTCCTCCGGCCCGCGCGGATCGTGGCCCGAGGCGATGACGTCGATCGTCCCGTCGGCCAGCGCGGCGCGCACTGCCTGCCGGTCCGCTTCGCTGCGCAGCGGCGGCGAAAAGCGGTTGAAAGTGCGGAAATCGCCCAGCGCCACGTCGGACAGCATGAAGTGGGCCGGGGTAACGCCCGCAGTCACCTTCACGCCGCGCGCCTTGGCCGCCCGGACGAGATCGAGCGCGGCAGCCGTCGTTACCTGCCGGAAGTGCAGCCGCGCGCCGGTCAGTTCCGCCAGCATCAGGTCGCGCGCCACGGCCAGCGCCTCGGCCTCGGCGGGAGCGGAGGGGAGGCCCAGCCGCGTCGCCATCTCGCCCGCCGTTGCAACCACCTGTCCGGTCAGGCCGCCGTCCTCGGCATGGGTGACGACCACCAGCCCCAACATCGCGCAATAGGACAGCAGGCGGTGCATCGTGCCCGAATCGCTGATCCAGCGCCGCCCGGTGGCCACCGCCCGCGCGCCCGCATCGCGCATCAGGGCGAGTTCGGCGAGTTCCACGCCGTCCAGCCCCTTGGTCGCGGCGGCCAGCGGGTGGACCCACAGGTCCGGCTTGCCCGACTGCGCGGCAAACCGCACCGCCGCCGGCTTGTCGAGCACCGTGCCCTGATCGGGCATCAGCGCGGCGCGGGTGATCCCGCCAAAGTGGAAGGCCGGCTTGTCGATCGCGAAGACGCCCAGATCGACGAGGCCCGGCGCGATCAGCGCGCCCCTGGCGTCAACCACCCGGTCGCCCTCCTGCGCGGCCACATCCGGGCCGACCGCGACAATCCGGTCGCCTTCGCAGCGCAGGCCCCCGTGCGCCGGTTCGCCCTCGGGCAGCACGATCCGGCCATTGAGGATGGTGAGGGAAGCAAGATCCTTCATGCCCAGCCCTCCACGCCGCGGCTTCGCCGGGTCAGCACGTCCAGGCAGGCCATGCGGATCGCCACGCCCATTTCGACCTGGGTGGTGATCGCCGAGCGGCCCGGCAGGTCGGCCACATTGCTGTCGATCTCCACCCCCCGGTTCATCGGCCCCGGGTGCATCACCAGCGCATCGCCCTGCGCCTTGGCCAGCCGGTCGAGCGTCAGGCCGTAGAGGTGGCGGTATTCGCGCGGCGAAGGGATGAACTGGCCGCTCATCCGTTCCTGCTGCAGGCGCAGCATCATCACCACGTCGGCGCCTTTCAGCGCGGCATCGAAATCGTGGAACGGGGTCACTTTCAGCGCCTCGATCTCCGCCGGCATCAGCGAGGGCGGGGCGCAGACCCGCACTTCGGCGCCCAGCGTGGTCAGGCAATGGATGTTGGAGCGCGCGACGCGGCTGTGGAGGATGTCGCCGCAGATCGTCACGCGCAGGCCGCCGAAGTCGCCCTTGGCATGGCGGATCGTCAGCGCGTCGAGCAGGCCCTGCGTTGGATGCTCGTGCTGGCCGTCCCCGGCGTTGAGCACCGGGCAATCGACCTTTTCCGCGATCAGCCGCACCGCGCCGCTGGACTGGTGGCGGATCACCATCGCGTCGGCGTGCATCGCGTTGAGCGTCATCGCCGTGTCGATCAGCGTCTCGCCCTTCTTCACGCTGGACTGCGCGACCTGCATATTGACCACGTCCGCGCCCAGCCGCTTGCCCGCGATCTCGAAGCTCAGCAGGGTGCGGGTGGAGTTTTCGAAGAAGGCGTTGATGATCGTCAGGCCCGCCAGCCGCTCGCTGCGCTTCTGCGGCTGGCGGTTGAGCGCGACCCATTGCTCCGCCTCGTCGAGCAGGAACAGGATCTCCCACGGGGCAAGGCCCGCCAGGCCGGTGAGGTCGCGGTGCGGAAAGGCGGCGGAGCCTGCTGGATAGCGGCCCGACGCGGGTGTTTGCGGCGATGTCATTGAAGACAGCGCCCTAGACCGGGTTGAGCGCCCCTGCAAGGCGCGGCGGCGATTAGTCCACCGTGGCGGGCAGGCTGCGCACTTCTGCGCGGTTTTTGTGTTGTGACCTTTGGGTGAGGGTCAGTCCGCAAGTGACTGCTTGTTATAGGAAAAATGACCGGTATTGGCGTCTTTGCGGGCAAGGCGGTGTGACCTTCGAACATGGCAGGTGTCCGGTGCGTTCCGGAGGGGCCGTTTCACCACGCAGCCTGTCAGACGCAGGGGGAGTAGGAAAGCGCGGCGGGCCTCACACCCTCTCGTCATTGCTTCGCTCCGCTCGCAATGACGACGCTAGGCGGCGTGGGTAAATGCCAGCGCAGACTTCCGTGGCCGCTTGCTGAGGACTCAACCGCTGAAGCTGTCTGTCCGGACACGATAGCATTGCGCACATCGCGCTGGAGCGGCACATTCAATTGATGACAAACCGATGCGCATCGATTGGGTTAGCTGGCATACTGTTGCTCACGGCTTGTTCCTCGGATCGCGCGCCTTCCGCAGCGAAAGCAGAAACTGATAAGCTGAAAGCGGGCGAGATCATTACAACTATATCACTCGCTCCTCATCAGTGGCGCAAAGATGCAGATTGCTTCGAGCGAGGTGCGCAAACCCTTGATGAAACATCCGGCTACTTCGACGCGGAACGGGTCAAGTGGCGGAACTCACGTACATTCCGAGGGTATTTTTACACCAACTTCGAAGGGGCATCATTTGTCGCCGCCCAACG
>ERZ795062.243-NODE-243-length-49902-cov-9.885028_pt1 | contig 49902 bp, 39 predicted proteins | sample MGYA00375146_ERZ795062 | MGnify/ENA primary metagenome ERZ795062 (study PRJEB30191, sample SAMN05720281) | activated sludge metagenome | isolation source: Anaerobic digester | place: USA | collected 2015-07-16 ...
TTTCGCTTATCTAAAATATCGTCTTACGATATTATAGCATTTATATTCCCTTTTGGCAATTATAATGTATAATGTATTTAATACATATTATAAGGAGGCATATATGAATTTATATTTGATACTTTTTACCACCTTTTTTATTCAATTAATAATAGCTATGGAGATGAATATTATTGCCCCTTTGGCACCATATATAGCTAATTATTTCAATATTAAGGACAGCTACGTTTTGTTTTTTAATATAGGTTTTTCCCTAGTAGGGATTTTGGTACCTTTTTTAGGAGCCTTTGCAGATAAGTATGGCAAAAAAAGAAGCATAGTGCTAGCCTTAATATTTTTTGTATCTGGTGCCATGATTAGCGGTTTTTCAAAACTCCCTAGGGTGTTTGCAATAGGTAGAATATTTATAGGCATAGGGTATTTTTCCCTTAGTGGAAATTGCCTATCTTATTTAAGCGAATTTGTCCCCTATGAATCTAGAGGAAAGGCTTCAGGAATACTGAGGATAGCTTTTGGTATTGCTATATTGTTTAGCCCTCTATATGCTACCAGCTTAATCGCCAGGTTTAACAATTTAATCAGCGTATATCTACCCCTTGGGGTAATAGGTATTATAACTTTACTACTAATGCTTAAGCTTCCAGAAACCCAAAGGAATGATGATATAAAGGTTGAAACCAAGGAATTAGTAGCTCTATTGAAAAAACCTACCCATTTTAAGGCCCTTTTAATCGCTTTTTTATTTTTAGCTACTCCCTTGCTTTTAATGTCCTTTTTAGGGATTTATCTATCCAATAGCCATGGTTTTAATCAACTATCTATTGGTTACGCCTATACTATAATCGCCCTAGGCACCATGTTTGGAGTGGTGATTGCTTTCTTTCTTACTGATAAAATAGGAAAGGAAAAGCTATCTAAATTGTCCTATGGTATTGTTTTTTCTACATTGGTGGTTCTAATGTTTTTAAACAATCCCTATATAATCATTGGATTTATGATATTCATGTCTATGGGATTAGATGCAGGCTGGACTGCTTATCAAACCTTGTTGTCAGAGATGGAACCAGAAAAAAGAGGAACATTTATGAGCTTATTATATATGGTAAATGCAATTGCCGTAACTCTATACTCCCTATTAGGTCCTATAATATATGATTTAGGCGGATACAAATCCTTGATCATAGTATCCTTAGTTACCAATTTCATAGCCTTAAAAATGCTTGCAAGCATGTCTTTAGAAAACATTATATATAACAGAAATAAACCCCCTAGTAATTAGAGGGTTTTTTTATTATATCGTATATTAGCAAAGATATTAGATAGTGATTCATATATATGAATGTAATCATTCCAGTATCATTTAATAAAAACCCTATAATACTGGTTAATATAATAATATACCCTTCTCTACTTAATACTGGATTCTTACCTTTCCATAGTCTTTTTAATATATAGATTTGACAAGGGATGACTATGATAAAAGGAGGTATTAGGGTAAGCTTTAATAATTCCCTTGCCTTTACTTTAAACATGTTTTTAAATTCAGTAAATCCAAAGGTTTTGATTCTCAATAAAAAGCTAATAGCATGACTTTTATCTCCACTATAATAATCAAAATACATATTAATTCCAAATATTAGTATCCCTATAAGAATTAATATTATTACATTGTAAATATTCAAGTTTTTATCTAATAAATTTACATATATTACTATCAAAAACAATGCAACAGCAGTGATAAACCCCCCTGTATTAGCACCATATTTTGCCGATAATGCTACCATGTTTAACAAAAAAAACAATATATATGTCATACCCTCTACTACTCTATTTGGCATGAATTCCTTGATGAAATAATAACTGATTACTGAAGTAACTAGTAGAACTCCCATTATACCATTATTAAAACCATAAAATCTAGCACCATAAAATAGATTATTAAATCCAATATAAGAATTATATATAAGTTTTGAATAAAAGAATATTCCCAATAAAATTATGCCATAGGTAAGGGTTGAAAATAATCCTATGGTATTTACATCCTTATCCTCCATATATACAGTGATAATATAGGTAGCCAATAGATTTATAAAAAGATACAAGAATATGTTTATATGGAGACTAGATAATCCCATCAATAGGGATATGAATATATTCACTATTACAAAGCTATTATATATATTTATATCCTGTAGTTTATCCCATCTATTTTTATATATATAATATGCCATATAGGCTTGCATAAAATAAACTAATCCGTGAAATATACCTGTAATCCAAATTAAATTTATGGTCATTTTGAATAGCTCTTCTCCATGTTTTAATGGATTGTCTTTAGGGATAATTTTTATAGGATTACCTATGGCTTTTGGCGCATCCATATTATTTATATGGAGCAGATCTACATATATATCCTCTATGGTTATAAAACCCTCTCTCTTAGTAGAAGACGATGTCAACAGTCCACTATTATTACCAGATACATATAATATAGGGGTTAAGTTCTTGTTGAGTATATGTTTCATATCTTCTGATACATTTCTTGGAATTATAATTATATTATATTCTCTAAAAAACTTAATGTATTGTTTTAGTATTTCCTTCCTATAATCCATTCCTTCAATATCATAGGACAATACCAATATATTGGATTTAGATATATGGGCCTTGCTCTTTTCTTCTAGCCATCTTATATCATATTGTATCTGTATTTCACCAGATTTAATATTTCCTTCTCCATCAGCTGCTACTATAGCTGAGGAATTATCCCCTATGTAGGAGATACCTTTTCCCTTTAACTTTTCCCCTAATATGTCTATTTTTACATTGCTATTTCTATTGGACAAGTCTTCTAACATTTCCTCAAACCCTGCTATATGGATGGTTCCCTTTGGATCTTTGTAAAGTCCCTTATAGTTTTCAGATTCTACTCCTACTTTTCTCCCTGTATTTATGGAAAAATAAAGGCTTTCAGCCCCATAAGGCTTTCTAGTCTTTATATTCATAAATCCTATCCCAAAATCATCCTTGCCAAATATCCACTCTATATCTTTAAGGCTTAGTTCATCTGCTAGGATTAATATAGTCTTATTATCGCTGGCATAGGAAGTATTATAACAACAAAAAATAATTACCAGAGCTAGTAAAAAAATAATCCTATTTTTTTTCATATAGACACCCTTTTAATAAATAGTATAGTTAATTATACAGAGTACTCCTAGTATAGTTGAAAATATACCTAGTAAAGTCCTGTATTTGATTATTGGATTGGTATTATCTATTTCAATCCTTTCTATCCTTCTCTTACCATCTGTCTTCTCAATTAAATATCTTTGACCTAGTATTAATATAAATCCTAATAATAAAAACAAAAGCCCTAATATCAACAAAACTAGCACCCCATTTAATAATTATTTTCTATATTATGTATCAATTTCAATACCCTTTCGTCTCTAAACATTATATTGTCTATAATGTTTAGAGCTATTTGGGAATGACCTAATTTGTAATAGGAAAGGGCCTTGTAATATAATATATTTTCATCTTTCCCCATTAGACCTGCTAAATTATAATAAACTATAGACATTTTATAATTTAAATCCATAAAATAAGCCTTCCCTATTAAAACGTAAATACTCTTCATCTTTTTTTTATTATCTTCTTTACAATAATATAATAGACTTTGGGATAAATGGGTTATAGAACAAGGGTATAGTCTATCCCTGTATAATAGTTTTCCTTTTTTCTCCAATGCTTCAGCTAATATATCCTCTAGGCCATATCTATTTGATAAGTATATTATATTATAAAGGTCCCTATAGATTCTAATTTTATTGTTTTTGTTTTCTTTTTTTATGTTATCTAGCCAATCTAAGCATCTTTCCCTAGCTAAATCCTTTTCACTTTTTACAAAATAGGAAGCAGTTAAGTTTAACTCTATATCCATATCTTTCGCTTTATTATTTAGAGTCTCTGCAAGATAAGTTGCATTTATTATGCTTATAGGTCTTTTCCCATTTTCAAACATGGATATATAGTTTTTTGACATATTTTTCCCCACTAAATCCTCCTGGGTCAATCCTAATTTTTTTCTAATAGCCCTTAGCCTTTGTCCTGGCTTTAGTATAGTAAAATCATCCATTTGTGGATCTCCTCCAAGTATCTATTAATAATACCAGGGAATATTTCTTTGTTAAATTCACCATAAATTACATAATATATTATATATGCAATCGCCGTTACAATCACAGTTTTTTTCATAATCCTTTATATTATTATTATTCTGTACAAAATCGATGAAATCCCTTATCTCATTATAATTTTTATCTAATGTATGATAATCAATATCTACATCCTCTAATTCTCCTGTTTCCAATAACAATATACTTGCTCTTTTTACTTCCATATGGCTTATATTTTTAAAAGCATAGGCATATAGCTGTAATTGTGGTTTATAGTATTCCATAATTTTAGCCTTATCTTCAACTCTATTGGTCTTAAAATCCAGTATCTCTGCTTTCCCATTTTTTATATTTATCCTGTCTATTATACCATGAATATAGGTATCTTCAATTTTCATATAAAAATCCTTTTCAGTATATGTTAAGTCATAATCCTCTCTATAAAATTTTAAATAATTTTCTATATAAGGCATTAGTTCCATTTGTAATTCTTCATCATATTCTAATCCATAAGATGCTACTATATTTCTTAATAGTTCAATAGGTTTAGAATTTTCCCTATAGTACTCACAAAACTGATGAATTATATTTCCCCTAGTGGAAGGAGCCACTTTCCACTTACGTGATGATTCACCTTCTTCTATGGAATAGAGAGTTTCTATAGGAAATCTTTTATAGTACTTCATGTAAAATAATTTTTTGCATCGCCTAAATTCCAAATACTGAGATACATTAAAGCTATTAAAAATCTTTTGTTCATATCCTGGGATTTTAACCCATAAAGGAAATTTTTCATGAACAAGAGGATTTTTATCATACAATTCTTCCTTTATCCCCTTAACCCTTTCCCTTTCTTCCTTTTGACTATTGGTCTTATGGATATATACTACCTGGTTATCATCGATTAAATCCTTTATAAGTTTTTTAAATCCCCTATCCTTTCCTTGATTTCCTATTATCAAACGCTCTTTAGCTCTAGTCATAGCTACATATAGAATTCGTTTGTTTTCTTCCTCTTCCCTTATTCTAATCTCTTCCTTTATATTATCATAAAGGGGAGATTTGGTGGCATATTTTATTCCTAGGCCCTTTTCTTTATGAAACAATATAGAAGGCTGGTGATAGTTAAATCCCCTAGCCATTTGAGGAATCACTACTACAGGGAATTGTAATCCTTTAGATTTATGTATGGTCATTAACTTAACCACATTAGCTTGTTCTGATTCAATCCTACCTTGAGATTCATCCCTATCTTTGATACTCTCAATATAGTCTAAAAAATCTTCTAAGGAACCTGAATATTTCATATCAAATCCCCTGGCTATTTCTAAAAATTTATATACATTAGATAAGGCTTGCTTTCCTCCTTGTTGTAATAAAAGAAGCTCCATAAAATAAGTGCTATCTATCAATTCCTTAGTTAGGGATTCTATTCCATATAGATCTTTTTTTATTATTAATCTATTCAACAATCTATTGGCTTCTGTTATTTTTTTATTCTCGTTCCTTTCTATAAAGGGAATATCCTTGGCCATAGTATCCAATAGGCTATTTTCCTTATATCTTAATAACCAATAAAGAGTTTTATCAGAAAGGCCTACCATAGGGCTTCTCAAAAAACCTATATTGGATATGGTGTCATAGCGATTGGATATAGCTTTTAGACCATTTAATATGTCTTTTATTTCTTGACTTTCATAAAAACCCTTGCCTCCAACATTATAATAGGGTATTCCATATTCCCTTAATGCTTCTTCATATATATGATCTATGGTTGTAGCTCTAAACAATAAAGCAAAATTACCATAATTAAATTCTCCGTTTTTTACTAGTTCCTTAATTCTACCAGCTATTAGCCTGCTCTCCACATAGGCGTTGTATTGACTGGAATTTACATTGGGAGGAATATCTAAATCATTATTTTCTAATATCTCTACATCAATATCATTATTTGATCTATGTTGCGGCTCTAATGCATCATATTTGTCCCCCATAAGTTTCCCAAATAGAGAATTTAAAAAGTCCAATATAGTATCAAATGATCTAAAATTTTTATCTAATGTAATTGGTTTTTGATTGGATACCTTTTCTATATCTTCCATTACATCATAAAACACCTGTAAGTCTGCTCCTCTAAATCCATATATGGATTGTTTAGGATCTCCTACTATGAATAAATTAGAGCAATCTAACAAACTGTTTTTAGAACACAACTTATAAAATATATTTTTTTGTAACTCATTGGTATCTTGAAATTCATCTATCATTATATATTTAAATCTATCTTGATATTCTTTCCTTATGGATTCATCTTCTAATAATCTTAAAGTCAAAATCTGTAAATCATCATAATCTAATGCAGCAATTTCATCTTTTTTATTGGTATATTCTTCATCTATTTGTATTATTAAGTCCATCAAAGCATCATAAGCCCATCTGTATTCTATTTCCCTAATCATAAGAACATAATCTATTGTTCTCTTTAACTCATCTATTTTATCTTTCTGATTAGCATTAGTCCCAATATTGTCATATAGATATTCTAAAATAGGGATAAGTTCTTCTTCTGTATATGCATCTTCGTAAAATTTAATCCATATATGGTCATCTTTAAGCTTATATATCTTAGAGTTCTTCCTTGATTTACTCATCAAATACAAGAATATTTCCTTAATATAATATATGCTATCTTTGTCTATCTTAAAGTCATCTATAGCATCAAGGGTCATCTTTTTTACCTCTTGTAATGTATATCCAACAGTACGTATTTTATAATACACGCTTTTTATATCATCTGCTATCCAATTTAAATCATCTCTATCAAACAACTTAACTAAATTATATATTCTTTCATCTTCTTCAATTTCCTTTAGTAATACATATTGTATAACTTCTTCTAACAATTGATCCCCTTCTTCGTCATCTAAAACTGTAAACATAGGATCTATTCCTAATTTTAGTGCATTCTCCCTGAGTATATTTCCACAAAAACTATGGATGGTGGATATATTAGCTTTTTCCATATCTCTATAAAATCTATTCCATTTTTCATCTTGAGGAATCCTGTTTTTTATCTCCTTACGAATTCTTTCTTTCATCTCTTGGGTAGCTTTTTTAGTAAAAGTTATAGCCACTATAGATTCTATTTCTTTACCTTTTTCTAAATTCCCATTTTCTAAAATATAAATATATCTTTCGGTAAGTACTTTAGTCTTACCTGTTCCAGCTCCTGCATTTACAGATACATTTTTATCTATGGTTTTGATAGCTTTGTTTTGGGCATGAGTATTCTTCATCATTTCACCTTCTTTACTATAAAGTACCATATTTATATATTATAATAATGAACTTTAGTTTACAAGGTAGAACAATTGTAAATAAGGTTACATTCCATCAAAAAAACGAGCAGATATTTCTACCTGTTCGCTTAATTACATTATATTTTTATTTTCAAATTCTTTTCATATTTATAGCATCTCTAAAAGAGCATTTATTCTTGTATTCATTTGTCCCATATCTAATTCTGAATAATCTGTTTCTATATATAGATAAGGTTTATGCTTTTTTTCAGTGACAAATTTTTTAACGTTATAAGCCTCTATATTAAAAGTATGACAAGCTTGAAGAACTACTTCTATTACTCCATCTATCTGATATTCATCTATCATTTCATCTAAAGCTTCAAATCTTCTTGGATTTGGTGTCATTACAGAGCAGCTTACATTTAAATACTTTTCTGTTAAAGCATCTATAGGATCTATAGTTTCATCTACTAATGTCATCTTTTCTCTAACGCCACTACAATTCTCAAAAGCTACTATATCAGCACCAGACTCTTCAATGGTTTTTAATACTTTGTTTCTTACACCATTTACTGGACAGCCTGTAATAAGTATTCTTGGTCTATTAGATTTAGTATTTTTTAACTCTTTTTCATATTTCTCTTTTAATTCTTTTGTTCGTTTTGATATAAAATCACATTGAGATTTTCTATCAAATTGAAATCCTAAGGCCTCTATTGTTTCATTTATTTCACAACCAGATATAGGCGATGGATTTAATTTTCCTAATTCATAAAAATCCATTAGAACTTTTCTTTCTCTATTTCTTTCCTTTATCTCTTCTCTTAAAATATCTTCAGTAATTTCTACATTAAATGTTTTTTCTAATACTTCCTTGAGCCTTAATAATTCCTCCCTCCAGTATACAAAAGCATGATCCATATCTTGTCCTTGAGGTAAGTGCATAACATGAATGGGCTTTATCTCATTTAATAATTCATACATTTTTTTCTTCCCATCACAAGTTGTTTCCCCTACTAATAAATCTGCAAAATAAAAGTATGGACATTGTTCAGATATTGCAAATCCATAGCTAGATTTTATTAAAGGACAAAGATTTTTAGGTAAATGCCTTTCTGCATAATGTATTGGTTCATCTGATGTACCACATAGACTAACAGCTACAGCTCCTGCAGCATGAATAAGCTCTATAGGTGTATATGTACAAAAAATTCCCACAACAGGAACTCCTTTTTCTTTTAAAGCTTTTACCTTCAAAAAACCTTCTCTTCTAGCTTCTTCATAGTTTTCAAAATTTTTAGGTAAACTTACCATATTCCCCACCTCCTTGAATCTATCTTATAATTATATAAGAATTATTAGGCAATAATCCAATAGAATGTCTTTATATAAAATTTTATTCTATAGATAGTATTTATATTGTTATTTTAAGCAAAAATAAATAAGTGATAAAATTTTACTCTTATCACTTATTTGCAGCCTTTTATTCAATTAATATTATCCTTAGTAAACCTTGATACTGTAATGTACTACACTTCCACCTCAAAAGACTCTTCATACCTACAAATATCTTTATATATACAAAAAGGTGAACATTCCATAGGATTTACTGAAAAATCTCCATTGTGAATTAAGTCTATATATTCCTTTATAATCCGTTTGGTTGTATTTAATAATTCCTCTAATTCCTCTTTTGTTACTGCACCTTTATGATTTTTGCTAACTAGATGCTTTTCTTCTATATTACCAATTTTAAGTTGAAATTCCCCTTTAGAGATTATTCCATACATGGCTGCTACTATTTCCTTGTCTTCTTGAGACATTATATATACTGGCAATTGAAGAGATAGACCTGAAAGCATGTCATCTATATTTTTAATATTGTAATCGGTATTTTTATAGTCTATTATCACATATTTTTCTTCATCTACATATTTATCTATTCTATCTATTTTCCCAGTAAGGTATATTTCCTTATCTCCTTCATATATACTAAAACTCCTATTTTTCCCAAATTCCACTTCAAAATCCATAGGCAATATTTTCTTTTTATATCCAGATAATCTATCTATATCTGCTTTTATCAATCCTAATATTCTTTGGGCATTATTTTCTGTTCTAAGTTGCCATAGTTTTCCCTCTCCTTGGATTCCTAGGGCTTTCATATTTTCTTCAATCTTATCCAGTATATAATCATAAGTATTTTCTACTAAAAATTCTTTCCCCCCTAATACATGGGTTTTTATATTATCATTATATCGATAGTAGTATTCCTTTAATACTTGATGGGTTATTATCCCTCTATCTATAGGAGAAAAGTCTATTAATATTCTTTCCATCTCATCAATGGCTAATATATTATTTAATAAAAATAGATAGGGACATTTTCCATAGTTTTCTAAATAACTAACGGAATATACTTTGTCTTTATGGATATTTTTTATATCCTCTACAATATATTTATCCCCTATATTTCCACTGTATAGATTAAATTCATCTTTATTCCTTTCTATTTCACATAATATTCTATTATCTACTTCCCTTAAGGATTTTCCATCTATATGATTATACATGTGTATAAATTCCACCTGATACTCCTCATTATAGTAACTATGGAGTAGATATTTCAGCACTTCTTCTTTTGTAGTCAACTGATTAGGATTAGATTTAAGTAAATAATCCATATCCCCATCAATCCATTGTATTTTTTCTTCTTCTACTATACTTAGTATCTCATCTAAAAACATAGAAGGTATATCCTTTTCATCCCCAGTAGCATTTTCCGAGTAGGATAAATATAAATTATCTTTGCAACTAGCAAGAACAGTAGTAAATATTAAAGATTCCTTGTCCAATTTCTCATGGTAGTTTTTTACATCCAATTGTATGGATTTTAATTCCATATAGTTATCCTCTTTAAAAAAGAAGTTTTCATCCTGAAGATTAGGATATTTCCCTTGGGATAATCCCACTATAAACAACACTTTAAATTCCTGTCCTCTGGCTGTTATAGGGGTCAATATTTTAACTCCTTTTTCATTTCCTTGGATCCATGTTATTCTTTCCCCTTCTATATAGTTTTCCAATAGCTGTATAAACTGTTCTAAAGATATTTCATAGGGCATAATATAAACTAAGGCTTCTAATCTATTTAATACTTGATTTAACTTGTCAAGGGCAACAAAATCCCTAAGTAAAATATCATAATCCTCCGTCTTTTCATATATATTTAATATATTTTTCTTTATATTCTTTTTGTCTATCAAATAGTTTACTATTATTATATACTCTTCTAACTTCTCTATATCAGGAATTAGTTTTCCTTCCTCTTCTATATCATGAATTATCTCATCTATTATAGAAGAATATTGAGAAGTCATCAATTGTTGACTATTTTTTATATCTTCCCAAGTATTGAATGGAGTTTTCCTCAATATATATTCAATAGCCTCTCGTTCTTCATCTTCACAAAGCTTTATATAATTACACTTTATACGATTGATAATATTTGAATTTTCCCTTGGATTCTCCTTTAACTTTAATAGGTATAATACTTCTTTTATTAAAGGAATTTCCATTAAATTTATATCTCTACTTAAGGTACAGGGTATTTTTTCTTCTTCAAATACCTGAAATAGGATGTTTTTATATTCCTGAGAATTGGCCAATACAATTCCCATATCCTTGAGCTCTATTCCCTGTACATAGTGTTTTTTTATCTCCTCTGCTATTCTTTTTATTTCTAAATAGCTATTAGCTCCTTTTATTATTTGAATGTCTTCTTTGGGCTTAATTTTCTCATAGTTTTTGCTAAAGATCATGTTGGCCATATTTTCATAGGGAGAGAAATCTTTTTTATCAACTCTTTGAATTTCAAATCCTAATTCTTCCAATGTATTTAAAGTTTCTACTATAGTTTTAAAGTTTTCATCCCTATTAAAAGGCATATTAATGTATATAGGAATGGTGGTTTTGGATATTTCCTTTATCAATTCCCACTCCTGAGGCCTAAAATCGAAAAACTCATCTATTATAATAAAATCTAATCCATTAAAAAAACTATTATCCTCTTTTAAAAAAGCTATACTTTGAAAAAAGCTCTCTTCCCTATCTACCATTCTATATTCTTTAAGACTTTCCTCATATACTTCATATATTAGACCTATTTCCCTATAGAAAGGGGTTTGGGGACATCTAGATAAATACTCTTTAGGGGTAATTAAAGATCTTTTTATCTCCCCAATTATATGAGATAGTATCTTCACAAATCCTTTCTTATCCCACATCTTCCCATAGTACTTAAGCTTCCCTTCTTCCTTTAATTCTTCTAGTATATGAGATAAGAGTACTTCCTTTGTTTCCCTATCTATATAAGTATAAAATTTGTTCTCTAATAATTTATCCACTATATCATCAAAAGTGAATAAATTTATATCAAAGGTTTGTCCCACCTTCTCCACCATTATATTCCTATATTTAGTCAATAAATTACCATTAGGTAATATATAATAAAATTTATCTCCTCGATTTTCTCTCAAATAATCTATAGCCTTATTTAATAACTCATCTTTTTTTATATTATTATAAGGTCCTAGATATACAATTCTATCCATAATATTCACTCCTATATGTTGTTAAAAGCTACTTTAGCAGCTCCAATCATACCAGAATCGTTTAAATATTCAGCAGGTAAAATAACAGTCCCTTCAGGATTATTGCAATTTTCATTATAGTATTTAACTGTATTATCCCACCAATATTGTTTAGAGTTGATAACCCCTCCACCTATTATTATACCTTCTGGATCAAATATATTTTTGATGCTTATTAAATAAGTGCCCAAGTCCTCTGTATACTTCTCTACAGCCATTTTAGCGTATTCATCTTCTTGGGATATTTTAAAAATATCCTTGCCTTTAAGATTTTTCCCTGTCATATCATAATAGGTTTTTTCTATAGCATTGCCCGAAATATATTGTTCCACACAACCTTTTTGTCCACAATTACACTGTCTTCCACTAGGATATAGAATTGCATGACCTAGTTCAGCTCCTTGATAGTTTTTTCCATGCCAAATACCAGATTCCTTGGAATATATACCCCCACCAACTCCAGTTCCCAAAGTTAGCATTATAAAACTATCTAATCCCTTAGCTGCACCTAACCAGGATTCACATATGGCAGCTGCATTAGCATCATTTTCTACAAATATAGGTATATCCTTGAATCTGTTTTTTAACTCTTCCCTTATATGGGTGTGAGCCCATCCTTCTATATTCCCTCCTATGGATAACACTCTACCTTCTTCTGTATTTATAAACCCAGGAGAGCCTATTCCAATAGCTTCTATCTTTTCACCTTTAATTAATTCTTCTACTACCTGAGATATCCTATCTAGTACCTTTTCCCTACCTTCTTGTGCCCTAGAATCCTTCATACTCCTTTTCAGTATTTTCCCACTTTCATCTATAAGCCCTCCATGTATGCTAGTCCCACCTAAATCGATACCTATTACTTTTCTCATTATTATTTCTCCTTTCTATTGATTTTTAAGCTCCTTTATCTTATCTAATAAGATTTTTGTATCTTGGTTTATGGATTGTACATCTATTTTTTGTATAGTATCATTAGAAATATTATATTTTTCTTTAAGTTTCAATATTCTATATACTTTTTCGTCTATTTCCTCTTCTGTTATCCTTCCCTTTTCCACCTCTTCTTTAATCCTTTCCATAACTATTATAGGATTTTCTTCTCCATGGCATAGGAGTAAAATGTCGCCCCCAGCTTTTAGATATTTTATAGCTGCATCTTCTATGGTATAATTTTTAGCTATAGCTCCCATGGACATATCGTCGGAAATTATCACTCCCTCAAAAGATAGCTCTTTCCTAAGTAAATTGGTTATTATTTCTTTAGATAAAGTAGCAGGATAAGTATTATCTATTTTAGGAAACATTATATGTCCTATCATAATCCCTTCTACGCCTGATTCTATCCCTTTTAAAAAGGGAGTAAGCTCTAACTCCTTTAATTCTTTTATATCCTTATTTATTATTGGTAAATCCCAATGGGAATCTATAGAAGTGTCTCCGTGGCCTGGAAAATGTTTTATAACAGATATAATATTTTCAGATCTTATGCCCTCCATTACCTGAATACCATTATGGCTGACTATATCTCTATTGGAGCCAAATGCCCTATCCCCTATTACTGGATTTTTAGGATTAGAGTTAATATCCATAACTGGAGCAAAATCCATATTAAAGCCTAGAGCTTTTATCCTCTTAGCTAATATTTTACCATATTGAAAGGATATATTCTCATTATTTATATCTCCTATTTGTTTAGCTGTGGGCATATTTAAAAAAGACTTAGGAAGCCTATGTACTCTTCCTCCTTCTTCATCTATGGATAAAAATAAAGGAATAGGATTATTTTTGTTCTCTTCTTTCAAACTGTTTAATAACTCAAGGGTCTGTTCTATACTGGACATATTGTCCTTAAATAAAATAAAACCCCCAATATAATACTCCCTTATCATATCCTTTATCCAAGGTTTCATTGAAGTACCATTAAACCCAATTATAAACAATTGACCTATTTTTTGTTCTAAATCCATATCTTCTATTAATTTTATTATTGGATCTACAGTTTCTTCTTCCAATTCTTTTATTGGTTTGTTATTATATTGATTCAACGGTCCTTCCCTGATCTCCTCCTGAGATCTTGTACAACTGGACAAAATAAAGGTTAAGACTATTATTATAAATATATAAGTATTTTGTTTCATGACATTATTCCTTTCTATCGTTAATCCAATTTTAATATAGTTTTCCCTCTCTTTCAATATATAGATAGCTAAAAAATAGTATGTCCATATATTTTTAGCTATCAAGTCTATTATAAACTTAACCAAGTTTTAATCATATAAAAGTTCCCCTTTGAACCTTTTTTAAAATAAACTAAGTTTAGAGGCTTTGTTAATGTACAATAATCAACAATTGTCATTATTGACATATCCTTTTGGCAAATTTGGCAATTATATAGTGAAATTACCAAGAAAGTTCATAACAATTAGTTTTTAATCTAATAACAACTATGTATTCTACAAGCTTTTAAGTTCTAAAATCTAAATTCCATTTTTTTGGCATAAACTTTGCAGTAAATAATGGAAAACAAATGCGTAAATGGAGGGATTATATGAATTTGCCTTCAATACATGTAGATACTAAAAAAATTCAAAGAAATGCTAAAACAGTAGTAAATATGTGTAAAGAACAGGGTATTGAGGTAATGGGGATTACAAAAGGGATTTGTGCCTATACACCAGCAGTTCAGGCTATGTTAAAAGGAGGTGTTGCAAAGCTTGGAGATTCTCGAATAAAGAACATTAAAGATATGCGTAAGGCTGGAATCAATGTACCTATTTATCTTATCAGGATTCCAATGTTGGCAGAAATAGAAGACACGGTAAAATTTGCTGATGGTAGTTTAAACTCAGAACTAATAGTAATAGAAGAATTATCAAAAAAAGCAGCTCTTTTAAATAAAATTCATAAGGTTATATTAATGGTTGATGTGGGAGATTTAAGGGAAGGTGTCTTGCCAGAAGATGTAGTAGATATTACAGGAAAAATATTGAGACTTCCTAATATTGAATTTGAAGGTATTGGTACAAATGTAGGTTGTTATGGTGGTGTATTGCCTAGCTACGAAAATACTAAAATTCTAGTAGACCTTGCCGAAGAAATAGAAAATAAATATGGAATTAGTGTAAAAACACTTTCTGGAGGAAGCACGGTAAATTTAGAATTATTAAAAAAAGGTGAAATTGCCCCAGGTATTAATCAATTGCGTATAGGTGAAGCAATTTTACTTGGGACCGATATTAAAAATCTCAAACCCATTCCCGGAACGGAGCAAAATACTATAATACTTAAAACCCAAGTGATAGAATTAAAAACAAAACCATCATACCCCATAGGCAAAATTGGAAGGGATGCCTTTGGGAAAACTGTACATTTTGAAGACAAAGGAAATAGAAAACGTGCAATTGTTGCTCTAGGTCAACAGGATTGTGGATTAGATGGTATTGCTCCTATAGAAAGTTCAATAGAAATTTTAGGTGCAAGTAGTGACCATATGATTTTAGATGTTACAGAATGTAAACAAGAAATTCAAGTTGGATCTATAATTGAATTCAACGTATCTTATGGTGGCATGTTGGATCTAACAACATCAAAATATATTGAAAAATATTAAAAGGCGGGAATCCCGCCTTTTAATATTTCCTTTATTCTGATATAGGAGTATCTTCCTTTCTTTTCAATTTTACTTGTGGCTCATTAGGTATACTAAATAGTGGTACCAACTTGTCAGCTCCTGTTAAAGTAAGTATTAGTATTGATACAACAGCTATTATACACATATAGTTATATTTTATAACATCACCAAAAGTAAACTGATGAAGAGGATATATCGAACTAGCTATAGTAATAAAATAAACAACATAGCAATGCCATGGAACAAATTGGGCAGAATAAACGCCCATTGCATCAGATAAAGTAGCGTTTCTAAGGCGTAGTTTATACATGTCTTCTTCACTGGCTTCCACATTCTCATCAGTCATATCTTTTATTATTGGCCCAATTGTAACAATTTGTGCCATTTCATCTGCTAAAGCTATATTGCCAAATATGCATAATAATCCATTGTAAAACATCAATTGTCTCACACTTCTGGAAATTCTCAATATAAATCTTGATAATGGTTCAAAAGCATTCATCATATTCATAACAGTACCAAAAGCAACAGCCCATAGCATCATTGATACAGAGTGATTACCAGCATCTGAAAATCCCGTAAACAGTAAGTCACTTAAAGTCATAAAATCAATTGTTTTAGCCCCAAGGCCTAATATGAAAGCAGAGAGTATTCCTAAAAGTAGACATATAATTGTAGGAATCCCTTTAAATGCAAAACCAAGCACCACAACTAAAGGAATTGCCATATATACTGGAACACCTTCTTTAACCTGATTTAATAGAGCAACTGCTGATGGTCTCTCTGCCTCTAATGTTACCCACGCTTCTTCTGGTATTTGCTCAATTGCTTCTTCTGCACTAATTGCCTTGTCAGGAAAATGCATTCCAACAGCAGTAAAATATATTAATATTGCTGCTAAGATTAAACATAATATTGACCATATTCCTTGATGCCGTATCCTATCTACTATATCAACATTTTGTATTCCTGAACTTACTATAGTAGTGTCAGAAATTAAGCCTATATTGTCTCCAAAACATGAACCACCAACTATAGAAGCCATAGTAAGAGCAACACTACCTCCTACTATATGATTGGCCCAGAGAAAAATTGGTGCACATGCAGCAAAAGTTCCCCATGAAGTACCTGTTGCAACTGATAAAACACATGTAACAAGAAATCCCACTAATGCAACTGATTTACTTGTAAGCCCTAATCGTAACGAAATTCTAATTATGGACGCTCCTACCCCAGTTGCCATAAATACTTCAGCCATAGCATATGAAAACATTAATATAAAAAACACTTCTATTATAGTAGCTACACCTTCATAAACTATATTAGTAACTTCCTTAAATTCACGCTTTTCAACCAGCATAGCTATTATAATACCATATATAGTCGCATAACAAGCTGCAACTTTCACATCAATACCACTTAATAAAGCAGCAACCATAACGATTATTGGTGAAAATTTAAGAAAAATCATATTATCCTCCTGTTTTTTTAGATTTTTATAATCCCTTTCTTAAACATAGATGGAATTCATAAGCTTTATGCCGTCTCTCCACCATCAATTGGTATATGTTGTCCAGTAATATAAGATGCCTCATCAGAGGCTAAAAAAACAAACAAAGAAGCAACTTCTTCAGGTGTTGCATGTCTCTTCATTGGTATTCCTTGATTTACTTCTTCTAACATTTCATCAGTATACTCTGCTCTTTGCATAGGAGTTAACACATAACCTGGGCATATAGAATTTACTCTAATATAAGGAGCATATTCTAATGCTAACGTCCTTCCTAGTAAGATCACCCCAGCTTTTGATGAATTATAATCTGCGTAGTAAGGATGTGCCTCCATTCCATTAGTTGATGCCGTAAATAACACAACCCCAGATTTTTGCTTCTCCATTCTATTTAAGGCTTCTTTAGCACAAAGATACATGCCCCCAAGGTTAATATCCATAACTTTCTTCCATTGAGAATAAGTTATGTTTTTAAATAAGTTTCTAATACTTATTCCTGCATTTGATATCAATATATCAATACCACCCATCAATTCATCAACTTTCACAAAACCATTTCTTACGGATTCCTCATCGCTTACATCTACTTCAAATCCATCTAGCAAATCAACATTTTCAGTTAAAACATCATCCAAAGCAACTTTATTGATATCAAATATAATTACCTTGGCACCTTCTTTAGCAAAACGTTTTGCAGTAGCTAAACCTATGCCACTAGCACCTCCGGTTATAACTACTCTTTTATTTATTAAATCTTCATATCTGGCCATTAATATAACTCTCCCCCATTATTACTTCAAAATTCAAATAATTTAACGGAAATTTAAAATATTCATTACTCTCCTTCAACCCTATACATCACCTCCATACCATATCCAACTTTCACCCTATAGTACCCTTTCAACATCTCATCCACTTTTTTATCTCCCGTATAAACAAGTAAAGGTTTTCCTCTTAATTCTATTATTTTGCTATTAGTTGAAACTATAATGATATTTTCCTTACCAACTTTTTTTATTACATCGCCACTTATCTGTTGGTTTCCTCTACCTAGTAAATATCCTTGTCCCCCTGTGGGAGTAAGTATCAATTTGCTTGGATATTGATTTACATAATTTAGCAAATCACTCTCAGATGCATCTTTTTTCATTATCTTTCTATTCATTACTACATCTACTCCCAATAAAGTATAAGGCAATCTTAAAGCTTGCATAATAGCTCTTGTAGTAGTACCAGGTCCTATAATATAGCAAATTTCTTTCTCCATATGATCTACTATATCTAGAGCTATAGCTTTTTGAGTAGCTTCTTCGCCTAAAGGAGTTGGCGCTTTTTTATTTTGCATAAATTTTTTGTCTACTGGCACTTTTAAGTAGCCATATAATTGGGTTCTGACCATGTCTCTTCTGAAAGCTTCTTCATCAATATCAACTACTTCTTCTTCTCTAACAGCTATGTTTTTTCCCATTACACATAATAAAGCTAATTCTCCTGCTTTTTCAGGTGTATTGGCATATACTGGTGAATGAATTTTTACTCCAGCAGGAATTCCTAAAACTAGTTGCCTATTCCCCACACTTTCATATACATCTCTAGCCGTGCCATCACCTCCTACAAATAGTAATAATTCCACCTCCTCTTCTTTAATTTTCTTTGCTGCTAATTTCGTATCATTGCTATCTGTAATAGTTTTTTTAGGTTTATATACAATCTTAGTCTGGAAACCTAAGTTTTCTGCTTCCTCCTGTCCCATATTGCCAGAACAAGTAACTATCAATAATCTGTCTCTAACAGGTAAAAGTTTTTCTAAAGCTTTTATAGTTTTGGCTGGGGCTTCTGGAATAGCTCCCAGCCTTATTGCTTTATCTAATATATGAGTTCCATCGGTTCCTTTTAACCCTACCTTGCCACCCATTCCTGCAATGGGATTTACTATTAATCCTATCTTCCTCAAAATATCACTTCCAAATTTTATTCTTCTTTAGTTTTCCTTAAATAAACTCTCCAGGTAGGTGCCCATTTCTCTGGATCGTCAAAACTAGATTCATCTATTTTGTGAATTGTACTTCTATGAGGTGCATTTTTTATTATTTCAGGATTTTCATAAGCTTCGTCAAATATGTGATGAAGAGTTATTATATATTCATCTAAGTCTTCTTTTGAAGGAGTTTCTGTTGGCTCAAGGGTAATTGGTTCAGGAACATAGTAAGGATGATGACTAGTCCAGTAATGCATGCCAAAATCCATAACCCTTCTTGCTATATCCTCTGTACTTATTCCCGTATCTTCAGCTAACTTTTCCAAAGTATATCTAACTTGTTCTACCCTTTGTTTGCCCCTTATATATGGTGCATCTACACCCTTATGTTCAAGCAATTTTTTAAATAGATAATTATTATTTAATACTGCTACTTTCGCTACTTCATATAATCCTTCAGCCCCTAGACTCATAATCCAAGCATAAGCCTTTAAAACTGTTTGGGGCACTCCGTTAAATAATCTTACCTTGCCAATACTTTTATCTAAATCATAATTTAAGAAATATTTTCCGTCTTTAAATCCAACTATAGGCTTTGGCAAATAATCAATTAATTCTTTTACTACTCCTAAGGCTCCTCCGCCAGGCCCTCCACAACCATGAGGAGTAGAAAAAGTTTTGTGTAAATTGAAAAAACACATATCAAATCCTGCTTCTTTAGCTCTTGTAACTCCTAATAATCCATTAGCATTAGCTTGGTCATAACAATTAAGTCCTCCAGCTTTTCTAACTAAATCAGTAAACTCTTTGATTCTTGGATTGAAAACACCAGTATCCTCTGGATTTGCTACAAAGAAAGCTGCTGTTCTTTCTGATACTGCATTTTTAAATGCTTCATAATCAGGATAGCCTTCTTCATCAGGCATTATAGTTATGACTTTATAGCCCTTTGTAGCAGGAGCTGCAGCATCTGATGGATGGGAATATACTGTGGTTATTATTTCATCTCTTTGGTTTTCTTCCCCATGTTCTCTATGGTACTTTCTTACAATAGATGCCATTGTAAATATAGCTTGACTTCCCCCTCCTGGTTGAAATGTAAATTGGTCCATACCTGAAATTTCTCTCATACATAAATCGGTTTTATATATGATTTCAAGTATGCCTTGAACAGTACTTTCATCTTGTAAAGGGTGCAATTCTGTCATCTCTGGCATTCGAGCAATATATTCATTTATCTTAGGATTATATTTCATAGTACAAGTTCCTTGTCCTATCTCTATATTTAAATCCCCACCTAAAGTTTCTTGAGAAAGTCTCAAATAGTGCATCAAAACCCTCTTCTGATTTATTTCAGGAAGATTAGGTAATTTTTCACGTTTCATGGATTCAGGTATCTTTGATACTCCATCCCCTACTACTTTCACAATTTCCTCTTCTGCTTCAGGCACTAATATACCTCGTTCTCCTTCGTTACTTAATTCAAATATAATAGGTTCATCCCATTTTGCCTGATGAAAATTCCTAACCTTATGATCTCTACTAATACGTTTCACCTTATCAACCCTTTCTATAAAGATTTTTAACCTTCTATTGTTTCCTTTAAGCTATCAATTAATTTATCTATATCTTCTTTAAGATGTATTTCAGTTACACAATAAAGTGCACATTGACCAAATTCTGGAAAATCCTTGGATAGATCTTTACCTCCAAATATTCCTTTTTCAAGTAATTTCTTATTTATTTCCTCAACTGTTTTATTCGTATCATTAAAATCAACAACAAATTCTTTAAAATTAATCGAATTAAATTTAGATCCTTTGACTCCTTTTATTTTATTTAATTCATTAATTGTATATTGAGATTTTTGCATTATATTTTGTCCAAGTTCATACATACCTTTTGGTCCCATTAGTGATAAGTATACTCCAGCTGTAATACCCCATAGAGCTGTTTGAGTTCCAACAAACTCTTTGCCCTTTTCCCTTAAGTTACCAAAGGATGTTCTTTCATAAGCAACATCACCAAAACCATATTCTCCTTCTACAATTGTAGGTGCTATCCCAAATAATCTTGAAGGAAATTCCATAACAAATTTTTCTTCATCTCGAGTAGATATAAAACCAGACTGTCCTCCTCCATAATTCATATGAATCCCTAAAGGTTGTAAATCTCCACATATTATATCTGCTCCATAATGACTCGGAGGAGCTAATATCCCTAAAGAGCTAGGGTCTACTCCCACTATACTAATAGCACCTATATTATGAGCTATATCTGATATTTTTTGGCCTTGATTTTCTATGAATCCTAAAAAGGAAGGATTTTCAAAATATACTGCAGCAGTATTTTCTGATATTTTATCTTTTAAATCATCTAAATCCATAGCTCCTGTTTTTTTGTCATAGTCTACTAATATAATGTCTACTATTGGATCGCAGTAATTTTGTATAATAAGTAATTTCTCCTTATCTATAGTTCCTACTACTAAAGCTTCTTCTCTGCCTGTAATCCTAGCAGCCATTCTAATAGAGGTAGCTGCAGCTTGAGCCCAATCGAAAGTAGGAACATTAACCACATCCATATCCACCAATTCTGCTACTAAACTTTGGTATTCAAATAAAGTTTGAAATCTACCATGATCATTATAAGGTTCTCCAGCATAAGCTGTTAAAAATTCAGATCTGCTATTTATTTCATCACATATAGCTGGAACATAATGTTGCCAACACCCAGCTCCTAAAAAATTTATATAATCCCTACAGGTTTTGTTTTTTCTTAATGTTTTTTCCATATCTTTCCTAAGTTCATATTCAGATTTATAGGGCTCTGGTAAATCTATCTTAGATTTAAATTTTAATTCTTCAGGTATTCCTTCATGTAAATCTTCTAAAGTTTCAAGCCCCAGTTCCTTAAGCATCTCTTTTTGAACTTTTTCTACAGAGTTTGGAATATAAGGATGATTCTTATAACCATCTATAGTCATATTTAACTACCTCCCTTTATTAATCCGCTTTTAAGCTATTCCACCACCATCTACTACCAACGCAGTCCCGGTTATCCAACTAGCTAAATCACTACAAAGGAACAATACTGCATTTGCTATATCTAAAGGTGTTCCTAATCTTTCTAAAGGCCTTCCCTTAGCTGAATCTACTAAAAATTTATCTATTTCCGACTTAAAACCTAGTTGTTCTCCTTCACTTCTAAGCATAGATGTATCTGTATCCCCAGGGTTCACCGAGTTAACCCTTATATTTTGTGGTCCATGGTCTATAGCCATAGCTCTAGTCAAGTTGACTATTCCTCCCTTTACTGCACAATAAGCTGCAGCTTTATCTCCACCTTTAAGGCCCCAGCCAGATCCAGTGTTTACAATACTTCCTCCACCGCCTTTTTCCATTATAGGAATTACATATTTAGATAATAGATAGGTCCCTTTTAATCCCACATCAATTACTAAATCCCATTCTCTCTCTTCTAGCTCTACAACAGTTTTCCTAAAGGTTACTCCAGCATTATTAAATAAAATATCAATTCTTCTAAATTTTTCATATACCATTTCAACGGCTTTTTTACAATCTTCATTAGAGGTAACATCACATGTAATAAATATTGCAGTTCCCCCTTCATTTTCTATTTCTTTAGCTGCTTTGTTTCCTAATTCTTTATTTACATCAAGTAATGCAACTTTAGCCCCATATTCTGCTAACAACTTCCCTGTAGCAAATCCAATACCAGACGCACCGCCAGATATAACTGCTACTTTTCCATCTAAACACAAAGGATTTTCTTTGCTCATCATAATTAGCCCTCCTTATTAAAAATTTATAACTTTATTCCTATTCATTAATACTTTAATGCATTAATTATGCCAAATTTAGTTGAAAATTATTAAAAAGATGGAAAATCCATTGTAATGATTAAATAAGCTTATTATAAATATTTATAATAAGCTGACTTTTATAATTTTTCTGATATAATAGAATTAATAATTGTCATCATTGACAAATTTTCTGGCAAATTTGTCAAATGGATAAAATGGATAGGAGGAATTTCTATTGATAGAACTTACAAGGATTAAGTCTCCATTGGAAAATATAATTATTTCTTTATCAAATATTACAAATATGGAATTTGCCATTTTTGATACTAAATCCCATTTAATATCCTGTACTCCTTTATATTTAAAGCATAAAGGGAAAAAAGTATACAGACCTTCAATAGAGGAGGTTTTATATCAAGGTAATGTAATAGTGAATAAACCAGGTTATATGAAATCCTGCATTGGTTGTCGATTTGCCAATAATTGTCCCTCTACTATTGAAATACTTAACTGTATAAAATTAAACAATAGTGTTATTGGTGTAATTAGTCTAACTTCTTTTTCAAAAAGAGGCCATGATTTAATCCAAAATAATATTAAAAACTATGTGGATATATTGGGAAATATTTCTAAATTAATATCTATGTTTGCTTTTAACGAATTTCATAAAGATGAATACAACCTCTGTAATGCCACAATTGATGAAATAATCAATATAAATGGTAGCGATCTATTAATAGTAGATAAGGATGGAAGAATTACCCACTGTAGTTTTGATATCCAACAGATGTTTTCTTTTTGTGATCTATATTCTAGTTCAATTAATCAGATACTCTCTGAAAATATAACCAGTTGGATTTTTAATAGTAAAACTAAATGTAAAAAATATGTAACAAACGATACTTTTTCTGGTACCATATTTTCTAATCCCATTTTTGTCGATGATAAAATATCCGGATTTATAATTAGATTAAAATCAGATATAACTCCAAAATATAGCCCTAGTCAACCTGATTATTTAGATAATATTATTACTAATGATTCAAGAATGAATAAGATTAAGGAAAAAGTATTAAAAATTGCTAATAGCCCTTCTTCCGTATTAATAACTGGTGAAACAGGAACAGGAAAGGAATTAATTGCTAAAGCAATCCACTACTCTAGCAATAGAAAAGATAACCCTTTTGTTCCAATTAATTGCGCCAATATACCAGAAACTTTATTTGAGTCAGAACTTTTTGGTTATGAAGAAGGGGCTTTTACTGGAGCTAAAAAAGGTGGTAAAATTGGATTATTTGAATTAGCAAACGGAGGTACTATATTTTTAGATGAAATAGGAGAATTGCCAATGTATCTTCAGGCTAAATTATTAAGGGTTTTGCAAGATAATACTATTCAAAGATTAGGCAGCATTCAACCTATTCCTATAGATGTTCGAACAATAGCTGCAACTAACCAAAATATAGAAGAAATGATAGTGAAAAATGAATTTAGAGATGACCTATATTATAGATTAAATGTTATTCCTATAGAAATACCTCCCTTAAGAGATAGAATGGGAGATGTAGAATTACTATCATATCATTTTCTAAAAAAGTATAGTATTTTACTCAACAAAAAAATTGATTCCATTTCCAATGAATGTATGGAAATTCTAAACAATTACAATTGGCCTGGAAATATTAGAGAATTAGAAAATGCCATAGAATATGCTGTAAACATGGAGGAAAAATCTTTTATAAGTAAAGAAAGTCTTCCAAAAAACTTAGTAAAAAATTCATATAAATCATCAAATATTCAAAAAAAAATAGTCAACGAGAAATATAATTTAATTGTTAAAACTTTGGATAAAAATGGATGGGATGTAGAAGGGAAAAAACTTGCCGCAGAAGAATTAGGAATTAGTTTGAGAACACTATATAGAAGATTAAATGATATGGGTTTGATTTAATAAAGAAAAATTTCACCCTTTCCTAACTCCCCAATTATATTCATTACTATTTGAACAATAACTTCAATATTATTGAATAATTTTTATAATATGGTCAGCTATTTTTCTACATTTTTTTAAAAATGATAAATATTTAAATAGAAAAATTGAAAAATTTTTGACTAGTTTAAACCCTAATTTTCCTGTGTCTTCAATATTTAAACTTACTATGTTAGCTTTATTTTTTGTAACTAATATTTTTATATATTAATTTCTCTTTAATAAATTTTATATCATCTTCTATAAATCTATGTTGAATCTGGCTAACATCAAATTTAGCAATTTTAAATGCAAATTGCATAAAATATCCACCTAAAATAGCCATAAGGAATGTTCCTATCCCTACACTACCTCCTAATATGTAACCAATAGATACTGCAATGATTTCTTGAATATTTTTAATAAACCTTACTGATTTATTGCTCTTTTTTACAAGAGCAATCATAAGTCCATCCCTAGGGCCTGAACCCCAGCCAACACTTAGGTATAAATAACAACCAAATCCTAAGACTAATAGTCCTAAAAGCATCATAATTAAACTGGGCAAAAATTTGTTGAATATGGGAATTAAATTATTTAACATTAGAAAATCGATAAATATTCCTATAAACAACATATTAAATATAGTACCCCAGCCAACCTTTTCTCCAAATATACTGCTTAACGCTACTATACTAATACCTGTTAAAATATGAGCTCTCCCTATTGTAATGCCAGTTAAATTTGACAGCCCTTGATGGAAAACATCCCAAGGGGCTAATCCTAAATTTGAATTTATAGTCATTACTATACCTACAGCACATACAAAATAACCAAAAAATAATTTTATAAAGGCTAAAGCACTTTTTCCCATATAAAAACCCCTTTTTATTATACTATTAGGTTCTATTATATCATTTTAATAGCCTTTTAGAAACTAATTTTAATATAATTTATATTAATATACTTATCCTTCTTATGCTTACAGCCAGGGATGGAAGTTGTTATTTAAATTGATTTTTTTAAACTTTCCTCATCTAATATAATAATTTTTCTATGTCCTATTAATTTTATCCAACCCATATCTTGAAAATAGGACAATTTTCTACTTAAAGTTTCCTGGCTCATGCCAATATGGGAGGCTAAATCCTTTTTACTCATTTTAAGAACTACTTCTCCCTCATCATTGGCTAGATCCAATAAAATTTCAATAATTCTAGTTTCCACATTATGAACTCCCAAATGCTCTATTAAATTTTCTGCTCTTTCTAATCTAGAGCTTAATTCTTCTAAAACTTTAAAAGCTATAGTAGGATATTTAACCATTAGGTTTTTTAACTTTTCTCCATCTATTACACATACTGTTGTATCTTCTAATACTTCTGCATTATCATTCAATGGTCCATGTACAAATAGGGACAATTCTCCCATAAAATCACCTGGACCCAATATTCTAATAACCTGTTCTTTTCCTGTGGGGGAAATCCTAGATATCTTAACCTTACCCTTATGGATTACAAATAATTTTTCCCCTCTATCTCCAGCCATGTAAACCATTTCACCTTTTTTATAACTTCTAGCCACTGTAATCCTAGCTACTTCCATCATTTCATTATAGGTTAATGTATTAAATATTGGTACTATTTCAATACAAGTTTTTTCTTTTTTGTCATGTTCACAACCACAACTCATTTAAACACCTCATTATAATTAGGTAAATTCTATATTTATCATAATACCCAATAATATTCTATAATCCTCATAGCTTTCACAAAAGAAATCTATAAATTATGCCTATTCTATACCTATCTAACTATGGGAAAATCAAGAGGTACAAATCTTAGTCTCATTCTATTTCCTACTGTTCGTATAATATTTTCTTACTTCTTCCCTTTTCTCCGTATCCTAATAATCTTACTGCATTTACTATTACCAACAATACGCTTATTTCATGGATTAACATACCTGAAGATAGAAATACGACCTTACCTAATACTCCTGCTAATAAAGCAGCTGCAACTATAATGGCAAAGTATATATTTTGTTTCATATTTCTCACTGTAGCTCTACTTAGGCCAATAGCATAGGATAATCTTTTTATTTCGTTGGACATTAACACCACATCTGCCGTTTCCATAGCTACATCGGTACCTGCACCGCCTATGGCAATACCTAAATCTGCTGAAGCTAATGCGGGAGCATCATTTACCCCATCCCCAACCATTGCTGTTGCCCCAAATTTTTCTTGTAATTTTTCCAAGGTTTGAACCTTTTCTTCTGGTAAAAGTTCTGCATAATATTCATCTATCCCTAATTCCTTTGATATAGCAGAGGCAGCTCTTTTATTATCTCCAGTTAGCATAACTATCTTTTCAATGCCTTGTTTTTTTAAATTTATTATAAGTTCCTTAGCATCTTCCCTAACGGTATCTGCAATGGATATAGTTCCTAATACCTTTTCCAGATCTGAAACTATAACCACCGTTTGACCATGTTCCTCTTCACTTTTTATATAATTTTCTTCCCCTTCCGTTATGTTGACATTATTTTCCGTTAATAATTTTCTATTTCCTATTAAATATATTTTCCCTTCTATTTTTACCTTTAATCCCTGACCTGTAATTATCTCAGCTTCTTCTGGAGACTCTCTTAATTCTCCATATCTTTCTTCATAGGCTTCAATAATTGCCCTAGCCAATGGATGTTCTGAATAGCTTTCACCTATTGCAGTAATCTTTATTAATTCTTCTTCGTCTATATTAAAAGTCTTCACATTGGTTACCTTAGGTTTACCTTCTGTTAAAGTTCCAGTTTTATCAAAGGCTAATACCTTGATTTTACCTAACTTCTCCATTATTTCTCCACCTTTGACCAAAACCCCATGTTTTGCTCCATTACCTATTCCTGCCACTATAGAAACTGGAGTTGAAATAACCAAGGCTCCTGGACAAGCTATTACCAATAATGTTAGAGATAGTACTAGATCCTTTGTAAATAAGAACAATAATGCTGCTAAAATTATTATGGCAGGAGTATAGTATCTAGAAAATACTTCTAAAAATTTTTGGGTTTTTGCTTTTTTGTCTTGAGCCTCTTCTACCATTTCTAAAATCCTAGCAAAGGTAGTATCATCCCCAACCCGATCTGCTTTTATCTTTAAATACCCTGACTCAATAATAGTACCAGAAAACACAGTATCTTCCTCTGTTTTACCTACTGGAATAGATTCTCCTGTAATTGCAGCCTGATTTATATAAGCGTTCCCCTCTATTATGGTACCATCAACAGCAATCTTCTCTCCTGGTTTTACTATTACTATATCTCCTTCCACTACTTCATCTGGTAAAATTTCTACTTCTACTCCATCTCGTATTACCCTAGCTATATCTGGTGCCAAATCCAATAAGGATTTAATTGAAGATCTAGTTTTCTCCAATGTTTTAGATTCTAAATAATCCCCTAGCATGAATAGAAAGGTTACCGCTGCTGCTTCCCAGTACTCTTGTAAAAACATAGCACCAATTACTGCTAGAGACACTAATGCATCTATGCCTAAAATTTTATATCTTAAAGCCACAAAGGCATTCTTCATAATGGGTAATCCTGCTATAATGGCAGCACTTATCATAAATATATTTCCATACCATATATTTAAATCTGTTCTATTTAATATGAAAGATATTATAATCAATATTCCTGAAAGTAAAACCCTATGGCCCTTATTTATTCTCACCATATTCCCCCTTCTAAAATTATTTTTCACCTAATACCTTATATCCTAATCTTTCAATTACCAGTTTTATGTCCTCAGATTTTACTATAGATTCATCAAAAGTAACTTTTGCTTTACTTGAATTAAATAATACTTCCGTCTCTTTCACACCTTTTGTCTTTTTTAATGCTCCCTCTATCTTTGCCATACAAGATGGACATGTTAATGTTTCTAGTTTATAAGTCTTAGTTGTCATAAAAAATTCCTCCCTGTTTTTTATTTTGTACTTTTATTATAAAAAATATAGCATTCCCATACTTTGATCTAAATCAAATTTTAAAATCTTTTTTTAAATATTTAAAGGTCAGATAATTTAAAAACTTATCTGACCTTTAATAATGAAATCCACAGCTATCTTCCTATTAATTATATGATAGATTTCCTTTTAAACCATCCTCTAGAAAATATACCTTGCAAACAAAAATAGGAAAGAATAACTCTTGTTCTATTTAAAACACTGTTACTATTCCCCATGATCGCCTTTATTACTAAATTTCATATCTCCTAATCTTATCATATAGGGTGGTTTTGCTAATATTCAAGGCTTCCATAACCATCTTCTTGTCCCCTTTATAATAGTCCAATGCTTGTTTTATTAGGTTTTTTTCATAGTTTTGAAGGGCTTTTTTCAATGGAATTATCCCTTTAAAATTAATATCCTCTTCATCTATATCTAAGGCTATATGCTTGGATAGGATGGTTTTTCCTTCTGATAAATTTATGGCTCTTTCCAATATATTTTCCAATTCTCTTACATTACCTGGCCAATTATATTTGGTAAGTAATTTCATAGCTTCAGCAGATATTCTCTTATGTGCACATCCTATTTCTTCACATATTCTAGGAAGTATAGCATCGGCTAATATATGAATATCCTCTATCCTTTCCCTTAGAGGGGGTATCCATATGGGGAAAACATTTATCCTATAGTATAGATCTTCTCTAAATCTTCCTTCTAACATCTCTCTTTCCAGATTCTTGTTGCTTGCTGCAATTACTCTAACATCTACTTGTACCTTTTCTGTTCCTCCTACTCTATAGAAAGATTTATCCTGTAGAACTTGCAATAATTTTACCTGGAGATTGATAGGTATATCCCCAATCTCATCTAAAAATATAGTACCTCCATGGGCCATTTCAAAATATCCTATTTTACCTTCTTTTCTAGCACCAGTAAAAGCCCCTTTTTCGTATCCAAATAGTTCTGATTCTAAAAGGCTAGCAGGTATGGCACCACAGTTTACATGGACAAAAGGCTTGTCTTTGAACTTACTATTTTCATGAATAGCCTTTGCCAATAGGGTTTTTCCCGTACCACTTTCTCCCAATATCAATACAGTGGAATTAGTTCTAGATGCTTTTAAGGCCAACTTCTTTACATGATTTATCTCTTTACTCTCTCCTAAGATATTAGGAAAAGCCTTGTTGAGCACTTTTTCATCTTTAAGTTGACCTTCCATCTTCTCTAAATTTAAAAGGGCTTCATCCCTCTCCCTTATTACCTTTCTAATTTCCGATATATCTTCTACTTTTAGTGCTGCACCTATCCTTTCACCATCCTTATCTACAGGTATTAATGTACACATAGTTGGAAAACCATTTATCTCTTTAAATTGGTCTGTATAGCTAATATCCTCACCTTTAGCTACTCTATAGAATTCATTTATAGTATCACTACCTTTATGGATTTCAAATATATTCTTACCTATGACATTTAAAAGCTGAGTGTTTTCTCCTTTTGCCCTATATTGGCCTCCTTTTAATATATCCTTTACACTTTCACCTTTAGCAGTATAGCCTTGAGCTTGGTAAAACTTTATCTTATTGGTTTTACCATCTATTATCACCATGTGACCTATGGCATTTATATAAAGCATAGAAAATTTTTGTCCATCTACTTCTATGGTAATTATCTTGTTTACAAAATCTATGCTTACCCCTATAGAAATACCTGAATAAACTGTATTCAATTTAAAAGTGTCCTCTTTGTCTTCTTCTTTTATATATTTATAGATAGGAGGAATTGTGCCTTGTTGGAATTGGCCTATGGCTATTAAAGCATCACCTTTTCCTATATTGGAATCCTCAATCCCTAAACATCTAAGGGAAGAGGAGTCTAGATTTCCATCATCCCTTCCTAGAGAGTTGTCCCCTATTATTACTATATCCCCTTTGCTAATTTCCCCCGAATCATGACTTATCTGTTGGTTGTGGGATATACCAAATATGTCCTTAGCTTTGTCATTATATATCTGTATAATTCCATCCTTGTCTATAACTATGAATCCTTCTGACATCATATCGGTAAATAGCTTTATATAGTATTTAGAATTATATATCATATAATCACCCTTTAGTCGTATATTACATTTCCTATTTCACCAAATCCAAATCCCGGTTTATCCTCTAAGCTTATCTTATATTCATCATATTGAGCCCCTCCTTTTACAGGATCTTTTGCTAATAAATTAGGGCTATCTAGATCAAATCTAGTTATAATCTTCTTCCCTCCTGCTAAATGAGCAGCTGCCGTAAGTCCAATTTTGCTCTCCATCATACAACCTAACATACATTCTACTCCAAAGGTTTCAGCAATATGACATATCTTTATAGCATTGTGTATTCCACAGAATTAATGTGTCCATATTAAGGGATAAATTCCTTAGCTAAATATACCATGTCTAAATAGGTTTTTTCATAAGAGGCTTTAATGTCTACAGGAGTTATAGCAGTCCTCATGACGGAAATATACTCCATCTTATCATCTACCTGTTTATAATAGCCAGAAAATTGATGGATCATATAATGTTTACCCTCATGTTCTCCCAGATATAACATGGTATGTCCAGGCATGTATAGTATACTAGCTGGAGGTATTTCCTTTAATCTTTCCAATCTATCATCTAGTCCTTCTATATAGGGGAAATCATATATCTTGCCTATATTCCTTTTACCTTGCTCCATAGTATTTCTTGGTAGTTTTAGTCCAAAGCTTCTGTGAATATCCATTATAAAAGCTGAACAATCCCTACTATTATTCATACCGCCCCATCCATATACTTCATCCTTAAGCTTAAAGGCTTGTAACAATATATTCTCCTTAGTATAAGGTAGATATCCTTTATATAATCCTTTGGATTTTACCAATCTCTTTTCCATAAAATTTAATTTGCCCTCTTCATCTCTCTTAGGGAGCAATACCTTATAGCTAGTATCATCTTCCTCTATTAACGGTATCCTAACCCCCATATCGTATAGTGTATTATCTATAAATATTTGTCTATCTACAACCACCAGAAAATTGGAGCTATTGTAAAGCTTAAATATCTCCTCTTTATCTCCTAAGGCCACATCTTCTTTGGGAATCCAGCCTATATAATTATACATTCTACCAAAATACCATTCTCCATCTTTGCTTTCCCAATATATAACTAAGGGTTCCCAAGGATATATGGCGGTTTCCATAAATCTGTCAAATTGATAATCCTCCCTTTTTTTAAAAGAGGATTGAAAGGTAGGAAAGGTCCTTAAATTGGTCCTTTCTGTGGTAAGACCAAAGTGTACAGAAATTTTATCTTCCATATAATCCAAATTCATATTGGAAATTAGAGTATCATAAAAGTCCTTATCCATTAAATTACCTTGAATATCGTATCTTTCTTCATTAGGTATATTACTTGTATTTTTTATCAAAGATATAAGATAGATTTTATCTATAATTGGCTCCTGTTCCTCTAAATTTATTAAAGATTCTTCCCTTTGAAAATTCCTTTTATTAAATTCTTCTATCTCCCCTGAATTCATTAGCACCTTATCTCTAGCCTGTATTTTATCTATCCAAAATTCTGGATCTTCTAGGATTAATTTTTCTTCCACCGACTGAACCATTGCCTCTTCCTCCATATCTTCAATAGGGATTGTTTTTAAAAAATAAATGGTTAATATCAAAAGCACTATAATAACTATTAATTTATGATTATTTTCCAAAAAAATCACCTCAAAGGGTAATATCCCATGGATATTTTCATATAAAAATGCTTAAGTCTAATTCCTGAGAGAGGCTTTTAAGCATTCCCCGTCCCGTTATAGAGTTTCCATATTTATCTAAAGCAGGTCCATATACTCCTATTCCGTATTTGTTTGGCACTATCCCTAGTATTCCCCCTGCTACTCCAGATTTAGATGGTATACCTACTTCTACGGCATACTGGCCACTAAAATTGTACATACCACAGGTAGTCATTATTGCTGTTATTATATTAGCAATTTCCTTAGGATAATGTATGTACCCATTAGGAGTTCTACATCTGTTTGCAAAGAAAGCACCTATTTTAGCTAAGTGGATACAATGGATTTCTATGGAACACTGTTTAAAATATGCATCTAATATCTCCTCTACTTCCCCTTCTATTAATCCCTTATCTTTTAATAGATAGGCCATGGCTTTATTTCTATTGCCAGTGTGCTTTTCCGATAGATATACCTCCTTATTATAAGATATACTTTCATCCTGGGTAATATCTCTAATTATATTCAATAATCTAGTAAATTTTTCATCTCCTCGTCCCTTTATTAGAGAAGTGGTAACTATGGCTCCAGCGTTTATCATAGGATTAGAAGGTTTTTCCTCTTCACACAATTCTAATTTATAAAAGGAATTAAAGGGTTCATCGGTAGGCTCCATACCCACCCTTTGAAATACCCTATCCTTTCCTTGATCTATTATGGCAAGCATCAAGGATATTACCTTGGATATACTTTGAATAGTAAATTTTTTAGTATAATCTCCACTACAATATATATTCCCCTTAATATCCATAATGCAAATCCCAATATCATTAGGATTTGCATTAGATAGGGCTGGTATATAGTCTGCCACCTTTCCATACTGGACTAAATATTTATTTTCTTCTATTAATCTATCCAACATATTCTCCATATAATAGCCCCCTTATTATACTATTCTCCTATACATAAAGTTAGCAATATAAATAATAGAATTATGATGAAAATAATCCTTGAAAAATTCAAATATCCATCAGATGGTTATGCATCTTTTAGTGAATATCAAAATCAGTACCACCTATAAACTCCCTTAGTATGGAATTAGGTGGAATTCTCTTCTCATCTTCAATGTCTTTAAAATAGTTTAAAAACCTCAATAATCTTTTAGATTCAGAGTAATATATACTGCTATTATCTACCTGTTTTAATAAAGGTACAGCATGTTTTTTCAATACTGATAATTCATATACTAAAGCTGAATCAAACATAATATCCGCTTCTTCTTGATAGGGAAATATGTTTTTTTCTTCTCCTTTGGTAACTCCTTCCCAAAGCTTAAAGGTTCTAAATATATCATTTCCTCTATATAAATTATCCCTTACCATTCTCCTTATAAGTCTAGTATCAGTAGTAGAAATCCTATTGTGGGCATCAATGTTTAATTGAGTTAAGGCAGATATATATATTTTAAATTTATTCTTCTCTGGAATATAGGTAGCTAGTCTAGGATTTAATCCATGAATACCTTCCACTATTATTGGATGATCCTTATCTACCTTTATTTTTACACCTGATTTTTCTGATTTCCCAGTAACAAAATTGAACTTAGGTAATTCTATCTCCTCTCCTTCTAAAAGCTTAACCAAATCTTCATTAAATCGTTTTAAATCAATAGCTTCTAATGCTTCATAATCAGGTTCTCCCTCTTCATTTAAAGGGGTAAGTTCTCTATCCACAAAATAGTCATCTATAGAAATAGATATAGGTCTTTTACCATTGACTTTAAGATGAACAGCTAATCTTTGAGCAAAGGTGGTCTTTCCTGAAGAAGAAGGTCCTGCTATTAATATCATATTTATATCGTCATCTTGACAAATCATATCAGCTATTTTAGCAATATTCTTTTCGTGAAGAGCTTCTGATACCCTTATTACTTCATATATATTTTCATTTTCTATCTTCTCATTTAAAGAACCTACATACCCTAAGTCCAATATATCTGCCCATTGAGTAGCTTCCTTAAATACCTTGCTTAATTTCTTCTGTTCTTTAAATTCTGGCAATTTATTTTGGCTTTCCCTAGTTGGAAATAGTATTATAACCCCTGGATAATAGTATTTTAAATCAAAGACCTTTACATAACCTGTAGACGGAGCAAGATAACCGTGAAATCCATCTACATAATCTCCTATTCTATATATTTGAATTTCTTCCCTATTTAAAGTGTTATATAATCTTATTTTGTCTTTATGTCCATATTTTTCAAACAAGGCTATTCCTTCTTTAAAAGGCACTTTTTCCCTTATAATTGGTATGTCCTCTTTTATAATTTCTTCCATTTTTGATTTTAACAATTCTATTTCACTAAAAGTTATGGATTTTTCTTCATCTAATTCTGCATAAAGTCCTTTGTTTAAGGAATGTTCTATTTTAGCTGTACAATCCGGAAATACTTCTTTACAAGCCATTATGAATACAGCTGATATAGTTCTCTCGTATATCCTATGTCCATCCTTTTCACATATATCCAAAAATTTTATATACATATTCTCTTGGACTTTTTTCCTTAGATGATATATTTGATTATTTATCCTAGCACCTAAATATTTTTTATAATCTTTGTCGTATACTTCCTTAGCTAGTTCTTTTAACGTATTATCCTGTTTAGTATATACTTCCCCTATTCCTTCAACATAAACTTTTATTTTATTTCCCATATTAATTTCCCCCTATTCTTGTTTCCTTTGAAATAGCTCCTTCTCAATTTTGTCAAACCTTTTGTCAGCTTTTCCAATAAATTGTCTGTTATTTAAATAGTCTAAAGGTTCATCTAGCCCATGAAATACCAATTTATAGCTATGAAGAAACTGACTTTCCAATCCATATATTTGTCTAAAAAACTCATTGGTCTTCCTGTGACCATATTTTATATCCCCTATAATAGGATGACCTATAGAAGCTAAATGAGCTCTTATTTGATGGGTTCTTCCAGTGATTAGTTGTATCTCAAGTAGACTATATCCCTTAGAATTAGCTATAGGCATTATCCTTGTGATGGTTTTTTTAGAATCCCCCATAGGCTCTTTTGAAATCTGCACCTTATTTAATTCTTCATCTTTAACCAAATATCCTTCCAACACTATCTCTTTATCTACTATTCCTTTGACTATGGCCTTATAATACCTATGAATTTGGTCATTTTTTATTCCTTGGTTTATCATCCTTAAAGCTTCATAGTTTTTAGCTCCTATAATTATTCCACTGGTATTTCTATCTAGTCTATTACATATAGCTGGAGTAAAGGTCTTTTCAATTCTTGGATTATACTCCCCTTTTATATGTAAGTAGTGGATCATACTGTCTACTATATTGTTCCCATAATCCCCCTTTGCCGAATGGGATAATATGCCTACTGGTTTGTTTATTAATATTATATTCTCATCCTCATATATTATTTTAGGAATTAAAGGGCTCTTTATTATCTCCTCTTTTGCTACAAATTTATCTATGGTTTCATCAGCAAGATATAGTTGAATAGCGTCCCCTTCTACTATGATAGTATCAGGATTAGCTTTTTTCCCATTTAGTTTAATATTCTTTTTTCTAAGCATCTTATATATAAAACTTTGAGGTGCTTTGGAAAAATATTTTTTTAAAAACCTATCCAGCCTTTGCTCTGCTTCATTTTTGTTAATAATTATCTCTTTCAAATTTTTATCACCTTTTCTATGTTCTTGTGTTATAATTATATTATACATTGGGGAATTTTCAAAACCCTAATTTAGTGAATGCCATTTAAAGAGGTGAGTTTTCATGAAAAATTTTTTTGAAAAATTGAAAGATATTCTATACGATGGTATAGATTATATAATGATGGTCTTAGTAATTATAGTAGTTGCTCTAATTATCAATTGGAGATTAGGCGGGCTATTCACTAATAATGATATGAATATCTCCTCTATTAAATCTCCAGGGGAAGCTACCCAAGGAGAACCCAATACCACAGATGATGAAATCCATCAGGAAAAGTTAGAAGATAATAAAGAACCTGATGATGAAAATCCTCAGGAGAAAATCATTAAAATAACCATACCTCCTGGCTCTCTACCATCAAAGATTGGAAACATTTTAGAAGATAATGGGTTAGTAGAGGACAAAAATGCCTTCGTACAAAAGGCTATCGACTTAAACTTGGAGACCAAATTAAAGTACGGAGAGTTTGAGATATCCAAGGATAGTTCTATGGAAGAAATATTGGATATACTTACCAAATAATAGAAGCTTCTTTCTGGATCCTTTTTCCATTGTCAGAAAGAAGCTTCTATTGTTTTTTGCTATAATCTAATATTTCTCATTTATATAATGGTCTATTAAGGATTCTTTTTTTCCTTCTATAAATACTCCCTCTTCTCTTAAAATTTTTAATAACCAACGGCTTTTAGAGTGGAAAATGGCCTCTTTATAATCCAATAGCACTATTTCATATAATTTATCCCTTAAGTATTTAGACTCAACTTTTATAAAATAAGCCTCTACATTTTTGAACTCTAAATGTTTCAATAATTGTAATGTAGCTCTATCCTTTTCATGATAATAATGATTACCCATATTCTTATAATATATATAGTAATCGTCATGTTTCCCTGATTTTCTAATATCTTTGGCTAACATAGTATAATATTTTGCCAAAACATTAAAGTATTGATAATTATACATCCCCTTCTCAAAACTATCAATTCTACTGAATGGTTTTATGTTCATCTCCTGGACGAAATCAAAATTAGATTCTAAAAACTCCTTTTTTGATATATCTCCATTGCTATACTGGATAATAAGGGAACTTCTGTTCTCAAAGAATGTATCAAATATACCCTTACTTTTATAATACGCCAATTATAACACCCTATCTAAATATAATTTTATATTTAATTAGATTATATCACAAACTTCAATATTTTTCTTTTAGTAAATGGATTTCTTCTTCTGTTAATTCTCTATATTCCCCTGGTCTTAAACTTTCATCTAATCTTAATAGCCCTATGGATAGCCTTTTTAAATATACTACTTCCATATTAATAGTTTCAAACATCCTTTTTACCTGATGGTATTTTCCTTCTTTGATAGTTAGTTTTACCTTAGAATATATATCAGATTCAAGTATCTCCAATGTTGCTGGCAAAGTCTTATATCCATCGTCTAATAGGATTCCCTGTTGAAAGTATTTTTTATGTTTTTCTTCTACAAATCCACGAACCTCTACATAGTAAGTTTTTTCTACTCCCTTTTTGGGGGACAAAAGCTCGTGGGCTAGTTTGCCATCATTGGTAAGTAATAATAATCCTTCCGTGTCTTTGTCCAACCTTCCTGCAGGGAAAAGATTGAATATAATATATTCTTCGTCAATAATATCCAATACAGTCCTATTGATTGGATCATCTGTAGACGAAACAATACCTTTAGGCTTGTTCATCATAATATAGATATACTCCCTATATATAATCTCCATACCATCCAGAGTGATAATATCTCCATAGGGATCTACTTTGAAATTTTTTCTATTAATCATATGCCCATTTACTTCAACCCTGCCCTCTCTAATAATTTTTTCTACATCCTTCCTACTTCCATATCCCATATTTGAAAGTACCTTGTCCAATCTCTCTTTTTTTCCCATAGAATTCTCCTTTTTCTACTTATTAGTGGAAGTTTATATGCTCATTAGACTATTATACTATAGTTTATATCATTTTTTAATTCATTGAAATAACCTATAGTATAATTTTTAAAAAAGAACACAAAATAATTATAAGTATTAGCAATATCCTTAATGTATAGGAGGGAATAATCATGCATAAGGAAAACAATAAAGAACCACTAGATGGTGTTAAATGCATAGTTAATACCTGTCATTACCATCTAATGGGAGATCAATGTGGGGCACATAAGATTGAAATTCAACCAAGGAATGCATCTACTACTGAAGAAACCGACTGTGCTACCTTTAGACCTCATGATATCATGGAATAGAATAGACAGGGTACCCTGTCTATTCCATTCCTAGTTCTATAGAATCATCCTTTAAATCTTCTGGCATGTCTTCTAACATATACTCTACATTGATATAAAACTCTGTTCCAAATTTTTCTGAAATAGAATCTAAATCCCTCTTTAAATTCTTTAAATCCTCTATTGATAAAGGTATTATCTTATATATACTGTCTACATATATCTTTTCTACATCGTAGTCCCTGCCAATTATTCCACACAAAAAGCCATAGAAAGATTCAATATTTTTTATATTGAACTCCATGGCATTAATAAGTCTTACACCATAATTAAGACTAAATATATGATTATCGTCTACATCAACAAATATGATGTTCCCATTGCCTTTCTTAATGTCCTCATTGGCCTTGTCTATTAGCCATTTAGTTTTTCCACTTCCCTTTGGGCCTAAAATAAATTTAACCATATGAATCGCCTCCAATTTTATATAATATTAGCCTATAATATAATATTCTACACTACTTTACCTTTTCCTCTTTTTTTTATGTGATTTCTTGCTTTTCCAAATACTGTCTAAAATTTGGATAGGGATAATGCTTTCCCATTTAAATAATCACACTTTATTCCTTGCTTGGTATTTCTTCTTTCCATTTCATCTACTATTTCATCCCTTATCTTCCACCAGGATTCATTCCAATTGACAAATAGGGTATTCTCCTCTGGAGCACGACCTATAATCCTTTGAACTACTATGTCTTCATCCAAATACTCTAGAAAGGTTATCACCCTTTCTATATATTCCTCTTTGGATATTAGATTGATTTCCCCTTCCTTGTACATCTTGCCTAGCTTTGTTCCCTCTACAATGTATAAGGCATGGAGTTTTACCTCTTCTACCCTTAGAGCTGATAGTACTTTAGCATTTTCTATTACATCCTCTATATCATCCCAAGGGAGATTTAATATTAAATGGTTACAAGTTCTAATATTATAGCTTTTGTTTCTAATTACAGCATCAATAAATTCAGCCAAAGTATGTCCCCTATTTATTTTCTTTAGGGTGTGGTAATTTACCGTTTGTAGACCTAGTTCTATAGTTATTTCTAAACAATATTTATCTCCAATATAAGCTAAGTATTCTAGATACTCATCTTTTATACAATCTGGTCTAGTAGAGATGGATATACCTACCACATCTTCTACTATGGATTCCTCTATACATCTTTTAAAATCCTCTAAAGGCATATAAGTGTTGGTAAAGGATTGAAAATAAGAGATGAATTTTTTTGCATTATATCTTTTACTAATATAAGCCTTATTTTTTTCTATTTGTTCTCTTACAGAATAGGTACTAGGGAGGTTTTCGAAGGAACCTCCCTCTTCCCCGCAATATATGCAGCCACCAGTACTTAATTTCCCATCCCTATTGGGACAAGTTAGAGATAAACTAATAGGTAATTTATATACCTTTTCTCCAAATTTTTCTTTTAAATAGTTGGAATAAGCATTATACACTGTAATATCCATTTAATTCACCTTTCTATTTATACATTCCTCTAATTTCTACATCTTCTATATCTATTATAAATTGGCTAGGTTCTCCCCAAGAATGTAGTGGATTATATTTAAATATCATTTCATCATATAAATAAAATTCTTCCCCATTCAATTCTTGATTAAGAACTTTTTCTTTATCTAAAAATACTATTAATACTAATCTATCTAAATTATTAGGATTTCCCATTATAAAAGTGCCCTCTGCTCCTTCTCTTATTACAGAAATTCCTTTGATTTTAATAGTATCTTTAAAGATATTTATGGGTAAATATTTAGCCATTTCTTTCATTATACTGTGATTCTCTGGATAACCTATTAATATTAAATTTTGCTTTTTATCTTCTTTATTTAATTTATCTTCTTCAACTACTTTTATATCCATATTATAATTAAATTTAAAGTACTCTTGTATATTTAAAATGAAATTATCTACCATCATTTCATGTTCTTTCTTTACATAATTTGGTTTTACTACTATTAAATCTTCTCCTTCCAATGCTCTAAGTATTATACTTCTTGTTATTAAACCTTTTATCTTTTCCTGTTCCTTTATATCTCTCTTATCCATTGCCTTGAAAATTTCTGCTCTTTCATCTTCATTAAGCTCTATATTTTTAGGATAATAATTTGGATCATTTACTGCCTTTTTCATTATGTTCTTAGTTTCTTTTCCTGCTATTTCTTCTATAGTATCTATTAATCCCTCAATAGATGCATTTTTAAAAAGATACTTTTCATAGTATTTTCTTAAAAATTTAGTAAATGTTTCTTCTCCTAATCTTTGTCTTAAATCTTCAAAAAAAGCTGGTCCCTTCTTTTGATAGATTACACTGGAATACTCATCCCAACTACCAAAATCTGCTACAGAACTATTTATAGGTGTACTCTTTTCTGGATAAAAATTAGCTCTAATTTGATAATTTACACCATTTTGATGATATTTACCATATTCTTTTTCAAAATATAATGCAGTCATAAACACAGTTAAAGATTCATCTAAAAAAGGCTCTTTAAATTCATTATTCCCTACCCCTACATACCACCATTGATGCATAGTTTCATGAACAGCTGCTTCTATAGTAAAAGGGGCATATTCTTCGCTTTCATCTTCTAAATCATAATATCTACCCATTTGAATTACTTGAGGATATTCCATAGCACCTCCAGCAAGATAAGTTTCCGCAATTTTTAATTCATCATAAGGATATTTTCCTACAGTAGTATTCATAAATTTTACAGTTTTGGCTACTTCGTTTAATATTCTATCTGCTATGCTTTCAATAACTTTTTCTTCAGCAAAATCTTTGTCAACCATATAATAATGGCTTATCTTTATGCCATCCACTTCTTTGCTTTTTATTTTATAATTTGGACTCATAAAAATTACAAAATCTCTAACTTTCTCTGCACTAATCTCTAAAGTTTTACTTTCATTTTCTATTTTTTCTTTTGTTATATTTCCTGTAGATGCTACCACCATATTTTTAGGAATTGTCAATTTCACATTATAATTAGAAACATCGCTATAGTTAGATTCCCCAATAGGATGATATGGATTTTTATCCCACTTATTTGTTTTTTCATCATAAATAGATAATATAGGATACCAATTAGTTAAAGAATATTCCTCATTTACATGATGTAAACGATGATTTCCTTCTGGAATCTTTAATTTAAATTTAATTTTTACTTTTACCTTTTCGCCTTTTTTTATAGGTTTTTCTAATATAATTTTTAGTATTTGATTGTCAGTAGTATACTTAGGTTCATTGTTGTTTATATGTACTTCTTCTATTTCTATCCATCCTTTTTCTTCTTCTTGAATTTCAGGTATTTTATCCACAAAATACATACCGCCAATTATAGGCATAGTTTCATAGGATAAATAAGAATTAGGATATAAATGAAATACAATTTCTTTTAATTCTGAATTATACGAATTAGTAATCTCCACTAACTGCTCCCCATATATCATATGGCTTTTTGTATCTAATGTAAGATTCATATTATATTCAGTTGGGCTATCTAAACCAATTGCAAAATTTAATTGAAAACTAGTTAAAACTATTAATAATGCTAATACAATAGATAAACTTCTCTTTTTATTCATGGCTATCCCCCTCGTATTTATTTAGAAAAACTAAAATATTTTAGTTTCCTATCATTTATTTATAATTTTAATATCCTTCTTAATTCAAAAGCTACTCCTGCTTGATTATTGTCCTTTTTAGTTATTATATCTGCTACTTCTTTTACCTGTTGGCTAGCGTTTTTCATTGCAATTCCACAACCTGCATTTTTTATCATCTGAGCATCATTGTTATCGTCCCCTATTGTAATAATTTCCTCAGGAGATATTCCTTTTTTCTTAGCATATTCTTTTAAGCTTAACCATTTGTTCCCCAAAGGGTGCATCACTTCTAAAAGAGCCTCTGCTGTTTGAATGTTTTCCATTACATGGGAGTTGTATCTGTTAGGGTATTTTTTGTTAATGTATAAATGAAAGTTTTCTAGAGCTTTTCTATTTCCAGCATATATGACTGCCAATATATTATGGTTTTCTAATTCTAAATAATTTTCTATTTCCCTATATCTTTTTTCATCTGGAGACAAATAATTATCATAGATTTTACCTTCCTTTTCTATTTCTATTATTATATCGTATCCCTTTTCATATTTATCCACATGAACTATAGGATAAAGATCTCTTTTCCTACTTTCCTCTATTAAAATTCTAAAGTCCTCCATATCTAAATATTTTTCAATTATTATTTCATCCCTTGAAGTATCCCTTACTATATTTCCATTGTTAGCTAGTACCACTAAAGGCATATTTATATCTTTTATTAATTGTTTTGCTGACCAATACCTTCTTCCCGTAGCAATTACCACCTCATAGCCTTTATCTGCTAGTTCATGGACAACTCTTATATTTTCCTTAGGAATATTTTTGTCATCATCTAATAAAGTGCCATCTAAATCTATAGCAACTAATTTATACATTATGCCTATCACCTCATATACTACTTTTATCTAATTATACCAATAATATTGACTTTATAAACTATAGAATTCTTTAAAAGATCTATACGCATAATGATGATCTAATACCCCACCTAATTCCCTAATAGAGTGCATAGCTAATATTGGATTGCCAATATCTACAGATGGAATATCCAGTTGGGTGGAAGAAATAGGTCCTATGGTAGAACCTCCTCTTTCATCAGATCTATTGACAAATTTCTGTACTGGTACCCTAATGGACTTACATATACCTTCATATATCGCTGATGATAAGCTATCAGTAGTATAAGATTGATTGGCAGATGTTTTAATAGCTACTCCGCCATTAATTACTGGCCTATTAGTTGGATCCTGTTTGTCCGTATAATTGGGATGTAGAGCATGGGCCATATCTGCAGAGATTAAAAAAGATTGAGATAGAGCTCTATAATAGTCCTCCTTGTCCTTCCCTAATGCTATAGTTATTCTCTCTAAAACTGTCCTCAACATTGGACTAGCTGCTCCTTGCTTGGTGGTACTTCCTACTTCTTCATTGTCAAAACAAACTAATACATTGGTTCCTTTGGATACTTGACTATCTACAAAACCATATAATCCTGCATGAACCATTGCTAAATCGTCTAACCTACCTATGGATATGAATTCTTCATTAAACCCTACTAGAGATCCTTTTTCCCTACTATATAAAAATAGTTCAAAATCCAATATATTTTCTATTTTAATATCCAATTCTTCAGCTATAAGTCTTAGTAAGAAACCATCTTTTTCAAATTTGCCGTCGATAATAGATACTAAAGGCAGTGTGTCTGTTTGAGGATTAATCTTGATGCCTTCGTTTACCTTTCTATTCATGTGAATAGCCAAGTTTGGTATTATCATCAATGGTTTTTTCATATCTACTAACAATTCCTCTGGCTTTAGAGGATTGCCTGTTTTTATGGTAACCCTTCCTGCTAAGGATAAAGGCCTGTCAAACCAGGTGTTTAGAATTGGGCCTCCATATACCTCTGTATTTAATTTTAGATATTTGTCTTCCACTATCATCTCTGGATTAGGCTTAATCCTAAAGGTAGGGGCATCTGTATGAGCGCCTATCAGCTTAAAACCATCTTCTTGGATTTCTCCCTTACCTATTACAAAAGCTATAATAGCTGATTTGTTTTTAACTATGTAGTATTTGCCCTCCCTTTCTAAACTCCATGTTTCTTCTAATTTTATCTCTTTAAATCCCCTTTCACATAGGATTTCTTCTACTTTTTTCGTAGCATGAAACGAACTAGGGCTATCTTCTATAAAATTCATTAAAGATTTTGCAAATTCCTTTTCTTTATTCATATAATCATCCTTTCTTATTTTATATGCCTAAACTGATCACACTATTAGTATATCTTTACAAAAAAAATACTTCAACTCAATAGCTGAAGTATTTTTGGTTTATATCTACTCTTCATCATCTTCTTCATCAAATAATAGCTCATAATCCTCTTCTTCATCAAAATCTAAATCTTCTTCTGCAAACAATTCATAAAAGGCTTCTGAGACTATTTCAAATTCTTCATCATCCTCAATATTTATCAATTGAGGTCCTTCTTCGTCTTCCTCATATCCATATAAAAACACTTGCTCATCATCTAATGGAACTAAAGCTATATACTCATAGTCATCTACTTCAAATATTCCTAGCACTGTACACTCTAGTTCTGTACCATCTTCTAGGGTGAGATAAATAATATCCATTTCTTCAGGATGTTCATGATCTACACAGTCACAGTTTTCATCATGGTTATGGTTTTTGTTCATAATCATTCTCCTTTACCAAATATTTTATATACTATATGCTAATAATATCCTATTTTATTATAGAAGTATACAATATTTTAAAATATTTTATTTTTTTAACATATTTTAGTAAACCATAATCTTTTTTGACCCTATCTCTAATAAGGTGCTAGATTGAAATCCAAATATATCTATTGTTTTTATATATATTTTTTGTCCTAATCTAAAGCCATCCCTCTCTATTTTTATATAGGGTTCTATAGGTATATCATCTTCCTTTCTCCAATTTTTCCACCGAATTATAGGTATATCCCCATCATAATCCGTATCTATTCCAATAAAATCTACAAGAGCAAGGGAGTCATCTAATAATATTTCCAAAACCTTTTGTTTATATTTATATTTTATTTCTATTTTATCCACATCTACATGATATTTATCCAATTCTATATATAATTCTTCTTTGGATCCTTTTTTTATTATATTTACCTGTTTTATGAATAATTTCCCTTCAATCTGTAAAGATTCCTGTGTATTGCAAATATAATAAGATTGGGATTGGTTCTCAATAAGCCTTTTGTTAATTGTAGTAAGGGAAAGACCCCCTTTATCTACCATTATCCATTTCCTATCGTATTTTTCTGCTACTACACCAGTAGTACCACTACCAGCAAAGAAATCTCCAATTAAGGAGCCTTCATCAGAGGAAGTGAGTATTATCCTTTCCAATAGCTTCTCTGGTTTTTGAGTATCATATCCAACCCTTTCCCTAGATGTTCTACCTACCATATCTATCTGCCAAACATCTTTTAACTTTACCAAGGTATACCATCCTATGTCATCTTGAAACTCCTCTACACCCTTAAACCTATAGGGTTTTAACCCCCTGTTATAGGATTTTTCCAGTTGAGGATTAAATATATAATCTTTGGTTTTGCTATATACCAATATATTGTCATGCTTTCGAGAGAAATACCTATTACTAGTCCCTCCTGATTTGTAAGCCCATATCACTTCGTTTAAAAAATTTTCCCTCCCAAATATCTCATCCATCAATATTTTTACATAGTGGACTGTCCTATAATCTAGATGGATATATATGGTACCTTTTGGACTTAATAGCTCCTTTAACAAAAATAGCCTAATGTAAATCATCTCTAAATACCCAATAAAACCCTTTTCCCAGGTATCCCTATAGGCTAAGTATTCTAATGTTTCCTTGGTATTATTGGTTTTGATTACAATCCTACCTTTATAATTAGCATTTGTAAGAAAAGGTGGATCTATGTATATTAAATCAAATTTTTCCCTATACCCTACCTTTAACAATTTTTCTATTATGATTAAATTATCTCCACTATATAGCTGATTTATCCATTCCTCTATTAATATATCCTGTCTATTCCTCGTATCCGACAGGATTATCATCTGTTGTATAATGGGATCTTCATAATCTTTATTTAAAATTTTTTCTGCTCTTTCCCTACCTTTTTTTACTATCCTAGGCAATTCCCATATTAAATCCATATTAACCTCCCTTTTAATATATAGATGTGTCTATTATACTATAAAAAAATATACTGGATACCAAAAAGAATATCCAGTATAAATTATTCTCTTATATGGAGCAAGGACTATATCCACAGTCTTGGCATTCAGAACATCCACCACTATGGATTAAAGTACCACCACACATGGGGCAAGTGTCTGGATCCTCTTTTAACTGCTCTAATACCAATTTATCTATCTCCTGTTGTAGTTTTTCGATCCTTTCTAGTCTGTTTAATTTAGATTTATCAGTAATTAGTATTCCTGATCTAGCACACCCATCCCTATATATGGTAACCCCTTTTAGTCCTTTTTTCCAAGCATACATATATAATTCCTCTACTTCTTCTACAGTAAATTCATTAGGAACATTCACCGTGGAAGATATACTAGCATCTATATACTGCTGCCATGCAGCTTGCACATCTATTCTAGATTTATAATCTAAATTAGAGGTAGTTACAAAAAAGTCTGGTAGATCTTCTTCTCGAGTTATATTGTTTCTATCCATATACTCCTTCACTATAGGGGTAAATACTTTATAATAGGTGTCTTCGTGATGAAGAGATTCAGATTTCCTAGTATAGGATATTTGAAATATTGGCTCCAATCCATTGCTACAACCTATTAATGTAGATATACTTCCCGTTGGAGGAATAGTCAATAGTTGAGAATTTCTTAGTCCATATTTTCTAATTAATTGAAGCACATCTTCCTCAGCATTGGATAATAAAAATGGGGATTTTAAGACTGCTTCTTCTTTATATCTAGGAAATGGGCCATATTCTGCTGCCAATAGAGCCGATTGCCTTAAGGCTTCGTTTACTAATACCTTTCCTATTTGATGAATAAGCTCTATGGACTCTTCGCTGCCATATTTGATTCCCATCTTAATGAACATATCCGCTACCCCCATTATCCCAAGGCCAATCTGTCTTAACTCCCTAGACATTTCCCTTTGTTCCTTTAATGGATGGAGATTCATATTTTCATCTAATACTTCATTTAAATAGATAACCCCTTCCCTTACCATTTCTGAAAAACCATCAAAGTCAAATTCTGCTCTAGTGGTAAATGGATTTTTGACAAATTCGCTTAAATTTATAGAAGATAGATTACAAGAACCATAGCCTGGCAAAGTCTCTTCTGCACAAGGGTTTACCCCTGCAAATTCAAAACTATCATCTTCACTCATTAAATGCCATGAATCTATGCGATTTTGATATAATATACCTGGCTCTGCCATGTTCCAGTTGTTTTCTGAAATTTTTCTAAATAGTTCTCTGGCTTTCACTACCTTTCTAATCTCTTCGTCAGTAGCATCTACATAAAAATAAAGTTCATAGTCTTCATCCTTTTCAACAGCTTTCATAAAGTCATCGGTAATGTTTACAGATATATTAGCATAATTTACTTTGCTTAAATCATTTTTTACATCGATAAAGTCCTCAATATCTGGATGATTACAATCCATGTTTAGCATCAAAGCACCCCGTCTACCTTTCATGCCAATTAGTCCTGTAACTAATGAAAAAAGATCCATAAAGGATACTGCTCCAGTAGTGGTATTGGCTGCATTGTTTACTTTTGCTCCCTTAGGTCTTAATTTAGACAGATTAAGACCTACTCCTCCACCGTAGGAATAAGTCCTAGCCATATATTTAGCTGTATCAAATATGGATTCAATATTGTCCTCTACTTTTGGCATAACATAACAATTGGATAGGGTAATCTTTCTACCATATTTGTCTAAACCTCTACCTGCTAATATCCTTCCTGCAGGCATAAACTTTTTGTCCTTTATGGCCTTTTTTATATAGTTATTACCACCGCTTACCCTAGTTAAGAATTCATCAAAACTCTCATTTTCATATCTATATTTTTTTTCATATATATCTCTCTGTAAATCCGACATCTCCCATCCATATTTTCTTAATCTAGCCCTTTTATCCCTGTATAAAATATATTTTTTAGCTACATCTGGTCTTTTACCCATAAGTTCCACTTCTACAAAGTCTTGAATCTTCTCTATGTGAACCAATTTTGAGCTTTTAAAGGTATCATAAGCCTTATTGGCTATCTCTTCAGCTATAGCTTCGTCTATTCCTAGTTCCGTTTCAGCCATAGCTTTACAAATTGCGTTAACTATCTTTTCTCCATTAAAATTAACAATCATTCCATTTCTTTTTTCAACTTTCAACATAAAATCCCTCCTACCCAATATATAGTGTTTTCTTTAGTATATACATACTATATATACACAATGTACCATAGATTTAAACTAAAATCAAGGGACTTTTTGCCTACTTTTTTATAATAATAGATTATATAAGCTATAGACTTTGATTTTTACAAAACTAACTATATAATATACTAAAGTGAATGTTTAACTATAGGAGGGATAGCGGTGAAGGATTTAAAATTCTTAATGTTAGATTTACCAGAGGATGTAAATAGGCTTGTAATCTATGGGGATTTTGATAAAGCATTGGAACTAATAGATTTATATATGACAAGAAATATTCCCCAGATATTAAAAAAAAGACTAGATTTTGAAAAGGATAGGATTAGAAGGTTTAAAGAGGATTACACCTATTCTTTTGATGAAGCCTTAGCCTTAGCTCAAGAAAATATAGAAGATTTTACTATGGAAGAATTAGAGTATATTAAGAATGCAAGATATGCAGATTGGATCTATATAAATGGAGAGGTTAAGTTTCATAATAAATTTCTAGAAAACTCTATTAAAGTTCATCCAACTTTTGAAAAAAGGCTAATCCATCCAAGGAAAGATGCTCCAGAGGTGTTAGATAAGGCAATCCAATATATTATAGAAAATGGAGAAATAAAGTATTTTATCCATGTAAAAACTGGGTTAAAACTAAATCCTAAATATGCAAGAAAAGAAGAGATCATAAGAGTCCATCTACCTATTCCAAGAAAATCACAACAAATAGAAAATATCCATATAATAAATACTTCCCATGAGCCTAAAGTCATAGCACCTACCAATCATCCTCAAAGGACTATTTATTTTGAAGAAGTGGTAAAAGGTGAAGATGAATTTACTGTAGAGTATTCCTATGAAAGCCATATTAAATATAAGGATATATCTCCTAATAAAGTTTCTCAAAATCAACCTACTTTTTATACTGAAGA
>ERZ795062.247-NODE-247-length-49511-cov-5.513001_pt1 | contig 49511 bp, 38 predicted proteins | sample MGYA00375146_ERZ795062 | MGnify/ENA primary metagenome ERZ795062 (study PRJEB30191, sample SAMN05720281) | activated sludge metagenome | isolation source: Anaerobic digester | place: USA | collected 2015-07-16 ...
CTGTTGAAAACACCATGATTGGTAAAGGCTATATAACTTTTCAAGTAAAACCAAATCCAGGATATGCTATTGGAGATATCATTCCAAATTTTGCTTCCATTTATTTTGATACCAATCCTCCTATTATTACAAATACATTTAATACTGAGTTTGTTGCTTCTCTAGGAACATCAACCTTTATTGAACCTACATTTATTGTTTCTCCTAATCCTGCAAGTCAATCGGTTCAAGTAGTTTTAAACAACGATAACTCAGGTATAGATAAGATTATGATTCGTGACCTACTAGGCAAACTGGTTAAAACAGCACAAATCTCGGGAGCAAAAAGTACTACTTTAGATGTTTCTAGCTTAAGTAAAGGCATCTACATGATTACGATTGAAACCTCAGATAATAACAAAGCTGTTAAAAAGTTAATCATTGAATAACGAATAAATAATTCGATTGATAAATGATAATTTTAAACAACCAACAAGCGATGTTTCCTTAGTCAGCATGACAAAATGATTTATAGCTAATGGATAATTGCTGAAAGCTAATAGCTACTAGCTAACTTTTAAATCCTTACCTTTGCCCTAAATAAAATAATAGATGAGCACTTTTGAGCAATTCAATTTACCAAAATCACTACAAAAAGCTGTTGATTTACTAGGTTTAACAAACCCTACTCCAATACAAATTAAATCATTTCCAGTAATACTTTCTGGTAGAGATGTAATGGGTATTGCTCAAACAGGTACAGGAAAAACTTTTGCATACCTCTTGCCTATTTTGAAACAATGGAAATTTCAAGATACAGAAACACCAAGAGTTGTTATTATTGTCCCAACTCGTGAACTAGTTGTTCAGGTTGCAGAAGAAGTTCAAAAACTGACACAGTTTATGTCCGTTAGAACCATCGGTGTTTTTGGAGGAGTTAACATCAATACACAAAAAAAAGCAGTTTATGAAGGTGTTGATATCCTTGTAGGAACTCCGGGAAGAATTATGGATTTGGCTCTCGATGGTGTTATTCGTTTTGATGCTTTACAAAAATTAATCATTGACGAATTTGACGAAATACTCAACCAAGGTTTCCGATTTCAGGTTACTTCTATCCTATCGATGCTGAAAAACAAAAGACAAAACATCCTTTTCTCGGCAACAATGACCGATGAAGTTGACGAAATGCTGGATGAATATTTTGACTTTCCCGAAGAAGTTTCGCTTGCTCCGAGCGGAACACCTTTAGAAAAAATTGAACAAATTGGTTATTTTGTGCCAAACTTTTTGACAAAAATCAACCTAATAATTGAATTGCTCAATGATGAAAAGTTCGAAAGGGTTTTGTTATTTGTCAATAACAAAAAAACCGCAGACTTACTTTCAACTAAACTAGAAGAATTTTTTCCAGAGCAATTTGGCGTTATACATTCTAATAAATCTCAAAATTACAGATTAAACACCATGGTATCCTTCCAGCGTGGAGAAATTAGAGGTATTGTCACTACAGATGTTATGGCTCGTGGATTGGATATTTCTGATATTAGTCATGTAATAAATGTAGAATTCCCAGAAATACCTGAACAATATGTTCATAGAATTGGTCGTACAGGTAGAGCTGACAAAAGCGGAGTAGCGTTAAGTTTAATTTCTCCAAAAGAAGAAGAAATTCAAATTGAAGCTGAAATGCTTATGGATAAAGAAATTGAAATCCTTGAGTTACCAAAAAACATTGAAATTTCTGAAAAACTTCTTGAATTTGAGAAAGAAAAAAAGAAAGTAAAATTTTTATTAAAAAGACCAAAACTCGAAGGTGGAAGTGCTTTTCAAGAAAAATCAGAAAAGAATAAAAAAGTAAATCTTGGTGGTCCAGGAAAACGTAACCCAAGAAAATCAGCTCCTAGAAACCGTGAAGTAGAACGTAAACGAGCTGCAAAGAAGAAGAAAAAATAAATCATGGGGAAATTAGCCGAAATAAAAACCAAAGAAACTCAGGAAAGCGTTACTGATTTTATCAACAAAATTGATGATGAACAAAAACGCAAAGATTGCTTTCAAATCATCGCTATGATGGAAAAAGCAACTGGCGACAAGGCTAAATTGTGGGGAACTTCAATTATTGGTTTTGGCAACTTGATTTATGCTAGTCCAAAAACGCAAAGAGAAGTCGAATGGTTCAAACTAGGCTTTTCTCCACGCAAAGCAAATATTACCTTATACCTCGTGGGACTTGATGTTGATGTTCGCAACAACTCACTAGAAAAACTTGGTAAATATAAAACGCAAGGTGGTTGCATTTATATAAAAAAATTAACCGATGTAGATTTGAATGTTTTGGAGAATATGATTGTTTCTTCGGCAAAAAAATAATCCATAATCAATGTTAATTGTGAAAAATAGAATTAGTTTTTTACTATTTTTGACAATTAAAAATTACTAAACTCGAATAAAAACAATACTTTGAGAAGTAAACTAAAATAGCAATGCAGTTTAAACATCCAGAATTCCTTTATTTCCTTTTTTTATTGGTAATACCAATTTTGGTGCATCTATTTCAACTTCGCCGTTTCAAAAAAGAATATTTTACTAATGTAAAACTTCTCCGAGAGCTATCAATTCAAACAAGAAAAAGCTCTAAAATAAAGAAATGGTTACTCCTTTTTACTCGTTTATTTTTATTAACCTTTCTGATTATTGCTTTTGCGCAACCTTTTTTTGTTGCCAAAGAAAATTTGAAATCGACTAACGAAATGTATATTGTACTTGATAATTCATACAGCATGCAGGCCAAAGGAAAAAAAGGTGAATTATTAAAAAGAGCCGTTCAAGATTTGCTAGAAAACACTCCTGAAAATTATAATTTTTCGCTAATTACTTCTTCAGAAAATTATTGGAATACTGACATAAAGTCGATACAGAAAGAATTGCAAAACCTTGATTATAGTCCTCAAGAATTTAGATTAGACAACATTATTTCAAAAATAAATGCACGTAAATCAGCTTTTAACAAAGATATCGTCGTGATTACTGATGCTGTAGGTATTGATGAAAATCAAACAAAAGGATTTAAAAAGGAAGACAACGTCTATTTTATGGTGCCAGAAGCTGAGAAAAAAAATAATGTTGCCATCGACAGTGTTTTTATTGAACAGAGTTTGGATAATTTTTATGAAATAGGTGTAAAACTTTCAAAAAGCGGTGACGATGCTAAAAATATTCCATTGGCAATTTATAACAAAGAAAAATTAATTGCCAAAACTCTAATTGATTTAACGGATAACAATAAAACCATTTCTTTTAATATCCCGAAAGAAGAATTTAATGGATATGCTTCCATTACTGATAAAAGTTTGGAGTATGACAACACCTACTATTTTAGCATTTCTGAAGCTAGTAAAACTAATGTTATAAGTATTGGTGATGATGTAAAAAGTAATTTTTTAAATAGAATTTACACCACTAATGAATTCAATTATAAAAACTTTACACTACAAACTTTAGACTACAACTTACTTGAAAAACAAGATGTTATAGTTATCAACGAACTAAAAGAAATCCCACAAGCGTTGCAAACAACTTTGAAATCATTTGTAAACAAAGGAGGAAATCTTATCATTATACCAAGCAACGAAAGTAATCTTGGCTCAATGAATGCTTTGCTCTCTAACTTTGGTTCTGTCCAAATGAAAAGTTTGAATGTAAATGAAAAGAAAATCACCAAAATCAACTTTAATCATCCTGTCCTAAAAGCTGTTTTTGAAAAAAAAGTTGATAATTTCCAATATCCTTCTACAAAGAATTCTTTTGCAATTTCATCAAATCAACCTGCTGTTTTGACATACGAAGATCAAAGTCCGTTCCTAGTTTCTATGGATAATTCTTTATCATCTGTATATTTATTTTCAGCGGCAATCAATAAAGAAAATAGTAATTTTTTGAATTCCCCTTTGGTTGTTTTGTCATTCTATAATATGGCAAAAATCAATCAAAGAACTGGTGTAAACTCCATAATTATTGGAGAAGACAAACCATATATCGTTGATACATTTCTTCAAAAAGATGAAATACTCGAAGTCAAAAATCAGAATGAAAAATTCATTCCTGTACAACAAATCATGAGTTCAAAAGTAAAATTGAATTTCAATGAAAATCCTCAAAAAGATGGAAATTATGGAGTTTTCAATAAAAACAACTTTGTTCAAAACATAAGTTTTAACTATAATCGAACAGAAAGTAATTTGGATAACGTAAATTCATCAATAGTTTCTAACTTTGAAGAAGTAAATGATATCGACACATTATTCAACACAATCCAAGCCCAAAGAACTGATAGTCAGTTATGGAAATGGTTTGTTTCATTGGCTTTACTATTCATTCTATTGGAGTTATTAATCCAAAAATTTGTAAAATGAACCTAATACTACGCAACACAACAATTATTGATCAAAAAAGTTCATTCAACAAAAAAACTGTTGACATACTTATTTCAGACGGAATTATTCAAAAAATCGGCAACCAGCTAGAAAACCCTAATAAATTTCAAGAAATCCAAATTCCAAATCTACATGTATCATCAGGATGGTTTGATACAAGTGTCAGCTTTGGCGAACCAGGATATGAAGATAGCGAAACCATTTCGAACGGTCTTGATACAGCTGCAAAAAGTGGTTTTACAGGTGTTATGCTCCAACCAAATACTAATCCAATAGTAGATAACCAATCGCTCGTTCATTTTATAAAGCAAAAATCACAAGGAAAAGCTACTCAAGTTTTTCCTATTGGCGCATTGACAAAAAATAGTGATGGAAAAGATTTAGCTGAACTATTTGACATGAAAAATGCTGGAGCTATTGCGTTTGGCGATTACAACAAAAATATTTCTAATGCTAATCTTATGAAAATAGCTTTGCAGTATGTTCAAGATTTTGACGGGCAAATAATAGCATTTTCTCAGGATGAAAATATTAAAGGAAATGGAGTTGTGAATGAAGGTATTGTTTCAACCAAACTTGGATTAAAAGGAATACCAAATCTTGCCGAAGAATTAATTATAGAAAGAAACCTATTCCTATTAGAATATACAGGCGGAAAACTCCATATTCCAACAGTTTCAACCGCTAAATCTGTAGAATTAATCAAAAAAGCTAAAGAAAAAAAACAGAATGTAACTTGCAGTGTATCTGTTCATCATTTAGCTTTAACTGATGAATTACTTCAAGAATTTGACACAAGACATAAAGTATTACCACCATTAAGAAATGAAGCCGATAGATTAGCTTTAATTAATGGTGTTTTGGATGATACAATAGATTGCATTACTACAGACCACAACCCTATTGATATCGAACATAAAAAAATGGAATTTGATTTAGCCAAATATGGAACTATCGGTTTAGAAAGTGCATTTGGAGCTTTGAATAATATTCTTCCTTTGGAAAAGATTATTCAAAAACTCACCTACGGAAAAGACATTTTCACAAACGACAACAACTCTGTATCTGAAGGTGAAAAAGCAAATTTAACTCTATTTACAATAGATGACGAATACACTTTTGGCAAAGACAATATAATATCTAAATCCAAAAACTCAGCTTTTCTGGGACAAAAAATGAAAGGACTAGTAGTTGGTATATACAATCAAAACCAATTGGTAACTTCATAAATTATCACGTTATGCAAACCGATATCGAAAAAGGAAAATCAACAGCAATAATTTCGTACCTCACTTTAATAGGCGCTGTAATTGCAATTTTCATGAACCAAGAAGAAAACAAAACAAATTTTGCTTCATTTCATATTAGACAAGCTCTGGGAATTTCTATTTCGTTTTTACTTCTTGGATATCTTGTTGGTTATGCTGATAGCTGGACAGCCACATCAGCATTTTATCTGTTCTATTTTATATTATGGATTTATGGTTTTAGTGGTGCATTGCAAGAGCAACAAAAAAGCATCCCATTTTTAGGAGATTTTTTTCAAAAAATATTTAAAAATCTATAATGAATTTATCACTGCATCATTTAGTTAGAGAGCCAAAAATTAAAAATCCTGACGCTTTGGGAAAAAGCCCTTTATTGCTTTTACTTCATGGTTATGGCAGCAATGAAGAAGATTTATTTTCATTTGCAAACGAGTTACCCGAAGAGTATTTCATAGTTTCTGCTAGAGCACCATTTGACATGATGTATGGCAGCTATGCTTGGTATGCTATAAACTTTGATGCTGATGAAAACAAGTTTTCAGATTTGGGTCAAGCAAGAGCTTCTAGAGATATTATTTCTGGGTTTATTGACGAACTAATAGAAAAATATCCTATTGATAAAGAAGATGTTACTCTGATAGGTTTTAGTCAAGGATGTATTTTGAGCTATGCTGTAGCTGTTTCATATCCTGAAAAAATTAGACGAGTTGTTGCAATGAGTGGATATTTCAATCCAGAAATAGCTGTTGATGATTACTTAGAAAATGATTTTAGTAAATTGAAAATTTTTGCTTCTCATGGTTCTGTTGATCAGGTTGTACCAGTAGAATGGGCACGAAAAGCAGAACCCTATTTAAAAACAATTGGTATTGACATCGTTTATAAGGAATACCCAGTTGGGCATGGCGTTGCACCACAAAATTTCTTTGACTTTAGGAATTGGTTAAATAATACTAAGCAATAAAAAAAGCCTTCTTTCAAAGGCTTTTTTTATTGTTCATTATCGCTACCTGTAACTTTTTTTCCAAGTTCGCCGTCACCAGAAAATTTGGTTTCCTCAGCTTTCTTTAGAACATAACCTTTCCACGGTATAAGTTGCCAATCATCTTTTGTCCAAGGTTTCCCTTCACTTTGTCTGCTTAGAATAATTGTTTCAGTAGTATCTGGAAGAAAAATTTCTGCTTGGTTGCTGTCTTCGCTAAACATAACGAAAGCACTTTTTGTTTCGTCCTCATTTTCGGGATTTGAAACCGGATTTAGCTGAATACCTGAATAAATTTTCACACAATCTTTATTCATTTTTGACCAAATATAACCAGCAGATGCTAAACAACCGTTTTCATCTTTATCTTTTACTACACTAGTGTTTGTATTGGTTTTACTGTCTTTGTTATCCTCAGAATTATTGTCCTGTAAAATGAACTGACACGATTGAAGCAAAACAACTCCAAGTAAAAATAAAATTTTATTAATTTTCATTGATTAATTAAGATTAACTGGATAAAGGTACGATTCTATTGTTTCAAAAGAAACAACACCTTGTTCGTTTATAAAATATTTTAACAACACTTCTCCCCAAACTGTTCCATTGCTATATTCTGCCATAATCCATCTATGATTGAGAAACTTAAGTCTATTTATAATAAATTTTTGTTCCCCAATTTTTGCTTGGTCAATGTATTTGTTTCCATCAGGAGAGTCATTGTAGGATAATAGCGCTTGTTTTACAGTTTCCTGTAATTCATCAATATTGTATTTTTCATAATAGTTTTGAGCTCTAAAATTTCCAGCCAAAGAGAATGAAATTTCATCAACATAGTTATTGTACAAGACCAATGTACTGTCTTTGTATTTCTTATTTTCTTTTTTCAATGATTTGATTTCATCATTTGCCTTTCCTGAAAAATATTTATAGGTAAAAACATTCATCAAAGCTGCTATTATAAACAGATACAAAAAGAGTGACTTTTTCATTTTTTAAATTGTTAACACTAAATTATCATAAGCCAAATAAACATTAGGCGGAAGATTTTTTTCTACTTCATCATGAAAGCCTAACAGATGACTAATATGAGTTAAATAAGCCTTTTCGGGTTGTATCAAATGTATAAAATTTAAAGCTTCTGACAAACTAAAATGTGAATGATGTGTTTCTTCTCTCAATGCATTAATTACCAATACTTTTAGGTTTTTAAGTTTAGATAATTCGCTTTCTGTTATGGCGCTAGCATCAGTTATGTAGGCAAAATCCCCTACTCTGAATCCTAAAATTTCAAGATTTCCATGTTGAACTGATATGGGCAATATTTTTTCTCCATTAACAGAAAAACTCTCGCTAACATTTATCTCATTAACTTCAACTGAAGGAGAACCAGGATACTTGTTTTCTTTTTCAAAAATATAATCAAAACGTCTAGCAAGATTATCAAGAACTCTTTTTTGTGCAAAAATTGGAATGTCTTTTCCTTGCTTAAAGTAAAATGGTCTTATATCATCCAACCCAGCTGTGTGATCTGCATGCTCATGAGTGAAAAGAATTGCATCAATTTTTTGGCAATTAGAAACAAGCATCTGCTGTCTAAAATCTGGTCCGCAGTCAATGACTATGGATGCTTTTTCAGTCTTAATCCAAACAGAAACTCTTAATCTTTTATCTTTTGGATTATTGCTAAGACAAACCGAATGATGGCTTCCAATCACAGGAATACCTTGAGAAGTTCCAGTTCCTAAAAAGTAAATTTGCATTTTGCACAGTTTTTGATGTAAATCTATTGAAAACTAAGATAACAATTCTAAAATTAGGGTTAATTCTTTTTTATACACAAGCTAAATTATTAACTTTGCCTTGCATTAGATTATTATGGGAAATATAGGATTAGACATTAAATTGAAAGGTGATAAAGTTATAGAACAGATACCTTCGCTGAAAGACAAGGCGTTACGTATTAATCTTAACGAAAACATATACGGTACATTTGCTGAGATTGGTGCAGGACAAGAAACTGTTAGACATTTTTTTAGAGCAGGTGCTTCGTCTGGTACAATTGCAAAAGCTATGTCTGCCTATGACAAAGACTTTAGTGATGCTATTTATGGTGCAGAAGATGATGGTAGATATGTAACAGAAATGCGTCTAAAAAAAATGCTGACGCATGAAGTGAAACTAATTGAAGAAAGATTAAAAAGAGATAAACATCCAAATAAAATCTTTTTTAGTTATGCGAATACTGTTGCAACAATAGATTTTGCAAAACAATTTAAAGGTCATGGTTGGGTTGGGATAAAATATCAAGTTGAACCCGATGAAGATTATAATGAAATAACACTTCATATTCGCTTCAAAGAGACCGATGCTAGATTACAACAAGAAACGCTTGGTATTCTTGGGGTAAATCTAATTTATGGCGCATTTTATAAATACAATGATCCAAAAAAACTTCTTCGTTATTTATATGACCATTTAGATAAAGACCAATTAGAGATAGACACAATCAATTTTTCTGGACCACGATTTGCCAATGTTGACAATCGCTTGATGAGTTTGCAACTGGTTAAAAATGGTATGACTGATGCCGTTATGTTTGGTCCAGATGGAAAAAACATTTTGCCAGCAGCAGTTCTTTATAAAAAGAATATTCTAGCGCTCAGAGGTAGTTTTCGACCTGTTACGAAAGTAAACATGGACATGTACAAAAAATCACTTGAAATGTTTGTTGACGAAAACAAAGTTGAAAAAGAAAACACTTTTGTTATTTTCGAAATAACTCTTTCTAATCTTCGTTCAGAAGGTGAAATTGACGAGCGTGATTTTATGGATAGAGCTGAACTTTTATGTTCGCTTGGTCAAACTGTAATGATTTCTAATTTCCAAGAATATTATAAAGTTGTAGAATATTTTTCAAATTATACTAAAGCTAGAATGGGATTGGCAATGGGTGTAAATAACCTAATTGATATTTTTGATGAAAAATATTATCGCCATTTGAGCGGAGGAATTCTCGAAGCTTTTGGAAAATTATTCTACAGAGATTTAAAAGTTTACCTTTATCCAATGGAAGAAAATGGCGAACTTATAAATTCTCAAAATCTTAAAGTTCATCCTCGTATGAAAGAATTATATAAGTTCTTTGCTTACAACGGCAAAGTAGTAGATGTTCCTGTAGATGATAAAGAAAACTTAAGAATATTTTCTAGAGAAGTATTAAAAATGATAATGAGCGGAATTCTGGGATGGGAAAAAATGTTACCTGATGGTATTTCAGATTTAATCAAAAAGCATCATCTTTTTGGTTATGATCCTAACAAAGTTTTAGAAAAAGTTGAATAAAAAAAACGCCGATTGGCGTTTTTTTTTATTTTAATATTTGATTGGCATGTGCTTTTGTTTTTACATCTGTAATGATATCTTCAATTACGCCGTTTTCATCAATTATAAAAGTTGTTCTATGAATTCCATCAAACGTTCTGCCCATAAACTTTTTTGGTCCCCAAACACCAAATGCTTGAATGACTTCTTTGTTTTCATCTGCTAGTAAAGGAAAAGGCAAATTATACTTTTCTTTAAATTTTGACTGTGCTTTTTCATTATCAGCACTAACACCAAGTAAAGCATAATTATTTGCAGAAAACCTTTCAAAATTATCTCTCAAATCACAAGCTTCTGCAGTACAACCAGGAGTGCTTGCCTTTGGATAGAAAAAAACAACTAATTTTTTCCCTCTATAATCTTCTAAACTATGTAATTTTCCTTCTTGATCTTTTGATGAAAAGTTGGGAGCTTTATCGTCTATCTTTAATGTTGTCATTTTTTTGTTTTGTTAGAATTGTTTAAAGTTTATTTTTGTTAAAAGTAAAAATACAAAAATGACCAAAAGTGAACGTGTAACATTTGTTATAAATACGTTAAAAGAATTATATCCGACAATTCCTGTTCCGCTAGATCACAAAGATCCATATACTTTGTTGATAGCTGTATTACTTTCTGCTCAATGTACTGATGTTAGAGTAAATCAAATTACGCCATTACTTTTTGCAAAGGCAGATAATCCATTTGACATGGTAAAAATGAGCATCGAAGAAATTAAAGAAATCATAAAACCATGTGGATTATCACCAATGAAATCGAAAGGTATTTTTGGTTTATCACAAATTTTAATTGAAAAACACAACGGAGAAGTTCCTAAAAGCTTTGAAGCACTCGAGGAATTACCAGCTGTAGGTCATAAAACTGCAAGTGTTGTGATGAGTCAAGCATTTGGGATTCCTGCTTTTCCTGTTGACACACATATTCACAGATTAATGTATCGATGGAATTTGAGTAATGGAAAAAGTGTGCAGCAAACAGAAAAGGATGCTAAATCAATTTTTCCAAAAGAGTTATGGAATGATTTGCATCTTCAAATCATTTGGTATGGAAGAGAATATTCTCCTGCTCGAGGATGGAATTTAGAAAAAGACATCATCACTAAAACTATTGGTAGAAAGTCAATTATTGATGAATATTATAAAAAAACATCCCGATAACCTCGGGATGTTTTCTTAATTAGCTATAGTTTCGAAGTTCAAATTACCAACCTTAACCACTCGCAATGCTTTTGAATACTGCAAGATAAACTGAATAGTTTCTTTTTTTGGTAATAATTTTTTAGTAGCTAATTTTCTATCAGAGTAAAGTTTTGCCATTTATTAATTTTATTTGTTTTCATTAATAACGTAAAACTTTGTCATTTAGTATTAAGCAGTTAAAGAAATTTGATTTTTTTCTATAATTTTTCTCAAATTTTGAATTGCATATCTCATTCTACCCAAACAAGTATTGAGACTTGTTCCTGTAATTTCTGCAATTTCTTTAAAACTCATATCATTATAATATCTCATAATCAAAACCTGTTTTTGATCTTCAGGCAATTCTTCAATAATTTTACTTAAATCGAAATTTATTTGATTACTAATCATTACAGTTTCAATTCCTGGTTCGGAATCTTTTATTATAGAAAAAATTGAAAATTCATCAGTATCTCTCTGCATTTTTATATTCTTATTTTTTCTAAAATAATCAACAATAAGGTTGCTTGCTATACGCATAATCCAAGGCAAGAATTTCCCTTTTTCATTGTAAAAACTGCCTGATTTTAGTGTATTTACAACTTTTATAAATGTGTCTTGGAAAAAGTCATCAGCTAAATCTCTATCGCCAACTTTTGAGTAAATAAAGTTATACAGACGAGCTTGATGTCTTTTGATTAAAGTTGCCAATGCAGCTTCGTCTCCTGAAACATACATTTGAACTAATAAAGCGTCTGGTATTTGTGATTTAGCCATAAAAATACTCTTTAGTGTTACTATTGTTATAAAATAATGTTCTAAAAAGTAATTTTAATCTATAGGCTAAACAGTTTTTGCGGATTAATTATTGTCAAATTTAACATAATTTTATTTTAATAAACAAATTTATGAGCAAAATTTAACATTTTGGATATACTATTATTGTTTTAGCAACGTTACTGGTAAACTTTTATATAATCAATAATATATTGTTGTGGAAATATCGAATCATCTACATCATGACCTCCAAAATTTCCTCCAACAGCGACATTTAGTAAAATAAAAAATGGTTGATTGAAAGGCCAAATAGCTTCCGTTTTCTTTTCTGGGAGAAAAGTGTAAACCAAAGCTTCATCAACAAAAAAATCCATTTTTTCTTCACTCCATTCAACAGCATATATATGAAAACCATTTTCTATATTCTCAATCTGAGTTTTCTTGCTGTTTTTGGAATTTCCGTGACTGTCCTGAGTATGAAGTGTTGTGTATATCATATGTTGTTCACGACCAACATATTCCATAATATCAATTTCACCACATAGAGGCCAACCAACTTTTCCAATATTGGAGCCAAGCATCCAGAAAGCAGGCCAAATACCTTTTCCTAAAGGTAATTTTGCTCTTGCTTCTATTCGTCCATATTTGAACTCCTTTTTACCAGCAGTAGTTATTCTGGTTGATGAATAGGCTTCGTTTTCTTTTTTTATTGTAATAATTAGAAAACCATCTTTTAATTCATGATTTGAGTTGGTATATATTTGTTTTTCATTGTTTCCCCAACCACAATTATTTGGACAACCATTACCTAGTTCAAAATTCCAAACTTTTTCGTCAAGCTGAGAACCATTAAAATTCTCTTCCCAGACTAATTTTCGCTTTGTATTTTGAGAAAAACTAACTCCAAAAATCAGTACAAATATTATAACTATTTTTTTCATATTTATACTAGTCAACAAGTTCAAAATTAGCATTTAATCTTATATCTTCTGATGATGTTCCTATCATTAATTCAAATTCTCCAGCCTCTGAATCAAAAACTAGCTTGTCGTTATAAAACGATAGTTTACTATTATCAATTGTAAAAGTTATGTTTTTGGTTTCACCAGCTTTAAGGAAGACTTTTTGAAAGTCTTTTAATTCTTTAACTGGGCGAACCACAGAACCTAATTTGTCTTTTATATACAATTGAACTACTTCTGCACCATCATATTTTCCTGTATTTGTCAAATTCATTGTAACAACAATCTGCTCATTTTTTGAGATTGCAGATTTAGACAATTTTAAATCAGCATATTGAAATGAAGTGTAACTTAATCCATATCCAAAAGGAAACTTTGGAGAATTGGGAGAATCAATATAGGTTGATTTGTAAATAATATCGTTGTCATTCATTGAAGGTCTGCCAGTATTGAAGTGATTATAATATAACGGTATTTGACCTTCGCTTCTAGGAAAAGTCATTGGTAACTTGCCTGATGGATTATAATCACCAAAAAGCACATCTGCAATAGCATTTCCAGCTTCAGAACCTAACCACCAAGTATAAACTATGGTAGGCATATTATCTGCTAGCCAATTAAACACTAATGGTCTTCCAGCGTTGATTAATACTACTATTGGTTTTCCTGTTTTTTGCAATTCTTTCACTAGTTCTTCTTGAACGCCTGGAATATTGATAGTGCTTCTGCTCTTGGCTTCACCACTCATATCATGTCGTTCACCAATACTTACTATTACAACATCAGACTGATTAGCAATATCTATTGCTTCTTTAAAACCAGATTTGTCATCATTGTTGATTCCGCAACCTTTTGCATAAAGTAATTTAGACTTTTTACCAATTTTGTTAACCAATCCTTCCCACTGAGAAACAATATAGGACGAATCAATTTCTTTTACATCTATTGCCCAAAAACCATGATTAGCTCTTTTTGGTTTAACCATTGGACCAATAAATGCTATAGTTTTCAAATCTTTTGAAAGTGGTAAAATGCCTTTTTCATTCTTTAATAAAACAATACTTTTTGCAGCTACTTCTCTTGCAATTTTTGTATGCTCTGGATTATTCATTTGTGCTTTTTGTCGCTCTACATCACTATATCGAAAAGGATTGTCAAAAAGCCCTAATTCAAATTTTTTGCGAAGAATTCTTCTCACGGCATCGTCAACAATATCTATTGAAATTTTATTTTCTTTTACTAATTGTGCCAAATTATTTCTATATGCATTGCTTTCCATATCCATATCGCTACCAGCTGTTATTGCTTTATAGGCAGCATCTTTAGAATCTTTAGCAAAACCATGAGGAATCATTTCGCCGATAGAACCCCAATCAGAAACAACAAATCCTTTAAAATTCCATTTTCCTTTTAAAATATCTCTTTGTAGATACTTATTGCCAGTTGCAGGAATTCCATTCAAATCATTGAAAGAATTCATAAATGTAGCTGCTCCAGCATCTACAGCAGCTTTGAAAGGTGGTAGATAAGTTTCCCAAAGCATTCTATCACTCATATCGACAGAATTATAGTCACGACCACCAACTGCAGCACCATAAGCTGCAAAATGTTTTGCACAAGCCATAACAGAATTTAACTCTCCAAGTTTATCGCCTTGAAAACCTTTAACTCTTGCAAAGGCTATTTTTGAACCAAGATAAGTATCTTCTCCTGCTCCTTCCATAACTCTTCCCCATCTTGGATCTCTAGAAATATCGACCATTGGGGCAAATGTCCAATGAATACCTGTTGCAGAAGCTTCGATAGCTGCAATTCTAGCCGATTTTTCTATTGCTTCTAAATCCCAACTTGCTGCTTCTGCTAGAGGAATAGGAAAAGTAGTTTTATATCCGTGAATAACATCTAAACCAAACAAAAGAGGAATTTTCAATCGTGATTGCATAGCCAACTCTTGATATTTCCTTGTTCTATCTGCTCCCATCACATTTAGCATTGAACCAAGCAATCCCTTTTTGATTTCTTCTTGTTTATTAGGATTTATTACTAATGGACCTGTTGGGTTTGCATCATTAGTATATTGATTTAATTGACCTACTTTTTCCTCAATGGTCATTTTTTTCAAAAGCTCTTCTACTTTTTCGTCAATAGTTTTTTGTTGCGAAAACACATTTGACGCAATAAAAAGCAATACAAAAGTTGTTATTTTATGTTTCATATTAAACAAATAATTATTTGAATATCAGTGAATAAAAATCAAAATCTCCTTTTTCAAAAACAATTCTAATAGTATTGTTTCCTTTTTTCAATTTTATAGTTCCTATAGAAATTGTTTTACTTGGAGTTGATGGCAATGTAGCTTTTTCTGTGAGAATCGTTCCATCTGAATTGGTTAAGTAAACTTCACCATTTTGCTTACCATTATATTTTATGCTTACATAAAATTTTCTTTCATCATTTGAATGTAATGTGTATTGTATCCACTCACCAGCTTTGATATTTGATACTACAAAATCTGAATTAACTTTAATGATATCAACACCATCATTTCTATACACATTGCCAGAATTCCAGTCAGTTTCCATTCCATTTGATACCCATAAATTTTGATAATCTGTATCAAAGTAGGCATTGTTGAGTTTACCCATATCGTAGTCAACAGATTTAATTTCACCAGGAACTGTATTTTTGGTAAAAGGGATTGAAACCTCTGAAACAACCTGTCTGAACATGGAGTCCAAAACATCTTTTTTAATAGTGAGATTATCCATTTTGTAATTTTCAGCTATTTGCATCAAAGTTTTATATGCAAATTCTTTGGAAGGCTTGTTTTTTCTAGTTGACCAATATTCTAGTAGTTTTTTATAATCATCAGTAATTGAAACAGAAGTTATACCCGCTATGTTGTCAATTTTTTTCATTGGCCAAAAAGCCCAACCAATGTTGTTTTTTTTCATTAATGAAATTGCTTCAGTAAACCAAACATTGGAATTCTCACCACTTTCTCCGAGCCAAATTGGAACGTTGTAATTTGTTCTGTAATCAAGCATTTTTTGAATGGAATTTACATCATTGTTATTCCAATACTTGTGAAAACTTAGCGCCATGTTTGAATCCCATAATGGAAAAATTCCATCATAATTATTTCCCCAACAGTTCCCTTCAATGATTATCATGTGATTAGTATCAACTTCTCTAATGGCTTTTGTTATTTCAACCTGAAGTTCACGAAGAGGTTGATTTAGTTTTTCATCACAACCATTTTTGTTTGTTCCAGTAAAATTCCAGTTGGGTTCATTTATAATGTCATATGCTCCTATCCATTGATTGTCTTTGTATCTATTGGCAATTTTTTTCCAAAAGGCAATCATTTTCTTTTTGTTAGCCTCACTTTCCCAAAGTGAAGGTTTTGTTTCGTCATAATCAGAAATGTTAGCGTCTTTTCCTTGTCCGCCTGGAGCAGCATGTAAATCTAGAATAAGATACATTTTGTTTTCAGCACACCATTTCAAGAGATTATCTGTCATAACAAAGCCTTTTTCCAACCAAGTATTTTCACTACTAACGTTTTCTTTTTCAATAGGCAAAGTATACAGATTGTAATGCATTGGTAGTCTAACAGAGTTAAAACCCCATTTGGCAAGTGAATCTATATCTTGTTTTGTAATTCCATTTTCAAGATATTTTTTATAAAACTCCTCAGTCTTTTCTTCACCTATTAAATCAACAATTTCTTGTTTAATTTTAAACTGAGCACCAGCAAAATCAGCTGTTTTGAGCATATAGCCTTCTTGAACCATCCATCCGCCTAATCCTAAACCACGAAGCAACACATTTTGACCATTTCCGTTTACAATTTTTTGTCCTTCTTGATGAAGAAAACCTTGAGCAAATGAAGTAGAGGTTGCTATTAAAAAGAATAATAGCAACCTACTCCACTTCAAATTAAGATAATGAAAACTACATAAGCCCATAAATTAGTATATCAACGTCTGAATAGATTTAGGTTGTATTGTTATTTCAGCTGCATTGGTACCAATGCATAAATTGTAAACTACTTTTTCATCGCTTTGGTTCAATACCACAGTTACCATTTTTCCACTAGGATTAAGAAATGAAGTACTAATAATTTGACTTCTACTTGCTGAAGTGGCAATTCTTTTTGCTCCTTTTTGAATAAATTTTGAAAAATGACCAATTACATAAAATGAAGGAGTAAAAATCAATTTACCTGTTTGCAAATCTGCATGAACTGGTGCAAAACAAAAGTTTTTTGCATGGTTTGGACCACCATTTTCATCAAGTAATATATTCCAGTCTGTCCAAGCAACTGTACCGTTATTAAAATCATTAATCATTGATTTACCATATCGCTCTGCATTTCCCCAAAAATTATATCTTTCTTGATTAAATTTTTCTACACAACCTTCGGTAAACATAAGATTTATAGAAGGATACATTTCTTTAACTTTTGCAACGTTATCAAACATTTGAGCACTTCCGCTCCAAGTTTCATACCAGTGAAACCCTAATCCCCAAACATATTTTTTTGCCTCAGGATCATCTAAAATTGTTGAAGCTCTTTGAACCATCAAATCTCTATTGTGATCCCAAACGGTTATTTTTTTATCTCCAAAACCTGCTTTTTTTAGTGTTGGGCCTAAATATTTTTTTAAAAAATCTCTTTCATCATCTGCCGTATAAACACATGATTCCCAAGTTTGAATTGCCATAGGTTCATTTTGTACCGTTAACCCCCAAACTGAAATACCTTCTTTTTGAAGTTCTTGAATATACTTTACATAGTAATTTGCCCATGATTGCATATATTCCGGAAGAAGTTTTCCTCCTTTGAGCATATTATTGTTGGTTTTCATAAAAGCTGGTGGAGACCAAGGGCTAAAATAAAATGTTGCTTCTTTACCAATAATACCAAGAGCTTTTTTTATTAATGGAAGTTTAAACTTTCTATCATGTTCTATATTAAATGTCTTTAGCTCTTTATCTCCATCTTGAATGTAAACATAAGAATCTGAACTAAAGTCACAACTATTCATGTTAGTTCTAACCAATGAATACCCAATTCCAGTTTGTTTTGAATAGTAGGCTTGCAAAAGTTCATTTTGATTTTCGCTAGAAAGTTTAGCAAAAACCTCTGCGCTAGCATCCGTAATTGCTCCACCAATACCGATAAAAGTTTGAAATTTTTTATTTGGATTTACAAAAACACAAGTTTGAGTTTCTAATGGTTGAATAAGTTCTTTAAAACCGACTTCATCTGTTTTAGATATTTTCAAATCACTATTTTCAGCAGTTGTATAAACTGTAATTACTTTGTTTTTTACACTAAAAATTGGTTGCTTTGCTGTTTTTTGTTGAGCAATGACTATGGTTGACGTCAACAAAACAAATAATTTTATACTCTTCATGTGATTTATTTATTACCAGATAAATGTTCCTGCTGAACCAGATTCCAGCGAAACCAATACCCATTTTCCATTATATTTTATGTTAAAAACTTGGGGTGCATTACTATCATTTATTGCAATCATAACATATTTCCCTGCAGGAGTTTTGAAAACAACATTAGAAACATTAGAGATTTGAGTTGAACCAATTCTTGTAGAACCTTGAGGTACAAACTTTGAAGCATGAGCAATTATATAATAGCTTACGTTTCGTGTATAACTAAAATTTCCTGTTATAGTTATAGCACCTTTGCAACTGTCACAACCGCCAGCAGTATGTGGACCAAATGAAGAATTATTTGCTAAGTTCCATTCTAAAGCATTTTTGCTCCAGTTTCGCATCGAACCTATAATTACATTTTTTAAATGCCATTTTAAATCTCCTTCAAAATTTCCATTTGCTGCAGTATATTGTTCTGTAAAATAAATATTCTTTGTTGGAAATGTAGCATGAACATTACTCAAAGCCGAAATGTCGCCACCATATAAATGAAAAGCTGAACCATCAACATAAGGATTTGCATTACTATCAGACAAGACTGTTATGGGATAATCAGGTCTATCACAGTTATGATCATAGGCAACAATTTTTGTTGATATTCCGGCTGATTGAAAAGCTGGTCCAAGGTTATTTTTTATAAAATCTGCTTGTTGAGTTGCAGTCATCAACATACTTGGATTATTACCACCATGAAGTGGTTCGTTTTGGGGAGTTATTGCATTAATAGTAATACCCTCTTGTTGCATAGCTTGAATATATTTAACAAAATATTGCGCATAAACTCCGTAATATTGTTGCTGTAAACTTCCACCAACAGAACTTCCATTATCTTTCATCCATACTGGCGCAGACCAAGGAGTAGCCATGATTTTGATGTTTGGGTTTATCAATAGAATATCTTTTAAAAGATTTATTAATTGACTATCAATCGCTAAGCTAAAATTAGTCAAATTAATATCTGTTTGACCAGAAGGCATATCATCATAACTAAAAACCGAGCTGTTCAAATCTGAAGCACCAATACTTATTCTTAGGTAACTAACAGATATTGCATTTTCTGAATTTCCAAAAAGTTCTTGTAATAATTCTTGTTTCTTAGAATCTCCTAATTGATTGATTACTTCTGCACTTCCGCCTGTAAGTGTATAGCCAAAACCGTCAATAGTTTGAAAAGTCTGATTTTGATTTACTTCAATAGTTGAATAGGAATTTGGATTTGTTGTGAAGCCTAAAACTGTATTTTGTTTTTGTAATTTGACAGTTTCATTTCCTTTTGTCAGCCAAAAAGTAACGTCATTAGTAGTAGGTGTTGGTTCTGGTTCATTTCCATTATCTGGCGATGAAGAACAACCAATTAATATAAAAAGCAGTGATGCAAAACGCTGCCATTTTTGATAAAACTTTCTTTTCATTTTATAAATTTTAATTCCACGTAAACGGGGAAATGATCTGAGGCAAATTTTAAATTATTACTTTCATTGAAAACAGCATACTTATTGACTTTCAATCTATTGTTGTTTAGTAAAAAAATATAATCAATTCTATCTGTTGCTTGTTTAATGTAATTAAACCCGTTAAAAGTACCTACCGACCCAAATGGCTCATTCTCCGAAACCTCTCTACTGTCTAGCATCTCTTTTTTAATCATTTGGATTCTTTCATCAGATGGTGTCAAATTAAAATCTCCCATCAAAATCAATGGTAAATTGGATTTATTAATCAATTTAATTTTTTGCAAAATCAATTCAATACCGTTTTTTCTTGCAGTTTCTCCTAAATGATCTAAATGAGTATTGAAAACATAGAATGTCTTTTTTGACTTTTTGTCTTTTAACAATGCGTAAGTACAAACTCTATTGCAAGCTGCATCCCAACCTCTTGAAACTCTCTCAGGTGTTTCTGACAACCAAAAAGTATTTTGTTCTAATAATTGAAATTTTTCTGTTTTAAAAAAAATAGATGAAGATTCTCCAGTATTGCCTTCTTCACGTCCAAGCCCAATAACTGTGTACTTTTTTAATCCTTTCTCGATATCTTTAACTTGGTTTGGCAAAGCTTCTTGAACACCAAAAATATCTGGATTGAAAAAATCTAATTGAGAAACAAAAAAATCCTTTCTCATTTCCCATCTATTTTCTCCATCACTTTCTAAATCAAGCCTAATGTTATAGGTCATCATTTTTAGTGATTGAGAATTGACAACTAAAACATTAGCTAAAAAAAAGTAAAAGATATATGTAATTTGCTTTTTCATTTTGAATTAAAATCCATTTACCAGCTTCCGTATTTACGGAAGCTGATGAAGGACATACTAACCTAAACAAACATTAATTGAAAACTCTAACATAATCCACTTCTAGAGTTGAACTCACAAAGTTTGGATCAATTGTTCCGCCAAAATTTCCTCCCATTGCACAATTAAAAATAAAGAAGAAAGGTTGGTTAAAAGGTAAATTACTATTATTGTTAAATGTATAATAGAGCTGATTATCTACATAAAATTTTATAAATGTTGCATTCCAATCTATTGAATATATATGAAAATCAGTTGTTGCATTTGAAATTAAAACACTAGAACTATCAGCATTTCCGCCGGAATGTCCAGGATAATGTAATGTTCCATATATTCTATTCAAATTATTTCCAACGTGTTCCATAATATCAATCTCACCACAAGCTGGCCAACCAGTTGAGTTAATATTGTTTCCAAGCATCCATAGTGCAGGCCACGTTCCTCCTCCAACAGGTAATTTTGCTCTTATATCTATTCTTCCATATTTTACGGAATATTTATCTTTCGTTACTATTCTTGCAGAAGTATAGCTACTTCCACTATAATTTTCTTTTATGGCTGTGATTTTTAAAAGACCATCTTCAACTTTAACATTTTCTGGACTATTTGTATAGTATTGCTGTTCGTTATTTCCCCAGCCATTAGATCCTGTTCCTAAATCGTAACTCCATTTTGAACTATCTGGTGTTCCATTTACATTGAATTCATCAGACCAAACCAAAGTTGGGGTTACAAATACCGTTAAATTAATTGATGTGGAAACAAATTTATTTCCGTTATAAGCTGAAACATATACTGTATAAGTATTTGTTCCAGAAAGTGTAAAAGCATGAGTATATAGACCAGTATTTGATGTAAATGTATCTGAACCTATAAGTATTTTGTATTGAGTTGCATTGTCTGCCGAAATAGTGAAATTGACAACTCCACTTCCATCTCCGTTTGGCATAGATGCTGTTTTGCCAACAATTTCAGCGTTGACCACTAAATTTTTAGGCTGATTACTCGTAGAATCTCCTCCTGAATCGCTACTACAACCTAGTGAAGTTACAAGAGTAAATAAAAAGAGTGTTATTAAAGTGATTTTTTTCATTTTAAAAAAATTAATAAACACACTGGAATTTTACAATTCCAGTGTGTGTTATATAATTATTAGTTGGCTGGTTTTAATTTTAGATACCAAGCATTGCCTGTTTCTGTTCCTTGAGCTCTTAAATACATATAATTAGCATTTATTTCAAGGATTTCAAATTCTTTTTGTAGTGAACCATAACCGATAAAAGTAGTTGTTCCTCCAAGCATAATACTTGTATGAGTAGTAACTACACTTCCATTTGTTGGGTTTTCACTAGATGGGATAAAACTAAAAGCAGATGAACCACCACCGTAGTTGTAACAACCTTCATCTCCTGAACCTGGAATTCCAGGTATTGAAGCTAATGAACCTGTTTTAGTAAATGCTCCATCAGGTGTAGCAACATTTAAAGAAAAAGTGTTTGAAGAGGTATTTTTTACAAAAGTAAAAGTAGCCGTGTAGAAACAATTACAGCAATTTACCTTTTCATTAATAGCAGCAGACCACCATTCTGGTGTGTAACTTCCTGCATTCCATGGTCCAACACCAAAATGTCCGGGAACACTTTTATCAACAACCCATGATTTTGATGAATCATTAGTTAAAGCAGTTACAATATATGCTTCAGGGTTGAAATTACTAACCACAGTAACATCTTTAGTGGCAACTGTTGAAGCTCCACCTTTACCATAAGCAATTACAGTAATTCTGTATGTATGCTCACCTAGTGATGTGAACTTTTTAGTAGCTAAGCCTTTTGGCATGTTAGCAAACTCGTTAGCGGTTGATAAATCAGTAACATCTTTATAAGCTATTTTATAAGCTAATGCATCATTAGCTGTAGCTGATATATTAACGTTTCCTGAACCATCTCCATTTGGATTAGATGAATTTTGACCAACAATTTCAGTATTGATAACCAAATTTGTTGGAGTAGTCAAATCCCCTAAATTATAATCTTCTTCCTGACATCCAATGAAAAAAGCAGGGATTATAATTGCTACAATCGATAATATTTTAATTCTTTTTTTCATAATCCTTTTTTTAGTTAGATTGTGTAACATTGTCTATATAAATAACTTCTCCGAAACCGTCAGCAATATCATTGTATCTGAAAACTAATTGTTTAAAAGTAGTTCCTGCTGGAATTCCAAATGTTCCAAAATCGAATTCAATTTCAGTCCATTGGTTAGCAACAGGTACAGGCATTTTTAAAATTTTATTAGAAACACCATTTGAACCTTGCTCTATTTCAACATTAAGATTTTTTCCTGCTTCGGTTGCATAAACCATAACTTTTATTTTTGAACCGTTGTCAATGTTTATTGGCGTTCCATTTGGTGCTGCCAATGGTGTCCAAGTTCCGCTCCATGAAGCAGCTCCATTTGTTTTAGTATATTGCCATACATTTGCACTTGTATTGATACCTCCAGGGAAAGGATTTGCTACTTTTGAAACATTCACACCTCCAAAAGTTCCTCCAATACCATAGTTTTGAAATGGATCTTCATATGTAATTGGCAAAGAATATGGATTATAAATTAAAACATTTACAGTTTCTGTAGTTGTTGCTGCTCCACCACTTAAAGCTACCACTGTGATTGTGTAATTACCAGCAGAAGCGTATGTATGAGCTGGAAGCGTTTGACCAACTGCCATTGAAGTTGGTGTTTCATTCGCTACATCACCAAAATAAACCAAAAAACCATTTGCATAATCTGCAGTGGCAGATACAGTTACATCATGACCAGCAACATTCGCATTTACTGATACATTTTCAGGTGCTCTGTAAACAATTTGAAGTGGATATGTGTTGGTTGTACTATTACCAGCTAAGTCAAATGACTGAATAGTTACTGTATAACTTCCTTCTGGATAATTGTGAGAAACACTTGATCCAGGAAAAACAGTTGTAGGCTCATCAGTTCCATGTCCTAATGTAACAACAGATTTTGACATACCTTCGCCTAGAGGAGTAATTCTTACTAATCCTGAATTGTCATTGCTAACATCAAAAATTTTATCAAAATTTCCTGATGTAACAGAATTCAATGATGATACATCACCATCAATTCCTTCTTGAGAACAGCTATTAAAAGCTAATACTATTACAAGAAATGTTAATTTTAAAAATATTTTCTTCATAATTATATTTATTAATAATTAGGGTTTTGTTGAATTAATGTATTGCTCAATTCTTTAATTGGAATTGGTAAAATTTCATGTTTACCAGCAACAAAGCCTCTACTTCCAAGTTTAGCTGGAGCATCACCCCAACGCACCAAATCAAACCATCTGTGTCCTTCACCTGCTAATTCTCTTCTTCTTTCGTCTTTAATAGCATTCATTGAAACTGGAACAGAAGGTAATCCTACTCTAGCTCTAACAGCATCTAATAATGCTTGAGCTCTAGTTCCTGTTCCACCTAAAGCCTCAGCTTCCATCAAGTAAGTATCTGCTAAACGAATTGCATAAGTATTTTGAGCATAATTCAAAACAGCATCTCCACCTAAACTTCCATCATAAACATCTGCTTGCTTTGGCAAAAATTTATTTAAGAAGTAACCAGTATCTTGATAACCCGCAATATAATCAGCATGACCATTTGTTTTCAATGATTTTAAATCGAATAAAGTAGCATTAAATCTTGGATCACCTTGCATAAAGTCATAAAAATCTTGAGTGAATACATTGAAACTCCATCCTGAAGGAAGTTCCGGCGCTTGATTATCCAATTTGTTGTAACTTCTTGGGCCAACCATTACATTCACAGTATTCCCTTCATCAGAACTACCACCCCAAATTCCCCAATATGAACCTTGAGCTGAATGAGAAACCTCTAAGATTGATTCTGTATTGAATTTATTTGTAAAACTCCACAAATCAGCAAAATTGCTCAATAAATGATATCCGTATTGACTAGTTTGTCCAGGTGTACCATTAACATCAGCAAACTGTTCTGCGGCAAGAGTGTTTTTACCTTGGTAAAGATAAACTTTTCCTAAAATTGCTTTTGCAGCTCCTTTGGTTAATCTACCTCCATCAATTTCAACAACAACTGTAGAAGGCAAATTGTCCATAGACGCTAATAAATCTTCTTCAATTTTTGCATAAACATCTGCAGGTGCAGCTTGTGGTACATTGTAAAACTGAGAAGCAGACAATGGTTCAGTAATTAAAGGAACGTTTTTGAACATTCGAACTAAGTTGAAATAGTAATAAGCTCTCAATGTTTTTGCTTCAGCTTCAAATCTTGTTTTAACAGCTTCATCCATTGGTATTCCTGGTAATTTAGATAATAAAACATTTGCTCTAAATATACCTCTGTAATAATCATTCCAAAAACTTTCAGGAATAGTGTATGGGTTAATTGTATAATTTGAGAAAGATTGAATACCAGCTCCATCACTTTCTCCACCACCACCAGCAACATGATCATCTGAAGCAGCATTGAACATGGTAATCATATTTTCAAATCCACCAGAGTTTTTTCTCATCAAATCATATACAGCGGTTAGAGCTGCTTTTGCATCTGATTCGTTTTTATAGAAGTTTTCCTCTGTAGTCATTCCCTCGGGAGTAACTTCTAAAAAATCATTGCTACAAGATGTAATAAAAATTACAATAGCAGCATATAAAAATATTTTAAATTCTTTTTTCATAATTTTTATTTTAGAATTGAATATTTGCTCCAAACATAAATGTGCGTGCTTGAGGATAATAACCTCTGTCTATACCCATAACTCCTCCACCAATCTCTGGGTCAAAACCAGTATATTTAGTAAGTGTTAATAGATTTTCAGCAGAAACGTATAATCTAACTTTTTGAAGACCAGCTTTACCAATTATAGAACTTGGTAGAGAATATCCCAATTGAACAATTTTAAATCTTAAATAATCCCCATCTTCAAGATAGAAATCAGACATTCTAGTAAAGTTACCATTTGTATCGTCTGATGTTAATCTTGGATAAGAATTAGATGTTCCTTCACCAGTCCATCTGCTTAACACATCAGTTTGATAGTTTGCAGTAGCGATATCTAATCTGCGAAGTCCTTGGAAAATTTTGTTTCCTCCAGCACCTTGTAAGAACATCATTAAATCAAAATTTTTATAATCCATGTTCAATGTAAAACCAAATGTGAATTTCGGTAGTGGCGATCCAAGATATACTTTATCAGCATCTGTAATTTGACCATCTCCATTACTGTCTTTCCATCTGAAATCTCCAGGAACAGCGTTTGGTTGTATCAATCCGCCTGATGAATTTACATAAGCATTAATTTCTGCTTGATTTTGGAAAATTCCTGCAGTTTGAAAACCATAAAACTCAGCATAAGCATGACCAATTTCTGAACGCGAAATCGTACTCATAGACTGAAAACCTGCTTCATTTATAAATGTAACATTTTTACCTAATCCAGTTACTTCATTTTTATTAGTTGCAAAATTTGCTTTAGCAGAAATGTTCAAACCGTTATTCAGTTTTTTGTTGTAACCTAATTCAAACTCAAGTCCAGTATTTTTCATATCAGCAATGTTTGCCCAAGGCTCTCCATCTGCTCCTACATATCCTGGCAAACTACTATCAAGCCTTAATATCCCTGCTGTTTTTTTGTTGTACCAATCAAAACTAAAGTTAAAATCTGAAAATAATTTAGTATCAATACCAATGTTAGTTTGGATTGTTTCTTCCCATTTTAAATCTGGATTAGATATCCTTGTTGAGCTAGAGCCTGATGTAACCACACCAGAATTACCAAATGTATAGTTTCTTCCACCATTGATTAGAGCTAAGAAGGCAAAATCATCGCTTCTGTCATTACCACTTACTCCCCAACTTGCACGAAGTTTTAAACTATTAACTACATCATTAGCTTTCCAAAAATCCTCTTTTGATGCTACCCAACCGAATGAAACAGAAGGGAAATTACCATACTTGTTGTTTTTACCAAATTTTGAGGAACCATCTCTTCTTATTAGACCAGAAAATAAATATTTTTCTTTGTAATCATATGTTAATCTAGCAAACAAAGAGGTAAGTGTATTTGCAGCTCCATCATAGGCATATCCTATTTTATTGTCTGATGTTACAGTACCGTCGTTGAAAGAAGCATCTTGCCAATTATTAGTTGACAAACCATAGTGGGTAACACTTGTTCCAGTTAAGAATTGATTGTTTTTGTAAGCTCCTTGTCCTAATAAGAAAGCAAAATTATGATTGTTTATTGCTCTCTCATAAGTTAAAGTGTTTTCAATATTCCAGTTTAGTGCTTTATTTTCTATTCTTGAAATATTGTTTTTACCAGTTACATTATTAACTGTTGCACTAAGGTAGTATAAAGGAGTAAATCCTTCAGCACCCCAAAATGCTAATTTTCCTGCTAATACGGTTCTAAACTTAAACCCTTTTGCTGGTTTAATTTCTGCAAAAACGTTTCCAATAAAATCATCTGACCAATTGTATTGCCCCATTCTTGTTTTAGCATATGCAATTGGGTTTGTCATTTCTTGCCCTACTGGTCCAGATATTCCGTAAGGATTTCCATTTGCATCTTTTATAGAATATTGGTTATTATAAGGAGCAGCATTAGCAACAACTGGATCTGTAACTACCACTGGAGTTATTGGGTCTAAGTTTAAAGCAGAGCTTAATGGTCCACCAAATTCACTATTGGTGTTACCTATACCCATAGTTTTTTGATAGGTATATCCAATAGTTTGACCAATTGTTAGCCAATCTTTCACTTTGTGGTTAGAGTTCAATCTAATATTCTTTTTGTCCCAGTTAGAAATTTCTGGAAGAACAATTCCTTCTTGGTATTGATTACCAAAAGACAAATAATAATTTGAACGATCGTTACCACCACTTAAACTTAATTCATGGGAAACTCTTCTTGCATTAGTATTGAAAATTTCTTTTTGCCAGTCAGTTCCTTTGCCTAGTGAACCTAGATTAGGATAAGGAATATTTCCTGCACCGTTACCATTAGCATATCTTTCGTTCATAATAGCACCATACTGCGTAGCGTTCAATAACTTAACAAATCTCTCTGGAGAAGAAGTTCCCGTATAACCATTATAAGATACTGTCATCTTGCCTTCTTTCCCTTTTTTGGTAGTAATAAGGATAACTCCAGCCGCTGCTCTTGTTCCATAAATCGACGCAGATGCATCTTTCAAAACTTCTATAGATTCAATATCAGCTTGATTAATAGCTCCCAATGCACCAGCATCGACTACAATTCCATCAACAACCCACAAAGGATTATTGTCATTTAAAGTAGTAATACCTCTAACTCGAACCGTAGAACCAGAACCAGGTTGACCTGCATTCATAGCGATAGTTACACCTGCAGTTCTACCTTGTAGTCCTTGCTCAATTCTACTGTTTGGTATTTTTTCTAAATCTTTTGCAGTAACTTTAGAAATTGCTCCTGTTACTACACTTTTCTTTTGGGTTCCATATCCAACATTGATAACAACTTCTTCTAATTTGTTATCTTCTTCAGATAATGAAATGTTCATTTCTCCAGAAGTAATTGCTACTTCCTCAGTTTTATACCCAACAAATGAAACTACAAGTGTAGTAGCATTATTTGGTACTGTAAAATTGAATTTTCCATCAATATCTGTTGCTGTACTGGCTTGATGGCCTTTGGCAACAACATTTGCTCCTGGTAATGGCATACCACCAGAGCTAACTGAACCACTGACTTTTTTTTGAGCCTGAGCAGCTACAGTCATAAAGAACAGTAATGAAAACAGGAAGATTTTATCCCTGAATTTTTCAAAAAATTGCTTTACTTTCATAAGCGTTTGTTAATTTAAGGTTTTGGTTAATTTTTTAACTTTTTTGTGTGACTTGTTAACGTGGTGTTAAATTATTTAAAATGAAAATATCAATTTGATAATGAACCACAACAAAAAATATACATATGAAAAATTAAGTGTTCAAAAACTGAGAATATAAAAAAACTCCAAGAAAATTAAAGATTTTAGCTTGGAGATTGATTTGTTAAAGTTGCAATTTATAGCTTTCGAAAAGGTTATTGTAAAGGTAATGTTGAGGTTGAAAGCACTAATTTTGTATAGTTATATACTTAAAATGTAGTTAACTAGCCCATCATCATGCATCAAATTGAGTTTTTTTCGCAAACGATATCGTTTTATTTCAACACTTCTTATTGAAATATTAAACATTGGAGCTATCTCTTTTGAAGTTAAATTCAACCTTAAATAAGCACATAACTTCAAATCACTTGGGGTTAAATTTGGATGTGCAGATTTTATCTTTTTTAAGAAATCTTTATCCGCATTATCAAAAGCTTCTTTGAATTTGTTCCAAGAGTCATCATTGGATATGTTTTTGTTAATAGTTGTAATAACAGATTTAAGGTTTCTGTTTGTAGAGTCGTCAGCTGACTTTTTTAAGTCTTCTTTAATAATTTCAAGCAATTCATTCTTTTTAATCAAACTCATTGTTGAAACGGCTAATTCTCTATTTTTTGCGTCAACATCTTGCGATAATTGCTCATTTCTCAATTTCATTAACTGTTGCTCGTTCTCAAGCGCTGCAATCTCTAAAAGGAGGTTGTTTTCTTCGATCAATTTTTCTCTTTGCTTTTGATAATAATTTTGATAAGCTTTATTTATATAAAATGCACTTATTATAAAAAGACATAAATAAATAAATTTCGCGAAAAGTGTCAAATACCAAGGTTTATTAATTGTAAAGTAATATGTCACAACATTATCTTGAACGGTATTTGCAATTTTTGCTTTTACTTTAAAGGTATAAGTTCCAGGTGCAAGATTTTTAAAATTAACTGATGATTTAGAACTCCAATCACTCCATTGATTTTGAAAACCTTCAAGTATATATTGATACTCTACATCAATAAATCTGTTGTATTGTGGAACGGTGTAATTAAATGTTAAATTATTTTCATCATGACTTAACTCCGACTCTTCATTAATACTTAAATTAATTGAAGGCTTTTCTAACTTATTGACATTAACAGATGTTAAATATACTTTGTGATTTTTTACTTTAAATTCATTTAGATTAATCACAAAATAGCCGTCTGTCTTACCAACTAAATATTCATTTCCTGAGATTTGAGTAATGTTTTCATATCCAATCATTGGATTTGTGATTGCAAATGGTATTGGTATTTTATGCTTTTTTAAGTCGTTATTAAAATTACCAGAAGTGAAATAATAGATATAGCTTTTGGTGAAAATCCACATTTTATTTGACTTATCTACATTTATTTTACCAGAAATATACTCGTCGTTATCAAAAATGCTACTTAAATTATTGTCTTTAACAAAAGTATTTTTAGAGGAAATGAGTTTATAAACGCCTTGTTTACCTGCAAAGTAAATCACACCATTGTATTTTGCTAAACTAATGTGTTTTCCTTTTTTCGGTGATTTTAGTATTTTAAAAGTTGTAGATTTTATTAAATCATTACTTAAAGTCACTTCAATTATTCCTTTGTATTCGTGTCCTATATAGATTTTTTTGTTTCTGTTGTCAATTTCAAAATACCTAGATGAAATATCAAAATTTTCAATCTTGTTTTTAAAAACCCAATTTGCTCCTTTCTTTTCAATAACTGAAAGCCCATTATAATTTCCTTGCAAAATCAAATTTGGTCTATCAGGAAAAACATTAAACTTCCATGTTCCAGTTCCCTTAAAAATTAATTGAGCTGAAGTCCCATTTACAACAAATGTTCCTAAATCATGTCCGCAAAACAAAGTGTTATCATATTCAAACAACGACCAAACTTGCCCCTTCGTGTCATTTATCAACTGAAAACGTTCATTTGAATTACTATTTTTATAAAACAATCCTTGATTTGTTCCTAAATATATCTTATTGTCAAATTTAATCGATGCATATACAGTACCTAAATAACCCTCATCATCCAGAAAACTTTTAACCGGCGATTGAAGATTTATACAGTCAATTCCGTTGTCTAGACCTAACCAAAGATTGTTGTCAGTATCTTCACTAAGAGAAAGAACCGTATTATTACTTAAACCAGAATTTTGGGTTAAGTGGTAATTAACTTTTCCTGATTTATCTAGTATATAAATTCCATTTGAAATTGTTCCCAATGCAAATCCTCCGTTAGCGAGCTTTTTGGCACTAAAAATTGAATTTGGTTTTAATTCATTTTCAGAAACAAAATGATATGCTTGAACAGTATTATCCTTTAGCTGAAAAATTCCTGCTCTTTCTGTTTGAAGCAACAACCCTTCTTGACTATCAAAAATTTCTACAATTCGATTGTTTTTTATTCTATCATCTGAGCTAACTAATACACTTTTTCCATTAATAATTTCGAACAAACCTTCTCCTACTGCTTGGAAATAAATTGAATTATCTACTTTGTAGATTCTGAAGATATTTGCATAATTATCAATAAACTGAAATGTTTTTTTCTTTAAATCATAAACATAAATTCTATTAAACGATTGAAAAAGAACCCAATTATCTATATTGAGTATATTCCAAAAATGTTCATCTTCAATAAGTTTATTTTTAATTTTATTACTCAAAGAAAAGTACTTCAAAATCCCATCAGGCATTCGTTCCCAATACCCAAATTCCATGTAACAACCGGTATAAATTCTTTTACCAATGACTTTTACTGAACGAATAATAGTCTCATTTGGAGAAGGATATAGCGTCCAATTTGAACCATTATATTCCAACAGTCCTTCATTATTGGCAAAATAAGCAAACTGATTTTCATCCTCAGAAACCATCCAGTTTTGATTTCCAGCACCATAAACATTAGACTTAAACTTGACTATTGGCGGCAAATCTTGTCCATAGAACCAAAATGAATAGAGAAAGAAAAGAATGAAATATGTGGCTTTTTTTGTTATCATTTTTATGAACTAAAATCATGTAAAAATATCGTTTCGTTTTCAAATCACAAACAAATAAAAACAGTTTTTACCTTATTATAATCTCTTTGTTGAAATGCTTATCTTTGCAATTATTTGAAAATTTTCATGAAATCTAAAGATATTTCTACTCTCGAGCCAAAAAAAAATATCATAATCAAAGGTGCTGCAATCCACAATTTAAAGAATTTGGATGTTGCAATTCCTCGTAATGAACTAGTTGTGATTACAGGTCTTTCCGGCTCTGGAAAATCAAGTTTGGCTTTTGATACGCTTTATGCCGAAGGACAAAGACGTTATGTCGAAAGCTTATCGAGTTATGCTCGACAATTTCTTGGAAGATTAGATAAACCAAAGGTAGAATACATAAAAGGAATTGCTCCAGCAATTGCTATCGAACAAAAAGTAAATACTACCAATGCCCGTTCAACAGTAGGCACATCAACCGAAATTTATGATTATTTAAAATTGCTTTTTGCACGAATTGGCAAAACTTTTTCGCCAGTTTCTGGAAATGAAGTAAAAAAAGATACGGTTTCTGATGTTGTAAATAGTGTAAAACAATTTGATTTAGATAGCAAATGGTTGCTCCTTTCTCCTATTCATCTCGAAGAAGGAAGAAAATTAGAAGATAAACTCAAAGTGCTTTTGCAGCAAGGTTTTGCACGTATTTTGGTAAATAACGAAATGGTTCGTTTAGACCAAATTGAAGAACATTCTCTAGATAATAGCGACATTCTATTAATCATTGATAGAATTGTTGTTAAAAACGATGAAGAGTTTTATAATCGATTAGCCGATGCAATTCAAACCGCTTTTTTTGAAGGAAAAGGAATTTGTTATTTACAGCAATTAGACACCAACAAGCGATTTGAATTTAGTTCCAATTTTGAATTGGACGGAATAAATTTTCTTGAACCAAATATTCATCTTTTTAGTTTTAATAATCCTTATGGTGCTTGTCCTAGTTGTGATGGCTATGGAAATGTAATTGGCATCGATGAAGAGCTTGTAGTGCCAAATACTGCTCTTTCTGTTTTTGAAAACGCAATTTTTCCTTGGCGTGGCGAAAGTATGAGTTGGTATCGAGATCAGTTGGTAAACAATGCCTACAAATTTGATTTTCCTATTCATAAACCATATTATCAATTGAGTGATGAACAAAAAGAACTCATTTGGAAAGGAAATAAATATTTTACTGGATTAAATGATTTCTTTGCTGAACTCGAAGAAAAAAATTATAAAATCCAAAATCGTGTGATGCTTTCTCGATACAGAGGAAAAACAAAATGTAATACTTGTAAAGGCAAAAGATTAAGGCCAGAAGTCAACTATGTAAAAGTTGGCGGAAAAACCATTTCTGATTTAGTTGATATGCCTATCAAACGATTGATACCATTCTTTGAAGCATTAAGTCTATCAGAATATGATTTTAAAGTGGCAAAACGATTGCTCATAGAAATCAACAGTCGATTGGCTTTTTTGAGTGATGTAGGTCTAGATTATTTGACATTAAATAGAAATTCAGCTTCGCTTTCTGGCGGTGAAAGTCAACGTATTAATTTGGCAACATCACTTGGCAGTTCGCTTGTGGGTTCAATGTATATTTTGGACGAGCCGAGTATTGGTTTGCATCCAAAAGATACTGAACGATTGATTAAAGTTTTAAAAAATCTTCGTGATTTGGGCAATACTGTAATTGTGGTTGAACATGATGAAGACATCATGAAAGCTGCTGATAGAATTATTGATATTGGTCCAGAAGCTGGAACTCATGGTGGAGAGCTTGTTGCCGAAGGAACTTTTGAAGAAATCTTGAAAAGTAATTCGCTTACCGCTCAATATTTAAACGGAAAACTAGAAATAGAAGTTCCAAAAAAACGCAGAAGTTCCAAAAATTTCATCGAAGTAATTGGAGCCAGAGAAAACAATCTTCAAAATATTGATGTAAAATTTCCTTTAGAATGTTTAACCGTTATTACTGGAGTTTCTGGTAGCGGAAAAAGTACTTTAGTTAGAAAAATTTTGTTTCCTGCTATGCAGAAAAAACTCGAAGGAATTGGCGACAAAGCTGGACAGTTTACTGAGCTTACTGGAAGTTTCTCGCATATAAAACATATTGAATATGTAGATCAAAACCCTATTGGTCGTAGTTCGCGTTCCAATCCAGTTACTTATATCAAAGCCTATGACGATATTCGTGATTTGTATGCCAAAGAAAAACTTTCCAAAATAAGAGGTTATCAAGCCAAGCATTTTTCGTTCAATGTTGATGGTGGACGATGCGAAACTTGCAAAGGCGATGGAAGCATCAACGTAGAAATGGTTTTTATGGCAGATGTTGAATTGCCTTGCGAAACTTGTGGTGGAAAACGATTTAAAAAAGAAATTCTCGAAGTAGCTTTTGAAGGGAAAAATATTGATGATATTTTGACAATGACTATTGATGATGCATTGATTTTCTTCAAAAACTTTAATCAATCAAAAATTGTTCAAAAACTACAACCATTACAAGATGTTGGGTTGGGTTATGTGCAACTTGGTCAATCCTCTTCTACTCTTTCTGGTGGTGAAGCACAGCGAATTAAATTGGCATCATTCCTGGTAAAAGGCGCAACCAAAGACAAAGCGTTGTTTGTATTTGATGAACCTACAACAGGTTTGCATTTTCATGATATTAAAAAACTTTTAGCTTCGTTTGATGCTTTGATAGAAAAAGGCCATTCCATTATTGTGATTGAGCATAATTTGGATTTAATAAAATGTGCCGATTGGATAATTGATTTAGGTCCAGAAGGTGGCGAAAATGGTGGACAACTTCTTGCAACAGGAACACCAGAGGAAATTATAAAAAATAAAAACTCGGTTACTGGAAAATATCTTTTGGATAAAATAAAACCCTAATTCATTTACAAATCTTTCTAAAAGTGGTTTATAAACCAAAAATTGTTATTATTTTTTTAAATTATTGCTGACAATAAACTAGATAATCTTTATTTTTGCACCGTTTTTAAACTACTTTATAATGGTAAAAGATTTATTCGAAAGAATACAAAACAATAAAGGACCACTAGGAAAATGGGCTTCTCAAGCCGAAGGATATTATGTATTCCCAAAACTTGAGGGTGAATTGGGTCCAAGAATGCAATTTCACGGTAAAAACATTTTAAACTGGAGTTTGAATGACTACTTAGGATTAGCTAATCATCCAGAAGTTCGCCAAGCTGATATAGATGCTGCGATTGCTTATGGCGCTGCTTATCCAATGGGAGCTAGAATGATGAGTGGTCATACAAAGTTTCACGAACAATTAGAAAATGAACTAGCTGAATTTGTAATGAAAGAGGCAGCTTATTTGCTAAACTTTGGTTACCAAGGAATGGTTTCAATCATTGATGCTTTGGTTACTAAAAATGATGTAATTGTGTACGATGTTGATGCTCATGCTTGTATCATTGATGGTGTTCGTTTACACATGGGAAAACGTTTTACCTACCGTCATAATGACATTGAAAGCATGGAGAAAAACCTTCAACGTGCAACTAAATTAGCTGAAGAAACTGGCGGAGGAATTTTATTCATTACTGAAGGTGTTTTTGGAATGCGTGGTCAACAAGGTAAGCTAAAAGAAATTGTAGAAATGAAAAAAAGATACAATTTCCGTTTGTTAGTGGATGATGCTCACGGATTTGGAACATTGGGAAAAACAGGTGCTGGAGCTGGTGAAGAACAAGGTTGTCAAGATGGAATTGATGTTTACTTCTCCACTTTTGCAAAATCGATGGCAAACATTGGTGCATTTGTTGCTGCTGATAAAGATATTATTGATTATTTAAAATACAATTTGCGTTCACAAATGTTTGCAAAAGCATTACCAATGATTCAAACTATTGGTTCATTAAAACGCTTGGAATTATTGCGTAAATCATCTGAATTGAAAGACAAACTTTGGGAAAATGTAAATGCATTACAAGGTGGTTTAAAAGCTAGAGGTTTCAATATTGGCGACACAAACACTTGTGTAACACCTGTTTACCTTGAAGGTTCAATTCCAGAAGCAATGGTAATGGTGAATGATTTGAGAGAGAATTACAATATTTTCCTTTCAATCGTTGTTTATCCAGTAATTCCAAAAGGAATTATTTTACTTCGAATGATTCCAACTGCTTCTCACACAATTGATGATATCAATGAAACACTTGCTGCATTTGAAGCAATCAGAGAAAAATTAACAAACGGAACCTATAAGGCTTTAGCCGAAGCCAACGTAGAAAACGTAGAATAATTTAAAACCCTGATTTTTTTCAGGGTTTTTTGTTTATAAAATACTATGACATTTCTCATAATAAAACTGGAATTGGATTTCTAACTTTACATGTTTTAAAACCAATTCAAATGAAAAAGAGAGAAATACTAGAGTTAATATTAAACAAACAAAAACAGATAATTTCCAATCTAGAACAAACGATTGCGCATTATCATTTAGATAGTAATCTAGATGAAGATGATACTCTAGATCCAGAAGATTACTCACATCAAGATGAAGCTAGCGAAATGAAATTTCGTCTGAAAGAAATTTTAAATAAAGCCAAGGACGATTATAGTTTTATTAATAACAACCTCAATTCAGTACATCAATCCATTGAAAATGGTGCTTTAATTAAAGTTGAAGACAATAGTTATATTTTTGTTGGGGTATCTATTCCGCCATTTGTAGCAAATGATATAAAAATAATAACTATTTCGGAGAAAGCACCTATTTATAAATCAATAAAGGACAAAACAATTGGAGAAAAAATAGCTATTGGAAATAAAATATACTCTGTAATTTCTATCGAATAAAAAAACCGAGCGATGCTCGGTTTTTTATTACATATTCCTTCTATACTGACCGCCAACTTCAAACAAACCACTGGTAATTTGACCAAGTGAACAATACTTAGTTGCTTCCATTAATTTCTCAAAAATATTTTGATTATTGATGGCTGCTCCTTGAATAATTGCAATTTGCTCTTTTACTTTATCTTCATGTATGGTGTGAAGTTGTTCTAAAGTTTGAATTTGAAATTGTTTTTCTTCTTCGGTAGCACGAATAACTTCTGCCGGTAAAACAGTTGGCGAACCTTTTGAACTTAAGAAAGTATTTACCCCAATAATTGGAAATTCACCCGTATGTTTTAACATTTCATAATACATGCTTTCTTCCTGAATTTGATTGCGTTGATACATGGTTTCCATAGCACCAAGAACGCCACCACGTTCTGTAATTCTATCAAACTCTCTTAACACTGCTTCTTCAACTAAATCGGTTAATTCTTCAATAATAAACGAACCTTGAATTGGGTTTTCGTTTTTAGCTAAACCTAATTCTTTATTAATAATCAACTGAATTGCCATTGCTCTTCTAACACTTTCCTCTGTTGGTGTTGTAATGGCTTCGTCATACGCATTGGTATGTAACGAGTTACAGTTATCATAAATCGCATACAACGCTTGCAATGTTGTACGAATATCATTAAAATCAATTTCTTGAGCATGCAAAGAACGTCCAGACGTTTGAATATGATACTTTAACATTTGTGCTCTTTCATTGGCACCATATTTCAATTTCAATGCTTTTGCCCAAATTTTACGAGCCACACGACCAATAACAGCATATTCTGGATCGATACCATTCGAGAAAAAGAACGATAAATTTGGTCCAAAATCGTTGATATTCATTCCTCTACTCAAATAATATTCAACATAAGTAAATCCGTTTGCTAATGTGAAAGCCAATTGTGTAATTGGATTTGCTCCAGCTTCTGCAATGTGATAACCCGAAATGGAAACTGAATAAAAATTGCGAACATTTTTTGTAATAAAATATTCTTGAACATCACCCATTAATCGCAAAGCAAATTCTGTGGAAAAAATACAGGTGTTTTGAGCTTGATCTTCTTTTAAAATATCTGCTTGAACGGTTCCACGAACTTGAGATAATGTTTTTATTTTGATGTCATTATAAACTTCTAAAGGCAATACTTGATCACCAGTAACACCAAGAAGCATCAATCCTAAACCATTATTTCCTTGAGGCAATTCTCCGTTGTATCTTGGTCTAGGCAATCCTTTTTTCTTATAAATTTCATTGATTTTTTCTTCAATTTCAACTTGAAGATTATTTTCAATAATGTATTTTTCACAATTTTGGTCGATAGCCGCATTCAAAAAGAAACCTAACAACATAGGTGCTGGACCATTAATGGTCATCGAAACAGAAGTCATTGGATGCGATAAATCAAAACCAGAATAGAGTTTTTTGGCATCATCTAAACAACAAATTGAAACTCCAGCATTTCCAATTTTTCCATAAATATCTGGACGCAAATCTGGATCATTTCCATACAATGTTACACTATCAAAAGCAGTTGAAAGTCGTTTGGCTGGCATTCCTAAAGAAACATAATGAAAACGACGATTGGTTCGTTCTGGTCCACCTTCACCAGCAAACATTCTTGTTGGATCTTCACCTTCACGTTTAAATGGATATAATCCCGAAGCAAATGGAAATTCTCCAGGAACATTTTCTTGCAAATTCCATTTTAAAATATCACCCCAAGCTTGGTATTTTGGTAAAGCAACTTTTGGAATTTGAGAATGTGATAAACTCTCTGTATGTGTTTGAATTTTAATTTCTTTGTCACGAACTTTAAAGCTATAAACAGGATTTTTATATTTGTTTACTTTTTCTTGCCACGTTAAAATTACTTCCCAATTGTAAGCATCTAAATCCATTTTAACTTTTTCAAATTGTTGTAGCAACAATTCCAAAAAGACTTTATTTTCTTCGGTTCTATTTATTGACGTTTCATCTATTCCTGATTTACCAATTTGAACTGATTTTTTATTAACCACTTCAATAGTTTTAAAAATTCCGTATAATTTTTGTGCCACTTCAACTTGAGTGAGAACAATTTCGTCATATTTTCTATTGTTTTCAGCAATTTCAGATAAATATCTAGTTCTATGTGGAGGAATAACGAAAATTTTCTCGCTCATTTCACGAGTAATTTCGAAAGTAGATTTTAAATCAACACCTGTTTTTTCTACAATTTTGTCCATTATACGTTTGTATAATGTATTCATTCCAGGATCATTAAACTGAGAGGCAATCGTTCCCACAACAGGCATTTCGTCTGGATTTACATCCCATAGATTATGATTGCGTTGGTATTGTTTTTTTACATCTCTAATAGCATCAAGAGCTCCACGTTTGTCAAACTTATTGATGGCAACCAAATCAGCAAAATCGAGCATGTCAATTTTTTCTAACTGTGTAGCTGCTCCAAATTCTGGTGTCATTACATACAAAGAAACATCAGAATGTTCCAGTATTTCGGTATCACTTTGTCCAATTCCTGAAGTTTCAAGAATTATCAAATCATATTTAGCAGCTTTTAAAACTTCAATGGCTTCGTTTACATATTTTGACAATGCTAAATTTGATTGACGAGTTGCCAAAGAACGCATATAAACTCTAGGATTATTAATCGCATTCATTCGAATTCTATCTCCTAAAAGTGCTCCACCGGTTTTTCTTTTTGAAGGATCAACCGAAATTAATCCAATTGTTTTTTCAGGAAAATCAATTAAAAATCGTCTTACTAATTCATCTACCAAGGATGATTTACCTGCACCACCAGTTCCTGTAATTCCCAATACTGGAATTTTAGAATTTTCATTTTTAGCATGAATTTTATCTAAAGTTTCTTTTGCGATTTCTGGAAAATTTTCTGCAGCAGAAATTACTCGTGCAATTGCCGTTGGAACTTTATCTTCTAAATGATTGATTTCACCATTTAATTTATCTCCAACAGGAAAATCAGATTTTTGAACCAAATCATTAATCATTCCTTGTAATCCCATGGCACGACCATCGTCTGGAGAATAAATTCTTGTAATTCCGTAAGCTTGTAATTCTGCAATTTCATCTGGCAAAATTACTCCACCACCACCACCAAAAATTTTAATATGACTTGATCCTTTTTCTTTAAGTAAATCATACATATATTTAAAATATTCGTTATGACCACCTTGATAAGATGTCATTGCAATTGCATTTGCATCTTCTTGAATAGCAGTATTAACCACTTCTTCCACACTTCTATCATGACCAAGATGAATTACTTCGACACCAGTGGCTTGAATAATTCTTCTCATGATATTAATTGCTGCGTCGTGACCATCAAAAAGTGAGGCTGCAGTTACAATTCTTACTTTATTTTTAGGAATATAAGGAGTTTGTGGTTCCATATTATGAATATGATAATTTTAAGAGCGCAATTTACATATTTATTAAAAATTACACATAATTAGTTGTGGCATTATTTTTGAAAAATATTAACGCAATGTTAACTCATAACAGAATAACCAATAAATACATTTGATAAAATTAAAATTATGAAAAGCCTATTATTATTTCTTGGAATCTTTACTTTGACTAGTTGTGCTGAATTACAACAAGTTGCCAATCAATTTCCAGAGCTTGGACAAACGCAAAGTTTGGATATAGCTGGTGGATTGAAAGAAGCTCTAAACAATGGAATTACAAAACAAGTAACAAAACTAACTGTTACTGATGGTTTCTTTAAAAACGAAATGGTTAAAATACTTTTGCCAGAAGAGTTACAAAAAGTAGATAAAACACTTCGTAGTATTGGAATGAGCAAGCTTGCAGATGACGGTTTAAAAGTAATCAATCGTGCTGCAGAAGATGCTGTCAAAGAAGCAACACCAATTTTTGTTGATGCTATAAAAAACATGAGTTTTACTGATGCAAAAAATATCCTTATGGGGAATGAAAGTGCTGCAACTACCTATTTACAAAACACAACTTCAACGGCTCTTTATGGTAAATTTAATCCCGTAATAAAAAATTCATTTGTCAAAGTTGGTGCTGATAAAATTTGGAGCCAAATTATAACCAAATACAATAGTGTTCCATTGGTGAAAAAAGTAAATCCTGATTTGACTGATTATACAACAAACAAAGCAATGGAAGGTGTTTTTAAAATGATAGCTGTTGAAGAAAAAAACATTAGAACCAATCTAACATCGAGAACTTCTGATTTATTGAAAAAAGTATTCGCTCTACAAGACAAAAAATAATTTTTAAATTTTTAGAAATCAATAACATAAGTATAACAATCTTTTAACACAAAAAGCAATTTTACTGATGTAAATTTGTATTATAAATTTGGTTTTATAACTTTTTGGTTAGGGTTAGTCAAAGGAAGGTCGTTTCAGGGATGAAATGGCCTTTTTTTATTGAACCTCTAAAAAACTATTTCTTAATGAGTTATACTTAAAAAAGAAAAATTATATTTGAGTTAAATTTTGTCACATGAAAAAAACAATACTCATTTTTCTATTAATTACTTTTTGTATCAATGCTCAATCAACCTATAATTCTACAGATTTTGCTTCTGTGAATGATAATGCATTTATTAGTAATTCGACTGCTGTAGGATTAACACTAGATTATACATTGACTGGAGCTAATTATAACTGGGATTATAGTTCTCTAATTCCGCAAACACAAGATAATTTAAGTTGGGTAAATCCAGCAAATACAGGTTATAAAACCGTTTGGTGTTTATTAAATGGATACATTTTTAATTGTAATTCACAATTTAACACAAACTTTAATTTAGCCACTCAAATTACCGATGGATTGGTTCTACAAGGAATGGGATTAACAAATGTTTATGATCATTTTTTAAAATCATCAACTTCATTAAGCAATAAAATGTTGGGTGCTCAAATTACCATGAATAATACTACTGTTCCTTTTGTACTTTCCTATACAGATGCAGATGAACTTTATGATTTTCCGATGAATTTTAATGATAACAATACATCAACATTTGCGTTAGGAGCAGATTTATCTACTTTGGGAATTCCTTTGCAAATAAGTATTAATGGTCAACGAATAAAACTAGTTGAAGGTTGGGGAACATTGATAACTCCATTTGGCACATTCAACAATACATTAAAATTAAAATCAACTGTAACACAAACAACTTCAACAACATATAATGGAACTAACCAAACGGTAGATCAAACAACGATTACTTATCAATGGTTTGATCCAGCTTATAAAATCCCTGTTTTGGAAGCATCTGGTAACGAAGTAAATGGATTATGGGTTCCAACTTCTGTTCGCTATTATGATATTCAAAGATGTTTAACTCCGCAAGCTGCATTCGCTTTTGTTCCTTTGAATCCAGATTTTGACCCAGCAACACAAACAGCTTCTGTTGGTTTTGTTAATGGAAGTAGTAATTATGATATTTCCGATTGGGATTTTGGCGATGGAACTCCACATAGCAACGTTAAAAATCCAACTCACAATTACAGTTGTCCTGGTCAAAAGTTAGTTACTTTAACGGTTACAAACTCTTTTTGTAATCCAGTAGAAACCTCAACGATAACCATTCCTGTTACAATAACTGATAGTCAAAATGCTTTTGCTACAACTGTAACTGTTACTGATACTGAGTTGATTGCTGATAGATCGTTAAGTAGTACCACATATCAATGGTTGGACTGTGATAATAATAATTTTGCAATTTCTGGAGCTGTAAATCAAAGTTATACTCCTACCGTTTCTGGTAATTACGCTGTGCAGTTGACTACTAATGGCTGTGTAGATGTTTCTGATTGTTATGAGTTTAATTTACTTTCAACAACTCCTTTTGATAGTTCTAAAATTGAAATATACCCAAACCCTACTAGTGGAATTATAAATATCAAAGGTTTAGATAAAGAAAGTATAAAAGCAATTGGTATTTACAATTTATTAGGCGATTTTATCACTAGCGAACTCAATATCAACTCCGTTCAAACCGGAATATACATTTTAAAGATTACAACTGACGATACTACTTTCTACAAGAGAATTATTAAAAAATAGAAAAACGGCAATAGCCGTTTTTTTTATAACTTTTCGTGTAATGCTTTAAAATAGGTAAAGGCTTTTAACATCCTAGTTCCATACCAAGAAAACATCTCACCATCAACAAAAATAGTTTTTGCATGATGTGTAAACCTTCCTAATTCAAATGCATGTTCATCAGTAAAAGGAAATGGCTCAGAGGAAAGCAGAACCAACTCTGGATCACCTTGAATTCTCATTTTTTGAATAATTATTTCGGGGTATCTTTCTTCTCTATTTTGATAAATATTATTGAATTTGTTGAGTTTCAACATCTCATTAATATAGGTGTTATTCCCAGCAACCATATAAGGATTAGCCCAAATAAAATAAGCAACTTTATAGAATTGTTTAGTTTGCATAAATCGATTAAAATCATTCAATGCAAATTCCATTTTTTCTATCCATTTTTTGGTTTCAACTCTTTTATTAAAAAGCTCTCCAAAACTTTTAATCATTTCAAAATTATCTTCAATGGTTACAATATCGGTTACCCAAACTGGGCAAATTTTTGATAATTCTGCAACAATTTCTGGCGTATTTTCTTCTTTGTTGGCAATTATAATATCTGGTTGAAGTAACCTGATTTTTTCGTAATGAACTTTTTTTGTGCCTCCAATTATTATTTTTTTTGTTGATTTGTAATGAAACGGATGTACACAAAATTTTGTTATACCAACAATATTTTCCTCTAAACCAATATCATGCAACAACTCTGTGAGTGAAGGAACTATTGAAACAATTCTGCATGGTGTTGCTTCAAAATTGTGAGAAATTCCAAGTTGATCTGTAAATAATTTCAATTTAATTTGATTTTAATATTTCTTCCATTTTTTGTTGGAGTTTCATAGCTTCTTCCCTAGCCTTTTCTGCAAAATCAACTCCATTTGAAGCATATATTATCCCTCGAGATGAATTGATTAACAAACCTACATTAGAATTCATACCATATTTACAAACCTCTTGAAGATTTCCTCCTTGCGCACCAACTCCAGGAACGAGAAGAAAACTATCGGGAACTATTTTGCGAATTTCGGCAAAGTATTCCGCTTTGGTTGCTCCTACTACATACATCAAGTTATTGGAGTTTTTCCAAGTTTTAGAAGTTTCAATTACCGTTTTATAAAGTTCTTTTTCTCCCGAAAGTTTAGTTTGGAAATCAAATGCGCCTTCATTTGAAGTTAGCGCTAACAAAATAGTATGTTTATTTTCAAAAGCTAAAAAAGGTTCTACCGAATCTTTACCCATATATGGCGCAACAGTAATACTATCAAAATTCAAATCTTCAAAAAAAGCTTTTGCATACATGCTTGATGTATTGCCAATATCACCACGTTTGGCGTCAGCAATGGTAAATATCTGAGGATAATTTTGATTAATATAATTAATTGTTTTTTCTAATGACTCCCAACCCTTTAAACCATAGGCTTCGTAGAAAGCTGTATTAGGTTTATAGGAAACACACAAATCATGAGTTGCATCAATTATTGACTTATTAAATTCAAAAATTGGGTATTCAAATTCAAGCAAATGTGTAGGAATTTTTGTCAAATCAACATCGAGACCAATGCATAAAAATGATTTTTTTTGTTGAATTTGTTGGATGAGTTGTTGTGTAGTCATGTTTTGTTGTTGTGTTTAGCAAAATTAGTAATTTTAATGCATAAAAAAAGCCTCAATAAAGAGGCTTATATTTTAAAAAACTTCACTTTCTTTGAGCTTTTCTGTATTTGAAACCAATTGAAGTTCGTCTATCATTTTCTGGATATTTCCATTCATAAAACCATCTAAGTCAAAAATACTCAAACCAATTCTATGGTCAGTAATACGACCTTGAGCATAGTTGTACGTTCTAATTTTTGCCGAACGATCACCACTACTCACTTGTGAATTACGTTTTTTTGCATCCTCTTCTTGTTTTTTTGCTAACTCCATTTCATACAAACGAGAACGCAAAACAGAAAGCGCTTTGTCTTTGTTTTTATGTTGCGATTTTTCGTCCTGACATTGCGCCACCAATCCTGTAGGAATGTGCGTCATACGAACAGCTGATTTTGTCGTATTAACTGATTGTCCACCAGGTCCAGATGAACAGAATAAATCAATACGAACATCGTTCATATCAATATGCACATCAAATTCTTCTGCTTCTGGTAAAACCATAACAGTAGCTGCTGATGTGTGTACACGACCTTGCGTTTCAGTTTGTGGAACACGTTGTACACGATGTACACCAGCTTCAAACTTTAAAGTTCCATATACATCTTCGCCCGTAACTTCAAAAATTATCTCTTTAAATCCACCCGAAGTTCCTTCATTCATATCAACAACAGAAGTTCTCCAGCCTTTTGTTTCACAATACTTAGAGTACATTCTATATAAATCTCCAGCAAAAATTGAAGCTTCATCTCCACCAGTTCCTGCTCTAATTTCAACCATGACATTTTTGGCATCTTCAGGATCTTTTGGTATCAACATGAATTTGATTTCTTCTTCTAGTTGAGGCAAACGCTCTTTGGCTTCATCCAATTGCATTTTTGCCATTTCAACCATTTCTGCATCAGAACCATCAGCCAAAATTTCGTTAGCTTCTTCTATATTACCTGTAACATTGATAAGTTCTTCACGCTTTTCCATCAATGCTTTTAGGGTTTTATACTCTTGATTTAATTGAACGTAACGTTTTTGATCAGCAATAACATCAGGTTGAATAATCAAATCTGATATTTCATCGAAACGTTGTTTTACATATTGCAATCTTTCTAACATGAGAATGTTTTTCTATTTTTTAAGAGTGCAAAAATACAACTTTTTGTTTCAATTCTACACTTCTTAAGGACAGTTTAAGATGTTATTTACAGTATTTCGAATAATGATTTAGTACTTTTGTAAAAACAGATTATTCATACTGATGATACATCAAGCAAAAAACTCTCCCAATTCTTCTTTTACTTTTGCAAAAAAATTAATTCTAGCGGCTGTTTTAGTTAGCTTTCTTTCTTCTTTTTTAGGTTTAGCTTTAAAACACATAACCGAACATTATGAAGCTATTTTCTTTTTAAGAGCCGAAAATAATTGGTTATTTTTTCTTGTTTTTCCAATTTTTGGATTGTCATTAATTTACTTTTTAAGGTATTATTTGTTTAAGAAAAAAAGCAATCAAGGTATTACTGAAATTTTTGCTTGTACTCAATTTAGATCTAAAACTTTACCTATTTATAAAATTCCGTCTCATTTTTTAAACGGATTAATAACTGTTGTTTTTGGCGGTTCTACTGGAATTGAAGTTTCTACCGTTGTAGCAACTGCTGCGATTGGCAATGTTGTCCCTGAGAAAGAAACTATTTTTAAAAAATATAAAACCGAATTAATCTGTACCGGAATTACTGCTGGAATTACCGTTTTATTTGGAAGTCCAATTGCTGGAATTTTGTTTTCTATAGAAGTGATTACAAAAAAACTGAACAATACTTTCTTTTTAACCAATGGAATTGCCATTGTTATTGCTTCTGCTCTATTGTTGTTTTTTGATGAAAAAGCATTGTTTTCCGTTACCTTAACTACTTGGCATTATCATGCTATTCCTTACTTTATTTTACTTGGAATTTTAGCCGGAGTGAATTCTGTTTATTTGACAAAAACAGTATTATTTTTCAAATCAAAATTCAGCAACCTGAAAACTCAATTCCATAAAATAATAATTGGTTCCATTATTTTAAGCATCGGATTATTGGTTTTACCTCAACTATATGGAGATGGTTATCATGCTATAAAAGAGATTTTTGCAAATTCAACGCCAATAATTTCGGTAACTTGGTTTGCTACTTTAATTGGAATTATTCTGTTGAAACCAATTTTAACTTCGGCAACACTTGCTGCTGGTGGCGATGGCGGTGTTTTTGCCCCAAGTTTATTTATGGGTGCATTTTTAGGATTATTTGTTGCTACAATTTTGAATACCTATTTTAATGCGAATGTACTTCCGATTAATTTTATTATTATTGGAATGGCTGCCGTTTTAAGTGCTAGCATTCAAGCGCCATTTACTGCTTTATTTTTAGTTTGCGGAATGGTAAATGATTATACTTTGTTTTTCCCTATTCTAATGGTATCATTGATTGCAAAACATACCGGAAAAATGATTTTTCCTTATACGGTTTATAATTATAGTTTGGTCAATTTAAAATCATAATATGGCGATAAAAAAAATCAAAAGAAGTTATCGAAAAACGCGCTACATTCTTTACAAAGAAACTTTGATTAACACCGAAGAACATTTTTGGGCTTTTATTGGTTCGTTTATTGGGATTGGAATTATTGCTTATTTGCAGTCTCAAACGTTACCAAAATCGGATGTTATTTATCTAATTGGTTCGTTTGGCGCTTCGAGTGTTTTGGTTTATGGAGTGATTCAAAGTCCGTTAGCACAACCTCGAAATTTGATTGGCGGACATTTAATTTCTGCAATTATTGGAGTAACCGTTCAAAAATTAGCACCTGATGTTTTATGGATTACCGCACCATTGGCTGTTTCATCATCTATTGTTTTAATGCAAATTACAAAAACGCTTCATCCGCCAGGTGGCGCAACGGCTTTGATCGCGGTTACTGGTTCGGCGGAACTTAAAAATTTAGGATATTGGTATGTTATTTCGCCTGTTTTTGTTGGAAGTTTGATTTTACTAATTGTGGCATTATTTTTCAATAATATTACTTCAAACCGACAATATCCAATTAATAAAAAGTTTACAGAAATTAGAAAAAAAATTCCTTTCTTTCCAAAATATCAAAATCACAAATAAGTTTTCTAACTTTACAATTCTAAATTTATTTCTATGAAATCAACCGTTATCACATTATTAAGTATTTCTGCAATGTTTTTTGTTTCCTGTAAAACCGATTCTTCAAACAAATCTTTTGATGAACTTGAAAAAATGTCTTGGCTCGTTGGCGAATGGGAAAATAAAATGCCCGAAGGTGTTTTAACGGAAACATGGACAAAATCAAACGATAGCTCTTTCATTGGAAAAACACTTTTCATTCATGAAAAAGATACGATCCATTTTGAGGAAATTGTTCTTTCACAAAAAGGAGAAACACTTTTCTATACTCCTACTGTAAAAGGTCAGAATAATGATGAACCTATTGAATTCAAATTGACTAATTCAACCGAAAACGAATTTACTTTTGAAAACCCTAAACATGATTATCCTCAAAAGATTGCATACAAAAAACTAAATGCCAATAATCTTGTGGCAACAATATCGGGTAAACAGCAAGGGAAACCTTCATCTGAAAGTTATCCTATGAAAAGAAAATAGTCTTTATTATCCATATTCTATTATGCTAACCTTGCCTTTGCAAGGTTTTTTTATTGTCCAAAACTATAATAATTAAGCCTTTAAAAAATTTATTTAAAATAAGTCTAAATAAATTTTGTAGATTAATTTTCAGAAAATATATTTGCACTTTTATTTTTAATTATTCTAAATAAATGAAAAAGTATATATTTATCACAGCATCAATTCTATGTACTATTGCTAGCTTCAGTCAAGAAAACACCGATGATTATTTGGCATTTAACGACACTGTAAAAAACAGAAAAGGTGAAGTTTTAAAAGAAGTAATCATCACTTCAAATCTTCAAAAACTTCCTGTATCAATAGGAAAGTCGCCTATTAACCAAATGGATTTGCCTCAAGCTGCAACAATAATAACATCAAAAACTTTAGAAAATCAGCAAGTAAATAACCTAACCGATTTGCTAAAAAATGCCAATGGCGTTTATATCATGGGAACAACTGGTGGTTATCAGGAAGAAATAGCATCAAGAGGTTTCTCAATGTCAAGTTCTAATACTTTCAAAAATGGAATTCGTTTTTTTAATGGAATGCCACTAGAAACTTCAGGTTTAGAAAGAGCAGAATTTTTAAAAGGTAGTGCAGCCATTTTATATGGAAATGTTGCTGCTGGTGGAATTTTAAATTTGGTTACAAAAAAACCAAAATTTGATTTTGGTAGTGAAGCAAGTATTAGAGTTGGAAGTTTTAACACATTCAAACCTGTTTATGATGTTTATGGCGCACTAAACGAAAGTAAAAAAGTAGCGTTTAGATTGAACGGAAGTTATGAAACGGCAGAAAGCTTTAGAAACTATGTTTCATCAGATAGACTTTATATAAACCCTTCATTTTTAATAAAATTAAACGCTAAAACTGAACTATTAGTTGAAGCTGATTATACTAAAGATGAACGCACTCCAGACTTTGGTGCTGGAATTATCAACTACGAAATTGTAGAAATTCCTAGAGAACGATTTCTTGGTGTAAGTTGGGGAAAATACAACAGCCAACAAGTGTTTGCTTCTGCAACTTTAACACATAAATTTTCTGATAAATGGAATGTGAATTTCCTAACAGGAATGCGCTATTACGATACTGAACTTTTTGCAAACACAAGACCAAATTCTGGTACCAATGGAACTATTCAGGCAAATGGTGATTGGACTAGAAGTATTCAGCGCAATGAGGCAAAAGACAATTATTTTATTCAACAACTTGATGTGAAAGGAAAATTTGCAACAGGGAAAATTGAACATCAATTTTTGGCAGGAATTGACACAGAATTTTTTAAAACGTATACAACAGCATATTCTAATTTTTCAAATTATGACACCATCAATATTTTTGAAGAGTATAATGCAACTAATGAAGCTGCAATTCCAACTTTGAATAAAAGCTCGCTAACCACTGCTCCAATAACCAGAAGCGGAATTTATGTTCAAGATTTAATTCATTTTTCTG
>ERZ795062.250-NODE-250-length-49308-cov-6.522019_pt1 | contig 49308 bp, 43 predicted proteins | sample MGYA00375146_ERZ795062 | MGnify/ENA primary metagenome ERZ795062 (study PRJEB30191, sample SAMN05720281) | activated sludge metagenome | isolation source: Anaerobic digester | place: USA | collected 2015-07-16 ...
ATGTCGATGACGCTTAACTTCGACCTGAGCCGCTGCGAGGGCTACCGCAACTTCTGCAACAAGCTGTGGAACGCCACCCGCTTTGTGCTGATGAATGTGGAAGGCAAGGATTGCGGCATTGACGGCGGCGAGCAGAACCTGTCGTTCGTCGACCGCTGGCTGCTCGGCCGCCTGCAGATCGCCAAGCGCGACATCGCCGAAGGCCTCGACAGCTACCGCTTTGATTTCGCCGCCAAGGCGCTCTACGAGTTCGTGTGGGACGAATACTGCGACTGGTATGTGGAATGCGCCAAGGTGCAAATCACTGATGCCGACAAGGCAGGCAATGCCGCCGCCGCACGCGGCACCCGCAGCGTGCTGGTACGCGAGCTGGAAGCCACACTGCGTCTGGCGCACCCGATCATGCCTTTCATCAGCGAGGAGCTGTGGCAAAAGGTGGCACCGCTGGCGGGCAAGTCTGGCGCGTCAATCAGCACCCAGCCGTTCCCGAAGTACGGCGCCGAACGCATCAGCGCCGAGGCGAATGCAAAGATGGCGGTGCTCAAGGAATTGGTCACCTCGTGCCGCACGCTGCGCAGCACGATGAAGATCTCGCCGGCAGAACGCGTACCTCTAATCGCGACGGGAGATGCGGTAACGCTGCGCGAATTCGCGCCTTATCTCGCCGCGCTGGCGAAGCTTTCGGAAGTGCGCATTGTTGACGCGCTGCCAGCTAACGACGCCCCTGTGCAGGTGGTTGGTGACTTCCGGTTGATGCTCGAAATCAAGGTTGATCCGGTGGCCGAACGCGCCCGCCTCGACAAGGAGATTGCCCGCCTGACGGCCGAAGTCACCAAGGCCACCGCCAAGCTCGGCAACCCGGCCTTTGCTGACAAGGCACCGGCGGCGGTGGTCGCTCAGGAGAAGGAACGTCTTGCCGGTTTCAGCGCCACGCTGGAAAAGATCACCGCGCAGCGCAAGAACCTCGGCTGACCCGTCGCAGGCAGACGGAGCGGCGCTGGCCGCTCCCTCACCGCAGTGCGGTGTCAGTGCACGAACTGTCCGTTGCCTTTGACTACGACGGTATCGACGTAGCTCAGCCCGGTACGGTCATTCGGGCCGTAGCGCAGCCGCAATCCGCCAAGATCAGTCTCACGCAAACCCTCCAGCGCACTCACCAGTGATTCGCGCGTTACGCGTGGCCCTGCACGCTGCAGCGCCAGCGTCAGCACGCGCGCGTTGATGTAGCCCTCCAGTGAACTGAAACTCGGCTCCGCCTTCGGTGCCACCTTCTCCAGCGCGACGCGATAGTCGCGCACGATATTGGGGGTGCGTGCCCAAGGGAACGGCACTACCTGGGTGAACACCAGTCCGCGCGCGTCCTCGCCGAGCAGCTTCACCATCTGCTGCGCGCCCGAGTTGACCGCCATGAAGCGCGTCTGCCGCTCGAATTTGCGGTCGGCCTTGAAGATCGCCGCGATCGTGCTGTAGCTGCCGTGGTTGAACACGACGTCGATCTTCGCGTCAAAAATTTTCTTCGCCAGTTCTTCGGGTGTTGCTTTGGCATCAAGCGGAAGTGCCAGCGCCAGTGTCTCGCCTTTGGCCGCGAGCAGCTTGCGTACGTTGGCCAGGTGCTTTTCGCCATTGGGGTTGGGCGAGTAAAGAAAACCAATACGTTTCTCGCCGAGCTGCAACGCACTGGCAATCAGGCGCTCGAACTCGTTGTAGTGTGCTGCGCGGATCGGAAAGCTGTAGCGGTTGAATGGCTCGCGCAGATCAGGGGAGCCGGCCGCGCAGCCAACCTGCGGGATCTTCAGCTCCGTGGCCACCTGCAGTCCAGCCACGCAGGGCCCGCCCTCAGCGCCAGAGAACAGTGCCAGTACGTCCGGCATGGCGGCCAGCGAACGGCTATTGGCAGTAGCTTTGGCGCTGTCACCGGCATCATCCAATGTGCGCAGCTCGATGTGACGGCCGACAACACCGCCCGCGCGGTTGAATTCCTCGATGTGCGCCAGCACGCCAAGCACGATGCCGCGACCATGCTCGGCCAGACTACCCGAGGTGGCGATACTTTGCCCGATGAAGATGGGCGGCTGTGGCGCTTGCGCGCCCACACTCGTCGTGTGGAGCAAGCCCAGCAGCGGCAACGAACACAGCATCGCCAGTTGGCGGAGACGGATTCCCGTGCGGGTTGCGGGGAGTGGCTTCGTGTGCATGCGTCAGCGAGCCTTGTGGCTGGAGTACCAATCGGAGACAGGCGGCAGGTGCATTGAGTCCGCCGTCGTCCTAATATCCCACAGCGCGCCCGCTGGCTTGGTGATTTGCGTCACAAAACAACCACGCTGATACGCTTGTCGTATCGTTGTCGTCACCGACTAAGAGAATTCCTTGTCGATCTGCCCGTCACGCCCCGCCATTCCCTTTGCCTTCGCAACCATCGCGCTCTCCGGCAGCGTCGATGCAGAGCGCCTGCGCCGTGGCCGCGAGCGGCTCGCGCTGCTCGGCACCCACATTGACGATGAAATTGACGCCACCGCACAGTGGCGCTACTTCGCGGGCGACGATGGCCAACGGTTGACGTCGCTGCATCGGGCGCTGGCGAGCGAGGCCGACGTGGTGCTGTTTGCGCGTGGCGGCTATGGACTTTCGCGTCTGCTGGATCGCATCGACTGGAGCGACGTCGCTGCATCCCGAAAGGTGTTTTGCGGCTACAGCGACGTCACCGCCTTTTCGCTCGCTGCGCTGGCGCGCGCGAACTACGTCACCTTCGCCGGGCCGGTGACTGCTGGCGAGTTTGCGCAGACCGAGAACGACGACGCGAGGAACTTTGCCGAACGTCACTTCGTCGCGCTGCTGTCGTCGGATCGCTACGTCTACCCGACCGCAACCAGCGACGTCGATCACGGCAATGGCGCCGTGCGCGGCACGCTGTGGGGCACCAATCTGGCGATGATCACTCACCTGGTCGGCACGCCCTTCATGCCGCAGATCGACGACGGCATCCTGCTGCTGGAAGACATTGGCGAGGCGCCCTATCGCGTGGAACGGATGTTCTGGCAGCTCAAGCACGCCGGTATTCTCGACCGCCAGCGCGCGATCATCCTGGGCGCGTTTACCGACTGCGAACCGGCCGCCGGCATGCGCTATCCGTACAGTCTGGTCGAGGCGATCGAAACCCTGCGCGAAATCGCGCCGTGCCCGGTGCTGACTGGCTTCCCGTTTGGCCACATTCCGGCGAAAGTGACACTGCCGATGGGCGCACCGGCCGAGATCGCCATCAGCGGCACGCAGTACACCCTGTCGGTGCGTGACTACTTCAGTCGCTGAGATTTCTCGTGCTCAGGCGAGCGCGATCCGATACAGAAACCCGGCATGGTTGCCGAACGCCGCCGGCTTGGTGAACGCTTCCACGAACACGCCACCGTTGGCCAGGATCACGCGTTGCGACGGCAGATTGTCGGGGTCGGTGGTGATGTCGATATGCGGCAAACCGAGCTCGCGAATTTCCAGCAGCATCTGCGTTAGCGCCTGTGTTGCGTACCCGCGCTGGCGCTTCCACGGCACCACCGAGTAGCCGACGTGGCCCAGCACATGCCGCGGTAGCGCTGCGGTGCCGGGCTGCCAGCGCGCGCTGATACTGCCGCAGAACGGCGCTTCCGGATCATCGTCCCACATCCACCGGTTGAAGCCCGGAATGCGGTTGACCTGACTGCCGTCGGGCAGGGTCACCAGCGGGCCTTTCGCCTCGCGGTCTTCCATGCTGTCGATGAACCGTGTTGCATCGGCGTCGATGCGGGCAAGTATCTCCTGCGCCGCGACAGCGCCGCGCACGTTGTCGGGCGAATAGCCCTGACGCAGCGCAGCAACGTAGGCAGGCAGGTGGTCAAGTGTTGGCCGGACGATACGCATCGTCATTGCTGTCATCCCTTCATGTGCGGCTCACTTCGCCGCCAGCGCGGCCAGTGAATCACCGGTAGTGCGCACAATTCGCCAGTCGGGCAGTATCTTCGCGCCCATCGCCTCGTAGAAATCGATCGAAGGCTGGTTCCAGTCCAGCACGCTCCACTCGAAGCGCCCGCAATTGCGCTCCACCGCGATCTGCGCGAGTCGCACCAGCAATGCCTTGCCGTAACCTTTGCCGCGACATTCCGGCTTGACGAACAGGTCTTCAAGGTACAGCCCGCGACGCCCGAGGAAGGTGGAGAAATTGTGGAAGTACAGCGCAAAGCCCACGGCGCGGCCATCCTCCTTAGCCATGATGCACTCGATCACCGCGTTCGGCCCAAACAGTTCACGCTCGAAGTCAGCCGGCGTGCTGACCATCAGGTGTTCCAGCTTTTCGTAAACGGCAAGCTCGCGCACGAGCGCTTCGATATCGCGAACGTCATCGCGGGTGGCGGTGGTGATTGCAAATGTAGTCATACACAAAATGATAACGAAACAAGCCGTGCAAGTTGCCCCTGCGCGGCGGGGGAGATGTCGGCGCAGCCGACAGAGGGGTAGGTGGCGTCACGCAAGCACGGCGATAAGGCGACCAACCCCTCCGTCGCTCTGCGACACCTCCCCTGCGTTGCAGGGGAGGCTTGCATGCATAACAAAACCGGATGCCAACGGCATGCGTAAGGCACGGCGTCAACCAACTTTCCCCACGCACAAGGAGTGCAACATGAACACTATCGTCAATGGCGAGGCGTCGTCACGTGTTTCGTCACGCCGCCGCTTTCTGGCTACCACCGCAACGCTCTCCGCAAGCACCGTGGCGCTGCTTGCTGGCAACAGTGCGCTGGCGCAAGCCGGACAAGGCATGGCGGGCAATACCGCGGCCGACGTCGGCATCTTGAACGTCGCGCTCGGGTTGGAGCACGAAGCGATCAACGCCTACCAGCTCGGTGCCAGTAGTGGCTTGCTGCAGAAGCCGGTGCTCGACATTGCGGTGTCGTTCCAGTCGCACCACAAGGCGCATCGCGACGCGCTGATCGCCACCATCCAGAAGCTTGGCGGCAAGCCGGTCGAAGAAAAGAAGCTCGACGACTATGCGAAGGCACTGAACGCCGGTGCGCTCAAGAATCAGGCCGACGTGCTCGATCTCGCCGCTCGCCTGGAATTGGGCGCCACCAACGCCTACCTCGGCGTGATCCCGTCGTTCAAGGACACGGCGCTCGCCAAAGTCGCCGCCCGCCTCGCAGCCGACGAGACGATGCACTGGTCGATCCTCGCCAACGCGCTGGGCCGGCCGTTGCCCGCGATGGCGCTTTCGTTCGGCGCGTAACTCAGTAGCCTCAACTAGCACTTCCATTCGCGGTGACCCTTCGACTTCGCCCAGGACTAAAGGCTGCACTCACCACTCACCTCCGTTCGTGGTGAGCTTGTCGAACCATGAACGACACACCGCAGGGCAGTCGGAACGGATCAATTGCTCGACGCCTCTCCCCGCTGGACGACCGCTCTTCCCGGTCGTCCTTTTTTATTCTCGCCACAGAAAGTCAACGCCATGCCAACGAAGCTCTCGTTAATCCTCGTGTTGCCGTTCGCGGTGCTCAGCGCATCACTCAGCACCAGCGTGTCCGCAGATGCCGTGCGCGGCAAGACGCTCTACGAAAATCGCTGCATCGGCTGTCACAGTGTTGAAGAAAATCGCGTTGGCCCGAAACACCGCGGCGTCGTTGGCCGCAAGGCGGGCAGCGTGAAGGACTATGACTACTCGTCCGCCCTGAAGGCCAGCAAGATCGTGTGGGACGTCGCGCTACTGCAGCGTTGGCTCACCAACCCCGAAGCCCTGATTCCGGGCCAGCGCATGGGCTACTCGGTAGACGAAGCAAAAGATCGGCTTGATCTGGCGGAGTATTTGGCGACGTTGAAGTAGTACCAATCTTGTAGGCTGGGTCGCGACCCAGCGAATTGCTTGCCGAGGGGCGCGCTGGGTTTTCAACCCAGCCTACGTTTTGCGTAAGATGTCTTCTCGCTTATGCTGTAGCAACTGAGAAAAGGGAGGCGCTATGACAATGATTGTGATGTTTATCGGCGGGGCATTGCTGTTGCTTGTGTCGGCGATCCTGCGCTTCGAACCGAATGCAAAAGTGTTGACCCACTACGGGGACAATACTCCATCAAAGAAGAATCGTTGGGCGGCAGGTTACCTACTTGCTCTGGCTACCCTCAGTTTTCTGGGAGGCGCGATAACTTTGGCGAACCCAGGATTTGCTTCAGGTATTTTTGCTGCGTGGCTCGCAGCAGTTTTCGTGACCGGAATTTACGTTGCGAGCAAATAGCTAGTAGACCGGACAAACATAGCGTTATCCGGAGCTCCGTGGCACCGCTGCCTGGTGGATAGCGCTGCGCGCATCCACCCTACGGCTCTAAACACGAACCGCGCCCACCCGCGCCCCACTAAGCCGCCCCAACTCCTCGGTCGCAACCTCAAACATCGCATGCGGCGTGCCGCCTGCCGGGAACACCGTAGCGAAGCGGAACAGGTCTTCGTCCATGACAATGGTGCCGGGTCTGGCGTGGGCGATGGGTGGCACGCCGCCGATGGCGTAGCCGGTCTGTTCGCGGACGAAGTTGGCGTCGGCTTTGGCGAGCGTGATGCCGGTGAGCGCGGTGACTTTCTTTTCGTCAACGCGGTTGGCGCCGCTGGTGATCACCAGCACCGATGTGCCGTCCGCCGCGTTACGGAAGATGATGCTTTTGGCGATCTGCGCAACGTCGCACTTGAGCAGTGCCGCGGCTTCGGCGGCGGTGCGGCCGGGATGTTCGAGCTCGATGACTTGTGCGGCGCTGCCGTTGGCGGCGAGCCAGTCTTGCACTTTCTGCGCGGATGGGGAGAGGGAGGGCATTGATGAAACTCGGTTGGTTTCGATCAATGCTAACGCGGCAATGTACGCCGCTCGCCCAATGCATGAGCGGCTATGCCGCGACCTGCGTTTGCTGCCGGGAGTCGCGGCGGAGCCGCTCCCACAATTCGCTAATTAGCTGGCGACGGCTTCCGCCGCTTGCGGCGTTTCTGCGGCGGATTCCACCACCGGAGCAGCGGCCGCAGCCACGCTGGCGACGACCGGCGCATGCCGCACCGGTGCCTTGAGCAGCACGCAGATTTCGCGGGTCGCCTGGCGTCCGAGCGCGTTGTTGCGGCCACCACGTGCGCCGCGTGCATTGGACACGCTGACCGGCTGGTCAGGGTTCAGGTCGTAGTGCGACTTGTCGCGCGGACCGCGATCGCTGTTCGGGCGCGGCTCGGTCATTGAGCGGCGCACTTCGCCGCCGCCTTCACGTGGCTCGCGGCGCGGGCCGTAGCGATCGCCGTAGCGCGAGAGATCGGGCATCGGCTGCTCATCGAGCTTGCGCTTGATGAGCTTTTCGATTTCGGCGAGCAGCTTGCCGTCGTCGGGCGATACGAACGAGATCGCAGTGCCGCTGGCACCCGCGCGACCGGTGCGGCCGATGCGGTGCACGTAGTCTTCGGCCACGAACGGCAGCTCGTAGTTCACTACCGTCGGCAGTTGATCGATGTCGAGGCCGCGCGCGGCGACGTCGGTGGCGACCAGGATGCGCGTGGTGCCGTTCTTGAAGCCGTCGAGCGCCTTGATGCGCTCTTCCTGCGATTTGTCGCCGTGAATGGCATCGGTGGCAAAGCCGTCACGCGCCAGCTCGCGCGCGAGGCGGGCCGTCTGCAGCTTGGAGCGCGAGAAGACGAGCACCTGCGTGAGGTTCTGCGAGTTCACGAGATGGCCGAGCAGGCGGCGCTTGTCGTCGCCATGCACGCGGAACATCTGCTGCGCGACATTGGCGGCCGATTCATTGCGGCGCGCGACTTCGATCAGCGTCGGCGACTTCAGCATGCGATCAGCAAGCTTCTTGATTTCGTCGGAGAACGTCGCCGAGAACAGCAGGCTTTGCCGCTTCTCGGGCAGCATGCCGATGATGCGCACGATGTCAGGGATGAAGCCCATGTCGAGCATGCGGTCGGCTTCGTCGAGCACCAGCACTTCGACCTGATTGAGCGCGAGGTTCTTCTGCTCGATGTGGTCGAGCAGGCGGCCCGGCGTGGCGACGAGGATCTCGACGCCGGCGCGCACGGCGGCCTTCTGTTCCTTGATGTCGACGCCGCCGAACACCACCGTGGAGCGCAGGCCCGTGTGTTTGGCGTAGGTTTCGACCGATTCTTCGATCTGGATCGCCAGTTCGCGCGTGGGCGCCAGCATCAGCGCACGCACGGGATGGCGGGCGGGCGAGGGCGAGGTGTTCGCGTGCTTGAGCATACGGTTCAGGATCGGCAGTGTGAACGCGGCCGTCTTGCCGGTGCCAGTCTGGGCGCCGCCCATGACGTCCAGCCCGGCCAGCACGACCGGGATCGCCTGCGCCTGGATCGGCGTCGGCTTCACGTAGCCGGCGTCGGTCACTGCGCGGAGGATCGGCTCGGCAAGGTTCAGTTTGGCAAACGTGATGCCGTCGCTGGCGTCCGCTGCGGCGGGCGGCGTCACCGGTGCCTGCGGTTGCGCCGGCGCGGCTTGTGCATTGATGGCAGTATCAGTGTCGGCTGGTGCAGCCTCGGCGGTCGTGGAGTTTGGGACCGTTTGATCGATGAGTTCATTTGTCATTGCCCAAATTTTATGCGATTTCTGCGTCGCAGCAACGGCAATTCTGCTGCGCAAACCCGCATCAAATCGTTGTGATGGACAAAGCAGCTTTCATCCAAAATGCCCTTTTTATTTGGGCTTCAACCATAAAAGTCAATAAAGTCGACTTTTGCTTAAAACATGCTCATAGCCCTTATTGAATGGTGCTTTCATGAAAAAGATGTATCCGCCAGATTGCGTCACGATGTGATGCCCATCGCCGGCGGCAGCGTCCGGGCGAGAAAGTCGAACACCGTGCGGATTCGGGCGCTGCCGTGAATTTCGCGATGGGTTGTCAGCCAGACGGGTAGCGGCGGAATCGGCAGGTCCGGCAGCAAGCGCTGCACGCCGGGGTCACGTCCGGCGAGATACGTCGTGGTGAATGCGATGCCGTAGCCGGCGCGCATCGCCTCCCAGTGCATGACGTGATCGTCACTGCGCAATGCGAATGACTCGTGGGTGGCGTCTGCGCCGAGCATGCGGAAGCCGCGCAGCATGGTGTCGTCGGTGTCGAAGCCGATCAGACGGTGCTGCAGCAGCTCGTCGGGCGTGGCAGGGGCGCCGTAGCGTTTGATGTAGTGGCGATGGGCAAAGGCGCCGACGGCGACTTCGCCGAGCTTGCGCGCGACGAGGCTGCCCTGTGCCGGTTGCACCATGCGAATCGCAATGTCCGCCTCGCGACGCAGCAGGTTCTTCACCTCGTTGCTGGTGACCACTTCGATCTGGACTTCTGGCGCCTCCTGTGCCAGCTTTGTAAGGAGCGGTGGCAGCACGAATGCAGCGACGATCTGGCTTGCGGTGATGCGCACCGTGCCGCGCGCCGTCTGCCCGCTGCCGGAGACTGCGCGTGTCAGCGCATCGGCGCTGGCCTGCATGCCGCGCGCGTGCTCGGCGATTACGCGCGCCTCAGCCGTTGGCAGCAGTCCGCGCCCGGTGCGTTCGAACAGGCTTACACCTAGCTGCGTTTCCAGGGCTTCAATATGGCGGCCGAGGGTTGGCTGCGACTGCTTCAGCGCCCGAGACGCGCGCAGCAGGCTGCCGTGCTCAATTACGGCAAGAAAACTGGGCAGCAGCGCCCAGTCAAACGGCGGCGAGGCAGGTTGGATCGGTGGCATGGTCGGGATCGCAGCTTTTGATGCACGTTATACGATAGTGAATAGCTGGATTGCAATGATATGTAATTGTTTTATTGTCTCAGCCTCTCAATAATCTCCCGTCATCATCGCAACAAACGCCAGTCGCCTGCGGCGGCCGGCGACCACGGGTGAACGAAGTGAGCAACACCGCCGTCATTTTGGGCAGCAATGGACGCCTCGGTCGCGAGCTGGTGAAAGCCTTCGCCGCTGCCGGCTGGACCACGTACGCAGTCGCCCGCAAGCCACGGTCCGGCGGTGAGCCTGTCAGTCCGCTGGTGCGGCAGATCGAGGCCGCGGTGGATGACACCGAGGTCATTCGCCGAGCGGTAGGGACAACGGATGTCGTGGTGTTTGCGGCCAACCCGCCGTACACGCGCTGGCCGCAACAGGCACTGCCCATGCTGCAGGCAGCAATCACGCTCGCTGCCACGCTGCATGCGCGCCTGATGTTCCCCGGCAACGTCTATAACTTCGGCGCCAACATGCCCGCGCGGTTGCTGCCAGACACGCCGCAGCGCGCGACCACGCGCAAGGGCCAGGTGCGGATTGCCATGGAGCAGGCGCTCGCGGACGCGGCGGCCCATCGTGGTGTGCAATCGGTCGTCATCCGTGCTGGCGAATTCATCGGTGGGGGCGTCGGCAACTGGTTCGATAACACCATCACCAAGTCAATCGGCAAGGGGCGCCTGACTTACCCCGGACGCGGCGACGTTACGCATGCGTGGGCATACCTGCCTGACCTCGCACGCGCATTCGTCGCCGTTGCCGCCGTGCGCGCGAACCTGCCGGCACACCTGCGATTGCACTTCCCGGGCTACACGCTGACCGGCGACGAACTGTGCGCGGCCCTCGGACGGGTGGCGGGTCGCCCGCTGCGGGTGGGCGGGATGCCTTGGCCATTGCTGCGCGCCATCTCGCCACTGGTGCCGATCCTGCGCGAAATTACCGAAATGCGCTATTTGTGGGAGGTACCGCATGCGCTCGATGGCGGTGCCTTGCAGGCGATGATTGGCGAAACGCCAGTCACCCCGCTGGAGGACGCGTTGCGGGCAGCGTTGCACGAGCTGGGCTTCCTGCACGGGTAACCCGGCGCTGCCGTCAGGCGGGCCTGCACGGACGCAACCATGCGTGGCGCCAAGACGTGTGTGATCGGCTGTGACGATCAGAATGATGCAAAAAAATCGTCACAGGCGATTACTGAACGGGTGATACTTCGATCTGAGCCTGACGACGGTCGGGCCAAATCTGGATCAACAGGAGTGCACCTATGAACCTCAAAGGTACGAAGACCCATCAGAACCTGAAAGACGCGTTCGCCGGCGAAAGCCAGGCCAATCGCCGTTACCTCTACTTCGCAAACAAGGCGGACGTTGAAGGCCAGAACGACGTGGCAGCGCTGTTCCGCTCCACTGCCGAAGGCGAAACCGGTCATGCCCACGGTCACCTCGACTACCTCGCAATGGTGGGTGATCCGGCGACCGATATGCCGATCGGCGCCACGCGCGACAACCTGAAGTCCGCGGTCGCTGGCGAAACGCACGAGTACACCGACATGTACCCCGGCATGGCCAAATCGGCACGCGAAGAAGGCTTCGACGAAATCGCCGACTGGTTTGAGACGCTGGCCAAGGCCGAACGCTCGCACGCCAATCGCTATCAAAAGGCGCTGGAAGCGCTGCAAGACTAAGCGCTGCTGCGCAGCGCAGGACGACGCACGCTGCGCGTGCCAGGACGACGGCCTGGGCCATGCGGCCCGGCCTAGGACGGCGGCGGCGCCTGCGGCTGGCCTAGGACGCGAGCAGATGGCCGATGGCTGTCTCCCGTCGACGTGTAGCGTAATGCGACTCGTTGATTGGGGCGTGGCGTATCGCAACCTTGCGTCCTAGCGAGCAAATGCGAGCGTCGTCCTAGGCGGCGCGCAGCGCACGCCGTCGTCTTAGCGCGCAAAGCGCGCGACGTCCTTCTCACCACGGAGAACCAAGCTAATGTCACGCGAAGGCAATCTTGAGGCGCCGACACGCCACCCGATCGACTGGAAGAACCCGGACTTCTGGAACGAAGACAAGCTCAACCACGAGCTTGAGCGCGTCTATGACATCTGCCACGGCTGCCGCCGCTGCGTGAGCCTGTGCAATGCGTTCCCGACGCTGTTCGACCTGATTGACGAATCGTCGACGATGGAAGTCGACGGCGTCGCCAAGGCCGACTACATGAAGGTGGTGGACCAGTGCTATCTGTGTGACGTCTGCTACATGACGAAGTGCCCGTACACGCCGCCGCATGAGTGGAACGTGGACTTCCCGCACCTGATGCTGCGTGCCAAGGCCGTCAAGTACAAAAAGGGCGAAGTGCGCGCCGCCGAGAAGTTCCTGGCATCGACTGACACGCAGGGCAAATTCGCTGGCATCCCGATTGTGGTGCAGGTGGCCAATGCGGTGAACCATTCGTCGTTTGGTCGCGGTGTGATGGAGAGCCAGCTCGGCGTCGACAAGGACGCCTGGATCCCGTCGCTCGCCACCAAAAAATTCCGTTCGCAGGCCAAAGCCGCGCCGAAGACTGCTGCTCCGGCAAAGAACGGCGAACGCACCCCCGGCAAGGTCGCAATCTTTTCGACCTGCTATGTAAATTACAACGAGCCCGGCATCGGCATGGACCTGCTGGCCGTGCTCGCGCACAACGACATTCCGTACGAAATCGTCAACAAGGAAAAGTGCTGCGGCATGCCAAAGCTGGAGCTGGGCGACTTGGATGGCGTCGCGGAACTCGCGTCGTTCAATCTGCCGGTGCTCGCGAAATACGCACGTGAGGGCTACGCGATTCTCACGGCGATTCCATCGTGCACGCTGATGTTCAAGCAGGAGATTCCGCTCTTGATGCCCGACAACGCGGATGCGAAAGCGGTGCAGGACGCGATGTGGGATCCGTTTGAGTACCTGATCGCGCGACAGAAGGACGGCTTGCTGAAGACCGATTTCAAAGCCGAACTGGGTGCGGTGAGCTATCACATTCCCTGTCACAGCCGCGTGCAGAACGTCGGCAAGAAGACCGAGGAGATGTTGAAGCTGGTGCCCGGCACCACGGTCAACACGGTGGAGCGCTGTTCGGGCCACGCCGGCACCTACGGCGTGAAGAAAGAGCATCACAAGACCGCGATGAAGATCGGCAAGCCGGTGTTCCGCGCGATGATGAGCAACGCGCCCAAATACATCTCGTCGGATTGCCAGTTGTCAGGACATCACATCGAGCAGGGCATTCGCGAAGGGCAGTTTGGTGACGTCAAGCCCGAGCTGGCACATCCGATCAGCCTGATCGCGAAGGCTTACGGTCTTTCGAAGTAACCAACTTAGCAAGCAAATTGTGGATATGGCAGCACTGACCCACTCCGACCTCATGACCCTCGAGGCCTACAGCAAGTACCTCAAGGAAAACAAACCGAAACTGATCGCACACCGCCGCGCGCGCACTGTGCATCTGGGTGAACACATCACCTTGCAGTTTGAAGATCGCGAGACGATCCAGTATCAGATTCAGGAGATGCTGCGCGTCGAGAAGATCTTCGAGGAAGAAGGCATCCAGAGCGAGCTTGATGCCTACAACCCGTTGATCCCGGATGGCAGCAACTGGAAGGCGACGATGCTGATCGAGTACGCTGACATCAACGAGCGCCGGCGTGAGCTGGCACGCCTGATTGATGTCGAGGATCGCATGTTTGTTGAGGTGGAAGGTCAGCCGCGTGTGTACGCGATCGCCGACGAAGACCTCGATCGCGAGACCGACGAGAAGACCTCAGCGGTGCACTTCCTGCGCTTTGAATTCACTGCACCGATGCGTGCCGCGCTGCTGGCGGGTGCGGGCGTCAAACTCGGCTGCGATCACACCAACTATCCGCAACACATCGAGATCGCGCCGGAGCAACTGGCCTCCCTGGTGAAGGACATCCGCGCGTAGCTCGCCGGCAGTGCCGGTAGCCGGCAGGTTGTGCTGCGGCGCGCGCGGCGCCGCAGTCAGTCACCCATCAGCGGCTGAAGCTGATTTCCGCCATGGTTGAGAACGCTTCGCCGGTGGGCTCATAACGCCACTGCTGCAACGCAGCGGATACGGCACGATCGAACACCCGTCGCGGGTTCGCTTCAACGATTTCGACACCGGTGACGGCGCCGCTGGCATTCACTTGCAGGCGCGCACGAACGGTGCCGCGATCGGCATCCACACCACGCGGGAAGATCGGCTCGACCCGATTGACCAGTTTGATTTCACGTGCTGCCGGCGCTGGCGCCGGACGTGCGGCAGCGGGCGCAGCCGCCGGCGTCGTGGCGACCGGTGCTGCGGCGACTGGCGCCGGGGCCGGAGCCGGTGTCTGGGCAGCTGCGGGCGGGGTTTGCGCCGGGGCGGCCGCAGTGGTGGTGGCAGCCGGTGCACTGGTTGCTGCTGCTGCTTGCGTCGCTGGCGCTGCCTTGGCCTGCTGGGCCGCTGCGGCCTTGGCGGTAGCAGCCGCCTCTTTGGCGGCCTCGCGTGCCGCTTCCTTTGCAGCCTCTTTGGCGGCTTCCTTTTCCCTGGCGGCGATTTCGCGCGCATTTGGCGTCGTCGTCGGCGCCGCCGCAGCGACGGCAGCGGCACCGCTTCGTGGCAGCGCGATGTCAGCCGAGTCGAGTGAGCCGGTCGCCGCAGGCGCACGCGGTGCCGCCGCCTGCGGAGCAGCGCCCGGTTGCGTGGCCGGCGTTGGCGCGGACGACTTGGGCGCCGAGGAGCCGCTCATCAGCCACCACACAACGGCGACTGCGGCAAGCGCGGCAGCGCCGATGCCGACGAACAGCGGTGTTTTGGATGAGCCGGTGCCGGACGATGCGCGCTGCATTCGCAACTGCATCGGGTCACCGCTGCTGGCGTCGGTCGTGGCAAGCCCAAGTTTGGCAAAGCGTTCCAGCGCGTGATGAATCTCCTCTACCGGCAGCGCGATGTTCTGCGCGAGCTGGTCGGCAGTGACGGGCTGGGTGAGGAGGGAGAGCAGCTTGCGCTGGCGCACCGAAAGACCGGTGGAGGCGAGCTTTTTTTCGTCAGAGGCGAGCGGCGTCGCACTCCACAATGCGGCCGATTCGTAGGTAGACATGGTGATGGTGACCTGCAGCGTAAAAGTTGTTTTTGGAACTAACGGTCACGACTGCACTGCCAACCGGCACATCACTTTTCTGTGCCCCTGTGTTGCGCGGTTTGCAACGAGTCGGTTCGCTGTTCAACGGGCTTTTGGCCGGTTGTTGCGCGAACATCGGGTGTTCTATCAGATGTTTTTACGGTTGCGCGCGATTTTTTCGCTAACCGGGCACAGAACACCTGCCTGCAATGCGTGGACAGCTTTTTGCGTGAAAGCGCGTCGGATATGGGCTTGGAGCATATTTTCAGCGAAAGTCGACCTGTTGCATTCGTGCGACTCGACGGGCGGCCCGCGTACATGCGCCTCACCGCCCGCTGTCATCTGCTGCGGGCCGTGAGGCGTGCGCACCGCACTCCGCCGACGCAAGAAAACCTTACTCCCATCAGTGGATGTCTGCAAGAATCAGAGCGACACAAAGAAGCAAAGACACGGCGCGAATGTCGCGAACGGCAGCAGCAATGACCTGCCGCGATGCCACTCCAACATTCGCGATCAGTATCGGGGTTCAATTTTTTGCCGAGTTCAATTGCCATGGGGTAAGAACCAGCCTCGCGGCAACGCATGGGCACACACAATGACAAAAGCAATCCTTGTCCACCGGGGTCTACGGCGCGTTGCAGCCGCCGCGCTTGCCGTGGTGACGCTGGCCGGTACACAGGCGCAGACCAACGCACCGTTCATCAATCCGACCAAGCCCACCGCCGAGCAGATGGCGCTGGCGGCCTCGCGGGGGCTCTACACCGGACAGGTGCTCCACTTTGGCGAGTCAGTGCCGGTTGCGGAAATGACCGACGTGCCGACCGGCGTGTTGCGCAAGCGCCTGGCGTCGGACCCTTTTTACGAAACGATCAACTCGAGCAACCGTCGTCCGATGCGGGTGGCCGACAAGTCGATGGCCGGCAAGCCAGACGGCGCGCTGTGGTCGGAGCAGACCCGGGCGCCGATCCGCAACCTGCCCAATCCGGCCACTGTGCAGTTCGACGGCATCGTGTTCACTGACACCACGGCCATCGGCCAGGGCTTCCTGCCGCCGGACACCACGGGTGCAGTCGGCCCCAACCATTACGTGCAGGCGGTCAACTCGGCGTTTCGCGTCTGGGACCGCGCAGGTGCAGCCTTGACGGCGACCATTCCGTTTTCAACACTGTTCGGCACGCTGTCAGGCGCCTGCCGTACGGCGAACGACGGCGATCCGGTCGTGCTGTACGACCAGCTCGCCGATCGCTGGCTGATCAGCCAGTTCTGCACGCTGGCGGACCCCAACAATCACCAGCTCATTGCCATCTCGAAGACGCCCGACCCGACTGGCGCGTACTACCTGTACGACTTCCAGATGCCGAACAACAAGTTCAACGACTATCCGAAGTTCGGCCTGTGGCCCGATGGCTACTACATGACCGACAACCAGTTCAACCAGGCCGGTACGGCGTTTCAGCAGTCTGGCGTGTTTGCGTTTGACCGTGCCAAGATGCTGGCCGGCGATCCGACGGCAAGTTTTGTCTACTTTGACACGGCAGTGCTGTTCCCGCCGGGTGGTGTCAACGGCACCTACGGCATTGGCGGTATCTTGCCGGGCAGTCTTGATGGATTGGCGCTGCCGCCAGCCGGGGCGCCAGCGCCGTTCGCCTACTTCCAGGCGGTCGAGTTTGGCGACCCTGCCGATCAACTGCGCATTTTTGATTTCAAGGTTGACTTCGCGACGCCCGCCAACTCCACGTTCACCGAACGGACTGGCAGCCCGCTGACGGTGCCGGCGTTTGACCCGCGGCCAGGCTCCGCCACCACCCGGAGCGTGGTGCCGCAGCCGTCCACTACAGTGGGCCTTGACGCTCTCGAAGATCGCCTGATGTTCCGTCTGGGCTATCGCAATCTCGGCACCAGCGAGTCGCTGGTGATGACCCACACGGTCAATGCTGCAACCTACCCGGCGTATCGCGCGGCGGTTCGCTTCTACGATTTGCGCCGCAGCACGCCGACTGGTGCCTTCAGCGTCCGCGAGGCGCAGACATTCGATGGCGGCGCTGCCGACACTGCCCACCGCTGGATGGGTAGTGTTGCCATGAACCATCAGGGCGACATCGCGCTGGGCTACAGCGTATCCAGCAGTTCGGTTTCGCCGTCGATCCGCTATGCCGCGCGGCTTGGCACCGACGCCGCCGGTACCGGCCTGGTCAGCGGCGAGCAGAGCATCATTGCTGGCTCGGGGGCGCAGACTTCCGCTTCATCGCGCTGGGGCGACTACAGCCAGATGTCGCTCGACCCGGTGGACGACTGCACCTTCTGGTTCACGCAGGAGTACCAGGCGAGTGCGGCGTCGGCCGCATGGCGAACCCGCATTGCCAAGTTCGCGCCGGGGACCTGTACGCCGTCGCCGCGCGGCACCATTTCCGGTACCCTCACCAATTGCTCTACCTCGGCACCTGTGAGCGGCGTCACCGTCTCCATCACCGGCGGTTTTTTGCGCGTCACCGGGGCTGCGGGAACCTACAGCGCCGCAGTGTCGCCGGGAACGTACACCGCGACGGCACGCCTCGCCGGCTACAACAGTCTGACGTCGGGCAGCCTGGTGGTGACCAACGGTGGCGTCGCAACCTTCTCTGGCTGCCTCACTCCGGTGCCGATCGTGAACTCCGCGCTGCCGGTAGTGATCACTGCGGAAGACGCCGTGCTATTGAACAGCGCGGCAGACCCCGGCGAGCGCCTGACAGTCAGCTTGCCCCTGGTCAACGTCGGCACCGCCAACACAACCAATCTGGTGGCCACGTTGCAGGCCAACGCCGGGGTTACCAATCCGAGCGCGGCCGCCACCTACGGCAGCGTCATCGCCGGCGGTGCGGCGGTATCGCGGCCGTTCACCTTCAAGGCTGCTGGCACCTGTGGCGACAACATCACGCTCAACCTGAGCTTGCAGGACGGCGCGACCAATCTCGGCACGGCGAGCTACACGATGCGCCTTGGCAGCACCCCGGCGCCGTATTTCATCGAAGCCTACGACGGCGTGACCGCACCCGCGCTGCCGGGTGGCTGGACAACCGCCATCAGTGGCGGGCTGACCGCGTGGACGACAGTGGCGACCGGACCGGTCAACAGCACCCCGAACGTCGCCGTCGCACCGAGTGCTGCGGCCGTGGGCAACACTGAGCTCATCTCGCCCGCTATCGCGGTGCCGGCGGGTGGCGCGCAGCTGGCGTTCCGCAACCTCTACAACCTGGAAAGCGGCGTCAGCAACTACTTCGATGGCATGGTGCTCGAATACAGCGTCAATGGCGGTGCGTTCACTGACATCACCAGTGGCGGCAACGCGTTTCTGACCGGGGGCTATACGGGCACGATTTCGGCCAGCTTCGGCAGCGCGATCGCCAGCCGCTCGGCGTGGAGCGGTTTGTCGGGTGGCACCACGGCGGCGCCGACGTATATCAACTCGGTGATCAATCTGCCGGCTGCGGCGGCGGGCCAGATGGTACGGCTGAAGTGGCGTGTCGCCACCGACAGTTCGGTTTCCGCCACGGGTCTCGCGGGCGCGCGTATCGACAACATCACTTTGACCGCGTTGTCGGCGTACTGCGGCATTCCGCGTGCGCTCGACGTCGATCTCAACGGCGGCTATGCTGGCGCAACCGACGCCGTGATCATGCTGCGCTACCTGCTTGGTTACCGCGGCAATGCCATGATCGCCAATGCGCTCGGGGGCGGCGCCACACGCACCACGGCCGCCGCCATGTTGACCCATCTCGACAGCATCCGTCCGCTGCTCGACATCGACAACAACGGCAGCGTCGACGCACTGACCGATGGCCTGATGATCCTTCGCTTCATGCTCGGCCTGCCGCAGGCGGCCGTGGTTGCCGGCGCCGTCGGCCCGGCCGCCACGCGTGACGCCGCGGCGATCATGAACTATCTGGTGACGATCACACCGACGGTGCCCTGACCGTTGACGGCAAGCTGCTGATACACGGGCGCGCATATCGCCGTTGACTCAGCAGCTTTTCTGTCAAAGTACCGTTGTAAAGGGCCTCAAAGGCAGAAACGCAAAATATCGACTTTTGCCAAAAAGCAGCGCTGAGCCCAATTAAATCGAGGATTTTGCCGCTGAGCTGCTTCGTTGCGGCGGATCTCGCGCGCGGTGCCGGCGACGCTGTTACCTGTTGCGCCGCTCCGCCCGCCACGACAGCGCCAGCGCTGCCAGTAGTACCACGGCACCGACCACCGGCAGCGTGCTGTAGCTGCTGCCGGCGATCACGGCGCCGCCAAGCGAGGTGCCGATCGCCTGCCCCAGATAGATCATGCTGGTGTTGAGCGCAATGCTGGCGCCAGCGAGCGCGGGCGAGGCGGCCACCAGTCGCGCCTGTTGCGAGGAGTTGTTGGCGAACACGCCGCCACCCCAGGCCAGTGCACCCAGCACAAAGCCCGCCCACGAAGCACCAGCGGCGGCCAGCACCAGCATGCCGGCGCACATCGACCACAGCGACAGCGTCACGTTCGACGTCGGGCCCGCGGTGCCGATGCGCCGCGTCGCCCAGACGTTGCCGATCACACCCGCGAGGCCGAACAGCACCAGTGCCAGTGACAGCGTATTCGGTGACGGGTCGAGCGTGTGCGCAACAAACGGCGCGATGTAGGCGAAGGTGGTGAACTGGCCGGATGCCGATACCGCTGTAACGACCAGAATCGCGATCAGCGCCGGGTGCTGCACTACCTGCCGCCACGCGTCGCGTGAGAGTGACGTGCCGTGCAGCCCGGCGGGCACCACACGAAGCACCCATATCACGCCGAGCACGCAAAGTGCGGCGAACAGGCCAAACGTCTGGCGCCAGCCGAGGTGCGCACCGAGCCATGCCGACAGTGGGCTGCCGGCCACCGAGGCGACTGACCAGCCGAGGAAGACCGCAGTGATCGCCGCCGCCCGGCGCTCCGGCGCGATGACGATCCCAAGTGTTGCTGCCGCTTGCGGAGTGAACACTGCGGCGCCCAGCAGCGTGATTGTCCGCACCACGATCAGCACGGTCAGACTGGGCGCAAATGCACACAGCGCGTGCCCGATCGCATAGAGCGTCAGCGAGCCGGCGAGCACAGTGCGGCGATCAACGCGTGAGGTCAGCGTGGCCAGCACCGGCGAGCCGATGCACATTGCTACTGCCGCGACGGTGATTAGCAATGCCGTCTGCGGCACGCTGGTGCCGAGATCGCCGGACAGCACCATCAGCAATCCCGGCGCCAGCATGACACCGGTGCCGATCAGGAAGTTGCCGAAGGTGAAGGCGTGGACGTACCGCCGCTCGCTGCGATGTTCGTTTTCGGTAGCGCGACTCACGAGGCTGCGGACGGCTGCTCGCGCTGCCGGCGGGTGACTTGCCCGATGGCCAGTCCGATCAGCATGGCCACCAGCATCGCCGTCGCAGCGCCGAAGAAGATCGAGCGCGGCAAATCATGGTCCATCAGCCAGCCGAAGATCGGCGCCGACACGGCGAGACCAGCATCGAGCCCCGAGTAGACCGTGCCATAGACGCGCCCGGTGGCGCCAGCAGGTGTTGCCCGTTTGATCAGCAAGTCGCGCGATGGCCCGGCCACGCCGGTACCGAGGCCGGCGAGCATCACCAGCAGCAGCGTGCCGACACTACCCGCCACGCCGGTCGCCGCGACGATCAGCAGGATTGCCGAGCCACTCAGGGCGGTGGCGATGATGCGCTCCGGGTCAGCCCACTGGCGGCTGATGGCGAAGCCACCGGCGAGCTGCCCGATCGCGCTGCAGACGAGGTAGCCGGTCAGCGCGGTGGCCGCCAGCGTCAGTTTGAGGCCAGCGGTTGCCTGCAATGCTGGCGTCGAGAAATTCTGGATCGCTGAATTGCTGAAGGTAATGACGAAGAAGAATGCAAAGCAGAGCCAGACCACCGGATGCCGCAAAAAGCCGAAGCTGGATGCCGTGTGCGATGTTGCCCCGCCACCTGCGGCAGCGGCTGCGGTCGCCTTGTGGATGGTGTGCCGGGTGTCGATCGCGTCGCGGAAAGTCACGGCCACCGCCAGCACGCCGAGGGCGAAGACGGCTGCGCTGCCGAGCGCATAACGCCAGCCAAACACCTGCGCCAGCATCACCATGACAAAGGTCGCCGAGGCGTAGCCCAGCGTGCCACTGAGGCCGTGCGCGCTGTAGGCATGGCCGATGCGTTCGCTCGAAATCCGCTGGTTGATGATGCTGAAATCCACCGGATGGAATGGCGAGTTGCCGATGCCAAGCAGTATTGATGCAACCACCAGCAGTGCGTAGCCGTCCGCCATCGCGGCAGTCAGTGCTGCAATGGCAAACAGCGTCAGCCCGCCAAACATCACCACGCGCGCACCGACGCGATCGACGATGAAACCCGCCGCGGCCTGTCCGAGGGCAGAGACCAGATAGAACAGGCTGGCCAGCGTGCCGAGCTGGGCGAACGACAGCGAAAACTCGGTCGCCAGCCACGGAAACAGCGGCGGTAGCAGAAGCTGGAAAAAATGGGAGGTGCCGTGGGCGAGGCTGACAACGCTGATGGTCGTCGCCTCGGCCCGAAATGTCGCCTCGGGCGCGGCGATGGAACTGCTCATTTGGTTAAGCTTACACGTATGACGACTTCTGCATTCCCCTCCCGTTCCGGTGGTCATCTGATCGCCGATGCATTGATTACCCACGGTGTTGACACCGCCTTCGGCGTGCCCGGTGAAAGCTACCTCGAAGTGCTCGATGGCCTCTACCAGCACAAGGAAGACTTCCGCTTCGTGATTTGCCGGCAGGAGGGCGGCGCGGCGTTCATGGCCGAGAGCTACGCCAAGCTCACCGGCAAGCCAGGCATCTGCCTGGTCACCCGAGGACCCGGCGCCACCAATGCCGCAATTGGCGTGCATACGGCGTTTCAGGATTCATCGCCGATGATTCTGCTGGTCGGGCAAGTGGGCAATGACTTCGTCGAGCGCGAAGCGTTTCAGGAAGTTGACTATCGCCGCATGTTCGGGCCGATGGCGAAGTGGGTCGCGCAGATTGACGACGCCGCCCGCGTTCCGGAATACATGGCGCACGCCTTCCAGATTGCGACCAGTGGCCGCCCGGGGCCTGTTGTGCTGGCGCTGCCGGAGGACATGCTCGCCGCGACCGCGAGCGTCGCCGAGGCGCGGCCGTATCGCGCCGTGCAGTCGCATCCGGGTAACGCCGATGTGGCGCGTGTGCGTGAGCTGCTTGCGGGCGCCGAGCGGCCGTTCGTGATCGTTGGCGGTTACGGCTGGAAGCGTGCGGCCGCGAAGCAACTGCGCGAGTTTGCGGAGGCGAACGACTTGCCGGTCGGCTGCGCATTCCGCTTTCAGGACACGCTCGACAACAGCCATCCGAACTTCGCTGGCGACGTCGGCATCGGCATCAACCCCAAGCTCTTCGCCCGCATCAAGAACGCCGACGTGGTGTTGACCATCGGTGCGCGGCTCGGCGAGATGACCACCTCGGGCTATACGCTGTTTGAGGTGCCGACGCCGAAGCAGACGATGATCCACGTGCACGGTGACCCCAATGAATTGGGTCGCGTGTATCAGGCGGACGTCATGATTGCAGCAGGTGTGGCGGAGTTCGCGGCTGCGATGGCGGGCACGAAACTCGATGAAATCAAGGCGGCGTCGCGCAAAGCCGCGCTCGCTGAAGTGCAAGCCGATCTCGCTGCCTGGCGTGGCCTGCCGCCGCTCTACAAGAATCGTGCTACACCGGCGAAGCTCAATCTGTGGGAAGTGGTGCAGACGCTGAAGCGTCTGGCGCCGAAGGACAGCATCGTCACCAACGGCGCTGGCAACTTTGCCACCTGGGCGCATCGCTTCTGGCCGTATGCCGGCATCGAGCATTGCGATAAATCGCAGCTCGCACCCACCAGCGGCGCCATGGGTTACGGCGTGCCCGCTGCGGTGATGGCGTCGATCGTGGCGCCCGAACGCACGTCGATCAACGTCGCCGGCGATGGCGACTTCATGATGACCTCGCAGGAGCTGGCCACTGCCGTGCAGTACGGCGGTGCGCCAATCTGCATCGTGTTCAACAACGGTATGTACGGCACCATCCGCATGCATCAGGAGCGCGAGCATCCGTCGCGGGTGTACGGCACCCAGCTGGTGAACCCCGACTTCGCCAAGTACGGCGAAAGCTTTGGTGGCAAGGGTTTCACGGTCACCACCAACACCGAGTTTGACGCTGCCTTTGCCGAGGCGCTCGCCTTCACGCGTAACGCGAAGAAGCCTGTGGTGATTGAGCTCACGGTCGATCCGCAGGATCTCACACCCGGCGCCAGCCTCGATACCATCACGGAGAACGCGCGCAAGGCAAAGAGTCTGTGAGCAACGCCGTGGCGACGCAGCGGCTGCAACCCGCCTTCGCGTTCATCTTCGCGGTGGTGTTGCTGGATGTGATTGCCATCGGCGTGGTGATCCCGGTGCTGCCGAAGCTGATTGAGCAGTTTGCGGGTGACGCGGCGCACGCGGCCGAGATCAACGGCCTGTTCTCGATGAGCTGGGCGCTGATGCAGCTGATCTTTTCGCCGGTGCTTGGCGCGCTGTCCGACCGCTTCGGCCGGCGCCCGGTGATTCTGATCTCCTGCTTCGGTCTGGCGCTGGATTTTTTCTTTGCCGCGCTGGCGCCCTCGCTCGTGTGGCTGTTCGTGGCACGGGTGATCGGCGGTATCACCATGGCCAACATGTCCACGGCGGGTGCCTACATCGCCGACGTGACGCCACCCGAGCAGCGCGCTGCAAAGTTCGGCATGCTCGGCGCGGCGTGGGGCATAGGCTTCGTGCTCGGGCCCTTGCTGGGCGGCGTATTCGGCGCGATGGACCCACGCCTGCCGTTCTGGATTGCCGGTGGCATTGCGCTGATCAATGCGGCTTACGGCTTTTTCGTGTTGCCTGAATCATTGCCGTCCGAAAAGCGCAGCGCCTTCCGCATCAAGGACGCCAATCCGTTTGGTGCGTTGAAGCTGCTCAACTCCACGCCGCTGCTGAAGCGGCTGTCGATGATCAATACGCTTTATCTGTTGGCGCACCATGTGCTGCCTGTCACCTTCGTGCTGCATGCGGGCTACCGTTTTGGCTGGGACGCAAAGATGGTGGGTTTTACGCTGGCGATGGTCGGTGTGGCCAGCATCATTGTGCAGGGCGGACTGGTCGGCAAAGTGGTGAAGGCCATCGGTGAGCGCAAGGCGCTGCTGGCAGGCCTTGCCTCGGGGGTTGCTGCACTGACCATCTACGGTCTGGCGCCGCAGGGGCACTGGTTCTGGGCTGGCATTCCGTTCGGTGCCTTCATGGGGCTGTTCGGGCCGGCAGCGCAGGCGCTGATGACGCGCGAAGTGGCGGCGGAGCATCAGGGCCAGCTGCAGGGCGCCAATTCGAGCCTGATGGGGCTGACCGGTCTGATCGGCCCGCTGCTGTTCTCGTACGTGCTGTCGTGGGCGATCGGTGCCGGCAAAGGCTACGGCGTGCCCGGCGCAGCGTACCTGCTGGCGGCTGCGTTGCTGGCGATTGGCGTTGCACTGGCGGCGGGCGTGCACGTCGTGCCGGCCCGTCGCCCGGAAAGCGCCGGGTAGCCGGCGCGCTGACGCGTCAGATTTTCAGTTCGGCTTCTACGCCGGCGGCCTTGTGGCGCGCCAGTGCGAGGTTCGACTTGCTCTTGTCGAGTACCAGATAGATGAAGAGGCCCGGCGCCGCCTTGATCGGCCGGATGATGTGAAACTGCTTGCCGAGGGTGATCAGCATGTCCTCGATCGTGTCGTCAAGTTTGAGTGATTGCATCGTGCGCATCTTGGCGCGGACGACTTCGGTGTTGCCGGCGGCCGCCAGCATGATGTCCATGCCCGAGCCCTGACTGCCCAGCAGCATGCCGCTGTTGCTATCGACGATGGCAGCGCAGGCGGCGCCGTCAATGTCCATAAGGCTTGCAAGTGATTCGTTGATGTTTGCCATGTTTTTTCCGGTGAAGCAGCGATACTGCAAACTCTTGATTCTGATGACCAACCGCGACGCGAGTTTGCATTTGCGCGCGTTCGGCGTGTTTTGGGGCCGGTCAGTTATCGGGCAGTTGTTTCAGGTGCGCCACAAAGGCATCCAGTGCCCACAACGTTCGGCCAAGCAGCGATGCGGCGGACACGGCGACACACACCGTGCAGGGGATGCCCAGCGCCTGCACGGGCTGGAAGACGATGCGGCCGCTGGTCGATTCGAGCAGCATGCGGTCACAGCCATCAAATGCCACTTCCTTGGTGATTGCCCGCGAGATGGCAGCCAGCGAGCTCGCCATCGCAGCCAGATTTTGCGAACGAAAGCTCTGATCCGGGCAGTGCGACGCGATCTCGAAGCCATCGATGGTTGCCAGCATCGACGCGCGCAAATCGGGTTGCTCGCCAGCAAAGCGGTGGAACTCGGCAGTCAGACGGGCGATCTTGTCGGGTGGAATTTTCATGGTCATGGCCAGGGCGGCCGCGCTGCCTGCGTGATTGTTAGTCGACATGGGATGCATCCTCCGACGGTTCTTCCAGCTCGACGCTGATCATCGAGAACAGCAGCGAGAGCACATCGAGCATCTGCTCGCGGTCGCGAACATCGGCGCTGAGCACCGGCACTGGTGCATCAGCGTGGGTCGACAGCGTCTGCGCGAACGCCTGAATCTGCTCCTCGCTGGCCGGTCGCGCGATGACTACGGCCACCACCGGACTGGTTGCTGAGGCTTCGGCCTCGCGGATCAGCGTCAGCGCGCTGTCGAGCGCGCCGTGATCAGCCAGATCGACCAGGATGACCGCACCGACCGCCAGCGACATCAGCCACTCTCGCATGAAGGCAAAGCGCTCCTGACCGGGGCTGCCGTAGATGTGCAACTCCTGCCCTTCGGCGAGGTGAATGACGCCGTAGTCAGCGCCGACCGTGGTGGTCTCTTTGGCTGATGTGGCAAGGTCAAGATTGGGCACATCGCAATCGACCGCCAGCTCACCGCAAAGCGTGCGGATGGCGGTCGATTTGCCGATCCCCATCGGACCGAACAGGACAATGCGGGGTGCGCTGGACAAGGCTATTGCTTCCGGTTTTCGGGATGACGATTGGTCGCCAATCAGGCGTGTGCACCCGACAACCAGGCGCGCACACGGCCAAGGAAGCCGCTGCCACTTGCGGCGGCACTGGCAGCGCCACTGCGGCTGCCGTCAGCGCTGCGCCCGGCGAACAGGCTGCCCAGCCGGCTTGCCGGCTTGCGCCCGCGGGCGTCGGTTCGCGATATCGCCTTGAGTGCGCGCACACGCGCCAGTTCATCCACCAGCGCCGATGCAGATTGCTCGCTCAGGCCGCTGGCGCGGGCAAGCTCGGTGACTGTCATCGCGCGCTTGCTCAGCATCGCGGCTGCGTTCTGGTACGCGCGTGAGCGGAAGTTGCCGGAAAGTACCGGCCAGTAACTGAGCGAGTAGCGGGTGCGCCGGTTGTCACTGCCGCGGTTGTCAGCGCGTTCGGCGCGCTGCTCCTGCTGGCTTGGCGAATCGTTGAGGTGTGGGTAAATGGACGAGTCGAGCAGGCGCAGCGCAGCCATATCCAGCGCCGACAGCAGGGTGACCAGGCGAATGTTGTCGGGGGCGAGAACTACGTCACCGTCGCGCAGATGCGGCCCGGCGTCACTTTGCGAAGCAATCCACAGGCGGATCTGGTTGCGCGCCTGTGCGGTGTCCGCATCCAGCATGCCCGGCACGCAGCAGACGAGGTCGGCACTTGCCGCTGGCGCAAAACTCCAGTCGGCCATGCTCCGCGTTTGCGCGACACCAAGGATCGTCTCGAACGGCTTCCGTAGCGTGGAAGGCAGGTTTTCGGTCGAAACTTTCAAGCACTTTTTCATGATGTCGGCGTTCTTCAGCCAGGATTTCCAGCTTTGGTCTTGCGGTGGGCAGCGTGGTTCGCCGCCAACAGGATCGCGCGTTTTGCGCGTAGATGACATACAGTTACAACGATATAGACATAAGAATGATCCGATGTAAGATGTCTCATGTCCTGATGCAGGGCCGAATATTACCGGCTTGCGCATCGCAAATTGACATTTGTCATTGTTTGCTGATGCTGCAAATCATTTTCCATAGTTGAGCGTACAACCAACAAATCGGACCGGTGCGACTGCGACGGATTTGCGCCCGAAATTGGTGCGGATACCCCGGCATGGCGCTTGCGGGTACTTGGCAGGTCGCAAGGCCGTTGCCGCGTTGGCGACGGTCACCGGTCGGCCGGCGTTCGGTGACGATCCGGCCAGGGCGGCCGGTCTACGCCTGCGCAAATACCAGCCAAGCCATTACCCATTGCCATGACCACGCTGTTCATCTCCGCCTTTCTTCTGGGTCTGATCTTCAATGCCGCCCCTGGTGCCGTGTTCGCCGAGACGGTGCGTCAGGGCGTGCGCGGTGGCTACCGACCTGCACTGGGGGTGCAGTTGGGCTCGCTGGTCGGTGACGCGCTGTGGGCGGTGCTTGGACTGGTCGGCATCGGGCTCCTGCTGCAGCTCGACTGGCTGCGCTGGCCGATTGGCGTGGCGGGCACGCTGTATCTGCTGTGGCTTGCCCGTGATGCGTGGCGGGCTGCGAGCGTGGAGTTCTTGGTGGCCGGCGATGCCGGTGTCACGCAGCGCTCGGCGACGCGGGCCGGCGTGCTGCTCTCGGTCACCAACCCGCAGAACATTGCCTACTGGGCCGCGCTCGGCAGCGCGATGGGCGCTGTCGGCGTACACGAACCTTCAGCCACCGATTACGGCATCTTCTTCGCCGGCTTCATGGTGTCATCGGTGGTCTGGGCGTTCGTCTGTGCGGCCATTGTGGACCGCCTGTTCGCCCGCTCCGGCCAGCAGTGGGCCAAACTGACCTATCGCCTGTGCGCGGTGGCCTTTGTGGCGCTCGCGCTGGGCACCTTGCGGGATTTGATTGCGCCCGCCGAGTTGCAGCCGGCAAAAGCAAAGGCGGGAGTCAGCGCGCCGAAATAGCGATCTTCACCATCAGCTCCATCAGCTTTCTTCTGAAAAGACCATTGGACGAGGGCTCAATGCAAATTTCATGGCAAAGTCGACATTGTGCCAAATCGCAGGCTGAGCCCTTATCGAATGGGCATCTCAGCACCGAGCTGATGCCTGGTGCGCGCCGCTAACCGATCTGAAATTGCCCCGGCCAGATCCACAGTGCGCCCGCCGTCATCACCACGTAGCGCAGGAATTTGCCGAGCGCACCCCACAGAAAGCATTGCCAGAACGGCAGCTTGAGCCAGCCGGCGACGGTGGCGAGCGGGTCGCCGATGATCGGCAGGAAGGCAAAAAAGCAGGCGCGCGGGCCGAGCTTTTCCAGCCACGCCAGCGCTTTCGCCTGCACCGAAGAGTGCTTGTAGCTCTCGTAGGCGCGCTTGGCGCCAAAGCCCATCCACCAGTTGACTGCGCCGCCAAGGGCATTGCCCGCTGTTGCCACCAGAATCGCCGGCCAGAACAGGTCCGGGTTCAGCTTGATGAGGCCGAACACGGCCGGCTCCGAACCCATCGGCAGCAGCGTGGCTGACACCAACGCCACCACGAACACCGTAGACAGCCCGAACTGCGGCAACGCCAGCCACTGCAATACACCCGCAAACCACGCTTCCATGCAAACCATTTTGCCGCAGGCGGCGGGATTGCAAGGGGGCCCGTGCGCTCGACGATCGCCCTGTAACGCGGTAGGATCGCGTGCTTAATGTTCTCGCCGGGGCAGGTTTGCAGTGAATAGTTCCAGTCGTCCACCATGGTCCGGGCAGCGCGTGCACCCGGCAGTTCGTGGCTTGGCGTGGGTCTTTGTCGCGTTCGCTTTGGTCGCGGTTGTTGGCGGAACCGCTGCGATTGCGAAAGAAGGCTGGCCTTCCAACTGGCCGCTTCGCCTGTATCTGACAATGGGCGGGTCCGTGTATTTGTTCACGGTGTTTCTGTTCGTCGCGCTGAAGGGCCGAGCGCCAGTTGGCTGGATTCCATGGTGGTCGCGCGAGGATCATGTTGGCGATTCACGAATGTGAACTGGCAATCCGAATTTGACCCATCTCCCGCGCGTATTTGCTAGCTCGAACGCGTCAGCGCCTTCACTGCTTCATCAAGGCGCAAGTTACCGCCTCCCTTCACCTGCGCGAACGGCAACCCGAGCGTGGTGAGCTCGCGCGCCATCATGTCGTGGATTTTGAGTTGCGCATCGGCGCTGTCGCGCAGGAAACCATCGGCCACCCAGCCCAGATCGGGCATGCAGAGCAGCGTCAGCGCGTAGCGCTGGTGCAACATGCGTGCGCGGGCATAGAGCGAGTGATCGCCGAACACGTAGTCGCTGTAGATCGCAGTGGTGAGCGGCGCGGTGTCGCAGAAAACAAAGGGCAGTCCCGACGTACCCGCAGCATGCGGCGCAGCGGCTCGCGCGTTGGCCGCTGCTGCCAGCTCGTGGACGTGCTGCGTTTCCAGAATCAGGGCCTGCTCATCGCGATACGGTGTACGGCCTCGTTCGTCGCAGAACGCGCGCAGATACTCGGGCACCCAGGGGCAATCAAAGTGCACGGCCAGTTGCCGCGCGAGTGTCGTTTTGCCGGTGCTTTCGGCACCGAGAATGCAGATGAGTTTGGGCGTCATCGTGACACCATTTCGCTGCGCGCCAGCCGTTCTCGCCAGCCGATCCAGCCCCAGATCGCCAGGCCGAAAAAGATCACGTACAGCACCACCGTGAGCGTGAGCCCCTTGTAGGCGAATAGCGCCACGCTGGCGGCGTTGACGATCAGCCAGATCGGCCAGTTCTCGATGAACTTGCGGCCCAACAGCACGGTACCCACTACGCTGCCGGCGGTGACGAAACCGTCGGCCCAGGGCACGTCGGAGTCAGTGATCGCGCGCAGCAGCAGCGCGCAGCCGAGCCAGGCGACGGCCCAACCGGCCACCGTGATTACGATGCCCTGCGAATCCAGTCGCGCGATCCGGAGCGGCGCGCTCGACCCGGACCGATGACCGCGCAGCCACTGCCACCAGCCCCACAGCGCGGCCACGGCAAAGAAGACATTGACACCGGCCTCGCCATACAGCTTGCTGGCGTAGAACAGCCATGCGTAAAGGACGCTGGCGATGATGGTCAGCGGCCAGCCCCAGTGAATCTCGTACACGTTGCAGGCGATGTTGGCCAGCGCCAGCACGAAGGCGATCACCTCCAGCCAGGTGACGGCGGTGCCGAGCAGGGTGAAGGCGGTGTCGAGCATGGCGCTGCAACGTCAACGATGGGCTAGAAGTCCACCGTCACACTCGCCCGCACGGTACGAGGAGTCGATGGGAAGAGGTAGACGCCGCCCCAGTAGGTGGTCGGCGCTTCCCGCCAGTAGACGCGATTGGTCAGGTTTTCCACGTTGAGCCGCCACAGCGTGGACTTGCCCGCCAGCTTGATCTGGTAGCGCACGCCGGCATCCAGTTGCCACGCACTGGGCAGCTGCACGCTGCCATCGGCGGTGGCCGTCTTGCCGGATTCGTAGGTCGCGAGTGCGTTGAGCGCCAGGCCGGGAACGGCGGCGACCTTGTAATCGGCAAACAGCGATGCCTTGCTGCGCGGCACGTTGGTCACGCGCTGATCGACGAGTGCCGGATCAACCGCGCGGGTGTACTTCGCGTCGAGCAGCATCAGGCTCGCCTGCAGCGAAAGCGCTTCGTCGAGGCGGCCAGTCGCGGCAAGTTCGACGCCACGGTGGCGCGCTTCCTTGCCGCCAGCAACGCGGCGCGGAATCCCGCTCGTTGTCGCGACGTCGTCGGCGTAAGGCTTGTCGATACTGAACGCAGCGGCGGTTAGCAGCATGCGCGGATTCAACTGCCACTTGCCACCGATCTCGACCTGCTTGCTCTTGAGCGCCGGCAGCGCTTCGCCGTAGTTCACAAAGCGCGACGGCCGGTTCGGCACCGCTTCCAGCTCGGCGCCCTGGCCCCACGACGCATAGAGCATGGTGGCGCTGGTAGGCGACCAGGCGAGGCCGGCCCACGGTGTGGTGACCGTCTGATCGTAGGCAACGGCGCGCGACCCATCGCTGCGTTCACTGGCGCGATGCAGACGCGACACACGCACGCCGGCAAACGACTGTACTTGCGCGCTCAGATCGCTCTGCAGCGACGCGTAGCCCTCTACCGCACGCTCGCGACTGTTGGTGTTGAGTTCGGTAAGCGAAGGGTCCGCTGGCAGGGCGACCGGGGTGAAGATGTTGGTGCTGCCGACGTAGTTGTAGGCCTGCGTTGCGGGCAAATCGTTGCGCATGCTGCGGCCAGACAGGCCGAAACGCGCGTCATGGCGTACGCCCAGGGCATTGAAGCGCCCGGCAACCGATGCGTCCCAGCTTGCCACCTTACGCTGTTCGCCTTCGCTACGGAAGTCATACACATCGACATCGCCGTTGGCGCAGAGGCCGGGATAGACGTAGGTTGGTGCGGTGGAGCAGCCATCCGGGAAGGCCAGGCGATCATTGATGCGCGATTGCTGCACATTCGCTGCGACACGGGCACTCCAGTCGGCGTTGAAGCGGTGCTTGAGAGCAAGTTCTGCCGTAGTGACCTTCGCCTGGAACGGCAGGGACCATGACTGGTTGTTCAGATTGAGTCGCGGATTGACGGGCGCGGGCAGGGTGTCGCCGACGCCATCACCGTCGCGATCCAGCAGTCCGAGGCCGGGGACCGACGGCTGGCTCTTGCGGTGATATTCAAAGTCCGCACTCAGCGATGTTTGCGCTGACAGTCGGGTCGCCAGCGCGAGGCTGGCAAACTGGCGGTCGCCACCGGCGCGATCAAACTGGTTGCGCAGGCGTTCAGCTGCCACGTTCAGGCGCGCACCGATGCTGCCGAGCATCACGTTGCTATCCACATGCACCCTGGCGCCGCCGCGTTCGTCGGTGGCCAGCGTCGCGGTGGTGAATGCGTCCCTGAGCGGAGCCTTGGTGACATAGTTCACCAGGCCGCCCGGCGCCGACACGCCCGACTGCAAACCGGCAACCCCTTTGAGCACTTCGATGCGTTCCTTGTTTTCCAGTGCAATGGGCGCGTAGTTCGAAATGGCGAGGCCATTGCGACGGAAGTTGCCGGCCTGATCAAGCAGAAAGCCGCGCACCGACAGGCTTTCGATGTAGCCCGTAGTGTTGTAAGCGTCGGCGAGCGAGGCATCCAGCTTGAGCAGATTGGAGAGCGATTGCGTCGCGGTGCCCGCCAGCAGATCGGCGCCGATGACGGTAACGCTTTGCGGCGTCTTGGCAAGTGGCGCGCTGAAGCCACCGACATCGGCGTTGTCGATGTCGAGCACCGGTGCCGATTTGGCCGTGATGGTGACGGTGTCCACGCGCTGCGGTGACGATGTGGTCGTCTGGCCGACTGCGTTCGTGGCGGCGAGCGCAGTGGCGATAGCCGCCGCGACGGCAGTGATGGGGGAGGGAGTGAAAGTAGTTGCCATCGAAAGTCCTGAATCGACGGCAGGGTCAAGTGCACGAATGGCCCGACCAGAAACGGTGCGGACTGATATCTGCGACGCTTCCCTGCGCAAGTATTACCTTGATCAAGTTCCAGGGTGTCATCTCAGCCCGGTGGCTTGCGCCGCCGAGCACCCCTAGCGTTGGTGGGCATGCAAACTGCATGTCCGGATGCGAATTGTAGCGGCGCGCAAACCCGTACACTTGCGCCTGTTCAAAATTCGAGCGCTGGCGGCGGTGTGCCGCATGGCGCCGGGCCGGGCGCGCTGAACGTCATCCGGCCTCTGCGGTAATTGAGGCGATTCAGGGGTAAGGCATGCTGCTTGCGTTCGTTTTTCTCTATCTGCTGGTGACGATCGGTATTGGCCTGTGGGCAGCGAAGCGGGTGAAAAACACGGCGGACTACGCGATTGCCGGTCGCCATCTGCCGCTGATCATGATCGTTACCACGACGTTCGCGACCTGGTTCGGCAGCGAGACGGTGCTGGGTATCGGCGCCAAATTCGTGCAGGGTAATCTGGGTACCGTGGTGGAGGACCCATTCGGCGCCTCGTTCTGCCTGATTTTCGTCGGCCTGTTCTTCGCCGCGAAGCTCTACAAGCAGACGCTGCTCACCATCAGCGATTACTACCGTCAGCGCTTCGGCAAATCGGTGGAAATCCTCTGTTCGATCATCATCATGCTGAGCTATCTCGGCTGGGTCGCAGCGCAGGTCACGGCCCTCGGTCTGGTGTTCAACATCCTCTCGCATGGCGCCATCAGCTTCGAATGGGGCATGGTGATCGGGGTTGCCTCCATCCTTATCTACACGCTGTTCGGTGGCATGTGGAGCGTAGCGCTGACCGACTTCATCCAGATGATTGTGCTGGTGGTGGGGTTGTCCATCATCGCCGTCATGGCCGGCCACATGGCCGGCGGCGCCGACAAGGTGATCGACTACGCGCAGAGCAAGGACATGTTCCGCTTCTTCCCGGAGCCGAACGCGAAGGACATGATCTTTTTCTTCGCCGCAGCAATCACCATGATGCTCGGTTCGATTCCGCAGCAGGACGTGTTCCAGCGCGTGATGTCGGCGAAAGACATCAAGGCTGCCACCCGCGGCCCGGTGATCGGCGGCATCTGCTACCTGCTGTTCGCCTTCGTGCCGATGTTCCTGGTGGTGGCTGCGCTGATCATCATGCCCGAGCAGACCGCCGAGTTGCTGAAAGGCGACACGCAAAAGATCCTGCCCACGCTGGTGCTCGAACACATGCCGTTCGTGGCGCAGGTCATCTTCTTCGGCGCGCTGCTTTCCGCCATCAAGTCCTGTGCGTCGGCGACTCTGCTTGCGCCCAGTGTGACGTTCATCGAAAACGTCTACAAGCACTGGAACAAACACATGAGTGACCAGCAGACACTGAAAGCCATGCGCGTCGCCGTGCTGGTGTTTTCGGTCATGGTACTTGGCTACGCGATGGCATCGCGCGGCACCAAGATTTACGACATGGTGTCCGGTGCGTATCAAGTGACGCTGGTCGGCGCCTTTGTCCCGCTGGTCTTTGGCCTCTACTGGAAGCGTGCCACCACGCAAGGCGCGATCGCATCGATCATTCTCGGCGTGCTGGTCTGGCTCGCCGTCATGCTGTTGCCGGGCTGGGGGGAGGCGTTCCCGCAGCAGCTCGCGGGCGTCCTTGCGTCACTGACCGGGATGCTGATCGGCTCGCTGGCGCCGCAGTGGATTGAAAACCATCGCGGCCACGTGCACCACTTCGTTGGGTCACCGGAAGGGCAGGCGTAGTGCGGCAAGTTCCGGGCGTCGTGGTCAGAACTTCAGCCGCTTGAAAATCCGCTCGGGTACATGCTTGATGATCAGCATGATCAATGCCCAGAATCCCGGGAGATAGACCACGTCGCGCTGCCTGTCGATCGCTTTCAGGACGCCTTCGGCGATGGCATCGGGCGTGGCCCACAGGGCGCCTTTCTTGGTGATGTGCGCGGTCATCGGCGAATCGATGAAACCCGGCTTGACGGTGACGACGTGCACGCCGCGCGTGGCCATACGCGCACGCAGGCCGGAGCAGAACGCGGTGAGCCCCGCCTTGGCGGCGCCGTAGGCGTGGTTGCTGCCGCGCCCGCGATCACCCGCGACGGAGGAAATCGCCACCACCGTGCCGCCGCCCGCGCGCTCGCATGCAAGTGCCAGCCGCTGCGCCCACTGCGCGGCGCTGACGAAATTGAGTGTGAGCTCGTAGTCAAGATATTCGGCGCTGGTTTCGGCATGCGCTGAATCGGTGAGACTGCCGTGCGCGACCAGCGCAACGGCCGGCGTTGTGGTCGCGCAGAGGCTCTCGATGAAGACAAGGTCAGCAAGATCGCCGGCATGGGTGCTGGCCGACGCTGCGCCACGCATGCGCGCATCTGCCGCCACGCGATCCAGCGCATCTTGATTGCGCCCGACCAGTGCCAGCGTTGCGCCGCGTGCTGCCCACAGCCGGATTGCCGACTGGGCAACGGCGGAGGTGGCACCGACTACTACAACTTCGCGCGCTGTTGCCGCCGTCGTTGACTTTGCTGTCGACGCAATGTTGCCGCTCATGTCTGCGGTCCTTTCTGATGAACATCTGCAGTGACGCGGCGCCAGAACGACGACGAGATCGCCGGGTCGCGCGCGGCCTCCAGCTCGCGCCAGCGCGGGAAGAAGCGCTGGAACATCGCCGCTGACATGCGCGCGTCCTTGGCCGGGTAGACGCGACCGCCGACATCGGCGACCATCGCATCAGCCCGATCCAGCGCACGGCGGTCACGTTCATCGGGCGCCGGGATATCGAGCGCAACCGTGGTGCCCGCCATCGGGAAGCTCATGATGCCGGGCGAGGGTACATCGCCGAACGTTTTGATCACGGCGAGGTAACTGGCCACGCCCGCCTCGCGCAGATGCGCGAGGATTCGCGGCACTGTCTCGCGTGCTGCCAGCGTGGGCACCACGAACTGATACTGGATGAAGCCGCGGCGGCCATAGGCGCGGTTCCACCCGTTCACGGCGTCGAGCGGGAAGAAGAACGGCCAGATCGGGATCACCGATCGCTGCGCGGTCTTGGTCGCGTGCAGCCGGTAGTACAGCGCGTTGAAGGCCCTGGCACTCCAGCGGCCGAGCACCCATTGCGGCGCATCGATTGGCACCGTGAGTCGCGCCGGTTGCGGCGCGAGCCATTCGTCGGGACCGTCGCAATGTCGGCCACGAAAGAACACGCCGCGCAGATCACGGTCCAGCGTGTCGATCCAGCCAACGGTGTATTCCCACGGCTTGCTGTCGGCGTCGAGTTCGAGATAGCCGTCAATACCGGCGCCGCTGCGTCTGCCGCCGAAGAGACGAATCTCCTGCTCGATGCCGGGGCCGGGGATTCGTTTGAGTCGAATATCAGTGTCGAGCATCAGCCCGCTTAGGCCCAAACCGGCGACAGTTGTTGCGAATCGCGGGTGGTCGGGCGAAATACGAACGGCAGTGGCGCAATCGCTACGAGCGAGTGTCAACGATTCGACAAAGCCGCCAAAGCTGCCCGCAACGTGATGATTCTTGCCATGCACATCGTTGGCAATTGCGCCGCCCACCGTTACGTAGCGCGTACCGGGCACGACGGGCAGAAACCAGCCGCGCGGCAACATCACTTGGGCGATATCGGCCAGTGTCGCGCCGCTCTCACAACTCAGCACACCGCTTACGTTGTTGAACGCTAGCAGCCGGTCACGCCGGAAGTTGTGCAGCAAGGTGCCGCCGTCATTGACGCAAAGATCGCCATAGCTGCGACCCAGGCCGCGTGGCAGGAAGTTTGAAGTCGGAAGCGGCGCGTCGCCAGCGTATGCGTGCTCATGGGAGACGCGATAGCCGCGTCCCCAAGGCTGATCGAGCGACAGCGGCGTCATTCGTCTGCCGCGCCGTGATTCATTCCAGCAGCAGCGATATCCACAGCGTGCCCAGAATGGCCAGCAGGCAGAAAGCGATGATGGCGAGCCAGACGTTGGTCCACAGTGACCGCGTGTGGATGATGACCGGTGCCGGCGGCTCGGCGCGCCGCTCCAGCGCCTGATGAATCAGTCTTGGCAACTGCGGCAGCGCCGACGACAAATAAGGTGCCTGTTCGGTCAGGCGCTTCACAATCGCCTCGGGGCCGACCTGATCGCGCATCCATTTTTCGAGGAATGGCTGCGCTGTGGCCCAGAGATCGAGGTAGGGATCAAGCTGGCGACCAAGCCCTTCCACGTTCAGCAGCGTCTTTTGCAGCAGCACCAGCTGCGGCTGAATCTCGACGTTGAAGCGGCGTGACACCTGAAACAGCCGCATCAACACTTTGCCGAACGAGATGTCGGCCAGCGGCCGGTCGAAGATCGGTTCGCAGACGCTGCGAACGGCGTTTTCCAGCTCGTCCACGCGGGTGCCCGGCGGTACCCAGCCTGATTCGATGTGCGCCGTCGCCACCCGGCGGTAGTCGCGACGGAAGAACGCAAGGAAGTTCTCCGCGAGATAGCGGCGGTCAACATCGGTCAGCGTGCCGACGATGCCGAAGTCCATACCGACATACTGGCCCAGATGCGCCGCATCGGTGCGCACGGCGATATTGCCCGGATGCATGTCGGCATGGAAGAAACCATCGCGGAACACTTGCGTGAAGAAGATTTCCACGCCATCGCGCGCGAGCTTTTTGATGTCAACACCTGCCTCGCGCAGGGTATCCACCTGGCTCACCGGCGTCGCGTGCAGGCGCTCCATCACCATCACGTTCTGCTCGCACCAGTCCCAGTGCACCTCGGGCATGTAGAGCAGCGGCGAGCCGGCGAAATTGCGGCGCAGTTGTGAGCAGTTGGCGGCTTCGCGCACCAGATCGAGTTCGTCGTGCAGATATTTGTCAAACTCGGCGACCACTTCGCGTGGCTTCAGGCGCCGGCCATCGGCACTGAACTTTTCAACCCAGCCGGCGAGCACACGCAACAGCGCCATGTCGCTCTCGATCACGGGCTTGATGTTGGGCCGCAACACCTTGATGGCGACCTCGCGTGATTCGAAGGTATCACCCTCCTTGAGCTGGATCGAGCCGAAATGCACCTGCGCCACGCTGGCGCTGGCCACGGGTTGCCAGTCGAAGCTGGCGAACACCTGCTCGACCGGGCGGCCGTAGGCGGCCTCGAGCACGCGGCGCACGTCCTCGGCCGGAAACGGTGGCACGCGGTCCTGCAGCCGCGAGAGTTCGCTGGCGATGTCGGGTGGGATCAGATCGGGCCGGGTGGACAGCACCTGCCCGAATTTGACGAAGATCGGGCCCAGTGACTCCAGCGCACGGCGCAGCCGCTCGCCGCGCGGCATGCTGTGGCTGCGCGCACCGAGCAGTTTGCCGAGGCCGCGCAGCAGGGGATTGGGAGCATCGTGCAGCACGAACTCGTCGAGCCCGTAGCGATGAAAGACGGCAACAATTTTTGCCAGACGGAAGAGACGCATGCCCTGATTCTATGGGGCCGTACTTTCCCGGTTGTCTTTCGCCATGACCACGACGACAATGGCGCGATGTTGTCGTCTGCTTCATCCACTGATCCCGCTGCTCCCGATCCGCTCTTTGATCTGGCGCCCGTGTCACTCTGGCTGGAGGACTTCAGCGGGGTCTACGAGCTGCTGCAATCGTGGCGCAGCGACGGCGTGACCGACATTCGCCGCTTCCTGACCGACGATCCGGCAGCGATCGGCAAGTATTTTTCGCGAATTCGGGTGCTCAAGGTCAATCAGCGCACCCTTGATCTCTACGGCGCAAAGGATCTCGATGCGCTGCTGGCGGCCGGCGACCGCATTTTCGACAACAGCGACCAGAACGCGGCGATCGCTGAAATCAGCCAGCTGTGGAACGGGGCTCTGTCCTATCGCACCGAGACCATCAACTACGCACTCGATGGCAGCCGCCTCGACATCCGGCTCAACGTCAACCGGCTGGCTGATGCGGCCCGCCCGTGGGATCGCATGCTGATGGCGATCGAGGACTTCACTGCCGAGAAGCGGGCGCGGCAGGCGGCCGCCAGCAACGAGGCCTATGCCCGGGGGCTGTTTGACCTGTCGCCGGTATCGCTGTGGGTGGAAGACTTCAGCGAGGTGAAATCGCTGCTCGATGATGTGCGCGAGCAGGGCATTACCGACTTCCGCACCTTTGTCGACGTGCATCCCGAGTTTGTGCAGTCCTGCATGGAGCGTATTCGCGTCGTGGATGTCAACCGCCAGACCCTCAACCTGTTTGGCGCGAGCAGCAAGGACGAGCTGCTGGCGCGGCTGCCGGAGATCTTTCGCGATGAAATGGGGCGTTCGTTCGCCGAGCAACTGCTCGACTGCTGGCATGGCAATCTGTTCCAGTCGCGCGAAACGCTTAACTACTCGCTGCGCGGCGATGCCATCAATCTGCACATGCAATGGGCGGTGCTGCCGGGCCATGAGGCAGACTGGGATCTGGTGCAGGTTGCACTGACCGACATTACGGCACGCAAGAAGGCAGAGTCCTACCTTGAATTCCTCGGCAAGCACGATGCGCTGACCAAGCTGCGCAACCGCGCTTTCTACGACGATGAAATCGCCCGGCTCAACCGCCGTGGACCGTTCCCGGTGGGTGTGCTGGCCGTCGATTTGAACGGCCTCAAGCGTGCCAACGACGAGTTTGGTCACGCCGCTGGCGATGCCCTGCTGCGTCGTGCGGGCGAAGCGCTGAAGAAAGCCCTGGGCGATACCGCGCAGGTAGCCCGGGTTGGGGGTGATGAATTTGCCTGCCTGCTGCCGCGTCACACCGCCATCGAAATGGCGACCCTGATGGAGAGCCTGAAACTCGTGGTCGAGCTGAACAACCAGTTCTACCAGGGACCGGCGCTGTCATTCTCGATTGGCACCGCCGTCTGTGAGCGCGCCGGCGAGCTTGATCGCGCCCTGCGGGCGGCGGACGATGCCATGTACGCGGCGAAGCGGGTTTACTACCAGGGTGGCGCTGACCGCCGCGGGTGAGGGGCGGAACGCGCGCGTGCCCGTGCTGTGTTGGCCGCGCCTAAAATTGCGGTTTGCCTCGCCTGCAGGCTGCACACACCGAACTGCCCATGCCTTCGTCCGAGCCAATCATCTGGCAATTCTCGCTGTCCACGGTCAACGCGATCATGTGGGTGGCGCTGCTGCTGCTGGCGCTCTGGTTTGGCTTCCGCTTGCGCTGGGGGCGACTGGTCGCACTGGTCGCGTTCCTCACCTTCGACCTGATCGTATTCGGCGGCTTTGTCCGTCTGACCGACAGCGGCCTTGGCTGCCCGGACTGGCCCGGCTGCTATGGCCAGTTGCTGCCAGCACAGGCCAGTGCGCAGATCAATCAGGCGATTGCCGAGCAGGGCGGTACGCACGGGCCGGTGAGCCACGGCAAGGCGTGGATCGAGATGCTCCATCGCTACCTGGCGTCGTTCATCGGTGCGCTGATCCTGGTGATGTTCGTGCGGGCGCTGCTCGCGCAGCGCCGCCGTTCCGGCGCAACACTGACTGATGCTGCGACACCGGTGAACTGGTACTGGCCGGCGCTGTTGCTGGTCGTGGTAATCGCGCAGGGTATGTTCGGTAAGTGGACAGTCACGCTGAAACTGATGCCCATCGTGGTGACGGCGCACCTGATGGGCGGCATGCTGCTGCTGGCGATGCTGCTCTGGTTCTGGACGCGGCAACGACAGCGCGAGGGCGACACCCGGGCGATGACGGTGGCTGTATCCGGCCGTACTCGCGTGCTGGCTTGGCTGGCGCTCGCCGTGCTGACGGTGCAGATATTTCTGGGCGGCTGGGTCAGCACCAACTACGCAGTGCTTGCCTGTGCCGATTTCCCTGGCTGCAACGGCAGCCTGACGCCGCAGGTGGATTGGGCCGAGGGATTTGCATTCGCGCGCGCGCTGGGGCGCAATCCAGATGGCAGCTTTCTGTCGATAGAGGCATTGCGTGCCATTCACTGGGCGCATCGCTGGGGAGCGCTGATCACCACCGTCGTCGTGATCGCAGCAGCGCTGGCGCTGATGCGCGCGCACGCCGCGCTCAGGCAGCAGGCAATCCTGATCAAGCTGGTGCTGCTGGCTCAGATCGGCATCGGGATCGCCACGGTGTTGCTCGACCAGCCGATCGTGCTGGCCACTGCGCACAACGCGATGGCCGCGCTGCTGCTGGCAACGCTGGTGGTGGCGACGTGTCGCGTCAGCGGTCTGCGCGAATGGCAGCCGTTCGCAATTTCGACCAATCTGCGTAAGCAAAAGTAACAGTGGTATCTGGCGTCAACCTCGCGTTGACGCCGTTCGTTGGCAGGGAGTCAACGCGGGAAATGCCCCGCACAGGAGGCCCTCATGCGCATTCGTTCAATTTCACCCCTGTCCATTCGCCCGCTCGGCTCGATACTGCTCAGCGTTGCCGCCGCCGCCGTACTCACCGGCTGCGTCGTTGCAGCGCGGGTGCCTGGCCCGATCGTCTATGTCGATACGCCGCCGCCGGCCGCCTATGTGGAGCCGATCCCGGCGACGCCCGGTGCTGGCTATGTGTGGATTGGCGGCTACTACAGCTGGGTGGGTGGCCGCTACCTGTGGAACCGTGGGCACTGGACCTTGCCGCCAGCCGGCTACCGCACATGGAACACCGGCTACTGGCATCGTGACTACCGCGGGCACTACTGGGTACCCGGTCACTGGCGCTAGCAACTTTTTGATCAGACCCCCATTGGATGTGGGCTAAATAACCGAAATCGATAAAAGTCGAGTTTTGGGTAATTGTGGCTGACAGCCCAGTTGAAATGGGGGTTTCGCGGAAAAGCTGATACCGGTGCGCGGCGTTCAATTCGACGCTGCTGGCGCCGGCCGGATCGCGTTTTTCGGACGGAACGCCTTGCAGACGGTGTCGTTGGTTTCGATGTAGGGGCCGCCGATCAGGTCGATGCAATAGGGCACCGCAGCGAAGATGCCATGCACGCTGGCCTTGCCGTCGGCATCGCGCAGCCCTTCCAGCGTCTCCCTGATGCTCTTGGGTTGGCCCGGCAGGTTGATCACCAGCGCGTTACTGCGGATCACCGCCACCTGCCGTGACAGGATCGCGGTCGGCACAAAGTGCAGGCTGATCTGCCGCATCTGCTCGCCGAAGCCCGGCATCACCTTGTGCGCAATCGCCAGCGTGGCTTCCGGCGTGACGTCGCGTCGCGCCGGTCCGGTGCCGCCGGTAGTGAGCACCAGATCGCAGTGCTCGACGTCGCAAAGCTCCACCAGCGTTGATTCGATCAGCGGCTGCTCGTCAGCGATCAGCCGCGTTGCCCAATTGACCGGATTCCTGAGTGCGGCGCCCAGCCACTCCTGTAACGCCGGAATGCCCTTGTCCTCGTAGACGCCAGTGGAGGCGCGATCGGAAATGGAGACAACCCCAATTTTTACTGCGTCAAACACGTTGCCAGCCCGCCGTTTTACTGTTCAGATTTTTGTCATCGCGCGATAGACCACGCGAAACACCTGCCGTGATGCCGCTGGCGCCTCGCCACGCGCCGCCTGCGTGCGAGCCTTGCCGATCAGGGTTGCCAGCTCCTCGCGGTCAACCTCGGGCTGCGCCGTGAGGAACTCGCTCAGCGCATCGGGTTCGGCGATCAGCCGCTCGCGCCAGCGCTCGCTGGCCTTGAACGCGGTCTTGTTGGCCCGGGTGCCGGTTTCCCAGCGATCAATCTGGGCGCGGATCGGCTCCGGGTCCACGTCGCGCATCAGCTTGCCGATGAACTGCATGTGCCGGCGCCGCGCTTCGTGCTTGCCCACGCGTTCCAGCTCGTCGAGCGCGTCGCGCAGGGCTTCGGGCAAATCGAGCTGATCGAGGTGATCACGGCTTAGCGTGGTGAGGGTTTCGCCCAGCTCCTGCAGCGCGTGCATGTTCTTCTTGAGCTGCGTCTTCGACGGTTCGTCGACGACCGGACGTGGATTCTTCGGGGGGCGGGCCATGCCACGATTTTGCCGCAAGGCCACTCGGCTATGCTTGAGAAGCGCTAAACAAGTCCCTCGCGAGCCGCGCATCGACGGACTCGGGCGGCTGGTTTCGTTGCAAAGCCTCGTCGTAGCCCCGCTACGACTGCGTTTTGCGCCTCGCCATCCATCCCGATCCGCCGCGCGCAGCTTCGCGGGGACTTATTCAGCGCTTCCCTTGTCGACCGTCTTTTGCCTGCTGCTGCCATGTCTTTTGCCCTCTCGTCCGATGCTCTCCGTGATGTCGCGCTCGCTGCGCTGGACCGTGCCCGCCGCGATGGTGCCGATCAGGCCGAAGCCGAGGTGACGCAGGGGAATGGGCTCAACGTGACGGTGCGGCTGGGCGAACTGGAAACGCTGGAGCACAACGTCGACAAAGGGCTCAGCGTGACCGTTTACGTTGACGGCCGCAAAGGCAACGCGAGCAGCGGTGACTTTTCGCCGGATGCAGTCAACGCCGCCGTCGACAAGGCGCTGACCATCGCCAAATACACCAGCCCCGATCCGTTTGCCGGCCTGGCCGATGCCGCACTGATGGCGAAAGATATTCCTGATCTTGACCTCTATCACCCGTGGGCGATCGATGCCAATTCGGCCATTGCGATTGCCAAGCGCTGTGAGGATGCCGGCTTCGCTGTCGATGAGCGCATTGACAACAGCGAAGGTGCGTCGGTCAGCGCCAGCGAATCGGAATTCGTCTATGCCAACTCGCACGGCTTTTGCAGCGGCTACAAGGGCAGCGCGCACTACATCGGCTGCGCAATGGTCGCCACCGATGGCGACAACATGGAGCGCGACGACTGGTACACCTCGCATCGCGTGCCAAATGCGCTTGAGGCTGCTGAGGCGGTCGGGCGCAAGGCGGGCGAGCGGGCTGTGGCGCGCCTCAACCCGCGCAAGCTGGCCACGCAAAGCGCACCAGTGCTGCTGACACCACAAATCGCCGGCGGCTTTATTGGTCACGCGATCAGCGCGCTGTTTGGCGGCTCGCTGTATCGCAAGACCTCGTTCCTGCTCGACAGCATGGGCAAGCCGGTGTTTGCACCGCTGGTCGATATCGTGGACGATCCGTTCATTGCGCAGGCCTACGCCAGCTCGCCGTTTGATCAGGAGGGCGTCACCTGCCAGCGGCGCAGCATCATCGAAAAGGGCGTCGTGCGGGGCTACTTTCTCTCTGCTTATTCGGCGCGCAAGCTCGGCATGCAGTCCACCGGCAATGCCGGCGGCAATCACAATCTGCTGGTGACGCCGACGATGCGGGGCGATACCGCTGTGCTGGCCAGACAAATGGGGCGCGGTCTTGTCGTCACCGAGCTGATGGGGCAGGGCGTCAATCCAGTGACTGGCGACTATTCGCGCGGGGCCGCCGGCTTCTGGGTCGAGGGCGGCGAGATCGCCTATCCGGTGTCAGAGATCACCATCGCCGGCAACCTGCTCGATCTGTATCAGCGTATCGTTGCCATCGGCGACGACATTGACCGTCGCGGCTCGAAACTGGTGGGCTCGCTGCTGATCGAGTCGATGCAGATCGCTGGTACCTGACCACGTACTGACCAAACAACGCAAACTTGCGCGGTGCAACCGCTGACCGCGCTTTTTTTGTTGTCGATCAAATCATTGTGCATGGCATCACGCGGGTAAACGCCGTATGCAAAGCGTTTGAATCCGGCAAGAATTTCTTGCAATGCAACAAACGGGGAGTTAACAAATGCAGGGCCTGCTTGCACTAAGCAAAGCCGTCGACAAGCTCAACACCGGGATCGGCTGGTTGATGATGTGGATGATCTTTGCTTCAACAGTCATCAGTTGTGTCAATGCCATCGTACGCAAGGCATTCGACATCGGCTCCAACGCTTTTCTCGAAGTGCAGTGGTATTTGTTTGCGACATCCTTCCTGCTGGCAGCGGGTTACACACTGCTGAACAACGAGCATGTACGCATCGACGTAGTCTCGGGCCGCTTTTCCAAACGCGGGCAAATCTGGATCGACATCATCGGCTTCGTGCTCTTCCTGCTGCCGGTCTGCTTCGCGGTGCTTTGGTTCTCGATGCCCTGGTTTCTGCAGGCGTTGCGCTCCGGTGAGACTTCAGCGAACGCCGGCGGGCTGATCCTGTGGCCGGTGTACGCCATGCTGCCACTGGGTTTTTCGCTGCTGCTGCTGCAGGCATTTTCCGAGCTGATCAAGCGTTTCGCCTTTCTGAAAGGCTTGATCGACGACCCGACCGCCAAGAAGGGTGAGAAGTCGGCTGAAGAAGAGCTGGCTGAAGAAATCCGTCGTCTGGCCGAGGCCAACGCGCAAGGCAGCAAGGCGTAAGGGAACCCATCATCATGCTGCAAGCAATCATCAACAATATGGCCCCGATCATGTTCGCGGGCCTGATCGTCTTCCTGCTGTTCGGCTTCCCGGTGGCATTCAGCCTCGGTGCCTGCGGGTTGTTCTTTGGCTTCATCGGCATCGAACTGGGCATCCTGCCCGAGTCGCTGCTGCAAGCACTGCCGTTGCGGATTTTCGGCATCATGAAGAACGAGACGCTGCTGGCGATTCCGTTCTTCACATTGATGGGGCTGATCCTCGAACGAAGTGGCATGGCCGAGGATTTGCTCGACACCATTGGTCAGTTGTTCGGCCCGGTACGTGGCGGTCTCGCCTTCGCCGTGATCTTCGTCGGCGCGCTGCTTGCTGCGACCACCGGCGTGGTGGCGGCTTCGGTGATCTCAATGGGGCTGATCTCGCTGCCGATCATGTTGCGTTACGGCTACGACCGGCGCCTGGCGAGTGGTGTCATTGCCGCCTCCGGCACGCTGGCGCAGATCATCCCGCCGTCGTTGGTGCTGATCATTCTGGCGGACCAACTCGGTCGCAGCGTAGGCGACATGTACAAGGGTGCGTTCATTCCCGGCTTCATTCTGACCGGCATGTACGCGCTGTACGTGATCGGCGTTGCCTTCATCAAGCCGGCCTGGGTGCCAGCGTTGCCACCGGAAGCCCGCACCATCCGCGAAGACAACGGCAAGTCCGGCCTGCCCTCGTTGTTGGCTCTGACCATCATCTCGACGACCGCCGCGGTTGTCTTTGCCCAGAACTACGGCGCCATCCTGACCTGGTGGAAGGGGCAACCGCCACTCTCCGTGCCGCTCGATGAAACGATTGTCGTAGCAATGTGCGTTGGTGTGTTGATCGCGTTTGTTGCGGCCGTGGTCAACAAGCTGACGGGCTGGGGCCTGCTTTCCCGCATGGCTGAGCGAGTGACTTTCGTTCTGATCCCGCCGCTGCTGCTCATTTTCCTGGTGCTCGGTACTATCTTCCTCGGCATCGCCACACCGACCGAAGGGGGCGCGATGGGCGCCATCGGCGCCCTGGTGATGGCAGTCGCACGCGGCCGCCTCAGCTTCAGCCTGCTCAAGCAGGCGCTCAATACCACCGTGAAACTGTCCTGCTTCGTGGTGTTCATCCTGATTGGTTCCACCATCTTCAGTCTGGTGTTCCAAGGGGTCGATGGTCCGAAGTGGGTTGAGCATCTGCTGACCGGCCTGCCGGGCGGCCAGGTGGGTTTCCTGATCGTGGTGAACATCCTGATCTTCGTGCTGGCGTTCTTCCTCGACTTCTTCGAACTGTCGTTCATCGTGGTGCCGCTGCTGGGCCCGGTGGCAGAGAAGCTGGGCATCGACCTGATCTGGTTCGGTGTGCTGCTTGGCGTCAACATGCAGACTTCGTTCATGCACCCGCCGTTTGGTTTCGCGCTGTTCTACCTGCGCAGTGTGGCGCCGGTGAAGGAATACACCGACCGCATCACCAAGAAACTGGTGCATCCCGTCACCACCATGCAGATTTACTGGGGTGCGGTGCCGTTTGTGCTGATTCAGATTGTGATGGTTGGTCTGATCATCGCGTTCCCCGGAATCGTGTCCGGCGGCCTCGACAAAGAGGTTAAGGTCGATCTCGACAAGGTGAAGATCGAACAGCCCGCGGAAGAAAAAGGCCAGGATAAGGAGCGCAGCATGGACGAATTGTTCAAGCAGGGCACGCCCCCTGCCAACAGCCCCGCGCCCGGCGCTGCGCCGGCGGTTCCGGCCGAACCCGCCGCACCTGCAGGCGGCAAGAGCGAGGACGACGCCATGAAGGCGATCCTCGACGCTGTGAAAAAGGAAGAAGGGAAGAAGTAGACTACCTTCCCGCCCTGACAAAGAGCACCCGCGGGTGCTCTTTGTTTTTGTGTCGACGATCCACCCATCTCCTCATCCCAATTCATCTGATCGCGTCATGACTGAACCTGTCCGACTCTCCAAGCGCATGAGCGAGCTCGGGCTCGCTTCACGACGTGAGGCCGATGCGTGGATCGAGCAGGGTTGGGTGCATGTTGATGGTGCGCCCGCAGTACTCGGTCAGAAAGTGCTGCCGCATCAGAAGATATCCATCGTACGCGCGGCCGCCGCTGAGCAGGCGAGTCGCGTCACCGTGCTCATTAACAAGCCGATCGGCTATGTCAGTGGCCAGGCGGAGGATGGCTACGAACCCGCGGTCGTCCTGGTTCGCCCGGAGAACCGCTGGCGTGAGGATCGCGCGCCGCTACGCTTTCAGCGCGAGCAGTTGAAGAGCCTGGTGCCCGCCGGGCGGCTCGATATCGACTCGACTGGACTACTGGTGTTGACGCAGGACGGTCGCGTCGCGAAGCAGCTGATTGGCGAGGACTCCGGCGTGGAGAAGGAATATCTCGTGCGCGTGCAGTCGCTGCGCGGCGGACGCCTGCCCGATGCCGAGCTGCGTCGCCTGAACCACGGTCTCGCACTCGACGGCGCGGCGCTCAAGCCCGCGAAGGTCTGGTGGCAAAACGAGGACCAGCTCCGCTTCATCCTGCGCGAAGGCAAGAAACGCCAGATCCGTCGCATGTGTGAACTGGTTGGTCTGAAAGTCGTGGCGTTGAAGCGCATCCGCATCGGCGGCGTGCTGCTCGGTGATTTGCCGATCGGCCAGTGGCGCTATCTGAGAGCCGACGAGAACTTCTGACTCGTATCCCTCCCGAGGCCTGGCGGGCGCAAAAAAGCCCGCAGGGCGAACGCCGTGCGGGCTGCATGTGAACTGCGGAGAGATCGTGAAAGCGGTTACAGCTTTTGCGACTGCATGAAGCGGTCGAAACGCGCCTCAGTGAAGCGGAACCAGAGGTTCTGATCGCTGCGGAACTTCGAGAAATCCTCGTAGATCTTCTTCCACGCCGGGTTCTTGGCCGACAGCTCGGAGTACATGTCCATCGACGCCTTGAACGCCGCGTTCATGATCTCGTCACTGAAGGCATGCAGTTTGGTACCGCTGGCAACCAGCTGCTTGAGCGCAACAGGATTCTTCACGTCGTACTTCGCCTGCATGTCGACGTGAGCGTGCGATGCGGCCGCCTCGACGATCGCCTTGTATTCCGGCGTCAGTGCATCCCATGCCTTCTGGTTGACGTAGAGATCAATCTGCGGGCCGCCTTCCCACCAGCCGGGGTAGTAATAGTTCGGCGCCACTTTCGAGAAGCCGAGTTTCTGGTCATCGTACGGGCCGACCCATTCAGCAGCGTCGATGGTGCCTTTTTCCAGGGCCTGATAAATCTCGCCGCCGGGAATGTTCTGCGCCACCATGCCGAGGCGCTCGCAAATCTTGCCAGCGAAGCCGCCGACACGGAATTTCAAACCCTTCACATCGGCGAGTGACTTGATCTCCTTGCGATACCAGCCGCCCATCTGGGCGCCAGTGTTACCCATCGGGAAGTTGAGCATGTTGTAGCGGGCGTAGAACTCGCGCATCAGCTTCATGCCGTTGCCTTCGTACATCCACGCACTCATCTGGCGGCTGTTGAGACCGAATGGAATGGCGCAGCCGAGCGTAAAAGCGTCGTCCTTGCCGAAGTAGTAGTAAGCGCAGGTGTGGCCCGCTTCCACGGTGCCGTTCTGCACCGCGTCCACCACGCCGGGCGTCGGCACGATTTCGCCCGATGCGTGCACCGAAATCTGGAATTTGCCGCCGGTCATCTTGCTGACCTGCTGGGCGAACACTTCCGCACCACCATAAATGGTGTCGAGCGACTTCGGGAACGCCGACGTCAGGCGCCAACGGACGGCCGGGGATTGGCCAATGACGGCCGGGGCGCCCAGGATGGCACCGGCCGTGGCGCCAGTCGCGGCTGCCTTGCTCAAAAAATCACGACGCTTCATAGCAACTCCAAAACTGCCGTGACGCGGTCACGGCGAAACAGATAACAACAACGCCCCATGCGAGGGGCGCCATTGCAACAGATTTTAGGGAGCGTCGGCGACCGCAGTTTGCGCGGTGTCAATTCATCTGGACAAGCGTACGTCGCATCCGTCGGGCGGTGGCTTGGACAGCCAGTCAGTTCGTCATGTTTGTAAGCAACAAAAAGCCCGCAGGGCTTGCGCCGTGCGGGCTGTGCGGCTATCGCGAGCGGGTTACAGCTTTTGCGACTGCATGAAGCGGTCGAAACGCGCTTCAGTGAAGCGGAACCAGAGATTCTGGTCAGCGCGGAACTTGGCGTAGTCGTCGTAGACCTTCTTCCAGTTGGCGTTCTTCGCCGAGATTTCTGCGTAAAGCTCCATCGATGCCTTGAACGCCGCGTTCATGATCTCATCGCTGAATGCATGCAGCTTGGTGCCGCCGGCGACCAGTTGCTTCAGGGCCGCCGGGTTGCGTGCGTCGTAGCGCGCCTGCATGATCACGTGGGCGTGCGAGGCAGCGGCTTCGACGATCGCCTTGTATTCGCCGTTGAGCGAATCCCAAGCCTTCTGGTTGATGAAGAAGTCGAGCTGCGGGCCGCCTTCCCACCAGCCGGGGTAGTAGTAGTTCGGGGCTACCTTGTTGAAGCCGAGCTTCTGGTCATCGTACGGACCGACCCATTCGGCGGCATCGATGGTGCCTTTTTCCAGTGCCTGGTAAATCTCACCGCCGGGGATGTTCTGCGGCACCATGCCCATGCGCTCGCAAACCTTGCCC
>ERZ795062.251-NODE-251-length-49175-cov-123.803115_pt1 | contig 49175 bp, 47 predicted proteins | sample MGYA00375146_ERZ795062 | MGnify/ENA primary metagenome ERZ795062 (study PRJEB30191, sample SAMN05720281) | activated sludge metagenome | isolation source: Anaerobic digester | place: USA | collected 2015-07-16 ...
GATGCTTTATCAAATTCCAACATGCGGATGTTCCGTACCCTGGGTGATATCAGGATATCGGGCGGATCGGCTGCCAAGCGATGCCTCGTCAGTCTCGTCTGAATAATCTGGCTTGAAACGGCAAGTATTTCCAAAAGATGTGGCATCTTCGCCTCATCTTCCTCGAGCGAATTGGCCTCATTGGTTTTGGGTAAACCCCAATGGGGCCCAAAGTATCTTCCAACTCTTTCTGCGTTTAAATCCACTGCAATGACGATGTCCCCGCCCAAAGCTCTACATAGCGATACGGGAACGGGATTTGCCAAAGCTCCGTCTCCCAGCAGCAAGCCATTTTTTTGAAAGGGCATCAACATGCCGGGAGCAGATATGCTAGCCATGATCGCCTCGACGAGATCACCGGATGTCATCCATATCTCCATGCCGGTAGAAAGGTCCACCGACACGGCGCCAAACTTAACGGGCAATTCCTCTATCTTTACATCACCTAAAACGTCTTGTAGCCACTGCATAATTCCCTTGTTATCGAAAAAACCGCCGCGAAAAATAAGGCGACCCACCATCCTCAACATGCCCATTTTGCTCAACGAATGAGAAGCTTCTTCCAAGTCATCAAGCTTCAAGGCTGCATAAAATCCCCCAACCAGAGCACCCATGGAGCACCCACAAACTATTTCGGGATGTATGCCCTTATCGGCAAGCGCTCTTAGTATGCCTATATGAGCCCATCCTCTAGCCGCTCCGCTTCCCAAGGCCAGCCCGATCGTTGGACTGCCGTTTTTTGGATTCATGACCTTTCGTCCTCCTCTATCACCTTAAAGGTATGCCATTTTTTAGGCCCCATGGAATATAGGTCGTTGCCCTCGGAATCTATTACAACCAACAAAGGAAAATCCTCTACTAATATCTCATAAATGGCCTCCGGCCCCAGCTCTTCGTAGGCTATTACCTTGGAGGATTTTACTTTCATAGCCAACAAAGCTGCTGCTCCTCCAGTTGCGCCAAAGTACACCGCCTTATGAGATTTTATTGCAGCAATCACCGGTTCGCTCCTTTTTCCTTTGCCGATCATGCCCTTTAAACCCATTTCAATGAGCACTGGTGCATATCTATCCATGCGTCCACTCGTGGTCGGCCCAATGGATCCAACGGGTGTGCCCGGCTTTGCTGGAGCAGGACCTGCGTAATAGATAACCTGGCCTCGAAGGTCAAATGGAGGGGGATCGCCCTGTCTTAATGCCTTCAGCATCCTTTCGTGCGCTGCATCTCGAGCTGTATAAACAAAACCGGATAATAATACCCTATCCCCCATGTGCAAGCTTTCCACGATCTTATCGTTCAAGGGCGTTTTTATTCTTTTTGTCTTTATATTCATACAAGGTCTCCTGATCAATTCAAATTAGCGCTTCCTTAAAAGTAAAGCCTCAAGACTTTACATCCGGAAACATTAACCCTAGCTTTACTATTTAAATAACATAAGCCCTCAGAGAAGGCAACAAACTTTTTTCTTTTAAAGGCATCCTAAGCAGGCATTCCTAAAAACAGCCTATAGATGACCACTTGCATGCCGAAGGGCGTTACAGCAAACGTTTACGGCCACGGGCAAACCTGCGATGTGAGTGGGCATAAACTCAACGTGAACATCAAGGGCTGTAACTCTCCCTCCATATCCTCCAGGACCTAAGCCCAAACCGTTAATCTCTTCAAGTAGTTTTTCCTCCAGCTGCGAGTAACGATCATCTGTATTTCTGCTGCCTACTGGCCTGAGTAACGATCGTTTAGCTAAAATGGGTGCGCTTTCAAAATTGCCTCCGATGCCAACGCCCACAATAAGTGGAGGGCAAGCGTTTTGTCCTTTTTGTGCCACGGTACTTTTCACAAAATTGATGACTCCCTCTTGACCATCGGCGGGCGATAACATGGCTAAAGCTGAAGCGTTTTCGCTTCCCATGCCCTTGGGAACTACGGTAAATTTGGCTTCATTTCCGCCAACTAACCTGCAATGCACTATTGCAGGTGTATTATCGCCCGTGTTTTTTCTTTCGTATAGAGGATCGTTGACCACGGATCTTCTCAAATAATTTTCGAGATAAGCCTTTCTTACGCCTTCATCGATAGATTCCTGCAGGGAGCTGCCGACTAAAAGAACCTCTTGTCCCCAATCAACGAAGACAACCACCATCCCGCAATCTTGGCAAAGAGGCATCCTCTCTTTCCGCGCCAATTCAATGTTTTCAAGCAGGTCTTCTAAAACGGCTTGCCCGTAGGAGCTATCCTCATGAGCCTTCGCCAGGATTATGCCCTCCATGACATCCTCAGGAGCACATATGTTTGCCTTGATACATAAACTTTCTATTAAATTAGCAACTTCAACTGAATTTATCTCTTTCAAGGGAGTCTCTCCTTTTTTACAAAACACCCGGAAAGAATGCATTCTTTCCGGGTGTTTTGGCGTAAAAATATTTTCGCAGAAGTTTCTTTTAAAGGGAAACTTGCTTTGGCGCTAACCGCAAATTCGGTTCGCTGCTTAAGAAAGCAATGTAATCATGACTCCGGCGGCAACAGCGGTTCCGATGACGCCGGCGACGTTGGGTCCCATGGCATGCATCAATAAGAAGTTCCCCGGGTCTTCTTTTTGAGAGACACGCTGGACGACCCTGGCGGCCATGGGAACGGCCGAAACACCAGCTGCACCGATCATAGGGTTGATCTTGCCGCCAGACAGCACCTTCATTACTTGACCAAAAAGCACCCCTCCGGCCGTGCTGAAAGCAAAGGCAATTAGTCCCAAAAGTACTATTTTTATCGTTGCTGGCGTTAAAAACACCGCTGCATCCATCGTGGCTCCCACGCTTATGCCCAAAAAGATGGTGGTGGCGTTAAGGATCTCGTTTTGAGCAGCCAATGAAAGCCTATCAGTAACGCCGCATTCTCTAAGCAAATTGCCAAACATTAACATGCCAATGATCGGAACAGAAGCGGGCAGAATTAATCCAGCTAACAGAGTCGATATGATCGGGAACAAGACACGCTCTCTTTTGGAAACGGGCCTCAGCTGTTCCATTCGAATTCGCCTATCCTGCTTAGTGGTCAGCAAACGGATGATGGGCGGTTGTATGATTGGGACCAAGGACATGTAGCTATAAGCTGCAACGGCAGTAGCGCCCAGCAAATGCGGCGCCAGCTTAGCGGCAACGTATATCGTAGTTGGGCCATCCGCTCCACCAATGATACCTATGGGACTGGCTTCTTTGACCGTGAAACCCAATGCCACAGCACCTAAAAGCGCGACGAAGACGCCTAACTGGGCCGCAGCGCCAAGTAAAAACGTTACCGGGTTTGCCAAGAGAGGGCCAAAATCGGTAAGAGCGCCTATCCCCATGAATATTATTATCGGAAATATCTCGTGCTCGATCCCGAAGGAGATGTACTTCAAAAATCCTCCTTCATCCATTATCCCAGATAGGGGCAAGTTGACCAATAGGCACCCAATCGATATAGGAACCAACAATAAGGGCTCGAAGCCCTTGCCTATGGCAAGGTACAAAAGGATTGCCGAAATAACTATCATCACGACGTTTCCCCACGTCAACCCAACAAAACCGGATTGTTCGAGAACGCCGGACAGAGCTCTGAGGTATACTTGCATTTTACAGACCCTCCTTAAGGGCTAAGCAATTATTACCATGGGATCGCCGGTATTTACATTGTCACCTTCTTTAACCTTTACATCCCTCACTACGCCATCGGAAGGAGCTAAAATTTCGTTTTCCATTTTCATGGCTTCCAAAATTAACATATTCTGTCCTTTTTTAACCTGCATGCCAGGCTGAACCAACACTTTGAGGATTTTACCAGGCATAGGCGCCGATATTGTGGCACCCCCACTGGGAGGCGCAGGTGCTACAGGCGCCGTTGGTGTCGGTTTGGGAGCAGGCGGGCTAACAGGAACGCTTGGAGCAGGCGGAGCTGCTGAAACATTAGTTGGCGCTGGCGGCTGGGTCGTGGCTTGGACTGACGGAGCCTGTGGCGCCACGGGTGAAGCTTGAGCATAATTTGACGTCGCGGCCCCAAGTTCCTCGACTGCAACTTCGTATTCTCTACCGTTTATGACTATTCTGTACCTTTTATACATCCTGACATTTCCTCCTAAAACTTCAATGTTATTTTTATTCAAATCCTTCTTGGTTCTCAAAGAAGGATGCCTTCCGCCACAAGCTCACGCGCGGAGGCACAATTCTTCTAATTGATTTGATCTCAAAAGGTGCTGACCCATAGGCCGCGATGGCCGCAGTGATAGCAGCAATTTCTTCTCCACTTATGCCTTCTTCGATGTGCACCGGAGCAACACCTTGTCCTTCCGGAGGCGAAGGTATCGTGGTTTCCTCAACCAATGCCTCGCCGCCACCTGGGGTTGTTTCCTCGGCCTTCTTACTGGGAGTGCGCCCCATAAACTTCATGGCCACGATGACAAGGGTCAAGCCTCCCAATACGATAAAAACCACGCTAAAGGCTATGATGGACAACTGCAGCCCCCCGTATAAACCTTGCTCAAAGACTGAATTCATTGACTTCACCACCTTAGCTAGGTATTATGCCGTGTTTTCGTTTCGGGCGAAGTTCTCTTTTTGTCTCGGTCAACAATAAGGCTTGATATATCTCCTTGCGTGTTTCTTCAGGGAATATCACGCGATCAACGAACCCCCTCGCCGCCGCTACGTAAGGATTCGCGAAGGCCTCCTGATATTCCTCTATTTTCTGGCGCCTCAAGGCTTCCTTGTCCTCGGCTTGTTCTATCTCCCTTTTAAACACTATGTTAGCCGCGCCCTCGGCGCCCATTACCGCGATCTCCGCCTGAGGCCAGGCTAAAACTACGTCAGCACCAAGGTCCTTACTGCACATGCCGAGGTAAGATCCGCCGTAGGCCTTTCTTAAAATCACCGTTATCTTGGGAACTGTGGCCTCGGAATAGGCATATAACATCTTAGCTCCGTGGCGTATTATGCCACCAAGCTCCTGCGCCCTCCCGGGAAGGTAACCAGGAACGTCCACGAAGTTCACCACCGGTATGTTATAAGCATCGCATATCCTTATGAAGCGGCTGGCTTTATCAGAGGCATCAATATCCAAGCACCCGGCCAAAATGCGAGCCTGATTGGCGATGATGCCAATGACCCTGCCACCCAGCCTGGCAAAGCCCGTTACGATGTTTTGTGCCCAGTAAGGCTGAACTTCAAAAAAGTCAGCATTATCGACAATGCACTTTATGACGTCTATCACGTTGTAACTCTTGTTGGGATTGGTTGGTACCAGTTCCCTCAGGTTCATATCCATCCGTTCGGGATCATCGCCAGTGTCGATGAAGGGGGGCTCTTCCATGTTGTTGCTCGGCAAAAAGCTTAACAACTTCCTCACTTGAAGAAAACATTCTTCTTCATCTGGTGCAAAGAAATGAGCCACGCCTGATACTTGGTTGTGAGCCATGGCTCCTCCTATTTCTTCGCTCGTGACGTCTTCTCCCGTAACGGCCTTTATGACGGCCGGTCCAGTGATGTGCATTATCCCTATTTTATCCACCATGAAGACAAAATCCATCAACGCCGGGCTATATACAGCACCTCCGGCACTGGGACCAGCTATGATGGATATTTGCGGCACTATACCGCTTGCCTTTACGTTTCTAAAAAATATATTCCCGTAACCAGATAGGGAATCAACGCCTTCTTGGATGCGCGCGCCACCTGAGTCGTTTATTCCAATTACAGGCGCACCGTTGAGCAGGGCCATATCCTGTACTTTGCATATTTTCTTCGCATGCATCTCGCCCAGGGATCCGCCCATGACCGTAAAATCTTGGCTAAACACGTAAACCAAACGGCCCTCTACAGTTCCATAACCGGTAACCACGCCATCGCCGGGAAACTTGCGATCCTCCATCCCAAAAAGAGTGCAACGATGTTCTACATGCTCATCGAGTTCAACGAAGGATCCTGGGTCAAGCAGTTTATCTATCCTTTCTCTAGCGGTTAATTTGCCACGTTTATGCTGCTTTTCTATAGCGTCTTTTCCCACGGGATAGCGCGCTCTTTCTTTTCTCGCCATTAGTTCCTCGCAAAGCTGATCTATCGTCTTTTCGGCCATTATCATGTCCTCCTTACGCAATCCATCTTACCGCTCTGATAGTTCAAGCAAAACGCCGCCGGCAGCTTTTGGGTGAATGAAGGCAATCTTTGCGCCCCCCGCGCCACAACGTGGTTCTTCATCGATAAGTCGGATGCCTTTGCCCTTTAACTCCTCCAAAGCTGCTTCAATATTTTCAACCCTAAGCGCTAAATGATGAATGCCTTCGCCTCGTTTCTCTATGAATTTTGATACGGGGCTTTCGGGAGAAGTTGGTTCTAAAAGTTCAACCTCGGTGTCCCCCAGGGGCAAGAAAGCTGTAACGACCTTTTGCTCCTCAACTTCTTCTCTGCCTGTGCATTTGATGCCTAAAACTTCTTCCCAGAGCTTTAAGGCTTCATCTATAGACTTCACTGCTATGCCAATATGATCCACACCTGTTACTTTCATTTCGTACAATTCACCCTCCTTCCTCTTCGCTCTTTGTTAAAGGCCTAAATTAAACGTGTTCTTTCGTTCTCCTTTCGTGGACTGCGTTTTTGAGCCACTCTACGATTTCAGACGTAGACGTGCCGGGTCCGAAAACCGCTTTAACCCCCATCGCCTTAAGCGATGGGACATCGCCCTCAGGTATGACGCCACCACCGAAGACGATAATATCTTCTGCTCCCTCGCTTTTGAGCAACTCGATGACCTCTCTAAAATAATGTTCATGAGCTCCAGATAAAATGCTCAATCCAACCGCATCAACGTCTTCTTGTATAGCAGTCGCAACGATCTGCTCTGGAGTTTGTCTTAGGCCCGTATAGATGACCTCCATGCCGGCATCTCTAAGAGCCCTTGCCACCACTTTGGCTCCCCTATCGTGACCATCGAGCCCTGGTTTTGCTACTATTACACGTATTTTTCTCTCATCCATCGTTCTTGCCTCCATACTTAGAGGATTATGTTTTCCTTATATTCGCCAAACTCTTCCCGCAGGACACCGCAGACCTCTCCCAAGGTAGCGTAGGCCTTTACTGCATCTAAAATCCTGGGCATGAGGTTAATGGATTCGTCCCTGGCCGCTTCCCTTATTTCTTCAAGCGTTTCTTTGACCTTTACGTTGTCCCTGCGCTCCTTTAAAGCCTTTAGCCTTGCGATTTGCTTTTCTCCCACGGAGGGATCTACCTTCAAGATTTCCCGTGAGGTCCCTTTTTCTTCAATTTGGAATTTGTTTACGCCAACGACTATTTGTTCCTCGTTTTCAATCGCCTTTTGATAAGCATAAGCTGAATCCTGTATCTGCTGCTGCACGTAACCCCTTTCAATGGCTACAAGCATGCCACCCATCTCGTCTATTTTATCTAGGTATTCTTGAGCCCTTCTTTCTATCTCGCTAGTGAGCCACTCGAGATAGTAGCTTCCAGCCAGGGGATCTATTGTGCTTGTAACGCCCGATTCGTAAGCTATTATCTGCTGTGTCCTTAGCGCTATGCGAACGCTGTCTTCTGTCGGAAGTGCCAAGGCCTCGTCAAAGCTGTTAGTGTGAAGCGACTGTGTCCCACCCAACACCGCGGCTAAAGCCTGCATGGTTACACGTACAATGTTATTTTCCGGCTGCTGAGCAGTAAGTGTACAGCCTGCAGTTTGGGTATGGAAACGAAGTTTTTGAGCACTTGGATTAGTCACGCCAAATCTTTCTTTCATGATCTTGGCCCAGAGCCTCCTGGCAGCCCTGAACTTGGCTATCTCCTCCAAGAAGTCGTTGTGAGAGTTGAAGAAAAATGACAACCTGCGACCAAAAACGTCGGGATCTAAGCCCTTTTTGACGGCGGCTTCCACATAAGCGATCCCGTCGGCCAGGGTGAAAGCGACCTCCTGGACGGCTGTGGAGCCTGCCTCCCTGATGTGGTATCCGGAAATGGAAATTGTATTCCATTTAGGCACATGCTTGCTGCAAAACTCAAAGATGTCCGTGATAAGCCGCATAGAAGGCTTGGGCGGGAAGATGTATGTTCCTCTTGCAATATACTCCTTTAAAATATCATTTTGGATTGTGCCGGATAACTTATCCATGGGGATGTTTTGCTTTTCTCCCACGGCTATGTACATGGCGAGCAAGATCGAAGCAGGCGCGTTTATGGTCATGGAGGTTGAAACTCTATCTAAGGGGATCCCATCAAACAAAATTTCCATATCCTCCAAGCTGTCTATGGCCACACCGACTTTGCCGACTTCCCCTCGGGCCATGGGATGGTCCGAATCGTATCCAATCTGCGTAGGTAAATCGAAAGCCACTGAAAGACCTGTTTGGCCCTGTTCCAGTAAATATTTATATCTTTCATTAGATTCATCGGCAGAGGCATATCCCGCGTACTGACGCATAGTCCAAAGACGACCGCGGTACATTGTAGGCTGAACGCCACGTGTGTAGGGATATTCTCCTGGAAAACCCAAATCCTTGACATAGTCTAAATCTTTGACGTTTTCCGGCGTATAAACCCTCTCTACGGGAACCCCTCCGCTAGTGGTAAACGTGCTTTTGCGTTCAGGATACCTCTGCGTGGCCTTCTTTACGCCCTCTTCATATTTAAGGCGAGCCTTAGATATCCTTTCCAGTTCCTCTTCTTTGAACATTAAGTCCACCCTCCCTAGAGATTTCGCCTTTCACATAATTTGCACATTTGTACTTATTATTTCGTACTTTTTTGCCCTTTGCAACTTTTACAGAATATTAAGACAATTCAAACATACACCCGCTATTATACCGGTGCACATGCCAAAGACGATGCTACCATAGTAAGGCCTACAAGTCCACATGTCGTCTATGCTAGCTTAACCACTCCGGACTTTGGCCTTAACGACGTTTGTGCCGAGCGCGATAACGAACGCTCGTCCTTAAGGGCGAATGCTAAGCCTTACCGTCATTGACATTCTTTCAATTTCTGAGCCATGTTTTTGCCTAACTGGACGGCTTTATCGTAATCCTCATCCTTGGGTGAAGACTGTATCACTATTTCCGGTGAAAGCAGCTCCCACTTTCCTGCGCTTTGGGCAAATTCTTTCAATTTCTTCAGAATGCCGGGGCTCCAGGTATAATTTCCCATTATGCCCAAGAGACGATTTTTCATTTTCTTATTTTCGAGGTGGGTCATTAAATCTTGTATTGGGGGGAAAGGCATCGTGTTGTAGGTACAGGATGCGAGCACTAAGCCCCTGTAACGCCAAATATCACGGATCACAAAGGATACATGATCCCTAGCTATGTCGTGCACGATAACGTGTCCGATCCCTTCTTTCGCCAAAGCGCGCGCCGTCGCATGGGCAAGCTTTGCCGTATTTCCATACATAGATCCGTAAACTACCACTGCACCACATTCAGTTTCATGGCGACTCCACTTATCATAAAGCCCGATTATGTGCTCCGGCTTGCTTCTGTGTATGGGGCCATGAGAAGGGGCTACAACCTTTACTTCCACACCGCTTAATTTGGAAATGGCAGCTTGCACTTGATCGGAGTAACGACCAACTATGTTGGAAAAATATCTTAGTATCTCTCCTTCGTAATAGGACATGTCAACTTCATCGTCAAAAATTCCGCCTTCAAGACATCCAAAGCCCCCGAAGGCATCGCAAGAAAACAAAGTTTTAGTCACTTTATCGTAAGTCATCATGGTCTCCGGCCAATGCACCATTGGGGTCAAAAAGAACTTAAGAACGTGCCCTCCTACGTCAATCTCTTCCCCGTCTTTTACTTGAATAATGCCATCCGTGACAGAATAAAAGTTCTCTAGCATCTTCACCGTTTGAGCATTGCAAAGGATCTTCAAATTCGGGTATAAAGCCTTAAGGATCCTTATTGAGCCGGAATGATCGGGCTCCATGTGATTTACGATAAGATAATCTATAGCCCTGTCTTCTCCGAGCAGGCGCTTAACCTTAGTTACCAAGTCGGCTAGAAAGAAGGCCTTAACAGTATCTACGAGGACAACCTTTTCGCCTATGACGAGATAAGAATTATAGGCAACTCCCCTTGGAAGGGGCCACACCGCCTCAAAGAGGTCTGTTTCTTTATCGTTAACTCCCACCCAATAAATGCCTTTTGCCACTTCTACGGCATTATTCATTTAAAACCCTCCTCTATTTTAGCTACAGCATACTCACGCCATCTTGCTCTCGAGTTCGGGCAAATATGCAAAAAGCTCCTTTAACAACTCATCCTTGCTCTTATATAGGATGCCCTTAATGCCATATTCTTTTGCTAAAGTTATATTCCTACGCCTATCGTCAACTAATATTATATCCTTGGGATCTACTCCAAGTATATTTAAAATTTCTTTAAATATCGTACCGTCATGCTTGCATTTTCCCAAACGATAGCTGTTGAACACATGATCGAACATATCATAGAAAGGCGTTTCTTCGTTTATTTCTTCTATCCAGTTAGTCTGATCCGTTAGCAGTACTACCTCGATATCCGAACTGCGTAACGTGCGGATCAAATCAAGGGTCCAAGGCCTTATAACAAACCTCCTTAAAACCTCCTCCCTCAGCTCTTCATCGGAATAATTGTCCAAGCTAAACCGCTTTTTAAAAGCGCTCCAAAATTCTTTCTCAGCCGTTTTGCCGCAAATGTATCCCGATTCGTATAAGATATCAGTGGCAGCTTCCACCACAACTTTCGGATCCAAGCCGCACTTTTTGGCTATTTCTTCCATGCCTTTGACGAATCCCTCTTCGGCAATAACACCTCCAAAATCGAACATTATAACAGAATATTCTTTATTGTTTTGCAAAATTCAACACCTCTTGGTTTTTTTATGATATAAGTTATAATATAGACGATGTTGTCGCATGCATAAGTAAATTTACTAAAACTGATGCGATAGCAGAAATATTACCCCTGATAAGGGCTAGAAAATACACGAAATACAATGGGCACGAGGCCCATTCGTATTTATATAATTACACACATAATAGGAGGGGTCAACAATGGCCGTAGAAAGGCGCACCTCTGATGATGTCCTTCTCTCTACAGCTCTTGAGAACTTTTACAATGCAGCTGAAGAGATGGGATTGAAGGATGACCTGATTGAAATACTCAGCCGTTCGGAAAGAAGGATTTGCGTATCCATACCCGTTGAGATGGACGATGGTACTGTTAAGGTTTTTGACGGATATCGCGTAGTTCACTCAAGCGCTCTAGGTCCAGGTAAGGGAGGCATTCGCTTCCATCCACAGGTAACTATCGACGAAACTGAGGCTTTGGCGTTTATGATGACCTGGAAATGTTCCTTGGCAGGCATACCCTATGGCGGAGGCAAGGGTGGCGTGTGCTGCGAGCCACTCGAGCTGTCGTTAAAGGAAAAGGAAAGAATTACCAGAACCTTCGCTGCGAGGATCGAGCCTTTTGTGGGTGCCTGGACTGATGTTCCTGCGCCCGACATTAATACCGGAGCCCAAGAAATGGTGTGGTTCATGGATACCATCAGCAAGATCAGAGGCCAACTTGAACCGGCTATCTTTACCGGAAAGCCGGTTTCTTTGTGGGGATCCAAGGGCAGGACTGCAGCCACGGGGCTTGGTGTTGCCACTTGTGCATTGGAGTTTTTGCAAGTTATTGGGAGAGATCCTAAGGAAACCACAGCCGCCGTTCAGGGTTTTGGCACCGTTGGAAGCTATACGGCCAAATTCCTGCATGAAGCAGGGGTCAAGATAGTGGCCATATGTGACATCACAGGCACTTACTATTGCAAAGACGGCATCGACGTCGAAAAGGCTATGGCACATGCACATAGCCACCCCAAAAGGTTGCTTGAAGGATACTCGCAAGCCGGTCTTGAAAAAAGCGACCCCAACGACATCCTCTACCTGGATGTAGACGTACTGCTCCCGTGCGCCATGGAAGGCGTGCTCAATAAGGCAAACGCCGATAAGGTGAGGGCAAAATACATCGTCGAAGGAGCAAACGGTCCCTTAACACCCGAGGCAGACGAAATTTTGAAATCCAAGGGCATCCCAATCGTGCCTGACTTCCTGGCCAACAGCGGTGGCGTAATAGGATCTTACTTCGAGTGGTGCCAGAATTTGGCCGGTTTCTTCTGGACCGAAGAGGAATACAACGCAAGGCTAGTTCCGATCATGAAATCGAATTTCCAAAGAGTGTGGGAATACTCAAAGGAACATAACGTTGAAATGCGTCGGGCTGCTTTCATGGTCGCTATAAAGCGCGTTGCTGACGCTGTTGAGATGAGAGGGGTATTTCTATAAAATAGCTGATCTATTTTAGCCTACGCTACATTTCTAACTCCACCGCCTTTCTCCGTTTTTCATATGGCGAAGGGGGTGGAGTTTTCTTAAGGGACCGATAACCAAACTCGGAGGGCAAAAACTCAAATTTTATTTATTAATATATTAAACTGCGACTTGCTTTCGGCAAAATGTGGAGGGATTTTTATGGTCAAAAGACTTTCAGAAATTTTGTGGGAAGAAAATCAGGATATCGCTCAGTCCTGTTTAAACCATCCCTTCGTTCAGGGAATAGCTTCCGGAGCATTGGAGAGAGAAAAGTTTAATTGGTATGTGGGGCAAGACTATTTCTACCTTCATGCTTTCGCCAAAGCCTTTTGTCTTGCCACGGTTAAAACGCCGGATGCCGAGGGAATGAGGGCATTTCATAAACTTGCCGGCGGAGCTTTAGGCGAAATGAAACTTCACAAAGGGTTCGAAGAGACCTTAGCAGCAGAGGTTGAAAAGGTCATCCCAAGCAAGGCCACGCGCATGTACACGGATTTTTTGCTCGCCACGGCATGGAGCAGTGACGCAGGCTTAATAGCAGCAGCTACAACGCCCTGTAATCGCTTATATGCGTGGCTTGGCCAGAACCTAAAAGGTCACTTAGACGATGAAAGCAATCCTTATATTGACTGGATATTGATGTACTCCAGCGATTCTTTTGAAGAACTTGCTAAAGAAACCGAGCGTTTGGTCGATCTTTATGCCCTGGACGATGAAAATACGAGAACTGTATATCGCTACGCCATGATCTGTGAATACGAATTTTTCGACGCCGCATGGGAATATAGCCCGCCTGAATCAGAATTATAAAAAATGTAACGCACAAGCTACCTCTGGAGCGGGCTGGGACAAAATTATGACTGAGCGAAAGGGGAACAAAGAGGCAGGATCACATTCAGCCGCTTTTTGAGCAGGCAAACTTTCTATCGCACGATGTATTCCGCTTCGGTTCTTATCTTTCCTTCGCGGAACCATTTTCTCGCTAGGTAAACACACCATGTATCGCTCAGGGCGACAATCCATTTTATCACGTAGGTGCTCAAAAAAAGCGATAGCAATACATTATTGGGATACATCCCGTAAAAAGCCACACCCACAAAAATTCCCGTATCGATCGCCTGAGAGACCATGGTACTTACGTTATTCCTGAGCCAAAGGTGCTTGTCATGGGTCTTATCCTTCAACAAATGGAACATCCACACGTCGTGATACTGAGAAGAGGCGTAAGCGCAAAATGAAGCTCCCGCAACCCTAGGAGTTAAGCCAAATATCTTCGATAAAGCTTCGTGAGCCATATCGTGAGGATTTGGGATGAAGAGAATGGCAAACTTCATGACCACCACCATCATAAGAAGCATGAAAAATCCCATATGAACCGCCAGCTTCGCGTCCTTTTTCCCATGATTTTCACTCAAGATATCCGTCGCCAGAAAGGACGTTCCGTATAATATGTTGCCCAATGTAGCTGTCATGCCAAATAAGGAGACAAGCTTCATGACTTGAATGTTGGCCAAGATCACGCACATGACTGTCCATGCGTATAATCCTTGCTTCCCGAATAATCTATAACACGCCAATATCGAGGCCAAACAAAATATAAGCATCGAAAACCAGATAATCTCATTCATCTAATTCACCTTTCCTCACGGACGATAAAAAAGACCCCAATAGCTCAAACAAACTTACAGTCGGATCCCACAATGACGACCTGTATACCAAAGATGCGGGGTGAGGGAGCGGAAAAACAATGTAATTACCAGCATATAAGGCTTTCCCGAACATCTCCGGTATCATGGAATTCTTCTCGGGCCTCGGAATGCCAAATAAACTCAGTAATCCCTTCGTGGCCCACTTGCCCAGGGGCACGATAATTTTGGGCCCTATCAGTTTCAGTTCTTCTTCAAGATAGGGAAGACAGGCATTTACCTGCCGCCATTTTGGCCTTCCATAGCGAGGCAGGGGGCATTTTAACAAATTTGTCCTCCAGCAGTCATAAAAATTTACCTCTGCTCTTCCCAGGAAGTAGCGCAAAAAAGATCCTGTAACACCCCAAAAGGGCCTGTCGTTTTTTTGCTCGCTATCGAAGGGGGCCTGTCCAACCAAAAAGATTTCGGCATCCAAGGGGCCCTCCCCCGGGATGGCTCTCTCTCGTCTTAAAGCCAAATCACATTTTTCGCATTTTCTGACCTGTGATGCCAAACGCTCAAGATGCTCACGCAACAAAACCGACTTAACTCTCCTTTACACTGAACAAATATTTGCCCTTACACGCGAACTCCTGCTTTATCCCAAAGCCTGTCGAAGCGGAAATATATCAACATATCTATAAACTTCGCCATCTTTAAAGGGTCGCTCGGGAAATAAAACAGATGAGATTCACAGTGGCAGTCACTAGAACCAAAGCCGTGTATGGCGTGACTTGCCACGGAGGACAACCTGCTTGCCGTTAAGCATTCTATATCGTCCCGCGTTCTTATGGGTAGGTTGAGTACATTTTTTGCAACTTCACGCAGATAATCTACGTGCCAATGTAGATTTTTTCGCTTTCTTGCATGTCGATTAATTCGAGCGGTCAAGTTATTTGCGGCTGAGCCCACATAAACATAATATCCCGGATGCATCTTCAGGGTTCCCAATGCTCCTACCTCCACATCCTTAAATTCATCAATTTCAAATATGGATAGGTAGACTCCCCTATCTGCGACCTCTTCCTCTAAAAACTCCCAAGGAACAGAAATCTTGGCTGGCAAGTCACGTATGGACATATTATCGCTCCAATCCACGCCAACGGGAATCACGTCAATCGCATTGCGATGCCTGATCAAAGATATTGCAAATGCCAAATCCGTATGGTAATCCGGCACAAAAATCTCGGGTGTTCGGGAATTCACCAAGAATAAAAGGGCAGCACGGTAGCCTTTCTCCCTCAGAGAAGCAAGTTCTTCTACGTGTTTTCTGCCCCTGGCCGTCACGGCATCGGGGAAAGCCGCCACGTGACGACCAAAAAGAGTGCAGGATTTGACTTCAAGAAAGATCTTCTCGCCATCCTTCATCAATAGAAAATCTATGCGGCTTTTGTCCACGGTAATTTCTCGCTTTAAGATTTTTGCACCCGCCAGTTCAGCAATTAAGTCATTGCGCAACATCCAATCGACCACGTCATTGACCAAGTGGGTATGAAGCATAACCCAATTGCCCAAACGTTTCGCCGCTATTACCTTATAGGGCAATTCGCCTCTTGAAGGGGCGAGCAACAAATAAGCTCCCGGTAAAAGTATCTCCCACAACCTGCCAGGGTTAGGCAAATACGAAAAGGTCACACTTCCTTCGATCTCCACCTGAACTACGAAGCGATTAATTCTATTTAAAAAACGCCCCAACAAGAGCGGGCCTTTGCAAAGCTCAAACTCAGAGAAACTGTCAAAAAAGCTCATGATTTTCACTCCTTAGCCGCGAGCTCGCCATGACAATTTTATCATCCCAACATCATGCAGCCATCGGTTACGATGCCAAGATGCCCATTAAAAGAAATCACAACAAATGGTCAATATTAGTCAATTCTTACCTACTCTTCATATCGCTCTTTATATTGCAAATTCAGCCTTAAAAAAATCCTTTCATGGAAGGCGTGAAGACTTCGCAAAGACAAATTGACTTTCTTGCATATCATATATTTCGCGAAGAAGTTGTCATAAACAAAATTATGAGGTATATTAAATTGCCAACTAGACAACGTGCAAAACTCGAGGAACGACGTCCTAATCTCAAATTGTCCGTAAAGTTACGTTTACAAGAAGGCGAGGCAACATCCCTACGTACATTGCGATCATCGAAACAGTCGCGAAGCATGCAAAGTGTAAGAAGGGACTGACTAATATTGACCATCATGCGGGGAAAACTGAATGTATCGCGCTTAAATGAGCACAATCTCGTGATGAGCAATTAAAAACCGATGACGTTACGGGTAATAAGTTAAGGGATATAAGGGATATTAAGGTTAGGGCGCATACGCCCGCTAAAACGAAGCTAAGGGGCTTAAATCTAGACAAGCGCAGCTCGTTCTTTTAATAAAATATAGCCGCTACTCCCTTTCTTCCCTATAAAAGGGAAGTCCCAAGGCACTTGGAGCGCCAAGCATCCTTCCTCTTCCCTTGAAGACCGATATGACAACCAATACCGCGATTGTCAGGATATAAGGAAGCATCATGAGCAAAGGAGTAGGAATCGTAGTTCCACCGGCCTGAATTCTCATCTGAAGGGCCTCTACTCCACCAAACAAATATGAACCTAAAGCGGCTCTAAGAGGATTCCATATGGCAAATATGACCAGCGCTACTGCTATCCATCCTCTGCCAGCCGTCATGAGGTCGACCCACATGTGACTGTAAACGACTGTCAGATAAGCACCTCCAAGCGATACCAGACCTCCCCCAAGCAGTGTCGAAGCATATCTTACGGCAGATACCGATATTCCAGCGGCTTCGGCTGAAAGGGGGCTATCGCCAACAGCCCTCATCATCAAGCCAAATTTCGTCTTGTACATCAAAAACCACACAATGAAAACGAGCAAGTAGGAAATATAAACCATCAAGTCTTGGCTGAAAAACACCGGCCCAACTATGGGAAAAGATGACAATACGGGCAGAGCAACGGCTTGAAGGCCTGCAATGGTTTCTCCCACATAGCCTCGCCCCAAAAGGGAACTTACCCCAGTACCAAACATGGTCATGGCAAGTCCGCAAATTACTTGATTCGCCTTTAACGATATGCATAAAAAGGCGTGTACGACGTTTACGGCCATGCCCACAAAAAAAGCTGCCACGAGGCCCCAAAAAGGTGATCCAGTGTTGTAGGTCACGATAAACCCCACGTAGGCTCCAATCAACATGATCCCTTCAAGTCCAAGGTTCAAGACACCCGATTTCTCGGTCATTATCTCACCCAACGTAGCGTACAAAATGGGCGTACCGCTTCTTACGGCAGCAGCTAAAATTGGAACGATCAATTCCATTGCGGGTCACCTCTTTCTGGAGATAAAGCTCACACGGTAATTCCTGAAAAATTCCCCTCCGAGCAAGAAAAACAATATCAATCCTTGCAATATCTGAACGCTTGATAGCGGTAGGCGCATGGCTATTTGCAAATTTTCCCCACCGACAAATAGGACTCCAAACAAGAAGGAGACAAAAATTATGGTCAAGGGATGCAACCTGGCCAGCCAGGCAATTATTATCGCAGTATATCCATAACCTACGGCAAAGCCCGGTTGTAAACGCCGATGCAACCCGGCCATCTCTGCCATTCCAGCCAGGCCTGCTATAGCGCCCGATAAGAACATGACTAGTATTACATTTCTTGTAGACCTTATACCCGCGTAATCCGCCGCTTTTGGGTTTTGACCGCTCACCCTTATTTCATAACCCCATACTCCTTTTCTAACGACGATCCAAAGGATAAGGGCGATTATAACGGCAAAAAATATTCCAGAATGCACTCTGGTGGAGAAAAATTGATGTAAACGTGCGCTTTTAGGGAAAAGAGGCGTCATGGGAAAGCCTAAGCTGGTAGGATCACGCCATGAACCGTAAACGAAATATTGTAACAAAAGTATGGCAATATAATTCATCATTAACGTTGTAATAATCTCGTTCACATTCCATCGGGCCTTCAAAAAACCGGCAAAAGCTCCCCACAACCCCCCAGCCAGTAAGGCCGATATCCCCATGCAGGCCAACATGACCACAAAGTTGTCGACATATAAGTACCTGACAAAGGCCGTGCAGGCCAATGCCCCCAGGACAAATTGTCCTTCCGCTCCAATATTCCAAACTACCATAGTGAAAGAAAGCGCAACAGCCAGAGAGCACATTATGAGGGGTATCGTTTTTGCCACGGTTTCGCTCACGCCGTAAAAATCTCCCAAAGATCCGTCAATCATCATTTTATAAGCTTCCAAAGGGTCAACCCCCAAAAAATGAAAAACTAAAGCGCCGCTTGAAAAAGCCAGGACAATTGATGCCAAAATAATGCAAACTTCTTGCCATTTAGTTATATAAAACCTTTTCTCAACCTTAATCCTCATCGATTACATTTCCTCCCCCAACGCTTGTCGGTATACCCGCCATCATCAACCCTATCTCTTCTATGTTTTCGGCCTTTGGCCCTTCGATCATGCCCATGATCTTGCCTCTGTAGATGACGGCTAACACATCGCTTAACGCCAAAAGCTCGTCTAAATCCTCGGATATCAACAAAACGGCAGAGCCGTCATTTCTTGCCGACAGCAGTTTTTCCCTGACGAAAGCCGTGGCCTTGACGTCCAATCCCCAGGTAGGATGCATCGCTATTACTACTTTTAGCTCTCCTGACAGTTCCCTTGCCAATATCAACTTCTGTAAATTCCCCCCGGATAACATCCTCACCGGGATATTGACTCCTGGCGTTAAAATTTCATAACTTTCCACCAAGGACTTGGAATCTCTGTAAACCTCGTCCCAATCTATAAAAAATCCCTTCTTGAAAGGAGGCTGCCAATATTTGCGCAGAGCTACATTTTCCGCTACGTTCATGTTTGGAACTAAACCGACTCCCTTGCGGTCAGACGGGATATACTTAACCCCCAGGTCAACCATCTGCCTTGCCGAGGCGTAAGTCACATCTTCGACCGTAAAATACAGTCTTCCGCTTTCGATCTTTCGCATCCCGGACAATGCTTCCGCCAATTCGCCTTGCCCATTGCCGCTTACACCAGCAATGCCCAATATCTGGTTTTCCCTCAAAGTAAAACTTATGCCGTCCACGGCAATTAGCCCTTTGTCGTTCTTTACTACGATATCCTCGGCCACCAAAAGAGGTTTTCCATTCGACTTCGGCTTTTCCTCGGTTGCTCGGACTTCGCTGACTCCCGAGGTGCCAACCATCATTTCGGCCAGCCTTTCAGGGGTTGCCTCAAATGTCTTCATGGATCCCACAACCCTGCCCCGCCTAAGAACTGTTATTCTATCGGCGATCTCAAAGACCTCCCTTAGTTTATGGGAGATGAAAACTATGCCGTAATCTTCTTCTTTCATGTGTTTTATGGTTATAAATAAATTCTCAATTTCCTGAGGGGTTAAAACGGAGGTAGGTTCGTCTAAAATCAATATATTCGCTTCATGATAAAGCATCCGCAAGATGGCAACGCGCTGCTGTTCTCCTATGGAAAGCTGCCACACGGGCGTCAATGGGTCTACATCAAGGCCGTAACGTTGTGAAAGCTCTTTTATCCTCTCACAAATAGCATTTTCATCAATTACGAACTCCATATCCCTGCTTCCAAGGGCCATATTTTCCCACACAGTAAGGCTCGGCACCAACATGAAATGTTGATGGACTATTCCGATTCCCCTAGCTATGGCATCCTTGGGAGAATGAAAGACAACTTTCCTGCCATTAACCACAATTACTCCATCATCTGGCTGGTATAAACCGCATAACACACTCATTAGGGTGCTTTTTCCGGCTCCGTTTTCCCCAAGTAGCGCATGAACCTCTCCGCACTTTAAGTCAAAATCCACTCCATCATTCGCCTTAATGCCATAGAAAGCCTTAGTAATTCCGCGCATCTTAACTAAATAGTTTTCAGTCATGTCGCGACCCCAATCCATGAGGGGCATGCAGAAAATCCCTGCACGCCCCTTGCAATTTTATTTAGGGAGCTCCCCTTCCACTCCTTCGACGAGCCAATTCATAGATATCAAATCCTGGTCAGTAAGCTTTTGTCCTTTTTCGACTCTAACTTTGCCCTGATTATCCTTAATTGGGCCTTCAAATACATCCCATTTGCCCGAAACAATACGTTGTCTTTCGCTTTCCACAAGTTCCTTTACGCTTTCAGGCACATCTTTTCCGTAAGGAGCAATATCGACCATGCCTTCTTTTAACCCCCACCATATGTCCTCAGGTTCCCACGTGCCATCTATAACTTTGCCAACCGTGTATTTATATACTGCTCCCCAATTCCAAATGGGTGCCGTGAGATGCTTTGTGGGAGCATACTTTGACATATCGTTGTTATAACCAATGACATATACTCCCGCCTCCTCAGCGGCTTGTGGGACTGCACCGGTATTGGCATGCATGCCCAGAACATCGGCTCCGGCATCGATTAAAGCCTTAGCTGCCTCCTTTTCCTTGCCGGGATCTATCCAGGAAAAGAGCCACACCACCTTTATCTTTACGTTGGGGTTTGCATGGCGAGCGCCTAGTGCAAAGGCATTGAGTGCCCTTATTACCTCAGGAATGGGATGGGCAGCTACAAACCCAATGACATTTTTCTTGGTCATACTGCCTGCAACCAATCCAGTCAAATATCTTGACTGGTACATTCGTCCAAAATATACGCCTACGTTATGTGCTCTCTTAAATCCAGAGCAGTGCATGAATATGGTATCCTGATGCCTCCCAGCTGCTTCCTGGACGTAATCCATGTAGCCAAAGGATGTGGCGAAAATCAATTTTGCGCCATTTCTGATGAAATTTTCCATGGCCCTCACCGAATCAGGCCCCTCGGGCACGGACTCCACATACATAGTGGTCACGCCTGGGAAAGCCTTTTCTACATCTAGTCTCCCCTGGTCGTGCATGTAGGTCCACCCGCCATCCCCAATGGGGCCATTGTACAACCAGGCCACCTTAAGCTTATCGGCGGGAATGGCTTCAAAGGCCATTAGAGGAGTACAAAAAATGGCAACCATTAAAAGAGCGACAATTAAAACTGATCTCTTCACCTTATTTCAACCTCCTCAAAAAAATTATAATTGTCAGTTAAAATTCTACCGTCTTTCTCGTTTTTATTGAACCCCTCAGCTAAGCAAGTAGGGCCATTAGTCCTCTTTGGTGATCAAAAAACTTGTAGGATTTCCAACTACGCATTACTCGTTTCCGGTACGTTGTGGTGTTAATTAATGCTAGAATACAATTGCATCGCAATTTACTATAACCAATAACACAAATAACACTTCCGTGAGGGGAGATCGCCTATGGTCAGTAAAAATCGTTATAAAAGAACTTTTCCGGTGTCGTGGGACCAGCTTCACAGGGACAGCAAAGCCCTAGCTTGGCGTCTGATCGATAAGGGTCAGTCCTGGGACAAGATAATCGCTATCGTTAGGGGTGGCTTGGTTCCGGCTGCCATTATCGCCAGAGAACTCGATATCCACTACGTCGATACCGTTTGTGTGTCAAGCTACACTTTAAAGGAGCAGGGAGAGCTGAAGATAATAAAAAGCATAGAGGGCATTGACGGGGGGAATGCCCTCATTATTGATGACTTGGTGGACACTGGCAAGACCGCCAAAATCGTAAGGCAAATGTTGCCCGATGCTCATTTCGCCACGGTTTACGCAAAACCTGACGGAAAACCTTACGTAGACACCTATGTCACCGAGGTCAGTCAAGACACGTGGATTTTATTTCCCTGGGATTCTGAAATCCAGTTTGTCGAACCGCTGATACAACGAATGCCTTAACCTTTATGAATCAATTTAAAAGCGCGTTTACCGTTACGTCTTTTTACAAAATTATTTAAAACATTTATCGTTAATTAATTTTTAATCTTTCTTCACTTTTATTACTTGACTACTTATTAATGCTAAAATATCAACTTGCTTTCTCTTGTTACATTTTACGCATTCTGGCAAGATCCCTGGTTTATGTCCCTGTCTTGAGTCCGGCTCTTGCCCTCATATTTAAAAGCTGCGGCGCTACCCTAGAGGCAAGGATGGCCGCCGCAGCTGCTTTTAATGCGTCTGCAGCCAAAAAGGGTAAGATACCTATCTTTATCGTCCCAATAAAAGAAACTTCCTTGCCCACAACGAAGTTTAAATTTAGATATAAGCCTATTATTCCACACAAGTAAATCGCCAGAAGCCCTAAAAGGGAAGAACCCAGAAATCGAAAAAACTTCGCTTCTCCACTTGACACCTTACCTGTCACATAGGAGGCAAGTATAAAACCCACCAAATAACCACATGTGGGTGAAAATAAGATGTGCGGGCCGCTTGCGCCCGCAAAAACCGGCAATCCGATCAACCCCATTCCAATGTACACGGCTTGCGACATTGCTCCCCACTTTGGCCCTAAGCACATGCCTGAAAGGAGTACAAAAAATACTTGTAGTGTCAAAGGAACGATGGGAAAAGGGATCCTTATCCAAGCCCCAACGGCCGTAAGACACACGAACAAACCAGCTAAAATAACCGATTTCGTTTCAAAGTCAAACACGAACGTCATCACCCTCGCAAGTTAGTAAGCTCCATCTACCCAGCTCCACGAGAAAACCCAACCCTGCCCTACGTAATTTGAAAGCAACTCTTCTACCTCTTCAACCAAAAAGTCCGGAATCTTACCATAAAGACGGACTTTTTCTCCGTATAGTGCCTCCCAGTTGGAGTCGTCTATTCCCATCGATTTAAACTGTGAGTATATCAGGCTCTGCTTATCGTAAGGCACCTCGATCATTATTTCTTTTCCCTTAACCTTTCGGACAACCCCGGCTGCCTTTATTGCCTCCCTCGCTGTTTGGCCATATGCTTCAATGAGCCCCTTAACGCCAAGCTTTATTCCTCCATAATAACGAGTAACGACGATGACCGCATTGGTAAGGTTTGCTCGTTCAATTTCACCTAAGATAGGCTTGCCCGCCGTCCCGGAAGGCTCACCTCCATCGGAATAATGCTTTTGAGGAAAATCAACGCCCACCTTGTAAGCCCAACAATTGTGTGTTGCATTGGAATGCTCTTTTGATATTTCTCTGATGATCTTTTTTGCCTCTTCTACTGACCCGGCAACCCTGAGGTGGCCTATGAAACGAGACCTTCTTATGGTCAACTCCACTTTTGCATTTTCTCTAGGTTCCAAATAGACGCTGCCTTTTGCCACTTATTCTTCCCATGCCTCCTTGAGTTTTTTATAAGTTACATCCAGGGCTTCCGGTATCACCTTGGTCTCCCCTACAACTGGCATAAAGTTCGTATCGCCTTCCCACCTGGGCACTATATGCACATGGACATGCCCCTCGAAGCCAGCTCCAGCTACTTTGCCCATATTTACTCCAATGTTGAAGCCATGGGGATTCATGGTTTTTTTGATGACTTTTATGCACCTTTGAACCAAGAGGTTTAACTCCAAAATCTCTTCCTCGCTCAACGCGTCGTAATCGCCCGTGTGGCGAAAGGGCGCCACCATCAAATGTCCGGGATTGTAGGGAAAGGCGTTTAACATTATAAATGCTTTTTTGCCTCTATATAAAATCAGCCTTTTCTCGTCTTCATTTTCCTTCACGAATTCGCAAAAAATACAATCCATATTCTTGGAACTCGATTCGGCAATATATTTCATGCGCCAAGGTGCATGAAGCACTTCCATGACTCATCGCCTCCATTTATCTTTATTTCCCTCCAAGAAATGTTTCACGTGAAACATTTCTTGGAGGGGCTCACGATAGGTTATTCTGACAGGATTATAACATGATCATGAAATCTCGAAGGTTTTATCCTGTTTGCAAATCATTTGCAAACAGGATAAAATACTTTACATGAACGAAAATATGGCAAGAGACATTTTAAAGAAAAAGGGTCTGGCGGCTACAAAGCAGCGTGTTGCCATTTTTCTAAAAATATGCGAATGCAGCTGTCACTTTACCGCAGGAGAATTGCACCACCTGCTTGCTGAAAAGGAAGACGAAGAAACCATAGACCTTGCGACCGTTTACCGTACAATCAATGCCTTTGAGAACGTGGGTCTTATTAAGTATGTGGCTGAGGTCGGAAATTGCCGATATTACGGCAAGGCGGGCTCCTTCGACCTTCCACATGCACACTTTCATTGTGAGGAGTGCGGAAAATTATTTTGCTTACAACCTCTAGATAAAAGCCTCAAAGAGATCGGAGCGCTAAAGAAAAAAGGGTTCCGGGTACATCGACTGCTGGTTACTGCCGAAGGCTTGTGTACGGAATGTTGCAAAAAGGCACAGTCCGCTTCAGCTAATGAAGGAGGAGCACGGGGTGAAGTATAAACGTTTTTTTGAAACTTTTTTCCTGCTCGCGATCATATTGATATCAACGTCACTTGCCAATGAGACTTCGGCTTTTGGCAATGATAAGACGATAGTATTCACCTCAGTGCCGCCAATTGCGTACTTCATCGAACGCATAGGAGGCCATGAAGTTCAGGTGGAATCACTGATAGGTCCAAAGGATGACCCCCACGCCTTCGAACCAAAACCCAGACAAATGGTGGCACTTTCAAAGGCACGAATTTATTTTTCGACGAACTTTCCTTTTGAGACGAACATCCTGCCGAAGATAAAATCTTCAAATCCAGACTTATTCGTAGTAGACATTAGTTCAGGAGCCACAAGCATGGAAGATCACGATGAAAAATGTCAGGGCTCTGATCCTCACATTTGGACTTCTCCTCTTGTAGCATTAAAGATCGCCGACGATGTTTACCGAAGCCTCGCCCTTGCCAGCCCAGAAGGAGTAGAGGTTTACAGAAAAAACTATCAGGATTTGTTAAAGGATATTGTGGCCCTAGACGAAGAGATATGGAATACTTTAAAAGCGGTGCGAGGCAAGAAATTCTTGGTCTTTCATCCGGCATGGGGGCACTTCGCAAGTGACTATGGTCTCATTCAAGTCCCGATAGAGGTCGAAGGAAAGGAACCCAAGGGAGCTCAGTTAGTCCGTCTAATAGAGAAGGCACGAAAAGAGGGGATTAAAGTGATCTTCGTCTCGCCTCAGCATTCAAAAAAGGGAGCTCAAGCCGTGGCAAAAGCCATAGGCGCGCAAATAATCGAGATCGATCCCTTGTCCAAAGACTGGGCTGACAACTTAAAGGCAGTGGCAAGAATTTTTTCGAGGGTGTTATAAATGTCCCAACAAAGGTCTCCTGCTTATGACATTTTATTCAAAGACGTGTGGTTTTCCTACAACAACTCCTTTGTGCTTCGCCAGGTCTCCTTTTCAGTTCCTCCAAAGGAATTTTTGGTCATAATCGGACCAAATGGGGGAGGGAAAACAACTTTACTCAAGCTTATCTTGGGACTTTGCGTCCCTCGAAGAGGGGAAGTAAGGCTTTTCGACGGCCTTGAACCAAGGCAGGCCTTGCACTTAATGGGATATGTCCCCCAAAACACAAATTTTAATCTCGATTTTCCTGTACGAGTGCTGGATGTAGTGCTCATGGGAAGACTGCGCGGTATAAAGTGTTTTTATACCAAAGAAGACAAAGAGATGGCATATGAAGCCTTAAAGACGATGGGAATGAACGAATACGCTTCAGCCATGATGAGCGAACTATCGCAAGGGCAACGCCAGCGCGTATTGATTGCAAGGGCATTGACCTCTCAGCCCAAGATTTTACTCTTGGACGAACCAACGGCAAACGTGGACATCGAAGCTCAAAAGATACTTTATGATAAGCTGCGAGAGCTCAACGAAAAGATAACCGTAGTGCTCGTGAGTCATGACATGACCGTCATAACAAGCTATGCAACAGCCGTAGCCTGCGTAAACGGTACCGTCTACTACCATGACTCAAACGAAATAACTCCCGAAATGCTTCAAATGGCCTACGGGTCTTGTCCAGTGGAGATCGTAGCCCACGGCATCCCCCATCGAGTGTTGTCCAAACACAAGGGTGAGCGAGATGCTTGAAGCCCTTCAATACGACTTCATGCGCAACGCCTTAGCAGCAGCGGTCCTTGCCAGTTTCATCTGTGGCATAATGGGAACGATCGTGGTGAGCAAGCGGTTAGTCTCCATGGCAGGAGGAGTAGCACACGCCGCTTACGGAGGCGTGGGCATGGCGCTTTTTTTTGGATTTTCGCCACAGCTTGGAGCTTTAGGCTTTGCTTTGGTCTCTTCTCTTTTTATGGCATGGGCGACGCTCAAGGCGCAATCCAGAGCTGACACCATCGTGAGCATTACCTGGGCAGTCGGCATGGCTATAGGTGTTGTCTTTTCCGACCTCGCTCCCGGATACGGGGGAGACCTGATGAGCTATTTATTTGGCAGCATATTAATGGTAACCAAGAGAGATATAATTTTGATGAGTGTTTTTGCCTTGATTCTTTGTGCCTTCGTGCCAACCTTTTACGGACATTTGCTGGTCTATTCTTACGACGAAGATTATGCTCGCACCAGAGGAATCCCGGTCAACTTTCTTCATTTTGCCGTCATAGTTCTCGTATCCTTTTCAGTGGTCCTGATGATAAGAATAGTGGGGCTTATATTGGTAATAGCGCTTTTTTCCATTCCGCCTTACATAGCAGAAAGGTTTTGTCGCTCCTTAGTCGGCATGATGGCAACCTCATCTTTCTTGAGCCTCGTTTTTTCGCTAACAGGCCTAACAATGGCTTACAAACTTAACTTAACATCAGGCGCTGTGATAATTATCGTTGCCGCCCTAGCATACTTTGCTACAGAAATATTTCTAAGATACCGCAACTTGCAACGAAAGAAGGTTTGACTCAAACCTTCAGACTGCTCCTTTAGCCCTTGGAGGATTTTCGTGGCAATCTTTTTATGTCTTATCGCCGGGTGCTTGACAATCATCGATACGAGTATTATAAAAGTGGAAGCTTGAGTCACTATGTAAGGGCAGGTTTGAGCTATGGCATTTGATCTTAATGTGATTTGTATATCATGCGGCAGCAGTTCTTCTCGATCTTGGCGTTCTCGTCAAGAAAGGAAGAGGTGTTGCTTGAGGCCGCGTGATATAAAAGCAAAATAGCTCAGTTTTTTAAACTAAACTTTTTTTTCTTAAAATAGGCCGGAAGCGACATCTTCCGGCCTATTTTTTATTTCTTTACTGAAGAAGGTGGAAATCACATGTATAGGGTATTGATCACAGAACACATTCATGAAGAAGGTTTAAAGGATTTATATGAGGTGCCAAAGATCGAAACAATCGTTCGCCTTGGAATGTCTCGAGAGGAACTTTACGATGCCGTCAAGGACGTAGACGCCTTGATCACGAGAAGTGGCACAGCAGTTGACGCGAAGCTGCTAGATGCAGCCGAAGAACTAAAAGTCGTAGCTAGGGTAGGGGTTGGAGTAGACAACATAGACCTGGCTGCGGCAAGTAAAAGAGGGGTCATCGTGCTTAATTCGCCCACAGGAAATACCTTGGCTGCCACGGAACTGACTATGGGCATGATATTGGCTGTGGCAAGAAAAATACCTCAGGCTAATAACTCTTTGCTCGAGGGCCATTGGAAAAGGGAAAATTTTTTGGGGACACAACTATACGGAAAAACGCTTTTGATAATAGGCCTTGGAAGGATAGGCTCCTCAGTGGCAACTAGGGCCAAGGCCCTGGGGATGGAGATATTTTGCTACGATCCCTATATAAACCCCAAAAAGGCAGAAAACTTGGGAGTCAAACGCCTCGATGACCTGCGCGGGGCTTTATCGTTGGCGGACTTTGTCACCCTTCACGTACCCTTAACACATGAGACCCGAAATTTAATAAACGAAGAGACTTTAAAATCGATCAAAAGAGGGGCTTACTTGATAAACTGCGCCAGGGGAGGAATAGTCGACGAAGGGGCCTGTGCAATAGCAATTAAAGAAGGCAGGCTTGCCGGCGCAGCCTTTGACGTGCATACAGTTGAACCGCCGAAGGAAAGTCCTCTTTTTGATCCTGAACTTAGGGGAAAGGTAGTGGTAACTCCCCACATAGGTGCGAACACAAGGGAGGCTCAACAAGCCGTTGCCGAAATCGTCGTAAAAAACCTCATAAAAGCCTTGTCAGGCGAGCCCTACGAGAATGCCGTAAATCTTCCCTATATGGAAAACAAGATGACGCTTCAAGAAAGAGAATTTTTATCGCTAGCTCGAAGGATGGGCATGATCGTAGCTTGCGTGCTCAAAGAACACATAGAGCAAATGACGGTAAGCATGGCCGGCCCCTTATTTGAGGAAGTAGAAATAAACTTGCCTTTCGAGGTTCCCTACAGATACATGCCCTTCACTGCGGCCGCCTTAAAGGGGTTGCTTGAGGTGAGATTGGGACCTGAAGTAAACGCCATGTCGGCACCGCTTCTGGCAAGAGAGCAGGGAGTAAACGTCTTTGAGAGTCGAACTGAGGCCAAGACTTATAAAAACGTACTATCGGTAGAGGTAAAATCCCGAGGCAAAGCTTTTTCCATGGAAGGGACCGTTACGGAAGAAAACAAAAAGCGCATAGTGCGGGTTGACGGTTACGAGATCGATTTCGTGCCCGAAGGATGGGTTTTGCTTTTTTCAAATCACGATAGGCCAGGCGTCATAGGAAAGATCGGAACGTTATTGGGAAATTATGACGTAAACATCGCAAATTTCGCCTTGGGGAGAAAAAACGGAAGCGGCCTGGCCATTGCCGCCCTACAGCTGGATAGCAGCGTCCCAAAAGATATCATGGACAAGATACAAAAAGATGCAGATTTACTGTGGGCGCACTTAATAAACCTTAACGGAGAGTGAAGAAATTGCGGTTTTATCTGATACGACACGGAGAAACTGATTGGAACGCTCAGGGTAGATTTCAAGGAAGAAAGGACATTGGCTTAAACGACGAGGGAACGTCGCAAGCCCAATTGACATCAAAGGTAGCCTCAAAAATCGGAAAAGCCGTTATATGGTGCAGCCCTTTATCAAGAGCGTTACAGACGGCAAAGCCTTTAGCGCAAAAGGGGGGATACGAAATATTTATCGAAGAAAACCTCATTGAAATAGATCACGGCAAGTGGGAAGGCTTACATGCCGAAGAAGTAAAACACTTTTTCCCAGAGTCCTTCGAGTTATGGCATAAACAACCTGATAAAGTTCAAATGCCTGGGGGAGAAAGCCTGCAAGAGGTGCAAGAACGCGCCCTCGCTGCGCTGTCTAAGATCAAACAGAATGGAAAAGAGCAAGCGATCATCATAAGCCATGACGCAGTATTAAAATGCCTTCTATGCCACTGGCTTGAGCTCCCCCTTTCGAGCTTTTGGCGCTTTAGGCTTGCTAATTGCAGCGTCTCCATTGTCGAAGAAGAAAATGCCCAAGCAACGATTCCCATGTTGGGCGATATATGCCACCTGAAGCAAGGATGGACGTGGACGATTCAAAGGGGACTTTAAACATCTTCGAAGCCTTTACAAAACGACCGTGGGCAAGTCGCCAGCGATTACTGCCTGCCTTATTGGTAATTAGGCGACCACATCCAAAAGTGTCACCCCAGGTCCGTAGCTTATGTCCCCTTTTGCAAGCCTTAAATTTCATTTTGAATCTCCTCGAACTTGGTCCACTATTGACTTGATCATCTTCCAGCATTGCAGCAGTCCTAACACCGCACCGATCAAAGCCCCCCATACAGGGGTTGATTGGGGCAAATCGTATTTATTCTCGAAATGCAACCCTCCATAGTAACCGAGCAAAATAAACCCAACGATTAGCAGCCCCGAGCACACTATTTTCGTGAATATCACTAAATCCTTGGCATCAAACTTAAAGTTCATGGAAAGCTACACGCCTTCGTCAAAGAGTGACTCTATATGTTTTTCCAGGAGACTAATTATTTTATTGACCTTCAGGTCATCTAAACCTCCTATTATCACTTTGCTTTCATCTTCTGACTTTTTGACCACTATCTTAAGGCCTAGCTTTCGTCCCAGCGGCAATTCCACTGTAGCAGAGCTCCTTTGTTTCCGATCCGGTGTTTTTTTAACCCTGTTTATCTCCCTTTCGAGCCTGCGCACAGACCAGGAATGGGCGACGCACTTTCGTGCAAGTGCAATTTGTTCCTCCTTCGAGGCCAATCCCAAAAGGATTCGCGCATGTCCTTCAGATAACTTTTCTTCTTCCAACAACTTTTGTATTTCATGGGGCAAATCGAGCAACCTCAGCTTGTTTGACACGGCAGGACGACTCCAGCCCAGGCGAGAAGCTATCTGCCCATGAGTCATGCTGAAACGGTCAATCATCTCGGCAAGCGAGCGAGCCACTTCAATGGAGGATAAATCTTCCCTTTGCAAGTTCTCGACTAAAGCGACCTCAAGCGATTCGGCGTCGCTTAAATCAGTCATCACGACAGGAACTTCCGTCAACCCCGCAAGTTTCGCCGCTTTCAATCGCCTTTCTCCAGCGACTATCTCGTAGCCTTCTTTCGAGCGTCTAACTATCAAAGGCTGCAGGATCCCGTGTTCTTTAATGGATTGAGCCAAAGATTTTAAGCCTTCGTCGCTCATATTTTGCCTCGGTTGGAAGGAGGAAGTTTTAATTTCATCTATGGGTAAAAGATCCCTGTCTTTTTGCCTGCTTATAACTTCATCCTTAACGGAGGAAGCAAATAGGGCATCCAAACCCCTTCCTAAGGCCTTTTTTGATTTAGCCATCTTTCCTCCACCTCCTCGGCCAAAGACATATAGGCCATTGAGCCAACGCACTGGGGATCGTAATAAATGATGGGCTGACCATAGCTTGGAGCTTCAGAGATTCGGACGTTTCGAGGTATCACCGTAGAAAACACAACCCCTGGGAATTGTCTTCGTACTTCGTCCGCGACCTCTTTGGACAGGTTAGTCCTGGCGTCGTACATGGTTAAAATGACTCCCCCAATGTGCAGCTTTTCATTTAAATGGTGCCTTATCAGTTCAATCGTACCAACCAGCTGCGACAAGCCTTCCAGTGCATAATATTCGCATTGTATGGGAACGATCACTGTTTCCGCAGCCGCTAAAGCATTGACCGTCAAAAGACCCAGCGAGGGAGGGCAGTCTATGAAAACGAGGTCAAAGTCTTTCAAATCAGATAAAGCCCTGACTAGCCTGGTCTCCCGACTCAGCAACCCAACCAACTCGACTTCCGCTCCGGCAAGCTCCAGTCTGGCAGGCAAAATGAAAACACCCTTCCATGGCGTAGAGCAAAGGGCATCTTTGGGCTTCAGGTCATTGATCAATACATCATACACGCTGTGGGACAACTTGCTCTTATCGAGCCCTAAACCGCTCGTGCTGTGGCCTTGTGGATCCATGTCAACTATGAGCACCTTTCTTCCCTTGTAGCCTAAGGCGGCCGCTATGTTCACACAGGAAGTAGTCTTGCCCACTCCACCTTTCTGATTTGCGATAGCTATAATTCGCAAAAACTTCACCTCCACCACGGCCTTTTTTCGGGGATTCCAACTCTCCTGGGAAGTTTTATTTCGGCATCGCTGGCCTTCTGCCACGTAAAAATAAATAACCTCTTACCAGATACATCGTATCCCCAAATTTCAAGCCCAGACCATCCCAGTATCCTTTCCTTGCCGTGAAATTCCCTTAATTCTTCGAATGCACGAGGCCCCTTAAAGGCAATGCATTTCCCTCCAATTTTTACAAAGGGAGAAAAGTACTCGAGCAAAACTCCCAAATGGGCAACGGCACGTGCTGTAGCAACGTCATACTTTTCTTGGTTCAGGCTAGCGAACTCTTCAGCCCTAGCACGGCAAACTTGGACATTTTCTAGTCTTAAGATTCTCACAATATCTTCAAGCGCCGCGCATTTCTTCTTAACGCTATCCAAAAGGACCACCGAAACGTCGCTCCTACATATAGCCCAAACAATCCCGGGCAACCCGCCTCCCGTTCCAACGTCGATAACTTTCGTTTTAAGGGGCAACAATGGAAGCGCCATGGCACAATCTATTATATGTTCATCGAAAATATCCCGATAATCGATCGAACCAGTCAGCCTTGCGCGTACATTGGCTTTCGATAGGACGTCAGCATAAACCATCAATTTTTCTCTGTTAGCGTTAATTAGCTTTTCCGCGACATCTCGCGGTATCTCCTTTATTTTAGTCTTCACTGACCCCTTCACCTCATATTGATAATATAATATCTCATATAAAGGGATATAGGATCCGCACTCATCCTGGGAGGTTTGCCCAAATATGAATGTTCAATCTGACCAGGTCGAAGATTTTGCCATGGAATTTCATGATAACATAATGTAACGCAAAGAGCACAAAGAAGGGGGAGACCGTCATGTCTTGTAAAAACATTTACGCTCGGGACAAAAATTATCTAATAGTACGCCTGAAAGAGGATGATGATTTTTTTAAAGAACTTACAGCTATTTTGAAAAACGAGGGAATAGAATCAGCAGTCTTGGTTTCTTCGGTAGGAATGATGAAAGATGTTGAGATAGGATGGTTTAGCGGAGAAGAATACAAAAAGAAAGTTTTCAGCGAACCGATGGAACTTCTTTCCATGACAGGATCGGTTAACGAAAAAGAGGACGGGGAAATCCACATGCACTTTCATGTAATACTCGGCGATTCAGATTTAAATACCGTTGGAGGCCATTTGTTCAGCGCCACGGTACACCAGGCCAACGAACTAGTATTCTTACTGCCAACAAACATAGCTCTGAAGCGGATCAAAGAAGGAGAGGGACTGCTTAGGCTATTCCCGGAGCTGAAGGGAAAGTAAAGTCGTGAGAAATCCTCTTGCGGCAGGGGGCAGAAAAGGCCTTGTCCGAAAAGTGCTCCTTGCCGCTTTTTTAATAAGTCTTTTTTCGTTATTCCTAAATTCAGGAGAAAAAGAGGCTCTCGTCACTGACATTGTCGACGGCGATACCATCGTAACGTTAACCAATCAAGGCAAAAAAGAGACAATCCGATATTTATTGATAGATACCCCCGAACTGCACCATCCACGTCGCAGGGAAGAAGAACTTGCCAAGGAGGCCAAAATCTTTAACGCTTCGCTTGTTTCAAATAAAAAGATTAGGATAGAACTTGACAAAGAAGAGAGGGATAAATACGGCAGATTGCTTGCTTACGTGTGGGTAAGCACTGAAAATGGGGAAAAAATGGTCAATGAAGCACTGGTAGAGAAGGGGCTGGCTTTGCCTTACTTCATCCCTCCTAACGGGAAATATCTTGGGGTCATAATGGAAGCAACGAAAAGGGCGCGAGGCCAAAACTTAGGCCTTTGGAAGCTGGCACGAAAAAGGATATTTACTCCAAGCCAAATCTATGTTGAGTTGCCCTACTTGGCTGGTAGTTATGTAACCATCGACATAAGGATAGACGAAGTCAAAAAGTCCGGATCGAGGTGGTTATTGTCACAAAGTGGCAGCCGATGTTACCTCGTCATTTACGATAACAACAAACATTTACTTAAAATTAAGGACTCTTTGACCGGGAAGCGGATAAAAGTAGTTGGCAAGATAACCGCATCTTTTTTAGGGGCAGAGATTGTAATATCCGATCCAGCTCAGATCATCGGAATCACAAAAACAACAGTGCCATTTGGTTACATCCCAAAAATAGCGTCGTCAAACTATATATGACAGTATGACACGCAAACCACGAATTAAAGCAAGAGATGATCACTGCAAGGCAAAAGCGCATTGAGTAAAATTACTGTTCGTGTTCCCAGATTGCATCGGTTAAAATAAAGTTGAAATAAAAGAGTGGTAAGATATCGCCATGGAGGTGGCAGACAATGCTTAAAAGATTATATAGTACAAAAAGGGGTCTTCTTTCCATATTTTTACTTTGCATGTTATCGCTTTTGTTTTTTATCCCCCCGACTAGTCTATATGCCGATCAACTCTTCGGTAAGCTTGACATTAACGAGGTGTCCCTGAAAGGACACAAATTGCATATCCGCGGAGAGACAGACCTACCGCCGGGATCTACCCTTAATATAAAGGTGTCGATCCCGAAGCTAGACAATGACAAGGGAAAGGACCATGATGTAAAGGTTAATATAACTCCCGGAAATTTCTTCATAATGATAGACCTTCCAAAGGAATGGAAAAATAATGACTGGGTTAAATTTTTAAAGCTAAAAGCTGTCTTTGATCCCTGGGAACAACCCAAGAATGTCAAAGTAAAGGTGGGTAAAAATGGAGAAAAATTAAGCGGACCTAAGGTGAAAGTCGAAAAGGGCAAAAAAATAATGATCTCGATAAAAAACGTGATATTTTAAACGAGCTGTTCCATCGAGGTGATAATCGGTAATGAAGGTTAAAGGAAAACATATACTGGTTGGTATTGCCGCCATCCTAATTGTTCTCGTGCTAATCGTCGCTATTTTTGATGTAGGCACGGGGATAGTCAAGGAAATGGCGCCTAAGGCGGCAAAGGACGCCCTGGGGGTCGATTTGACCTTAGAGGCGGTCTCTGGCAACCCCATAAAAGGATATACTTTAAAGAACCTGGCTCTATCCAAAGAAGATGAAGAAATCTTTTCAATAAAACAATTGGAAGCCAAACCCAGTTTGCTAGCTTTAATCGGTGGGAAGTTATATCTAAAGTCCGTGGTCTTGGACGGTGCGCTTTTTGATTTTGACAAAATAGTTGAGCTAGCAAAAAGCTTTGAGCCCAAGGGCACAGAGGAAGAATTGCCTTTGGGGGCTATAAACATTAAATCAAGTGAAATAAAAGGTCCCTTCGGCACTATTGATTTAAGAAATATCGAAATAAAGCCCGAAATGAGCGCAATTAAGGCGACATTAGATGCATCTTACAACGATGTGCTAGCTAAAGGCAATGCTACCATATTGATTAAAGACGGGATCAAGATTGAAAACTTGAGCCTGCAAATTGCCGACGGAGAAATCTTTTTTTCCGGTATCGTGACGCCCGAGCTAGATCTTGAGGGAAAAGTTAAAAACCTCGATCTAGAGCGGTTAAAGAACCTGTGGCCTCCGTTAAAGGAACAGCTGCTGGCCGGAAAGCTGGGCGGCAAAATCAAGTTAATCGGCAAACTGCCCGAAGTTCAAGGAATGGGCGATATAACCTTTACTCAAGGTATGCTTGTGGGCTTGCCTGTTGAAAGAGCAGGGGCCAACTGGAAATACGCAAAAAATGAGCTCCGCTTTCAAGACATCGACGCCAACATCCTAAATGGCGTCATAAAGGGCAATATCGTCATGTCCCTGAGAAACTTGCCGCCTCATCTCGATCTCAATTTAGAGGGTAAAGACATAGATCTAAACCTAATAGCGAAATCTTTCCCTCAAATGGGCGGAAAAATATCCGGCATTGTCAGCAAAGTCAACGTTAAGCTCTCGGGCATGGCAATGGAATTGTCTGGCAATGCCCTTCTTTCCTCAAAGAAGCTTTCCGTCATGGGCCAGACTTTAGAAGAAGTCGAGGCAAACGTGAGAATTGAAAAGGGCAAAACAGTGAAGTTTGACGCCTCTTCTCGCTGGAATAAAACTCCTCTCAAAGCCAGGGGTGACATCGATCTTTCTAAAGGGCAATTTGTAAACGTGTTGTTATCATGGCAAAATGCATCGCTTGAGACGGCAAAAACCGTTTTGCCTTCTTTGAAGGAATTTCCCATCAAAGGAAATGCCTCGGGAGAGGTGACTATAAGCGGTTCGCTTAAAGATATGCATTCTTTTTTAGTCTCGGGTAAGGCTTGGTCAGAGGGCTTGGTATTTGCAAACGAACAGCTTATATCGCCCTTCGTGAACTTTGAGTTTAAAGATAATGCCCTGAGCTTGAAAGCTTTTTCCGCATCGTGGCGTGGCGCTAGCATAAAAGGTGCCGGTAAAATCACTGATATAACTAAGGCTGCCATGCTCAATTTAGAGGGCAGAGTAGACGGGTTAAATCTTTCTAATTTAAAGCATCTTGTCCCTCAACTATCAAATTACGATCTTGCAGGCGTTGTTTCTTCTCAATGGACATTAAAGGGTCCCTTGAGCTCTCCGGAACTAGCGCTCGATTTTCATTCAAACAAACTCACTTTCTACGGCATGTCGGCAAACAATCTTTCCGGATCGACAAGCTTGAAACCTTTGGACAAAAACCCACTGGCCACTCTATCGGCCCTCATCAAGGCTTCGGCAATAGGCACGCCTTCCTTTGCACCATTACAGGACTTTACAGCTTCCATAAAGGCAGAGACCGGCAAAATAACTGTCAGCGATGTTAAGGGCCGTCTTTTACAGGGCAATCTTCAGGCTTCAGGCCAAATTACATTGCCTCAGGACCAAAATCCAGTCGTAGCTTTGGATGTAACCGTTGAGGAAGCTAAACTATCCAGCATCAATGACTTTGGAATAAAACTGCCTTTGGAAGGAAAGGCAAACATCAAAGCCCAATTTAAGGGTACCCTTCCAAACGTAACTATCACAGCCGATGCGACTTCTCCACAGATTGCCTTTGCCGGCTTTTCGTTGACGGATATATCGACAAGCGTTGAAGGACCTTGGAATTCGCTGCAAATTAAATCGTTCAATGCCAAGGCGGGCGGGGGGTCATTAACGGCAAGCGGTAACATCGATTACGACAAGTCATTTAAGTTAAAGCTTGACGTCTCCGGCAACAGCCTGGATCTAAAAGAGATGGCAAAAACCATGAAGGGCGCAGATAAATTAAAATTAGCTGGCGCCATGGACGTTAAAGCAAGCATTATCTATGATGAAAGAGGCCTTGAAGGAACAGGAGAAGCGATATCTCCTGAAGCAGGAGCTTATGGTCTTAAGGCCAGCAACATAAAGATTCCTTTTAACATCAAGAATAACAAAATAGCGAGCCAAAGCATAAGCGCCGAGCTTTATGAAGGTAAAGCTTCGGGGAAGGGTTCTTTTGCATTGACCAATTTTGCTTGGGATACTTCCTTGAATGTTACAGGCGTCAACATAGACTCATTGTTGCATGACTTATTCCCCCTGGAAGGACACATTTCTGGAAAGGGCAATTTTCAATTTGCGGGCAATGGCGTTTTAGGCAAAAACATAGACGGTAACGGCTCTTTCAGCATTGGCGAAGGGAAAATTTCTGATTTCAAGATCGTAAAAATCGTATCCGCATCTTACGGTAAAAGCTCCATAAATTACCGATCGATAGAAGGAAGATACATCTTAGATTCAATGGCTTTGACGCTTCTTCCGGGCACGCAAATGTATGCTCCAAAGGGGGATCCTATGTATACTTACTTCGGAGCCGATGGCACAATAAGATACGATGGGAAACTTAACCTCTCGTGTTACGGTAACTTGAACGTACAAGCCATAAACGCCATTGTTGGAGGAGTAAAAGGCGGCATGCTCGCAGGAGAGGGTTTAGAAACCGCTGTAAAAGGATTTTTGAGCGGTTTATTAGAAGGAGGGAAACAATCCGACTTCAGAGAAGTAAGTTTTAACTTAACCGGGACTTTCGAGTCTCCTAAAATATCCGATTTTCATGTCTCCCAACCGGAAGGGATGGGAGAAGAGACTTTAGAAAAAGTAACACCCGATCAAGAACAAATGCCGACAGATAAACAAGAAAGCCCTGAAGATGTGATCAAAAAGACCATTCTGGAAAAGATATTCAAGAATTAACCTAACAACCAAACAGAAGATTGTGACACGATAAGGGCCATCATCCGGTTACGTTTAAAGTGATGGCCCTTATTTCCTTGACAGCGGAAATTTACGCTAAAAGGTTGAGGATGAGGAGGGATAGTTGTCTTTTGTCTCGCTTTGTGCAACCTCCATTTTGGTTGCAACCCTCTGGTTAGCCACTTCAAGCAATACCTTAGCTGACAGAAGGAGCGCTTCCATGTCTTCCGCAACTTCTACGCCTTCAAGCACATCGCTCAAGCTTGCCAACAAAATGTCCATGTCCTTGACAATTCCCTGGAGATCCTTAAAAGGCCTTTCGGCAAGGGCCTCAATCTTTCTTTCTACGGTCGGCCGCCCGTGAGCAAGAAGCACTTCATAGCCCCTTTGAGGAACGAGGGCCTCGAACCCAATTTTTTTTAGCTCTCTAGCTAAAAAGTTTGAGGCCTTTCTTTCGCCATGGGTGACGAGAAATACCGGGTTTGTTTTAAAGTTCGAAGCCCAGGCAAGAAGGTCATCTTGTCCGCCATGAGCGGAAAAGCCTCCAATAGTATGTGCTTTGCATTTGACAGCCACTTCTTCACCTGCAACTTTGACAAACCTTGCTCCATCTATTATTCTACGGCCCAATGTACCTTCAGCCTGATAGCCCACAAATATAAGATGGCTTCGAGGATTCCACAGATTATGTTTTAAGTGATGAACAATCCTTCCACCATTTGCCATGCCGCTTCCGGCCAGTACTATGGCAAAGGAAACGTCATTGATCTTCTTGGATTCTTGTGGTGTTATGACCTCTTTTAATCCCCTCGGGCTAAAGGGATCTAAATTTCTTAGGATTCTGTCCTGAACCTCAGAGGAGAGTAGGGAAGAGTACTTCCTGTACACTCTGGTCGTCTTTACACCCATCGGAGAGTCAAAATATATGGGAATATCACCGCTTAATATGCCTTTTTCTTGAAGTAATGTCAACTCGTATAGCAATCTTTGTACCCTGTCAACTACAAAGGTGGGAATCAAGATCTTCGAGCGATCCCTCAAGGATTCCTCAATTATGGAGGCAAATTCATTCCTCGTATCATCGAGACTTTTATGGTTTCGATCTCCGTAGGTGGACTCTATTATTACATAGTCCGCGTCATTGATGACAGCGGGGCTTCTATCCAAAACCGTGATCTGCTGTCCTAAGTCACCGGAAAAAACCAACTTCACGCTTTCTTTGCCAATCCAAACTTCAATGATGGAGCTTCCTAAAATGTGACCTGCGTCTCGAAAGCGCACTTTAATTTCGGGCACAATCTCAAATATATCGTCGTAAGAAAGTGGAGCAAAAAACTCTAAAGCTTTATCTACCTCTTCTTCGGTGAAAAGAGGCGAAACTGGGGGAAGGCCCTTTCTTTTATTCTTTCTCGTTTTCCATTCGGCTTCCTCCTGCATCAAACGGGCAGAATCTCTCCACAAAATTTCGCACAACTCAAGCGTCGGCGTGGTTGCATAAATTTTCCCCCGAAACCCTCTTTTAACGAGCAGCGGAATGCGTCCAGAATGGTCTAAGTGGGCATGGGTTAACAATGCAGCATCAATTGTACTTGCATCAAAGGGGAAGGGTTCGCTGTTTTTCTTGTCCTCGTCCTGTCCCTGAAAAATTCCGCAGTCTATAAGAATTCTTCTTCCGTCGTGCTCCAATAAATATAACGACCCGGTTACTTCTTCAGCAGCACCATAAATCCCAAGACGCACGAAAAACACTCCTTTCCAAAGAGTTAGGCAAATGGATTGCGGTACCTTTCCAAGGAGACGACCTCATCGAAGGGCTTGCGGGGTCGAGGTTGCGGATCTTCCAGAGGATACCCCAACGTCACCAGGGTTAAAATCATCATATCTTGAGGAAGTCCCAAATCGCTACAAGTTTTCTTGTAGAGATCCATATTGACGGCAGTAATTTCATTCGCAAAAGCTCCAACGATGCAACTTCCCACTCCTTCGCGTTTAGCCTGCAGAATCATAAAGGCTATCGCCAAAGACAGCTGCTCATACAATCTAGCAACCAAGACATCTTTACCACTTAAAAGGGGATTATAGGCCGGATCATTAAGCGATTCCTTTGCCTTTTCTTCGTTGAAACTTCGTCCTAAAGCTTGCGATAAGGAACGCATCTGTTTCAACCTTCGCTCCTCGGACCAAGCCGACATATCGCCGCAGCAAACTACAACGCTATCGGCGGTCTCAACGAAGGGTTGGCCCACAGCCAATTGGCGCAACTGCGACTTCATTGCCCTTTCCTTGACTACTATAAAATGCCAGGGCTGAACATTGGCCCAGCTGGGGGCTCGCCTTGCCGCCTCCAAAATTCTTTTTATGACGTCCTTTGGAACAGAACGAGTGTCATACCTTCTAATACTCGCCCAGCCTGCTATCTCAGGAAGCAGCCCGTTCATCGCCCTATCATCTCCTCGTTTAAGCTTAACCTTTGTTTAAAGTATAACATACAACTATCTTATGTCCGCGAAATCTTTGGTGAAAATATTAAAGGGATAAAGTTAGAGCCCTTAGGTTAAAGCAGTCACAAGCCAAATTTCTGCACTATTTCTTCATACTTTAAAGGCCCGATATGAATCTCTTTTACCTCGAGATTCTCATCTAAAAAGTAGCTTGTCGGTATATAACGTACAAGATAAAGTTGTGCTGCTAAACCGCGAGAGTCCAGATAAACAGGGAAGGACAGATCCTTGTCTTCTACAAACCTCTTAATGTAATCTACGGATTTTTCAGAAGCGGTTAAATTTACGGCAACCAGATGTACTTCTCGCGCATGTTCTTTGAAAAAACGCTCATACTCAGGCAGCTCGGCCAAGCAGGGAGGACACCAAGTTGCCCAAAAATTGAGTAATACAGGCTTTCCCTTGAAATCGGAGAGCTTAAAGGTATTGCCTTTTAAATCAACCACCTCAAAATCAGGCGCTATTTTTCCTTTTTGAGCATTCGCTAGAGCCACCACATTGGGAAAAAGGACCAAAGAAATGATTAATGCCAGTGGCACAAAAGAAACCCATCGATTTATTTTCATAACATATCACCTCACGATTATGATTCTCTAATTACAAAAGGGGCGTCCATAGGTATGTAAACCTTGAAAAGAAATCGAAAAACATCAAGATCCCAACTGCGACTAGAATCACACCCGCCACTTTTTTAATATGTATTATCTTGGTTGTATGTTTCTTTATTAAGCTTTCAAATATATCCACGAACAACGCAACGGCCAAAAACGGCAATCCAAGCCCCATGGAGTATGCGAGTAAAAGCAGTACGCCTTCCTTAACGGTCTCACTAGCGCTTGCCATGACCAATATCGAAGCCAATATAGGGCCAACGCAAGGCGTCCAACTGGCAGAGAAGGCTATTCCCATAAGGAAAGCCCTCACCCAAGAGGTTTTGACCGCCTTTATCCTGAAATGTCGCTGGCGCTCGAGAAAAACTAGATCAAATAGACCCATCATATAAAGCCCAAGAAATATAACTATCACGGCTCCCAACCTTTTGACCAAGATTTGATTCTTTATCAGTTGTTTGCCGAAAGCAGTGGCGGAGGCGCCAAAAAGTACAAAGATAACGGAAAAACCGGCGACGAAAAGCAAGGCGTGCAAAAAGGCCTTAAGGTTAATTGAACTTTCCCTTCTATCTGACGGTGCTACAGTATCTCCGGCCAGATAGGCGATATAAACCGGGACCATGGGCAAAAGACAGGGCGAAAGAAAGGACAATAAACCTGCAATAAAAGCAATCGTAAAGGTAATTTCTGGCATCATCTCAACCCCCCTTTATACCTATACCTGGATATGTATATCCTACAACACCCAAGCACTTTTGTCATCACCCAAGGACGCTAAAAAATAGGGGAACACTGGAGAGGTTCGCTTGCAATGACACATCTACATAAGTTATGGGGTTCACTGATCGCCTTTGTCAGCCATTAAATCGTTGAACTCAATTTTTTCTTTCTGTAGGTCACCGTGACGAGAGACCTTGACGCGCACAAAACCATCACCATAAGGAATCGCTTCAACGGCCCTTTCCATCTTTGCCCTCGAAACGGGCCAATACCTTACACCAATGGTGGTGGTATGTTCGAACAAAGCCTTTATTGCCAGATCTAATTCTTTTAAATCTACCAAAAGTCTTAAGACAAAGACGGGCCTGTTTTTCTTGCCCAAGCCTTGAAGGAGGTGAACCTCCTTCGATGTTTCTTGCAGCTTGGAAATGGCATACCCAATTTCCTCGCCCGTTATATCGTCCAAGGTAGTCTCAATCAAAATCGTTTCTTCTACGCTTTCCTCACTGACAACTGTCGCCCTGAGCACGTTTGACACTTCAAGGTTTTTGCTGCCGGCACCATATCCAACCTTTAAAGGCACAATCGAAGGAAGGGCCTTACAAAAGACGGCCGAGACGGCAAGAAGCGCGACTCCGGTTGGCGTGGCCAACTCTTCTTCGACTTTGCTTCCGACGATGGGAATGCCCTTACTGCAAGCCATAGCAGTTACTGCAGGTACGGGCACAGGGAGCAACCCGTGACAAGTGTTTACAACTCCGCTTCCTACGCAAATGGGGGTGGAAAGGATTTCTTTTTCGCCCAAGCTTTCAAGGAGCATGAAATAGCCCAAACAGTCCAAGATGGTGTCAAAACTGCCAGTTTCATGCAGGTGAACTTCTTTTGCGTTTTCTCCGTGAACATTTGCCTCGGCTTCAAGCAAACAAAGAATCGCTTCTTTTGCCTTTTGCTGTGCCCAGCTTGAAGCACTTACGGCTTCTGAGGCATGATCTAAAATTTCAAACATCTCGTGTCCGTGTCTCGTGCGAGCCTGTTCATCAAGAATAATTTCGATCCTGGTAGCAGATATTCCTTTCTTTTTTAACTTCTCTTTTTTTATCTCAAGGCCCGAAAGGCCCTTCACATTTTTTACGGAAACAAAACGTTCAAGCAGGGAAAAATCAGCGCCAAGGTCCACGAGTGCGCCCAAAAGCATATCCCCGCTTACTCCTGACAAGTGAGGTTCAAATATTATCACGCTTCACGCCTCCCCTTTAAAATGTAATCCATCTTACCGCTTTTATGACCCTCTAAATCGACGGCCACCACTAGAAAGCCCAACTCGAAGAGGGCACTTTTGACATCGTCTTTTATGGCCCATACTTTTTCTACGTCATTTGGCGATACCTCCACAATAGCAACACTGCGTTGGTAGCTTCTGACCCTTACATTTCTAAAGCCAAGAGAAATCAAATATTCTTCAGCCTTGGCAACTCGAGTTAGATCTTCTTCGTTTAAGGTCGTACCGTAGGGGAATCTGGTAGCAAGGCAGGGCGAAGAAGGTTTGTCCCAAAAAGAAAGGCCGAACTCGCGTGCCAACTTTCTTATCTCTTCTTTTTTAAAACCCATCTCCCTAAGGGGATGAAGCACCCTGTCTTCTTTCGCTGCCTCAAGGCCGGGCCTGTATTCACTAAAGTCCGAATCTGTCGCGCCATCCATTATGACAAAGTTTTTTGAGACAAAGCAGCTATCCATCCATTTTTTAACCAAATTATCCCTGTGCTTCCTGCAAAAATAGCATCGCCTGTGATGGTTGTGTCTTACTTCACTTACGCTCAAATCATCCGAATCGATTACGAAATGTTTAATCCCGAAGTCTTTCGCCAATAGCGCTGCATCTTCTACCTCCTTCTTGGGCATAAGGGGAGAAGAAAATGTGACGGCTACGACGTTGCTTTTAGCTTTAAAGCATGCGTAAGTCAAAAATGAGCTATCCAGCCCACCCGACAGCAGGACAACAATATCTCGATGGCTCCCTATATAATCTAACAACGAAGTCCATTTTGACACCTTTCGTCCCTCTTTTCTGTTGCGAAGTAACCTTGAAATTTATTATACATTTTCATCATATAATGAAGGTAGCAATATGAACAAGGTATAAGGCATATCAATGCGCACCATAATTGGCCTATAATTAAATGACGTCGAAAGAGACGGTTTTTTAGTAACCTATTAAGCAAAAATACGCTTTTCGCCGCCGAAATTAAAAATTAGTGTTAAGGACAAAGTTCGCTAATGAAACTTGCAATTCCCCTTGTGGGCATGTAAGAATTTTTTGTCAAAGGACTGCTTCAATGTTGAAAATAAATTTGAGCAAAAAGGGCGTCAAAGTTTTTGTAATCCTTGCTCTTGTTTTAATATTATTTTCCTTTTTAGCCATTGAAATGCTATGGAAAAACAAGGGCAATCTGGGGGCAGATTTTGTCGCCCAAAAATTTAGACATGCCGTTAAAAGCAATATAGGCGTGGATGTCATTTTTTCGTCCATTTCAGGCAATCCCTTGGTTGGCTACGTTGGCAAAGACGTTAAACTAGACATCGATGGCAATATAACAAACCTCGCCAAGTCCATTAATATCAAGCCCTCGCTTAGATCACTGTTAGCGGGAAAACCGAGGGTTACAAGCATTGAGATAAACTCCGCTAGAATCGCAAGCGAAGATGCTTTAAAGCTTTTCAACCTCCCCTTGACTGACAAAGAGCCGAAGCAATCCATATCGATCGAGAATATAAGTTTCTATGACACGGAAATATTGGGCAAAAGAAGAATTTACATCGAGAGGGCTCATCTCAAGCCTGAAGACAATCTAATGGAATTTGACGTTCACGGCGCGATTAACTTACTTAAATTTCAGGCCAAAGGACGCCTTTCTGCTTCCAATGGTAGGGTTTCTCTGGAAGATTGTTTAATCAAAACCAATGAAGGAAACGGAGTCTTAGAAGGAGAAATAACGCCCCTCTTTAGCTTAAGGGGTGAGCTTCATAACATAAGTACTGATGAAATAGCGGCAATGTTTCCCGGATTCACATCGACAAAACCGAAAGGCACCATTTCGGGTTCAATAGGCTTCACCACGGACGAAAAAAGATCGCTCAAGATCGATGGACAATTTTACCTGCCCTCGGGCGAGATAGTGGGCATTCCGCTAAATGACACTTCCTTTACCCTTCTTTTCAGCAATGGAGTGCTTGATTTTAAAGTACTGCAAAATAAATCCTTTGAATCAGAGGTTACGGGATCGGTAATGGTCTTTTTTAACCCCTTAAGGTTGAAATTGGAGCTAAAATCAAAGGTAGCATCGATCGAGGCGTGGAAAAATCGATTTGATTGGCTTTCCCCCCTGAGCGGAACTGCCGAAAATATTGCTTTGTCCTTGGAAGGACCCCCAAAATATTTATCGGGAAGGGTGAAATTCGGATCACCCGAGCTGAAGATTATGAACCTAGCTTTAACAAATGCCGATATGACCGCAGAAGTGTCCGGCAGTCAAATTTGCTTCAACGGCAAGGGTTTCTGGAAGGACATACTGCTTGAGCTTCAAGGAGCAACTTCACACGACGGTTCGCCAATGCTTGACGCTACTATCACTGCCAGATCTGTGGACGCAAAAAAATTAAAAAATTGTTTTAAAGACAACGGGGAACTCGAAGTGGAAGGCAATTGTGATATCTTTTTAAGCGTGCACGGCAAGGCCGATATCTTCGCCTTTGAGGGTATTGCGCAAGCCGATCAACTTAAAGCGGGATATTTGAACTTAAAGGATTTAAAGGCCGAGTTTGCATTGCAAAAGGGAAATTTAAACATCGCAACTTTGCACGCAAAACTTAACAGCGCTGATCTTAATGGCAAAGGGATCGTGTCAGATATTTTTTCCTCAAATCCAACCTTTGGCATATCTGGAGTCATTAGAAACCTCGAGTTGGGCGAGATATTCGATTCAACAAATACAAAAATTTCCGGTGAGTCCGAAATAGAATGGAAGATTACGCGAAGCGGCGCAGATACTTCTTTAACTGCTCATATCAATGCACCGTTGCTTTGCTTTGACGATTTACTATCGCTCACTGATATGTCAGTTGCGGTAAAATCTGTTAAAAATGGGTTATTTCTTTCCGGTGAAAGTCTTTGTTCAGAGGGCAGGATTGATTTTGAGGGCAACATAACATTTGCAAACAATTCTCCTCTGATGGATATTTCTGGCAAGATGACAAACATAAAACTCGAGTCACCGGACTTTGCACTAGATGGAACAATTAGGGGCAATTTTCAGATAACGGGACATCCCGGCAAATTGACGTTATCTTCAGAAGTAATTAGCGATGACATCACTACGCGAAACATACCCTTAAAAAACTTCATAGCCAATGTGGAAGTGCGCGATTCCTTTGCAAAGGTAAAGACTTTGTCCTTCGATTTATGGGAAGGGATCGTCATGTTAAAGGGAACTGCGCAAAAAGATGCATTAGATCTTAACGGACAGTTCAATGCCATCAATTTGTCACATCTTCCGCTACCCCCTAAGTGGTTTCCGCAGGGTCTGGCGGGCGGCATGTTAGAAATAAGGGGAAATATTGCTTCGCCTCAAATCACGGTCGACGGCATCATGAAAGAAGCAGCTATCGGCGGTCTTTCATTTGATAAAATTAACTTTTTGGCAAAAAGCGATATGACGAACTTCAAGGTTGACTATTTCGAAGCATGTAGCGAGGAAGGAGTTTTAAAGGGCGAACTTGAAGGCACTTTTAAGCCAAGGCCTTCCCTTAAATTTGACCTTCATGGAAAGAAATTGCCCACAAGCATGCTAGCACATCTTTTTTCGCCAAACCTCAAAAACGCACTGCAGGGATTGGTGCAAGTTAATCTTAAGGGCGAATATAAAGACACATTAACGGTACGCGGCAACATTGACGCTGATGAACTGTTGTTTTTCGGCTTGAAGATCCAAAAGGCAAGCATCCCCATCCAATTTACTGGTGATGCATACCAGATTGGCGATTTAAGGGCTAAGATTTCTGGGGGCACATTGCAAATGCACCTGACTGCTAAAAGAAACCGACCTCTACAATGGAAAACTATGATTTCCCTCGAAGACGTACCTCTGGAATTTCTCCTTCAAGACTTTTTAAAAGAGGCTTACTCGGTTTGTGGCTCTGCAAACCTTTACTTAGACTTAAAGGGCGAGGGGGCGCGTTTGGTGAACATGTCAGGATTGGGCAAGCTCGAAATTACCGATGGTCAGATTCTTGCATTTCAAAAGCCGGCTAAAACTTTAGAAGAACTCGGCATTGAAGGTTTTAAGTTTCATCGGGCTTTATTAAACTTTAATATAAATGGGCCTTCCGTTTACATCTTGCCTGGAAGCATGATCACTTCTCATCCTGACGATTCACTATATCGTTATATCTCTTTCGACGGAGTCATAGCTTCAGATGGCAAAATTGACCTTTTTTGTTTAGGGAACGTCAACGCTAAGGCTTTAAATGCCTTGACAAAAGCCTTAAAAGAGGTAGCAGCGCTTGAAAATCCCACGGAACAGGAAATTGCGCAAAATTTGCTCAAAGGCCTTATTGGAGGGTTTTCAGTCAAAGATTTCAAGGATGTCTCTTTGCGCATCAAAGGCACATGGCCTTCGGTAGCGCTTTCCAAATTAAGCGTCGGCGAACCTTCATTGGGCAAAGACACCACTTCCCACAGATTAAATGGTGATGAAGACGAGTGGAACGTTAACTTGTTTTTTGCCTTTCCCACCGGTGACGGGAGCTCGCCCGATTACGATTTTGGCGATCAATTTATATCACAGCTATTACAGGGCCTTTTAGATCAACTTTTCAGCCCTGCGTCTCATGATAATGAGAAAAAGGGAACCTTCTCTACAGTCAACGAGTTCAACGGCAGCCATTAAAGCCTATCAAAAACACAAAAGCACATGTATGAAGCATGTGACGCTTCAGTTTAATTGACGAAGGATCGACCATCGACTAAAGCTAAATGCCTATTTAAGCCTTTTAAGATTGGTTGTTTAGTAGAACATTTAACAAAACATCGTGGTCGATGTTGCCTCCCGATATAACCACTCCTACATTTCGCCCCAAAGCCGAAATGCGACCCGATAGCAAAGCCGCTACGCCTACAGCACCTGCCCCTTCTACTACTTGATGGTGTTTTTGATGGAGGAAGGCGATCGCCTTGGCTATTTCTTCTTCCGTGACCGCTATAAAATCATCAACGCATGTTCTAGCCAGGTCCAGCAGAGACTGTGGTATCGTGCCTGTAAGACCGTCTGCCAACGTCTCGGAATAACAGACATTCACCACCCTGCCGGACTGCCATGACACCACCCATGGCATTGAGGCAACTGATTGAACCCCAATGATCTTTATGCCAGGCGATAATGCCTTCGCAGCGATGGCAATGCCCGTTATCAAACCTCCGCCCCCGGCCGGAACCACGATCATATCAAGATCCGGTTCATCAAGCAACATCTCCAATCCAACAGTACCAGCGCCGCTCACTATGTAGTGATCTTCGTAGGGAGACACATAAGTCAAGCCTTCCTTATTTGCGAGATCCATGGCTGCTAGTTCAGCATCATCGTAGAGATGCCCAACGACTCGTAAGTCGACCGCATCGCCACCCAATCGCTTTATAGCCTTCTGCTTGGTAGCGGGACATACGCCTGGAACGAAAATTACAGCCTTGACATTGAGCATCTTTGCGGCAACCGCCACGCCTTGTGCGTGATTACCGCTTGAAGCCGTAACAACCCCCCGCTTACGCTCTTCCTCTGACATGTGAAATATCTTGTTCAAAGCCCCCCTAATCTTGAAAGAACCGCAGAATTGTAAATTTTCCCATTTCAAGTAAACATTCCCTCCGGTGACTTCGCTCAAATCAAGGGACATTTCCACAGGCGTATGCCTTACCTTTCCATTTAAAAAGCTGGCTGCCAATAAGACATCTTTAACTTTGGGCCATATCATTTATTAATTTCTCCCCTTTTTCGCAAACTTTATTAAGACTTTTTTCACCAGTTCATGTTAACATTATAATGGTTCTTAACCCATATCAAAATCATAAAAAAACAGAGGTCCAATGCTTAGACACAATGCGAGAGATCCCTTTAACTTTCAAGTGCTGATAACAGCATTTAGAGACCATCTAAAAGGTTCATAAGATTTGTTTTCTGTGTCTTTAGCGTGGTTGCAGAGACGAGTTTGTTTGCATTCAAACAAAAACTTTATCGTGTCAACCGTAGAGGTGAACTTCACCTAAATGAAGCTAGTAAATGCTGATGAGCCCAAAACTGATATGGTAGTAGCCCGCCCGATAATTTCCGATACGGGCGCCCTTCTTTTAAATAAAGCCGTCTTCCGGCCTTGTAGGGCCGGCGACATAAATAAAATCCTGGCGAGGTCTTGTGTCCAAAGGTGACCATATAATGCATCGTTGGCAGGAAATGCCTTTTTATCGATAAAAGAAGTAATTAAGCAACCAGTATAACGATCTTTGAAAGGAGCTTTTGTCATGTTCTTATTATGTATAGCCAACACCGAGCTTAGCAAGATAC
>ERZ795062.255-NODE-255-length-48746-cov-7.010988_pt1 | contig 48746 bp, 50 predicted proteins | sample MGYA00375146_ERZ795062 | MGnify/ENA primary metagenome ERZ795062 (study PRJEB30191, sample SAMN05720281) | activated sludge metagenome | isolation source: Anaerobic digester | place: USA | collected 2015-07-16 ...
GCGCCAGCACCTTCACCCAGATGGGCGGCGAGGGCGTGCCCTGGGTCGGCCAGGCACCATTCACCAACGAGAAGCACATCTTCGCCAACCTGGGCGACGGCACCTACTACCACTCCGGCCTGCTGGCGATCCGCCAGAGCATTGCCGCGAAGGTGAACATCACCTACAAGATCCTCTACAACGACGCCGTGGCGATGACGGGTGGCCAGCCGCACGATGGTCCGCTGTCGCCGCTGTCCATCATCAATCAGGTGCGCGCCGAGGGCGTGCAGAAGATTGCTGTGGTGACCGACGAGCCGGAGAAGTACGAAAGCGTGTCGTTGCCGTCCAACGTGCCGGTCCATCACCGTGAGAAGCTCGACGAAATCCAGCGTGAATTCCGAGAGGCACCGGGCTGCACGGTGATCGTGTACGACCAGACCTGTGCCGCCGAGAAGCGTCGTCGCCGCAAGATCGGCAAGTTCCCCGATCCGGCGAAACGCGTCGTCATCAACGAGGCCGTCTGCGAAGGCTGCGGCGACTGTGGCGTCAAGTCGAACTGCGTGTCGGTGATGCCGCTGGAGACCGAGTTTGGTCGCAAGCGCACCATCGATCAGTCGAACTGCAACAAGGATTTCTCCTGCGTCAATGGCTTCTGCCCGAGCTTCGTCACTGTCGAGGGCGGCGCGCTCAAGAAGCCAAAGAAAGTAGGTGCCGACGCTGCGGCTGACTTTGGTGACTTGCCGACACCAGCAATTCCTGAACTGACCAAGCCGTTCAACATGCTGGTTACCGGCATCGGCGGCACCGGCGTGCTGACCGTTGGCCAGGTGCTCGGCATGGCCGCCTTCCTCGAAGGCAAGGGCCTCACCATTCTCGACATGTCGGGCCTGGCGCAGAAGAATGGCAGCGTGATGAGCCACGTGCGCATTGCGCCGACGCAGGCCATGCTCAATGCCACCCGCGTGGCGGCGGGCGAGGCCAATCTGGTGCTCGGCTGCGACGTGCTGACGACGACCGCGGAGGATTCGCTCGCAAAGATGGCCGTTGGTGTGACAAAAGCTGTGATCAACTCGGCGGTGGTAATGCCGGCAACCTTCACCAAAAATGCTGACCTCAAGTTCCCGCTGGGCAGCATGGAGCGTGAGATCAGCGAGGCGTGCGGCGCCGATGCGGTGTCCTTCCTTGATGCGACGAAGCTGGCAACGCGCCTGATGGGCGACTCGATCGCGACCAACCTGTTCGTGCTCGGCTACGCGTGGCAGAAAGGGCTGGTTCCGGTGCTGGAAGCGACCATCCTGCGCGCGATTGAGCTGAACGGCGCCGCCATCGAAATGAACAAAAACGCGTTCCTCTGGGGCCGCCGCGCAGCCGTGGACCTGAAGCGCGTGGAAGAGATTGCGGCACCGAAAATTGCTGTCGCATCTACCATCAAGCTCAGCGAATCGCTCGACGAAATGATCGAGCGCCGCACCAAGTTCCTGACCGACTATCAGGACGCGGCCTACGCCAAAACCTACAGCGATTTCGTGGCCTTTGTGCGTCAGGCGGAAGGCGCCAAACTGCCGGGCAAAACCGCCCTGACTGAAGCGGTCGCGCGCTACTACTTCAAGCTGCTTGCCGTGAAGGACGAGTACGAAGTCGCCCGTCTGCACAGCAACGGTGATTTTGAAGCCCGCGTCGCGCGGGAGTTCGAAGGTGACTACAAGCTCAACTTCCACCTCGCCCCACCGCTGTTTGCCAGGAAGGATCCGGTCACCGGCGAACTCAAGAAGCGCCAGTACGGCCCGTGGATGATGAAGGCGTTTCGCTTCCTCGCATCCCGCAAGGGCTTGCGTGGCGGTGCGTTCGACATCTTCAAGAACACCGACGAACGCCGCATGGAGCAGCAGCTGAAGGTGGACTACCGTCGCCTGATCGAAGAGGTTGTCGCCAAACTGGCGCCGCACAATCACGCGCTAGCGGTGCAGCTCGCGTCCGTCCCAGAAGACATTCGCGGCTACGGTCATGTCAAGGAGCGTCACGTCAAGGCAGCCAAGGCCAAAGAGGTCCAGCTGAAGGCGGATTTTGATGCGACGAAAGTGGTGATTGGCATTGCCAGCGCGGAAGCAGTGAAAGCGGCTTGAGGCGCGTCTCTGAACCAAGTGGCGACTGCTAACGGATGCTGAAGCGACGAGCCATCCTCACCAGTGTGGCGACCCTCGTCGCACTGGTGGTTGCTGGCTTTCTTGTGTGGCGCAGTTCGCCGGAATTTCGCATCAATATCGAGCAGAGTGAGATCCAGTCTCGCGTGTCAGCCAAGCTTCCGCTGCGCAGTTGTGCGCTGGTGGTTGCCTGTCTGGAAATCGTGAACGCCAGCGTCGTCCTCAGCGAAGGCAGTGATCGCATCGGCATTCGTTCGGAGCTGCTTGCCAGTCTTGGCAGCCGTCAATATCCCGGCGTTGCGGCGTTTACCGGCAAGCCCCGATACGTGCCGGGTGAGGCGAAAGTCTTTGTTGACGATCTCCGCATAGACGAGCTGCAGATGAAAGGGATGTCACCAGAAGTTGCGGAACTCGTCAAGCTGCGCGGGCCGTTGCTGCTGCGTGGTGTGTTGCAGACGACGCCGATCTACACGATCCGTGGCAATACGCTGAAAGACAGCTTTGCCAGATTCGCGTTGCAGAAGGTGGAAGTCATCGATGGCATGCTGCAGTTGACACTTCGCCGGCCGAATGACGGTGGATAAGTCGCCTCAGTCTGGAGATCGCAAGTGTTGATTCAAGGCAGTTGCCACTGTGGCAATATCCGCTACGAACTCGACTGGACGCCCAACCCAGTAGAGATTCCGGCGCGGGCGTGTAGCTGTTCATTCTGCGTCAAACACGGCGGAGTCTGGACGTCGTGCCCGACCGGTTTGCTGACCGTGCTCTATGGCGACTCCAGGCGTGTCAACAAGTACCACTTCGGCACCAAGACGGCAGACTTTCACGTCTGCGCAACTTGCGGTGTCGCACCCGTGGTGACCAGCGAAATCGACGGGAAAATCTACGCCGTCGTGAGCGTCAATGCGATGGACAACGTCGATTCGTCAATGCTTAAACGCGGAATCATCTCGTTTGACGGCGAGGATGTTGATGTCCGCTTGCAGCGTCGGGCGCGTGGCTGGATCGCGAACGTGCGTATTCATAGCGCCGCTTAGCGTTGTAATTTCGATTCTCGCCAGATTCCGCTGTTGCTCCCTTGTCGCCGAGGATGGTGCCAAGACCGCGTGCAAGTGACTATGCTCCCACATAGACTTACAATGTAAGAATTGATCATCAATTCTGTGTTGTACCGCTTACGGTGCGCATGTCATTGGATAGGAGTTGCCATGAGTACAGTGCGAAAGATGTGGAAAACGGTAGTAGCGATGATCTTGGCTTGCATCGCTCTGCCGACTGTTTGTCATTCTGCAATCGTTCAATTGCCGAGTTGCCTGGTGCCACCTGAACAGGCCGACAACAATCCGCTGATCGCTTGGGTCGAAGTCAAGATTGACAGTCACGGCAACTTCTACGCACCGTGGGTCTCGGACGTGATCAACTGGACGGCGCTGGAAACTTATGGTGTGCCTGTGTGGACGCGCCGCTTGGGTCCGGGCGTTACTGGCTCGTGGGGCGTGGACTACTACACCACTGCCGCACTTGAACAAAAGATTTGTGCGAAGGGGAAGCAAATCATTGTTCAGGAGCGAAGCGATTTCCGAGGCGTCAAGCCGAAGCCATATACGTTGGTGCGCGAGTTGCAGACGGTCGCCAATACGTCCGATCAGCAGTTGTATTTCCTGTCATCCGTTGGTGCTGATACAGACTTCGTACTGCGCGGCTTTGTTGGGGGTGGCTGGTCTTCAACGTCGAATGAGTTTCGGCTGCCGCGTGTCGGCGACGACCTCGTGCCTGTGCATCGCTTCTTTGGGGTTGTTGGAACAGGTACGCCGTCCCATCTTTACACAGCTGATGAAGTGGAAGTGGCAAACCTCCGCAGTATGGCAGTCGCGGGAGGCAAGCTTAGCTACGACGGCATCGTATTCATGGCGCCAAAGGCAATTGCTACAAGCGATGGTGTGTGGACCTGCAGTTCAGCCGACTACGCGCCCGTGCGTCGCTTGTACATGTCGTCCAACAAACCAGATGCGCCGGCAAGGTACCGGTATGTTGCAGATGAATCCATCACAATGAGAATGCGCGCTGCTGGATGGCAAGATCAGGGCGCTGCGTTCTGCGCGCTGCGTGACTGAGTCAATGCAGTTTCCCTCGTCCACTTAGTCTGCCTTTTTGCGACAGGAGCGCGTCGAGTTGGCGAGAACCGCATTCACAGCCCTGTACTCAGGGCTTCATCGACCTTCGCACATGCTCCAGATGCGCGCGCGCGGACTCCACGTCGCGGCCATATTCTTCGAGGTAGCGGCGACGTTCTTCGCTGTCCCATTCGGCTTCGGAGAATGCGGTCAACGGGTAGCTTCGTGAGGTGTGCAGCTTGCCTTCTCTGCGTGCCATCAGGGCGCGGTCGGGGTCGGCATCGGGGATCAGCAGGAAGCCGTCAACGTCGCGCAGCGTGAGCGGAAACGCAGGCTTTTCGTCGACCAGCAGCTTGCCGAACAGGTTGAGCTTGATGTCCTGCGTGCCCTTGGCCAGCTCGTGGTTGAAGCTGATTAGCGCGAACGGCTGGCCTTTGGCGTCGTCGATGCGCCCTGTGATGACATAGCGGCCGGGGCGCAATACGTCAGCCTTCAAATAGAAATTGAGTGATCCGGCCTCGACGGCCTCACGTACGCCACCGACCCAGGTCGCTGGCGAATCGGGCGTGTAGAACACGTCGAAGAACTTGAAGCCGGTCTGGTTGCCAACTTGCAAAGTGAGCTCGACGCGGATCACGCCAAAGTGGCCGGCGAAGCCCTGCGTGGCGGGTGACAGGCGCGCACTCCAGGCGCCGTCAGCAGCGGCAGCGTCGCCGGCGTTGCCTTCGTCATTGAACGGCAGATTGACACTGTTGCGTTGTGAAGGCTTGCCATCCTTCGGCGGGTCAAGTGCGACCGCGCGCGTGACCTGTAGCGGCAACGCCGAGCCGGTGTCGTCAACTGCGCTGACGGTGAACAGCACGGTCTCGTTGCCCGCTACATAGATGCGTTCCTGTGACGAGACGATGCGCACATTCGGCGCCGGCTTCTGCCCGGGATTGACCAGCCGGCCTTCCTCGCGCACTGGCTGGTTCGGGTACATCTGGTCGGCGTGCTCGCGGGCCGGGCGCGAGTCGAACGGATACTTGGTGTGCTCGCGATAGTGGTCAAGCACTTCGGTGGCACGGGCCAGGCGCTGCGCCCAGAGTGCCTCCTGCGCCTTCGGGTCGCCATTGGCGGCTGCGATGGCAAGTGGGTCCTGCGGGCCACCGGGTTGTGCCATGCCGGGGTGCCGGGGTTGTATCTGCGCGCCGTTGATGGTGGTGACGCCGGGCGGCAGTGCCGCAATCGATGCCGGGCTCGTCTGCGGTGGCTCCGGGAAGGCGAGCCGCTTGAGCGTAATGACGCCGCCGCCGATGCCTGCTGCTGCGATCAGCAGCAGGGCAATCAGCCAGCGGCGGGGGGCTCGGGGACGCGCAGCGCTGTCGCTACTGGGCATTCGCCACCATGTCGGCCACTGCGCGCGACACGATGCCGCCCCAGCCGCCGTTGGTGTAGTGGTTGTATGCCTCGTTGTTGTCGCGGAACTGAACGTTGTGGTTGGTCCACTTGGCGCGGCCACCTTCGTTGGCTGCCGTGCCCATGGTCAGGTCATTGCAGAACCAGTCGGACGCGTTGCAGTAGCTGCCGCCAGACGAGCCCGATACGCCGCCGCTGGAGTGATAGGCAATCGCCTCATCGTCCTGCCCCGGCAGGATGCCGGAGTAGAGCGTGCCCTTGGCGCCGGCGAACATGTAGAAGATCTTGCCGCGCGTCTGGTTATGGTCGTACATCGCGCGTGAGGTGGATGTCTTGAGATCGCTGACCAGCGGCTCGCTCAGCGCCCAGCTGCCAGCGTCGGCCAGCTCGGACCCTCCCGCTGCGCCACCGGCGATGTCCACCCATTTGATGTTCCAGCCGGTTTGCGTTCCGGCGCCCGAAGCACCGCAGACGCCTGACGAATTGGGTGAAGCGTTGGTGATCGTACGTGACGATCCGCCGTACATCGCGAGGGTGTAGCCGACCTGCAGATTGCCAGCGCTATGGGCGCCGATGTAGCACCAGTTGCTGCCGGTGCAGTAGCAATCGAGCGCGTTGCGTACCAGGTAATTCTGGTTGGAGATGCTGTTGTAGCCGTCCCAGTTGACGGCCTTCTTGTTGACGCCAGCAGCGGTGCCTGCCGGGCCCCAATAGGTGAAGTCGGCATAGTTGCCCAGCTGGCCACCACCGGTGCGACCGTTCACCCAGAGTGTGTAGTTGGTGGCGTGTGCCAGCGCTGCCAGACCAAGGCCCGCTGCGGCGGCACCCATGGCGATCTTGCGCCATCCCGATTGCTTCAATTTCATTGCATCTCCTCCCGTGTTGAATTTCGTACGCGACAACATGAATGGGTGCGCGACCCTCTTGTGAAGGGTGCGCGTCGTTGCGGCAAAGGGGATGCACGAAGCCATCGTGCCGCCTGGTAGCAGCACAGCAGATTCGTTCGATGGAGTTGTTGTAGCGACCGGTTCTGCGCCTCCCCGCGCGTCACCTGTCACCTTGAATCGTCACGGGTAGAGCCCGGTGCAATTCATTCCCCCTTACATGCGCGGCGGACTATAACGCCCGTTCGAAACGAGTGTCAAATTCAAACGCGGCGCGACGCGCAGCCGCACTTTCCTTGGTGAAACAACCCGACTCCGCTACGCTTGCCCACGCAGTCGCTACCGATCCCTTCAACCCGCAAAGCTACACCTGCACCTCATGTCCGATGTCTTTGTGGGCATTCCGCCCACCTACGATGTGCCCGCCAATGCTGCTGAGGGGCGCGAGTCCAATCCCGAATTGAACCTGATGACGCTCGCTCCGGCCGCCCGTCCCGGCGAAGCCGTCGAGCCATTCCGATTTACTGGCGAAGCCGGAGAGTATTTCCGAATCTGGATCGTCAATACTTTCCTCGTCATCGTCACTTGCGGCCTGTGGTCGCCGTGGGCAAAGATTCGCAAACGGCGCTTCTTTCTACGTCACACCTGGGTCGCAGGCGCCAATTTTGAGTACCACGCCGAGCCGTGGCCGATTCTGCGTGGGCGGCTGATTGCTGGTGCAGCCTTCGTCGCGTACTGGTTCACCGGTGAAATCAATCCGCGTTATGCGCCGTGGATTGCATTGATCATTGCGACGCTGGCGCCGTGGCTGGTGGTCAGCTCGTTGCGTTTCAATCTGGGCAATACAAGTCACCGCAATCTGCGTTTCCGGTTTGAGGGCAGTGCAAAGGATGGTCTGCGAGCCTTGTGGCCATTGCCACTCGTTGCGCTGCTGACGCTCATGTATCCGCCGGTATTTGATCCGACCGACTTTGCGAAATTTGACTGGAAGATGCTGCTTCCCACCCTGGTGCTGGCAGTTCTGTATCCCTATCTGAGCGGGGCGTTCCGCCTGCTGCTGCTCAATCACGCGCGTTTTGGCCTCGCGCCGATAGCCTGTACGACGCGTGTCCGCACGTTTTACGCAATTCACCTGCGCGGTCTGCTGGTGGGCATCGGACTGATGCTGGTGGCGGGCCTGCTGTCGGCAGTGATCTTCGGAGCGGTGTTCAGTGTCTGGATGACTGAGCTGATGGCAAAGAGCCGGTGGCTGCCGGTTGTGATGGGGCTCGTCGCGGCGTTACCGGCAGCGTTCGCCGCGTTGCTGTGGTTTGCTTTCACGCAGACGCGCGTGATCAACGCGACGTTCAACCTGACCACCGTCTCGACCAATGTGCGCGTGTTCAGCCAGATTCGCACCTGGCCGATGGCGAAGCTCTACTTTGTCAACACGCTCGCCGTGCTGTTCAGTTGCGGTCTGGCGATTCCCTGGGCGGCAGTACGGACGGCGAAGCAGCGGGTGGAAACAACGGCACTGGCGATGGGTGGCGACATTGACGACATCATCGCCGGCGCTGTACCGCCGAGCAGTGCCGCAGCCGATGCTGCAACCGAGTTCTTCTCTTTTGATGTGGCGCTGTGATGGACATGGAAACGTCAAAGCGCCTGCGGGCACAGTGGTTTGACGGCCATAGCGCGCGGCGAACCAGCGTTGAGCTGGTAGTCGCAGGCACGGTAGTCGAAGTATGTGCATTGCCGCACGAGGCTGCACCGGCGGATGCCGCGGACGCTGGCGTGCCGCCGCCGGTGCTCGCTCAGGTGCCGCTCGCGCAAGTGCGGGTAAGCGAACGCGTCGGCAACACGCCCTACCGGCTGAGCTTTCCTGACGGTGCGCTGGCGGTTACCGCCGATCACGCCGCTGTTGAAGCCGCCTTTCACCTGGCGCCTGCTGCGCACTGGCTGGCACGCATGGAGCGCGCGAGCGGGTTTGTGGTGCTGGCAATAGTCGGGCTCGGCGTGGCGCTGTACTTTGCCTGGCAAACGCTGATTCCGAAAGCGGCAGAGGCGGTGGCGCACCGCATTCCGCGCGACGCCGAGAAGTCGCTCGGCACCATCGCCTTGCAGGGGCTTGATCGCTGGCTGCTCAAAACTTCGCGACTTGAGGCGGCAGAGATGTGGAGCGTGCGGCGATTGTTCGATGAACTTGCTGACAAGGCTGGGCTCGCCGATACGGTAGTGCTGCAGTTTCGTGACACCGCACCAAATGCACTGGCGCTGCCAGGCGGCACCATTGTGGTCACCGACGGGCTGGTGAAACTGTTCCGCTCGGATGAGCGGCTGCTCGCGGCCGTGATCGCTCACGAGCTCGGGCATATCCAGCATCGCCACTCGCTGCGGCATCTGCTGGAAGGCTCGGCGAGCGCCCTGATCGTGGGCGCGCTGGTGGGTGATGTCAGTGGCGTCTCAGCGTTGACCGTGAACGCACCGATCCTGCTTTCGACCCTGCACTACACGCGTGAGTCGGAGCGTGAGGCCGATCAGTATGCGTTTGATCTGCTGCGCCGCAGTGGAAGGTCACCGAAAGACTTCGCTGATGCCATGCGACGGTTCGACGCGATGGAGCTTTGCATCGCGCTGCGCACCAAGTACCGCGACGACGCCCTGAAGCAGGCGCAGGGGAGCGTTGACCGAAGCGATGAACCGGCGGCGAGGGCGCGCATCAGCGACTCCTGCACCGACAACCCTGAAAAGGCGCTGGAAGGCCGAGACAGCGAGCTTGCAGATCTGCGGCGACAGGACCGCGAGACAGGCTACATGCACACCCATCCCGTCACCCGCGAACGCATCGCAGCGGCAGAGGCAGCTGCCGGCAAGTAGCTACATGGAAAGAGCTACCGCAAATCAGGCTTTGGCGCAGGCGCCGCGCGGTCGCGCCGCGAGCGTGCGGAAATCATTCAACGCAGCGCTCCACTGTGCGGTGTAGCGGGTCGGGATGTCGATGTGGCGAGCGCCTTCCACCAGCAGCCAGCGTTTGGGCTCGGGCGCCGCAGCATAGAGCTTCTGCGCCACTTCGACCGGGATGCGGTAATCGTTGCTGCCGTGCATCACCAGCGTCGGCATGCAGAGCTTGGGCGCTTTGGCGAGTGAATCGAAAAACTGCGTTTGCACTGCGGCCAGCGGAATCCACTTGTACGCCGTGTATTGCTGCATCTCGCGCACGCTGGTGAACGAGCTTTCGACCACCAGCCCTGCTGCATCCTGCGCGGCTGGCGTGGCAGCGAGATGCACGGCGATGGCGCCGCCGAGCGAGTGGCCGTAGATGTAGCGTTTACCTTGCGGCGAGCGGCGTTTCAGCTCGGCCCAGGCGGCATCGGCGTCCTCATAGGCGCTTTCTTCTGAGGGCAGGCCGCCTTCGCTCCTGCCAAAGCCACGGTAGTCGATCGCCAGCACCGCGAAGCCTTCGTCGTGCAGTTTCATGATGCGCGGCAGGTTGGCGGAGATTCCGAATCCGGCGCCGTGCAGGTAAAGCGCTGCCGGCGCATCCTTGCCGCCCGTCTTTGCCGGAATCCACCACGCGTGCAGCTTGCCCGGCTGGCTGCCAGCGGTGAGCCACACGTCCTCGAACGGTGCATTGAATTCGGTCGGCGTGCGCCCCGCCTCCTTGCTCGGGCGAAAGATCACCTGCCGCTGGAAGTCATCCAGCGTGGTGCAGGCGGCAAGCAGGGTGCCGGCAACGGCGGCGACGAGCAGGGTGGTGAAGAGCGAACGACGCGACATGATGGGCCGGATACGCCAAAAGTGGCGCGGTGGTTTTCTGCGATCTTCTTGGGTTTGGGCCGCCGCGCAAAGTTCCGTGCGGGTGGGTCAGGAACTGGATTTGGCGTCGATCTGGCTTTGCTGGTAGTTCTGGATGCCGACGCGTTCGATCAGTTGCAATTGCGTCTCCAGCCAGTCGATGTGCTCTTCCTCGCTATCGAGGATTTCACGCAGCAGGTCGCGCGAGACGTAGTCCTGCACCTGCTCGCACCAGGCGATGCCGGCGCGCAGGTCGGGGTGCGCAGCCATCTCTACTTTGAGATCACAGGCGAGGCATTCCTTCACGTCCTCGCCGATCATCAGCTTGCCGAGGTCCTGCAGATTGGGCAACCCGTCGAGAAAGAGGATTCGCTCAATCAGCTTGTCGGCGTGCTTCATCTCGTCGATCGACTCGTGCATCTCGTGGGCGCCGAGCTTGTCGAGCCCCCAGTTTTTGAACATGCGGGCATGCAGGAAATACTGGTTGATCGCGATCAGTTCGTTGTAGAGCACCTTGTTCAGATGCTTGATGACCTGCGGGTCGCCTTTCATGGGAAGCTCCTGCGTGATGGGCGCTGCCGAGTGGCTGCCCGTTGAAACTGGGGTGAGACGAATCGTAGCTTAGCCAGCACATGCCCAGCACGCTGCCAAGGCTATCGGCTTTTCGTGAAAAGCCTCATCCGAATTGGGCTTACAGGTCAATTACCTCAATAGTCGACTAAGGCACAAAATAACCAGCGAGCCCTTATTAAGTGGGCGTTTCGTTGAAATGCTGTAGAGCGCGGAGCCCGCCACAGCTCTGCCGCGCAAGACTCCCGCTGCAGCTCAAGCCGCCAGCGGCAAACGCTCAGCCAGCGCCTCGTCGAGCACCTCGCGCGCGCAGTCGGCGCAGCAGCCGCAGCAGGTCGACACGCCGGTGGCGCTGACCAGATCGCTCATCGTGCTGGCGCCGTCGTCCACGGCCTTGCGCAGCGTGCGGTCATTGATGCCGTGGCAGATGCAGACGATCATGATTGCCTCGCCGAAGCGGTTGCAGCCGCGGGTGCAATCCGCGCGCGCAGCCCGACCCAGAGCAGAAACGCCAGCGGAACTGCCACCATCGACCAGGTCAGCATCTGACCCCAGTAGCCCTCGGGACCATACGGCTCGCTGACCAGATGCAGCCATTCGTTGTCGATGCCGGGTAGCGCGTTCGCCTCCGTCAGTTCGTGCACGGCGTAGATCACCAGTTGTAGCGAGAAGATCAGCAGAAAGATCGCCGTGACCTGGAAGAAGCGCGCCAGATTGACGCGCCGACCGTAGCGTGCCCACAGCCAGGCAATCGCTGCCGCGCCAGCGACACCGAGCACGGCACCGGTGAGCAGTGCCTCGGACCCTTTCTCCATCGCCAGCGTGGATAGCACCAAGGCGGTTTCCATGCCTTCCCGGGTGATCATCAGCAGCACGAAGGCGAACACCGCCCACCATCCCGCACCGCGGTCGCGATTGGCCAGCGCCGCCTCAATGCCGCGGCCGATGTTGGCGCGCAGGTGCCGCGCCGCCTTCAGCATGTAAACGGTCATCGAGATCACCAGCACCGCGGCTACAGTGGCAAGGATGCCTTCCCACAGCGGCTTGTTGTCGGCCTGCGCGAAAAAGTAGGAGGCAATGGCCGAGAGCGCGATGGCGCCGCCGGTGCCCCAGTAAACCGCACTGGCCAGCGCATGGCGCTGCGTCTGCTTCAGGTAGGCCAGCGTGATGGCCACGATCAGGAAGGCTTCGATGCCTTCGCGGAGCGTCATGACGAATACGTTGAGCATGATGATGGGTCCGTGGCAGGTGGGGTGATGGCGACGATTGTGGCGGCTTGCTGCAAGTTTAGTTACGTAAGATATTGCGAACGATTCGCATTTACGTTAAATTTATCACATGAATTCGATTCTTGGCAAATGCAGCGAACCTGAGGTGACCAAAATCAACAAACACGACGATCTCGCTGCGAGCCAGCAGGCCATTGCCGACGCGGCGGAAGCCTTCTCCACGATTGCATCGGGCGCCCCCGGGCCGCAAGCCAGCGGCACCAGGCCCCGGTTGACGCTCAAGCGGCGCGTTGTCGTCGGCAACGCGGCTCCGGCGGGTGCCGGCGCTATGGCGCTTGCGCCCAGCGACATGGAGGGAGGCAGTGTCGCAACACCCCTCAAGCGCCTGACGGGTGGTCGCCGCGAGCTGGCCATCGCTCATGCGGGCGAAACTTATCTGCTGCGAGTGACCAAGGCGAACAAGCTGATCCTCACCAAAGCCTGTGCATCGGTGCCGGAGGCCGTCACCTGACCTGATCGCACCAACCGTTTTCGCCGATCAGCCAAGCCGGACTTGCACTCCCCGGCACTAGCCAGTTGGCAACCCATCGGCCCTACCGCCAGACGGCCTGTCGCTATCTGACAGAGTCGCTGCTACCGCAATCCGTTCGTGGTGAGCTTGTCGAACCATGAACGGCTAGCCTGCATCCGCACCAACACTTCAAGGCAATGGTGGTCGCGGCGAAGCCGCTCCTACAGGGCTTCCGCGCACGCCGCCGCGCTGGCCCATGCCCACTGGAAGTTGTAGCCCCCGAGCCAGCCGGTCACATCGACCACTTCGCCGATGAAATGCAACCCCGGCACCGCTCGTGCCTCCATCGTCTGCTGCGACAGCGCGCGGGTGTCCACGCCACCGAGCGTGACCTCGGCTTTTTTGTAGCCCAGCGTTCCCGACGGCCGTAACGACCAGCGTTTGAGCTGCGCAGCCACGTTGTCCAGTTCGCTCCGAGTCCATTGCGCGACGGCCTTGGCGCCGCCCTCGGGTGCGTGCGCGTGCGCCCAGGCGTCGGCGAGGCGTTGCGGCAGATGCGCGGCCAATGCTTTGGCGAACGCCGGCGCGGCACCCTTGCGGCCGCGCAGCTCGGCGAGCCACGCATCGGCATCGCAGTCGGGCAGCAGGTCAAAGTGCACCATCGCGCCCGGCTTCCAGTAGTTCGAGATCTTCAGCACCGCCGGGCCGGAGAGGCCGCGATGGGTTAGCAGCGCGGCTTCGCGGAAGTGCGCCTTGCTGTCGTCGCAGGTGGCGATGGCATCAAAGCTCACCCCTGACAGCATGCCGTAGCGCTCAAGTTCCGGTGCATCGAGCGCGAGTGGTACCAGCCCCGGTGTCAGCGGCGTCACCGGGATACCAAACTGCTTTGCCACCTCGTAGCCAAACGCCGTGGCGCCGGTGGCCGGGATCGATAGCCCACCGGTGGCGATCACCAGGCGCGGCGCGTGCAGTTCCCCGCCGGACGTTCCAACGTGGAACGTGGCCTCGGAATCGCCGCGCGCGATGCGCTCCACGCGCAGTGGATGTAGCAACTGCACGCCGCCACGACTGCACTCGTCGAGCAGCATGTCGATGATCTGCTGGGAGGATTCATCGCAGAAGAGCTGGCCGAGCGTTTTTTCGTGAAAGGCGATGCGGTGCTTCGTCACCAGCGCGATGAAATCCTGCGGTGTGAAGCGCGACAGCGCCGAGCGGCAGAAGTGCGGGTTCTGCGACAGATAGTTCGCCGGCCCGGCGCCGACATTGGTGAAATTGCAGCGGCCGCCGCCCGAGATGCGGATTTTTTCGCCGATCGTCTGGGCATGGTCAATCAGCGCCACGCGGCGCCCACGCTGGCCCGCGCGCGCGGCGCAGAAGAGGCCGGCGGCGCCGGCGCCGATGATGATTGCGTCGAAGTGGCGGGGTCGGCTCATGCCGTGAATGTAGCGGGGCATACACTGCAGCGCATGAAAACGCTCATTCCGCCGCCAGTCGTTGTCGCAATTTTTGCGGGCGCGATGTGGTTGCTGGCGCGCTACGTCGAGCCAGGTCGCTTCAGCTTTTCCGGACAGATAGTGCTGGCGGCAGCGCTGCTGGCGGTGGCGGTGGCGTTGATGTTTGCGGCCGTGTTGTCGTTTGCGCGGGCGCGGACGACGGTGAATCCGATGCGCCCGGCACGCGCTTCAACGCTGGTGACGTCCGGCGTGTTCGCCTGGTCGCGCAACCCGATCTATCTCGGCGACCTGTTGCTGCTCGCTGCTTGCGCACTGTGGTTCGGGCAAATCGCTGGGTTTGCGCTGTTGCCGATGTTCGTGCTTTACCTCAATCGCTTCCAGATCGAGCCCGAGGAGGATGCGCTCACGCGATTGTTTGGCGATGACTACCGGCAATACCAGGCGCGGGTGCGGCGATGGCTTTAGGTGAGGCGGCAGCGCCCGTTGCGCGGCACCTGACATGGTTGTTGGCAGCATTGGCCGCTGCGACATACGTGCTGGCGATGGCGCCGCTGAGAACAGCGTGGTTTACCGACGACGACTGGCACTTTCTGGCGTTGTTGCGCCACGTTGATGCCGCGACCGACGCATTCAGTGAGCACTTCATGGGCAGCTACGGTTACCGGCCCGTAGCGATGGTACTGTTCGCGATGACTGCTCTGGTATTTGGCGCCGACGCGCTGCCACAGTATTTGTTGAATGTAGCGCTGCATGCCGCATTGGCGCTGCTGCTTTGGCGCCTGGCCATAGCGTTCGCAGCGCCCAACAGGGTGGCAATGATCCTCGCTGCTGCCTTCCTGCTCGGTCCGGTGACGCAGGCGACACCGCTCTGGATTTCGAATCGGTTTGACTTGCTGGCCACCGCGCTTTGCCTGCTCGCGCTTCTTTGCACGCACCGCTGGCTGCAGGGCGTTTCCGGCGGGCTGGCCGACGCTGTTGGCGCGGTGTTGGCGATGCTGTTTGCCTTGGGCAGCAAGGAAACGGCGCTGGCGATGGTGCCGCCATTGTTGCTGCTGCTGATTGCGTACCCCGCGCCCAATCGCAGGTGCAGCGCGCGGATCGTGCTCGCTTCATTGCTACTCGGCATCGCAGCGATGTACTGGTTGGCGAGATCGCATGCGCTGGGCGCAGCGGCACCCTCGTGGTCGATTGCCGAGCTCGTTGCCGGGATAAGGCAGTGGTGTTGGGCCGGTGTCTCGCTGCTGACGCATCCCGCGATCTTCGTTGGCGCTGCGCTGGTCGCCGCATCCTTTCCACTGTTCTGGGCGGACAGCAAGCGGATGATAGAAGCGCAGCGCGGAGCACGCCCCCCAGGCGCCGACCCGCAGTTGGTAATACGCGGCGCGCTGTTGACATTGGTGGCCGGTGTTGTTGTTCTGCAGGGGCCAGTCGCGGCGATGGCGCTTGGCATAACAACTAACACCGCTGGCGGCGGTGAGGCCGATCTGCCCCTGGTTTCGCGGCGCTTCTACTATTTCGTCATGGCTGGCGTGCTGCTGTTGCCCGCAACTTTTCGTTGGCCGGTAGCGCAGCCTTGGGGCTCGCCGGGCCGCCTGGCGCTATTGCTGGCGAGTGCCGGACTAGGAATCTGGGCGTTCGCGGCGCGCCAGCAAAGTGAGTATTGGGCTCAGGCGACCAACAATGCATTGCATGCTTACCAGTTGCTGCAACCAGAAGTAGGCGAACGACTGACCGCTGCAGCTGCGCAGTCGCAGCAGCACGCAGCGCCGACAGCATGCGTCGTCGATCTGACCGGTACCGCCGGACCTGACCATCGTGCGATGCCTACCTATGGGCTGCCGCTTGATCTGATTGTCAAGGCTCATTTGCCAAAGGGCGATGCCCGCGTCGATTGCGTTCTGATCACGCAGCCGCCACAAGCCATGGCACTGACGCGCGTGTATCCCTGCAGTGCGACAGCGTTCCCTGGCTGGCGCAGCGTGCATCCGGCGATGGCACCGCTCGCCCGCTCAGGAACCTGCACGTTCTTTGCTCAAGTGGTTGCACAGCCATAGGCGAAGTGGAGCGTGTGATGGCGCCGTCATGCGGAAGCCAGATCGGCGAGCGCTAAACTTGGTGATTGTGAAAAATCTTTCCCAGCAAGAAAGTAGCTCGATCATCGCTGAATCAGATGACTCCACGTCGGGTACCGGAGTGGCACCGCCAGTGCGGCAGCTCCAGTGCATCGGCTACGCCATCCGCACCATCTTTCGCGTGCTGCCGGCGCTGGGCCGTTCCGGCGATCACGCGAACCCACCGCCTGGTCTCGGCATCAAGCACTTTGTGGTGGCTGGCGTGATCTGCGCGGCGCTACTGGTGGGCAGTATCGTTGGCGCGGTCAGCGTGATCCTGAGCATGGTCACTCGCCACTAATGCCGGTCGAGTACCTTTCTGCGCTCACGGCCACCGCACGCACCCAGCGGGCCAATCTGCATCTGGGCATCGCACTCGCCTTTGTCGCCGGTGCGCTGAACGCCGGTGGCTTTCTCGCCATCGGGCAATACACGTCGCATATGACCGGCGTGCTGTCATCGGCGGCAGACGATCTGGTGCTTGGCAAGGTGCCGCATGCGATCGCGGGCATCCTCTCGCTGTGTGCCTTTCTGGTGGGCGCCATGACCACGGCGCTGATGGTGAATTTCGCGCGGCGCAGTCAGCCCGACTCCGCCGTCACGTACACCGCGCCGCTGCTGCTGGAAGCAGCGTTGCTGCTGCTGTTCGGCCTGGTGGGCGCAACGCTCAAGCTGCACGAGTTCGTCAGTGTGTCACTGACCGCGATCCTGCTTTGCTACGTGATGGGGCTGCAGAATGCGCTGGTAACCAAGATTTCCAGCGCCGAGATTCGCACCACACACGTTACGGGGCTGGTCACCGATTTCGGCCTTGAGCTTGGTCGTTTGATCTACTGGAACCGCACCGGGCAGGCATTCGCCCCTGCGGTGCGCGCCAACCGCACCCGCATGCGCGTGCATGGCAGCCTGATTCTCGCCTTCGCGCTCGGCGCACTGATCGGTGCGCTGGGCTTCAAATACGCGGGCTACATCGCCACCGTGCCGCTGGCGATCATGCTGGTGGTGGTGTCGCTGGCGCCGTTCTTCCGCAAGGTACCCAGCCCGCGCTAGCCGCAGGTCCAGGCCGCGCGGTCAGGACGACGCGCCCGCGTCAAACACCGCATCCACCTGCACCTGCAGCCCGTTGGCCAGATGATTGGTCTTGGCCGCGAGCGACACGATCGCCAGCAGCTCGGCGTGCTGCGCGTCGGTCATGCCCTTTGCCTTCGCGGCGGCGGTATGCGAATGCACGCAATAGCTGCACGAATTGGCGATCGACACGGCGATGTAGATCAGCTCCTTGGTCAGCGGGTCCAGCGTGGTCGGCCTCGCCATCAGCGCCTTCACCTCGGCCCAGGTGTTCTCCAGCAGCGCCGGGTCAAACGCCAGCGAGCGCCACAGGTTGTTGATGAAGTCCGTCTTGCGGGTCGCACGGATGTCGTCGAAGACGGCCTTCACGCGGGCGTTGGCTTCGGGACTGGCGGGGATTTTGGTGGTGGCCATGCGGTCTTTCGCGGTTCGGGTTACGAGCGGAGGATTTTCTCCATCGCCTTGCCCTTGGCAAGCTCATCGATGAGTTTGTCGAGATATCGGATTTGCTGCATCAGTGGATCCGCAACGTCCTCCACACGCACGCCACAGACGACGCCCTTGATCAGCGCGCGGTTCGGGTGCATGGCGGGCGCTTCGGCGAAGAAGGTTTCGATGTCGCAGCCCGCGTCGAGTTGATGCTGCAACCCGTCTGCGCTGTAGCCCGTCAGCCAGCAAATGATCTGGTCAACCTCGGCACGCGTACGGCCTTTGCGCTCGGCCTTCTGCACATACATCGGGTAGACCTTGGCGAAGCTGGTTTTGAAGATGCGGTGTTCGCTCACGGTGTGCTTCCTTCAATCGGTCAGTTGTTCGGTCCGCAGTGTCTCGCCGTTGAACACGATGAGCAGCGCGGGGTGAGCGGGCAGCAACTGCCGTAACCACAGGGCGAGGCTCGTGTTGTCCACACCATCGCCGCCCAGTTCCGGTCGGATGGTGCCGCTGATGGTGTTGCCTGTTTCGCCGGCTGGCGTGACGATGTCCTGCACCTCATGGCCGCATAGCTGCCCGTCACGAAAGGTGAGACGCAGCGTAGCCTCCCGCTTGCGCACTTCGACTGTCAGCTCGCAGCACAGCGAATTGATCAGCGACATTCCAATGCCCTGCAACTGCACCGGCGCGGCTTCGTTCGATCCGAACGGATAGTCGAAATGGTTGTAGATGAACTTGAGATAGGGCGCACTCGCGACCGTCCGTGCAATCGCATGCCCACGACCGTCGTCGCCGACGCTGAATGAATTGCCGTTCGTCGTGACGCGGATGGTCGTCGCGTGGCCGAGTTGGTGTTCGGTTAGCGAGTAGAGGACTAGGGCGCGGATGATGTGAATGTTGAGCAACTTGAGACTCGGTGTATCACGCCAATCGATACGGGACGATATTGCGGGACCAAGTGGTTAAACGCCAAACGCCATTTCATACCCGTGCAAAGTCTCATTGACGACGACAAAGCCAAGTCGCTGATATAGCTTGCGGGCGGGATTGGCGCGTAGTACGTGAAGCCGCACACTTACCTCGGCTGCGAGGGCGTCAGAGACGACGGAACCGATAATTCGCGATCCAATGCCCCTCCCTTGTAACGCGGGCATGAGCTGAACCTGCGACAGTTCCCAATGTGCCGCGTTGCGGACTACCTTCAGCACGCCTACCGCCTGCTCGCCTTGCTCGATGATCTGCGCGACATCGAACGACTGCATGACTCGTCGCATTGTTTGCTCCGCAGATCGATTCACACCGATTGCCAATTCGTGCGGTCGCATCGTAAGCCTTCGAAGTTCAACGAGAAACGGGATGTCGGCGTAGGTTGCCGCGCGATACGTGAGAGTTGCCATGGGGGGACTGAATGGACGTGGGCTCACTTCGAGGGCGGATGCGTCCCATTTTGCCGTCGCAAGGCTGAGCAGATCGGACCACCCGAGCATTCGCTCAACAAATAATCAGTCCAGCACTGGCTTTTTGCACCGCAACATGCCAAAATGCTAGCTGTCGCTTGAAAAAGCGACTTCGTTCGCTGATTAGTGCTTCGCCCCACAGTGTTCCCGGATCGCCCCGAAAGCGGCTGCTCCGGCGAGACCCCGGCGCCAATTGATGCCGAACCACCCCGATTTCGCGGGTAGTGTTCGCCGGCAGCCCAAAAGTCTCTTGTTCCGATTGTTGGTCGATGCGTTTTTCGTCGTTGATCAACATCGTCCTGAAAGATAGGTCGCCGTTCGCGCTCCATTTTTTGCGCGCGGCGAGAACATATGAGTTTGCATACTGAAAATGCAGCCACCGAGCTGCAATCCCCTGATTTCCTCGCCGACGAGGCCATCGTTGATGCTGGCAGTGAATCCACTGTCGAATCGACTGTGGATTCGAATGGCTTCGCCGCGCTCAACCTCAACGCGTCGCTGCTGAAAGCGGTCGACGCGCTGGGCTACACCGAGCCCACCGCCGTGCAGGCGGAAACCATCCCCGCAGCGCTCGCGGGCGGTGACTGGATGGTGTCGAGCCAGACCGGCAGCGGCAAGACCGCCGCCTTCCTGCTGCCCGCGCTGCAGGTGCTGCTCGAAACACCGCCGATGCCGAAGGGCGAGCAGATCGCCCGCAGCCGCCGTGCGGGCGCCAGCCCGCGTGTGCTGGTGCTCTGCCCCACGCGTGAGCTCGCGCAGCAGGTGGCGCAGGAGGCGATCCGCCTTGTTCGTTTCGTCAAGGGCGTGCGCATCGCCAATGTCGTCGGCGGCACGCCGTTCGGCAAGCAACTGATGGAGCTGCGTGGTGCGTCCCTCGTGGTGGCCACGCCGGGCCGTCTGCTTGACCTCAACCGCAACGGCCAGATCGGCCTTGACTGCGTGCAGACGCTGGTGGTGGATGAAGCCGACCGCATGCTTGACCTTGGTTTCTCCGAGGATCTGGAAGCCATCCACGTCGCCACAGCTCGTCGCGACCGCACGCTGATGTTCAGCGCTACCTTCGCGCCGCGCATCATGGAGCTGGCTTCGCATGTAATGCGCGAGCCGCAGAAGATCGAACTCGCCACCGCGCAGGACACGCACGAGAACATCGAGCAGCGCCTGCACTGGTTTGACGACATGGCGCACAAGAACGCGCTGCTCGAGCACTACCTGCAGGACGAATCGATGGAGCAGGCCGTGGTGTTCACCGCCACGCAGATCGAAACCGACGAGCTGGCTGATGAGCTGCGCGAAGCTGGCTATGCCGCATCCGCGCTGCACGGCGCGATGCCGCAAACCCTGCGCAACCGCCGCATCAAGTCAATGCGCGACGGCACCATCAAGGTGCTGATTGCGACCGACGTTGCTGCGCGCGGTATCGACGTGCCGACCATCACGCACGTCATCAACTATGGCTTGCCGATGAAGCCGGAAGATTACGTGCACCGCATCGGCCGTACCGGTCGTGCTGGTCGCAGCGGCCTGGCCATCACGCTCGCGGGCTTCCGCGACCGTTTCAAGATTCGCAATATTGAACACTTCACCCAGCAGCGCATTGGCGAAGCCGTGGTCGAAGGCCACGAGCCGCGTAGCAAGCCGCCGTCAACGGGCGGCTACGGCGGTGGCTTTGGTGGCGGCCGCGGTGGCTACGGTGGTCGCGGTGGCGATCGTGGCTTCGGAGGTGGTTTTGGCGGCGGTCAAGGTGCGCGCGGTCGCTTCGAGCGTGATGCCTCGGCGGGTGCGGGCGGCTATCGCGGTCGTAGCGCCGGTGGTGCAGGCTTCGGCGGCGAGCGTTCGTTTGATCGCGCGCCGGCGGATCGTCCGCGCCAGGCAGATGATCGCGGCGGTAGCCGCTTCGCTGACGACCGCCCTGATCGCTTTGATCGGAGTGATCGTGCCCCGGCGCGTGACCGTGAATATGCGCCGCGCTTCGATGCGCCGCGTGCTGCCGATGATCGCAGTGGCGCCCGCTTCGAGCGTGATGTTGCCCCGCGTGAAGGCCGCTTGCCGCGCGTCGAAAACGAGCGCTCGGCCCGTTGGGGCGCAGAGCGTGGGGATCGCCCGGAGCGGTCGGAGAGCTTTGGTCGCCCGACCCGCGATGATCGTCCGGGCCGCTTCGAGCGCGCTCCGTACGCCGGCCGCGCGGACCACGGCGAGAGCCGCGAACGCAGCTTCGGTGGTTTTGAGCGCCGTGAACGCGACAGCGGCTTCAGTGGTGATCGCGGCTTTGGCCGTGGCGACCGCGGGGCGTCTGCGGCGTGGACTGATCGTCCGGCACCGGCGCGCGGTGGATTCAGCAACCAGTTCGATGCGCCGTTCAAGCGTCCGCAAGCCGGCTTTGCCGAGCGCAGCGAACGCGCTCCGCGTGAGGCACGCGGTGGTTTCAGCGCGGAAACTCGCGGGCCGTTCGCCCACGAGAATCGTGCGCAGCGGCGTGGCGACAAACCGGCAGGCCCGGCCTACACCGAGCCAGCTGAGGGCGGCAACCGCGCTGCACGTCGCGCAGCCAAACAGGCGGAATACGCCGCACGCATGGCGGGCGAGCAGGGCGGCGAGTAACCGCCGGTAACTGCACAAAGCGCAGCGCCGAAACTGGCGCTGCGGGCAAACTGCGTTGGCGAGACAATGGCGGTTTCAGACATCGTCTCGCTAGCCATGTTGGTCCACACCTCAATGTTCGTCACCCGGCGCGTCCTGCGGCCCATTGTTGCGGCGTCGCTGCTGATGCTGTGCGCTTTTGCATCGGCGCAGTCATTTCCCGCGAAGCCGCTGAAGATTGTTGTGCCGAACGCACCAGGCGGTGCGGCCGACATCACTGCTCGCACGGTCGGGCAGAAGCTTTCCGAAGCGCTGGGGCAACCAGTCGTCATTGAAAACAAGCCCAGTGCCGGCGGCGTGATCGCCGGCGAGCAGGTGGCCAAGGCGGACGCCGATGGCCACACCTTGCTGCTGATCTCCAGTGGCACAGCCGTCAGCGCCGCGCTATTCAAATCGTTGCCGTTCGACACCCGCAAGGATTTCGCGCCGGTATCCAAACTGGCCGCCTTCGATCTGGCTATCGCAGTTGCCGAGGGCGGGCGTTTCAAGACTTTCGCCGAGCTGCTGGCCTACGCCAAAGCCAATCCTGGCAAGCTCAACATTGGTACGCCGCAGGTGGGCACCACGCAGAATCTCGCCGCCGAACTGTTCCGGAGTGCGGCAGGGATCGATGCGCAGGTGGTGCCGTTCAATGGGACGCCACCGGTGATTTCCGCGCTGCGTGGCGGCAGTATCGATGCGATGGTGGATATTCTTGGCCCGCTGATGCCGCAGATTTCGTCGAAAGCGCTACGACCGCTGGCGCTGCTGGGCGACCACCGCGCACCGCAACTGTCGGAGGTGCCCATTGCCCGTGAGGCAGGTGGCTCACTCGCCGGTTTCAGCGCAGCATCGTGGAATGGTCTTGCCGTGCCTTCGAAGACGCCGAAAGACGTGATCGCCCGGCTCAACCGCGAGCTGGTGCGCATTCTTGCCTTGCCGGACGTCAAGCAGCGCCTGTCCGAGCTGACGCTGGTGGCACAAAGCAGCACGCCGGAGCAGCAGGCGGAACTGCTGGAGCGGGACATCAAACGCTGGGCAGACGTCATCGAACGCGCGAAAATCCCGAAGCAGTAGCGCGACCGCGCGTCGACGCGTGCGCTGAGCGACTCTCATAACAGCGGTACGGAGGCAGCGATGGCCAATCTCGATGTCGGTGTGATCGGCTACGGCGAAGTCGGCAAGATTTTCTCCAACGCACTGCGTGCCAAGGGCGTTGCGTGGGTGGGTGCTTGGGACGTCAAGTTTGCCGATGCGCTGATGGGCGGCGCGCAGCGGCTGCACGCACAAGCCCACGGTGTGGTCGCCTGCGAGTCGGCACGCCACGTGTGCAGCAAGGCGAACCTGATCATCTCGGCCGTCACCGCGTCGAACACGCTGGAAGTGGCGCAGGAGGCGGCAAGGCTCATGCAGCGCGGCGCTACCTTTCTTGATCTCAATTCAGCGTCGCCCGGCACCAAGAAACAGGCCGCCATCGCCATCGAAGAAGCCGGCGGGCACTACGTCGAGGCGGGCGTGATGACCTCGGTGCCGCCCTACGGCATCGCAGTGCCCATGCTGCTGGGTGGCAAGCAGGCGTTGCGGCTGGCTGACCGGCTGCGTCCGCTCGGCTTTAACCTCACCCCGGTGTCACCCAAGATCGGGCTGGCGTCGGCGACCAAAATGTCGCGCAGCATCATGATCAAGGGACTGGAAGCGCTGGTGATCGAGAGTTTCACCACGGCGCGCCGCTACGGCGTGGAGGCAGCGATGCTCGACACGCTGCGCGAGACCTTCCCAGGCATCGACTGGGAAAAGCAGGGTGCCTACTTCTTCAGCCGCGTGGTGCAGCATGGCAAACGCCGGGCTGAGGAGATGCGCGAAGCGGCGAACACGGTGAGGGAAGCAGGCCTTGCGCCCACGATGACGGCGCCGATTGCCGAGAAGCACGACTGGATTGCCAGCCTCGCCCGTGAGGGCGTGTTCGACGGTGTCGGCAAGGATGCGCCGTGGCAGGACTACGCTGATCGTCTGTTGAAGCTCAAACCGGCGTCGTAAATCTGTCGTTTGTCGACTGGCGCGTTATGGCGCCAGCCCCGCGCTGCAGATGTTGTTCAGGTGATTGCGGATTTGTGCCCACGACATTCTCGTCGCGCCCGGACCTGTCGCACCAGCGACCAGATTGTCGGACCGGATGCCGGACATGACGCGAACGATGATCAGGCCATCTGTCGAGCTGAGCGACTTCTGATCGCCATCGACATCCAGCGCATCAAGATTTATGCGGGCAAGAATCTGGGCGGGGTCGGTGTACTGCGCGCCCGTGCCCAGCGCGCCGTCGACCAGTGGCTGACCACGCAGACCGTTCAGGGCACGGGTGATGAGCAGCCCGTCAAAGGCTGGTTCGACCACACCGTTGCCGTCTATATCCAGCATGCACTGCGGGATGAATCGCTCGCCTTGCCAGAACCCGGCGAAAACGCGGTAGCCGCCTGCAGCACCGGGACCAGTGGTTGCTGCTTCCCCAACAGTCGCGACGATGCGGTAGCTGCCCGCAGCCATCGGTGCCGACCCGGCAAGGGCAACGTCACTGACAATTGCGTAGGGGCCGCCGGACATGAGCGGCGCCGCCTGCGACATCGGCGGGTTAGCCGCACAAACGCAGGCAAGGGCAACGATCGCCGCGTTTCGGCATCGTCTGCCAATCTTGTCGCGCCACCGGGCAGAGGAGGCCTCCATCTTCAAAACACCATCAGCGTGAAAGTCGCGCTGATGGTGTTGTTGGTGCCGTCGCTGATGAAGGTGAACACATCCACCTGCGTCGAAGAAAAGCGCCGATAGTTGGCCCCGATCTTGTATCCACCAGAGGCGAAGCTGCCAGCAGAGTTGAACTCGGCAGCAACCGAATACAGTCGGTTGGTCACATCAAACGGCAATGTCACCCGAATCCACCCGGACGCGACCGACGTAATGCTGATGCCGCAGTTGGTGTTGGGACTGGACGCGCCACTCACGCCGTTGTAACACTTGTTGATGTAGGCACCCGATGGTCCGTTGCCAACCACTTCGACGGCCGCCTTGATGATGCCGCCAAACGATGCGGTTTGCGTTGCCGTGCCATCAACGTAAAGGGCGCGGGCACCTTGGCTGTTGAGTGCCCGGGCGTAGACACCAAAGCCATCCGCGCTGCTGCTCACACCGAACACGCCAACTGCGTTCGTCACGTTGGCCTCACCAATGACACCGATGCCGCCGCTGCCGAGGCCCTTGCCATAGACGCCCGCTGCGGCTGTGGTGGCGGTGGCCGAGCTTTGGCCGAACACACCGGAGCCAGTGACGCTGACGCCCGAGACGCCGGCGCCGGTGCCGGCACCAGAGCCATATACGCCGGGTCCGGTGCCGCTGGTGTTGTAGCCGACCACACCGCCGGAGCTGGCCCCGGCTGATTCACCGCGCACGCCTTCGAACGAACTGCTGGTACCCCAAACGCCCACCGACGAGATGCTGTTGCCACGCACCCCGGCGCCGCTGGTGCTGGTGCCCATGACCCCCGTTCCGGCCGTGCTCTGGCCGCGCACGGCTTCGCCCTCACTGGCGCCGTAGACGCCGTAACCGGCCCCGGACACGTTGTAACCAACGACACCGCCACTGGCGGTGCCGGCCGTTTCGCCACGCACGCCCTCAAAACTGTTGCTGGCACCGCGAACACCAACGCCGCTCGTGCTGATGCCCTGCACGCCGGTTGCGCTGCCGCCATCCGCGTAAACCGCGGTGGTACCACCGCCGACGACATGCAGCCGGCCCGACAGTGGATTGGCCGTGCCGACACCGACGTACCCGTTCGGCGCCGCCGCCACGTAGCGGCTGGCCGGTACGCCACCCAGCTGCTGCGCATTGAGCGTTTGCACCGCGTAAGGAGAGGAAGCGATCGGGTGGCGCGGCGCCAGCAGCACAAAGGCACTGGGCGAGTTGCCAGGACGCACGCCAATCTCCAGGTATCGGGCCGAGCCGTCGAAGACGTTGGCCCCGAAGTCGAGCGCTACCGTAAAGATGCCGGCGTCCACTGCTACGGCAGGCAGCACCATCGCCGTCCCTTGCTGCACGCCGGTGCCTACGGCGCTGGTATCGAACAGGCGGAACTGCAGGTCGTAGCTGCCAGTGGCTGGCGCCCCTCCGTCGGTCAGCTTCCCCTGATAGGAGAAGGCTGTGGTTTGTGCGTGCGCTACCGTCGAGAGCACTGCCGTCGCGCCCGCGATGGTGCTCAAAGTCAACAAGCGAACGCACCGCGCTGTTGCCGCGCGAACTGCAGCCAGTCTTCCGTACAGCATATGCACCCCCGTTTGATGCCACGTCAGACGGCATCGATGGAGAAATTGTGCCAACTTGGGCGGCTGCCAGATCGCAGGCGGCATAAAAAAATTTGCACCTGGCTTGGTCGCGCGATCAGCTATTCGTTGAAATGACGACTGCAAACGGGCTACATGTGCGTTTTTATGAAAAGTCGACTTTCAGCGATTTACCGCGCAGAGCCCAATGAAAAAGCCATTCTATCGATCAGGCTGTTACCTTCAACGCACTGCACCGGGTGGGGCGTTTGCGAGGCGCGTCGACGGACCCGGCGAGAAAACTCGCCGGGATGGTCCAAGGGGAAGCCTAGTGCCCGGTTCCGACCAGGAACAGGCAGATGGCAGGGAAAGCCAGCAGCAGGGCGATACGGATGAAGTCGGACGCGAGGAACGGCATGACGCCCTTGAAGGTTTCCGACAAAGGCACATCTTTCGCCAGGCGGTTGATGATGTAGACGTTCATCCCGACGGGTGGATGCACGAGGCCGATCTCCACCACCATCAGCGCCAGGATGCCGAACCAGACGCTCTTGTCGGTGGCGCCCATGCCGTGGAACTCGAGTCCCATCACGATCGGGTAGAAGATCGGGATGGTGAGCAGGATCATCGCCAGCGAATCCATCACGCAGCCGAGCACCACGTAGATCAGCAGGATCACAATCATCACCAGCATCGGCGACAGATTGCTTGCCTTCACCCAGGTGGCCAACTCCACCGGCATCTGTGACAGCGCCAGCGCGGTGTTGAGCATGTCGGCACCGAGCAGCACCAGGAAGATCATCGCGGTGGCATTGGCGGTGCCGAGCGCGCTATCCAGGATGCCTTTCATGCGCATGCCACCGGTCACGATAGCCAGAATGCCGCAGGCGGCGGCACCGATGGCTGCCGCTTCGGTCGGGTTGGCCCAGCCACCGTAGATGCCGACGATCACCACGATGAACACGCCGATCACTGGCAACACCTGCAACAGCGCGCGCAGGCGATCCGGCCACGGCACACGCGGGCCGGCGGGGCCGGCGGCGGGGTTGAGCGTGACCATGATGCGCACCACAATCATGTAGCCGATCATCGCAATGATGCCTGGCACCACTGCTGCCATGAACAGTTTGCCGATCGATTCCTGGGTCAGGATGGCATAGATCACCAGCGGTACCGACGGCGGGATCATGATGCCCAGCGTACCGCCGGCCGCGAGGGCACCGGTTGATAGCGCGCCGGAGTAACCGAATTTGCGCAGCTCGGGCAGGGTAACCTGGCCCATCGTCGCGGCGGTCGCCAGCGACGAGCCGCAGATGGCGCCGAAACCGGCGCAGGCACCGATGGCAGCCATCGCCACGCCGCCACGCAGATGTCCCATGAACGCGGCGACGAAGCGGAACAGCGCCGCGCTCAGCCCACCGTGGGTCGCGAACTGCCCCATCAGCAGGAATAGTGGAATGACAACAAGATCGTAGTTCGACAAGCGGGCGTAACCGACCTGTTTAAGGATATTCAGCAGGGGAGTGAACTCCCAGCCGGTGAGCGCAAGGTAGCCGCCCGCACCAGTAACAAACATCGCGATGCCAATGGGCACACGAATGACCAGCATCACCATCAGGATGGCGAAGATGATGCTGCCGACGGCGATACCACTCATGGTTTCACCTCAGTTACCGGCACGTTGCGCAGGCCCCAGCAGTGCACCATCATGTAGATGCCCACCACGCCGAGCAGTGCGAAGCCTGGCACCATCAGTGCCTGCGAGATCCATTGCGGAATGCCGAGGATCATGCTGGTTTCGCCTGACTCCATGACGGTAATGGCGCCGGCCGCGGTGCGCCAGGCGAGCAGCAGGCCAACCAGCCCCACCAGCAGCGAGCCGAACGCGTCCAGCGTCTGCACGATGCGCGGCGGCATTTTGGCGGTGAAGAAGTCCACTTTCACATCGCCCCGTTTCATGTGGCAATAGGCGAAGAAGAGGGCAGAGGCGAATGCCGCAGTCATCTGCAGTATTTCGACATCGCCAGGCACCGGCGCTGACGCCAGCTTGCGGCCCACGATGGAAACAATACTCATCACTACGAGGGCGACGAAGATCACGCCACCCAGAATGGCGGCCCAGCGCGAAATGGTCAGCAGCATGCGGCCAATGGGGCCGAATTCGGACGCGCCCATCGCTGCATCTGCCGCCGCATCAACGGCAATCGGCTCTTGCATGTCAGTTTTTCCGTGAGGGATTGAAGGCAGGTGCCTGCCGGCACCCACCTGAGGGAGCGACTTGACTTACTTGGTCGCCGAATGTTTGGCGATCAGGGCGCGGGCACCGTCAAGCAATTGCTTGCCATTGACGCCCTTGGCCGTGACCTCTGCCACCCAGGCGTCGATCAGCGGTTGACCAGCTTTCTTCCAGTTTTCCAGCTCGGTTTTCGGGATCACGTTGAAGGTGTTTTTCGAGGCGAGCTTCTTGCCCTCACCATCGGCCTCGAGGAAGATCTTGCCGATCTGGCCTGAGAACGCCTGACCGCTGTTGGCGTCGATGACCTTCTTCAGGTCTGCAGGCAGAGAGTCGTACTTCTTCTGGTTCATCGCAAAGACGAAGGTCGATGTGTAGAACGCCGGCTCGCTCGGATCGGTCTCGGAATGGAACTTCACCAGCTCCTGAATCTTTACCGAAGGCACCACCTCGTACGGCACCACGGCGCCGTCGATCACGCCCTTGGCGAGCGCTTCGCCGACTTGCGGCACCGGCATTGCGACTGGCGTGGCGCCCAGCGCAGCGAGGAACTTGTTGGTCTGGCGGGTCGGTGCGCGCAGCTTCAGGCCTTTCAGGTCCGCCATGGTGCGTACCGGCTGTTTGACCATATGGAACACGCCGTCGCCGTGCACGTGAAAGGCGATCGGATGCACATCCTTGAACTCGGTTTTGTCGTACTGCTGCACGTAGTCCCAGACCGCCTTGCTGGTTGCCTCGGGGTTCTGCATCATGAACGGCAGCTCGAAAACTTCAATCAACGGGAAGCGGCCGGCGGTGTAGCCAGGGAGGGTCCACACCACATCGACGGTGCCGTCGCGCACCTGGTCAATCAGTTGTGGTGGCGTGCCGCCCAGTTGCATCGACGGGTACACCTGACACTTGATGCGGTTGTTCGATTCCTTGTTGACCTTGTCGCACCACGGCTGGATGAACTTGGCGTTGGCGTAGGAGCCGGCGGGCAGGAAGTGATGCACCTTGAGGGTGACTTCCTGAGCGCAGGCGAATGTCGTAAGGGCACACGCGGCAACCCCAAGACTGAGTGAGCGGAACGAAATGGCCATAAAACCTCCTTGAAACAATTAGGGCAAAGTCAATTTGCCATGCCCCAGACACGAAACGAATTTTCTTCCAGCGGGCAATGCTGGACGAGATACGGACAAAGGTAGCGTGATAACCAAAGGTTATCATTCGGCTTTCTTTGGTCACTGATAACCGATGAAACTCAACGCGCTGCAGGCGCTTGTCGCCGCGATCGAGGAGGGTAGTTTTCGCGGCGCCGCGCGCCGTCTCGGCGTGTCGCAACCAGCGCTGACCAAGACACTGCGGGAGCTTGAACTCGAACTGTCTACCACTCTGGTGGAGCGCTCTACGCGCGGCGTGAGCCCGACGTTGCAGGGCAAGGTGCTGTATGAGCGCGCGCTCAACGTGCAGCGCGAGTTGGCAGCAGCAACAGATGCCATCAACCAGATGGGCGGCAACATGGTGGGCACGCTGTCTGTTGGCGCCGTGCCGCTGGCGGTGATGCTGCTGGTACCGGAGGCGGCGCGAACGTTCGGTCGTGACTTCCCCGGCGTGAAGCTGCGCATTGTTGAAGAACTCTACCTGGCGCACTTGCCACGTTTGCGGCGGCGGGAGGTAGACATCGCCATTGGCGGCGTACCGGACGACCTGGCCAGTGGTGAGTACAGCGTTGAGCCGCTGATGGAAACGCGCATGATTCCCGTACTGCGACGCGGGCACCCACTGGCGAATGCCAGTTCCCTGGCCGACCTTGGCCGCTCAGGATGGATCTATACCGGGGTGACGAGCGATACGGGCTATGCAACCGCCCTGTTTGCACTGCATCAATTGCCGGCGCCGGCGGCTGCCGCGTCGGTGACTTCGACCCTTGCGTTGCTGGCCATGCTGGCCAACAGCGATCACATCGGCTTGCTGCCGGAGCAACTACTGGCGCACCCGCTGGCTGCGCAGTTTGTCGTGGCCCCACCCATTGCCGAAGCGGGCTTGCCGCTGCAGATCGGCGCGATTGCCCGTCACGAATCGCTGGTGCTGCCGTCTGTGCGGCACTTCATGGCTCACTTGCATCGGGCGGCTTACCGCTTGAAGCGGGAGCCCTAACCCGTGACCATCACTGCCTGCGCAGGCTGTCGCGCAACAGATTCTCGAGAATGCGGCTTGCTTCCTGCTGCGTCCGTGTGCTGGCACGTTGCGAACTGGTCGCCAGCGAAAGGCGAGTCATCAGCGGCGGGTGGGTGATCTGGCGCACTTCGTAGGCACCAGGCCGATTGGCGCTGGCCACCGCTGGTGACGACAGCAGGGCGTGCCCGGCGCCATCAGCTACCAGATCAAGGATGGCAGGTACGCCATCAATCTCGAGTGCGATGTTGGGCCGCGCGCCGATCGCAGCCAGCGCGGATTCGACGTGCATGCGGATCGCGTTGGGGCGACTCGGGATGACCAGCGGAAATTCAGGCAGCCGCGCCAGCGGCAATGGGTCAGGCGGCGCCCGCCGTTCACTTCCATGCGGACGGGCGGAGACGAGGAAAAGCTCTTCGTCGCCCACGTTGCGCAATTCGATTTCGGGTACCGGTTGCGCGTTGTAAAGCGCGACGACATCGAGGCGTCCGGCGCTGAGGCCGTCAAGCAGCGCCGCAGATAGCCCTTCGCTGATGGAGAAGGTTGCGTCAGGCATCTGTGCGCGTAGCGCCCGCGTCAGCGGCACCGCCAGCGCGCGCGCGACTGACGTTGGTAACCCGATCGCCACACGTCCGGCCAGGCTGCCGCGGATGCCGGCCATGTCCTCGCGGGCTCGCTGCGCCTGATGCAGCAGGCCACGAGCGTGTTCCAGCATGCGGTTGCCGGCCTCCGTCGGAATGGCGCCGCGACCGTTGCGCGTCAAGAGCGTATGCCGCAATTCAACCTCAAGCAGACGCACCTGCCGGCTGAGCGCCGGTTGTGCAATACCAAGTGCTGCTGCCGCTCGCGAGAAGCTACCGAGATCGGCGACGCGAACAAAGTATTCAAGTTGCTTGAGGTCCAACGTACTCGTCCTCGTGTAGTCGCGAGCTTGCGCATGCCGTTGTGTGGAGCCGATTACATACGGGCAAACTTCTATGCTATGCCAATTTGCTATATCTGATAGCTTCATTTCGCATTCAGTTTTGAACTGGTCTGGCGGGAAAATGGCGTCATGAATCGTGCAGACACGTCCCAAATCACGCCATTGCGCGGTATTTCGTCGATGGCGACGAGGCAGTTGCTGGCTGAAATGGCGGCTGGCCGGGCGTCCACGGGCCGCACGCCGCTCACGCTGGAATCCGTTGGCGGTGTCGATGCCGCGCGCCGGGTGCGCGAAGGCGAAGCGTTCGATCTGGTGTTTCTGGCGTCTGACGCCATCGCCAAGCTCGCCGCGAGCGGTCATGTGCTTCCGGCGAGTCAGGTGAATCTGGTGCGCTCCCAAGTCGCCGTGGCGGTCAAGGCCGGCGCGACGGCGCCTGATATTACGACTGAAGCAGGCGTGCGTCAGGCTGTTCTGCAGGCGGTGACCATTGGCTACTCCACCGGTCCGAGCGGCACATCACTGCTGGCGCTGTTCGAGCGCTGGGGAATCCTCCGCGATGTACAGCCGAAACTTCGGCAAGCCCCGGCTGGCGTCCCGGTCGCGGCAATGGTTGCCAGCGGAGACGCGGCGCTCGGTTTTCAACAGCGCAGCGAAATGGTAGACGCCTCCGGTATTCAGGTGATTGGGGACTTGCCGGCAGAAATCGCCATCGAGACCATTTTTTCCGGGGCTGTGTGTGCGGTGTCACTTCGCGCAAATGAAGCGCGCGCCGTACTCGCCGATTTTGCGTCAGCCGATCGGGACGAAGTGAAACGCCGCAACGGCATGGCGCCATTCTGAAGCGGCGACCCAACAAGCAACGACAGCAAACAGGTAACCCATCATGATCATCGATTGCCATGGCCACTATACGACGGCCCCGAAGGCGCTGGAAGACTGGCGCAACCGCCAGATTGCCGGCATCAAAAGCCCGTCGGAAATGCCCAAAGTCAGTGAGCTGAAAATCAGCGACGACGAGCTACGCGAGACGATTGAGGCGAACCAGTTGAAACTGATGCGCGAGCGCGGCTCGGACCTGACGATATTCTCGCCGCGTGCGAGCTTCATGGCGCATCACATTGGCGACTTCAATGTGTCCTCAACCTGGGCTGCGATCTGCAATGAACTTTGCTTTCGCGTGAGCCAGCTTTTCCCGGACAACTTTGTGCCGGCAGCGATGCTGCCGCAGTCGCCCAGTGTCGATCCGAAGACCTGCATTCCGGAGCTTGAACGCTGCGTGAAAGAGTATGGCAACGTCGGCATCAATCTGAACCCTGATCCCTCGGGCGGGCACTGGACCTCGCCGCCGCTGACCGACCGCCTCTGGTACCCGATCTACGAGAAGATGGTCGAGTACGACATCCCGGCGATGATCCACGTCAGCACCAGTTGCAACGCGTGCTTCCACACCACTGGAGCACACTATCTGAATGCCGATACTACCGCCTTCATGCAATGCCTCGAAGGCAATCTGTTCAAGGACTTCCCAACGCTGAAGTTCCTCATTCCCCATGGTGGCGGTGCGGCACCCTACCACTGGGGGCGTTTCCGCGGGCTCGCCGACATGATGAAGAAGCCGTCACTGGACGAGCATCTGCTGAACAACATCTATTTCGACACCTGTGTTTACCACCAGCCGGGAATCGACTTGCTCACCAACGTGATTCCAGTGAAGAACATCCTGTTCGCCTCCGAAATGATCGGCGCTGTGCGCGGCAAGGACCCGTACACCGGCCACTACTTCGACGACACCAAGCGTTACATCGATGGCGCGAAGACGCTCAGCGCCGATGACCGCATTGCCATTTACGAAGGCAACGCGCGCCGCGTCTTCTCGCGCCTCGACGCGCAACTGAAAGCAAAGGGCAAGTGATATGACTGCACTCAACAACCTGGGCATCGTCAAACGCAATATCGTGCGCGCCGACCGTGCCGCGGCGGATCGTCTGGCGCAGTTCGGCGCGGCTACCGTGCATGAGGCAATGGGCCGCGTTGGCCTGATGAAGCCCTACATGCGGCCGATCTACGCGGGCGCACAGGTGTCCGGTACGGCGGTGACCGTGCTCTTGCATCCGGGCGACAACTGGATGATGCACGTGGTCGCCGAGCAGATTCAGCCTGGCGACATCGTCGTCGCCGCGATTACTGCGGAATGCACCGACGGCTACTTTGGTGACCTGCTGGCGACCAGCTTTCAGGCACGTGGCGCGCGCGCGCTGATCATCGATGCCGGTGTGCGCGATGTGAAAACGCTGACCGAAATGAAGTTTCCGGTGTGGAGCAAGGCGATCTCGGCCAAAGGCACGATCAAGGCGACCATCGGCTCGGTGAATATCCCCGTGGTGTGTGCCGGTGCGCAGGTCAATCCCGGTGACGTGATCGTTGCCGATGATGACGGGGTGACCGTGGTCCCAGCTGCGATCGCCGGTGCGGTGGCGGACGCCGCTGCGGCACGCGAAGCGAACGAAGGTGACAAGCGCGCCAAGCTGGCCAGCGGTGTGCTCGGGCTCGATATGTACAAGATGCGTGAGCCGCTTGCCGCTGCCGGTCTCAAGTACATCGATTGATCGCCGCCGGATGCGTCTAGTCCACCACTCCCGTCGTGCCTGGCTTGCTGCTGGTTCGACCGCGCTTGCCCTGTGCGTGCTCGCGGGTTGCGCGGATCTGCCGGTCGTGCAGCGGGCGAATGCTGTTCCCGCGCAAGGGCAAGGCGGGAACATCAGCGCGCAGGCGCGGGCCGAGCTCGCGCCGACTGGCACGCTGCGGGTCGGCGTGTATCGGGGCAGCCCCACCTCGCTGGTTGACGGGCGCGATGGGCAGCCTGCAGGTATCGCGCACGACCTCGGTCATCTGTTGGGCAAAGAACTTGGGTTGCCGGTTCGCGTGGTCGAATTTCCTCGCGTGGCGCTGGTGCTTGATGCGCTGAAGGCGGGGCAGGTGGACCTGACATTCACCAACGCGACCGAGAGCCGCGCGCGTGACATGGACTTCACTGCGGCTTTGGTACGTCTGGAGCTTGGCTACCTGGTGCCGTCGACTTCGACCATGAAGGCAACCGGTGACGTTGATCACGCCGGCGTGCGTGTCGGCGTGAGCGAGGGAAGCACGTCGCAGGCCACGCTGGGCCGGGTGCTGCGGCAGGCGACCGTGGTTCCGGTGGCGAACCTCGACCTTGCACGCGCCATGCTGACTCGCGGTGAACTGTCGGCATTTGCCACCAACAAGGGCATCCTCAACGAAATGGCGGATCGCGTGGCTGGTGCGCGTGTGCTCGATGGTCGCTGGGGCGAAGAGCACCTGGCGATCGCCGTGCCCAAGGCTCGCCCGGCAGCGGGGGAATACCTGCAACGGTTCGCCCGCCAGATCAAGGCCGACGGACGACTGCAGGCGATGGTGACACGTTCGGGCTTGCGTGGTGTCGCACAGGATTGACCGACCATCGCGGCTCCAGCACTGCACAGACATCATGAAATTTGAAGGAGATTACCAATGGCTGCAACGCTGACTTTCTGTCGCTCCATGCATCTTGCGTTGGGGGCGTTTTCACAGGTTGCTACAAGCCTGATCGCGCCCACTGTTGCCGCGCAGCCCGCAAGCTACCCGGCCAAACCGGTCAAAGTGCTGGTGGGTTTCACAGCAGGGGGCGCGGTCGATCTGGTGGCACGCACGTTGGGTCAGGCAATGTCCCCCGCGCTAGGGCAGCCGATGGTGATTGAGAACAAGCCCGGCGCCGGCACCAACATTGCCATGCGAGCCCTGATCGATGCGCCCGCCGATGGCTACACCCTGATGGTGACTGCCAACTCGGTTGCTGCCAACCCGGCGCTGTTTCAGCCAGCGCCGTTCGACCCGGAGAAGGACATCGCACCGGTCGCGTTGATCGGCCGTGTCCCCGTGGTGATCGCCGCCAACACCGCGTCGCCCTACGGCAATGTTGCCCAGCTGATCAGCGCTGCAAAACAGAAGGCGAACAGCGTGAGTTACGGCTCGCCGGGCAACGGGTCCACGCCGCACATGGCCATCGAATTCTTCAGCCGTGCCGCAGGCATTGATCTGCAGCACGTACCGTACCGCGGCGGCAGCCAGGCGATTACCGATGTCATCGGCGGGCAGTTGCCACTGGTGGCCGTCAATGCGCTTGAAGTGCTGCCGCACGTCAAGGCTGGCAAGCTGCGCGTGCTCGCGGTGCTGAGCCCGAACCGGTCGCCCATTTATCCGGACGCGCCGACGATTGCCGAGTCGGGCTTTCCCGGCTTTGAGGCATCAGTCTGGTATGGCTTCATCGCGCCGGCCAACACGCCAAAAGCGATCGTGACCCGTCTGCATGACGAAGTGCAGAAGGCCTTGCAAAGCAAGGAGGTACGGGAGCGACTTGCCAATGCTGGTGGCGAGGTGCTGCCTGGCAGCAGCGAGCAGTTCGCCGGCCTGATTCGCAACGAACGCCAGCGTTACGCCAAGCTCGTGCGCGAAGCGAATATCAAACCGGATTGAGCGCCTGTGCCACCGCATCAATCCAGCCGACCCAACAGGAAACGAAATGAGCAGACCCACTTCCGGCGCCTTTGAGAAGACCGCCAACTGGCTTGACTGGTTCGACGGTCCGACCAAACCCGCCTTCACCTTGCCCGCTGGCGCAGTGGACGCCCATTGCCACGTGTTCGGTCCCGGCGCCGAGTTCCCCTACGCGCCCGAGCGCAAGTACACGCCGTGCGATGCCAGCAAGGCGCAACTGTTTGCATTGCGTGACCATTTGGGCTTTGCCCGCAATGTCGTGGTGCAGGCCACCTGCCACGGCGCCGACAACCGGGCGATGGTCGATGCCTGCGTCGCCTCACAGGGCAAGGCGCGTGGTGTGGCCACTGTGAAGCGCACGGTCACCGATGCTGAATTGCAGGCAATGCACGCGGCGGGTGTTCGCGGCGTGCGCTTCAACTTCGTCAAGCGCCTGGTCGACTTTACGCCGAAGGACGAACTGCTGGAAATTGCCACCCGCATTGCGCCGCTGGGCTGGCACGTGGTGATCTACTTCGAGGCGGTTGATCTGCCGGAGTTGTGGGACTTCTTCACTGCGTTGCCCACCACCGTGGTGGTTGATCACATGGGGCGACCGGATGTCAGCAAACCGCTCGACGGCCCGGAGTTTGAGCTATTCGTCAAGTTCATGCGCGACAACCCGAAGGTGTGGAGCAAGGTGAGTTGCCCCGAGCGACTGTCGGTGACCGGCCCGAAAGCGCTGAACGGCGAACAGGCTGCCTACCGTGACGTGGTGCCGTTTGCACGCCGTATCGTGGAGAGCTTCCCGGACCGCGTGCTCTGGGGCACCGACTGGCCACACCCGAACCTGAAAGATCACATGCCCGATGACGGCCTGCTGGTTGATTTCATTCCGCATATCGCGGTGACGCCAGAGCTGCAGCGCAAACTGCTGGTGGACAATCCGATGCGGCTTTACTGGCCGGAGGAGCGCTAAACGTGTCACTGGAAAAACCTTACCTCGACGTTCCCGGCACCACGATCTTCGATGCTGACCAATCGCGCCGTGGCTACCACTTGAACCAGTTCTGCATGTCGCTGATGAAGGCGGCCAACCGCGAGCGCTTCAAGGCGAACGAGCGCGCCTATCTCGACGAATGGCCCATGACCGAGGAGCAGAGACAGGCTGTGCTCGCACGAGACCTCAACCGCTGTATCGGGCTGGGGGGCAACATCTACTTCCTCGCCAAGATCGGGGCCACGGACGGGAAGTCATTCCAGCAAATGGCGGGCAGCATGACAGGCATGACCGAAGAGGAATATCGCAACATGATGCTTGCGGGTGGCCGTTCACCCGAGGGCAACCGCTATACCGGCGAAGATGGCGATGCGCAGGCTCACCGCCAGCCACAGGGGGCCGCAGGGCGAAACAAGGGACAGGCAGTTTGACCATGGCAAAAATCACCGCATCCGTCTTCACTTCGCACGTCCCGGCCATCGGTGCCGCGCTCGACCTCGGCAAGGACAAAGAGCCCTATTGGCAGCCGCTGTTCAAGGGCTACGAATATTCCAAGCAGTGGATGAAGGACAACACGCCCGACGTGATCTTCCTTGTCTACAACGACCACGCTACTGCGTTCAGTCTGGAGATGATCCCGACTTTCGCCATTGGCTGTGCTGATCAGTTTCAACCGGCGGACGAAGGCTACGGTGCGCGGCCAGTGCCGGTGGTGCAGGGGCACCCTGAGCTTGCGGCGCACATTGCGCAATCGGTCATCCAGCAGGATTTCGATCTCACCATCGTCAACAAGATGGACGTTGATCACGGCCTGACAGTGCCGCTCTCGCTGATGTGCGGGCAGCCTGCGGCATGGCCCTGCCGGGTGATTCCGTTCGCGGTCAACGTGGTGCAATACCCGGTGCCCTCGGGCCGTCGTTGCTACAACCTGGGCCGCGCCATTCGCAATGCCATCGAATCCTACGATGAACCCCTCAACGTGCACATCTGGGGCACCGGCGGCATGAGCCACCAGTTGCAGGGGCCGCGTGCTGGCCTGATCAATGCCGAGTGGGATAACAAATTCCTGGATCGCCTTATTGCCGATCCGGATGACCTCGCCAACGTGCCGCACATTGAATACGTGCGTGAGGCAGGCAGTGAGGGCATCGAGCTGGTGATGTGGCTGATCGCACGCGGTGCCATGAGCGACAACTTCGGTGGCCCTCCACCCACCGTCAAGCACCGCTTCTTTCACGTCCCGGCGTCAAACACGGCGGTGGGCCACCTGATTCTGGAGAACAAACAATGAGCAAGACCATCAAAGTCGCACTGGCAGGCGCCGGCGCCTTCGGCATCAAGCATCTTGACGCGATCAAGCTGATCGACGGCGTGGAAGTGATCTCGCTGATCAGCCGCGATCTCGACAAAACGAAAGAGGTCGCCAGCAAGTACGGCATCGGTCACGTCACCACCGATCTCGCCGACAGCCTGGCACTGAAAGAGCTGGACGCAGTGATTCTTTGCACGCCCACGCAGATGCACGCCGCGCAGACGACCGCCTGCCTCAACGCGGGCAAGCATGTGCAGGTGGAGATTCCGCTCTGTGATGTGCTGAAGGAAGGCGAGGCCGTCGTCGAGTTGCAGAAGAAAACCGGGCTGGTGGCCATGTGTGGCCACACCCGTCGCTTCAACCCGAGCCATCAGTGGGTGCACAAGAAGATCAGGGCGGGCGAATTCAACATCCAGCAGATGGATGTGCAGACCTATTTCTTCCGCCGCACCAACATGAACGCGCTGGGCCAGCCGCGGAGCTGGACGGACCACCTGCTGTGGCATCACGCTGCGCACACCGTGGATCTGTTCGCCTATCAGTGCGGCAGCCCCATCGTGCAGGCCAATGCCGTACAGGGGCCGATTCATCCGGCGCTGGGCATCGCGATGGATATGTCGATTCAGCTGAAAGCAGCCAACGGCGCGATCTGCACGCTGAGCCTCTCATTCAACAACGACGGCCCGCTCGGCACCTTCTTCCGCTACATCGGTGACACCGGTACCTATATCGCCCGCTACGACGATCTGGTGAACGGCAAGGAAGAAAAGATCGACGTCAGCAAGGTCGATGTTTCAATGAACGGCATCGAACTGCAGGACCGCGAATTCTTCGCCGCCATCAAGGAAGGCCGCGAACCCAACGGCAGCGTCGCGCAAGTACTGCCCTGCTATCAGGTGCTCAACAAGCTGGAGCGGCAACTGGCGCTGTAGTCCTGCCGTCAGCCTACAGTTTGAGCGTGGCGACGCAGGCCAGCACTTGCTCGCGTAACCAGCGAAACGCAGGGTCGTCGTGGTAGCGGCGGTGCCAGACCAGATACATCGGCATGCGCGGGCATTTGATCGGCACTTTGGCGTCGGCGAGGCCAGCGAGCAGGTGGGTGCGTAGCCGCCCCGGCACAGTGGCGAGCAGCGTTGTCCCGCGCAGGAACGGCGTGATACCGGCGAAACCGGGCACCATAATCCGAAAATGCCTCGTGATGCCGTGCGCCGCCATCCAGTGATCAAGGTCGAGTGGGCGCCGGGGTTGGTAGACAACGGTGACGTGCTCGGCGTCCAGGTATGCCTTGCGCGTAATGGGCGCATCGCGCATTGCCGGGTCGTAGAACACGCGATAGTCATCTTCGAAGAGCTGTCGTTGCACAACATCGCTGCCATCCGGTGGGCGCGGTGTGATGACGAGCTGGCAGTGCTCGTCGCGCAGCATCTCCAGCGACGGAATGCCTGAGGGAATGACGCGCAGCGTAACGTTCGGTGCGCTCTCGCGCAGCCTCGCCGCGAGAGCCGGCAGCAACAGGTCGCGCTGAAAATCGTTCGCAGCGATGGTGACGGTGGCGGTCCACGATGCGGGCTGCCACTTGGGGGCGCGGCTGAATTGCTCCAGCTCGTGCAGAAGGCCGCGCGCGCGCTCGGCAAGGCTCAACGCATGTGCAGTCGCCACGATGCCGCGCCCCGATTTGACGAAGAGCGCGTCGTGCGTGATCGCGCGCAACCGGTCGAGCGTATGGCTGACGGCGGATTGTGTGACCCCGAGTCGCACGGCTGCTGCCGTGACTGATTGTTCCTCCGCGACAGCGACGAGCACGTTCAGCGCACGCGCATCAATCTGCAACCAATCGATTTCGTTCATGGAATAGATGATGAAGCATCTATTTATTGAAATCAAGGCCTTGGTCAGAATGTGGTTATTCGAGTGCGCAGTTGGCGCGTCGCCGGCAATGCTGACGAATGCGGCAAACGATATCGCCCCCGGCACAACATTCATCCAGCAGGAGCCTCGCGTGAGCGAATACCCCCCCATCCCCGGCACCACCCTGTTTGACGGCAGTCAGGCCCGCAAGGGCTATGCCCTCAACAAGATGTGCTTCTCCTTCAACTCGGCGGCGTGCCGTGAGGAGTTTGTGCGTGACGAAGAAGCGTACATGCATAAGTACGGCCTCAACGAAGAGCAGGCGGCAGGCATCCGCGGTCGCGATGTGCTCGGCCTGATCCGTGCTGGCGGCAACGCCTACTACCTCGCGAAATTCGCCGGCATCCTCGGCCTCAACATGCAGGACATCGGCGCGTTGCAGACTGGCATGACCGTGGACGAGTTCAAGGCCAAACTCAAGGCGTATGCCTAAGCCGACCAACCAAGGATAAGCAGAGAAATCACATGGCAAAAATTGTCGGCATGCTCACCACGTCCCACGTCCCCGCGATCGGGGGCGCGATCGCGAAAAACCTGCAGCAGGATGCGTACTGGAAGCCGTTTTTCGATGGCTTCATCCCCGTGCGGAAATGGCTTGACGAGACCAAGCCAGATGTTGCGGTCGTCCTTTACAACGATCACGGCCTGAACTTCTTCCTCGACAAGATGCCGACCTTCTCGGTCGGCGCCGCGCCCGAATATCACAACGCGGACGAGGGCTGGGGCATCCCCACACTGGCGCCGACGCGCGGCGACGTTGATCTGTCGTGGCACCTGATCAACAAGCTGATTGATCGCGAGTTCGACATCACCACCTGCCAGGAGATGCTGGTGGATCACGCGTTCACCATTCCGCTGAAACTCTTCTGGCCGCAAAGCCCGTGTCCGATCCCGGCAGTGCCGGTTTGCATCAACACCGTGCAATTCCCGCTGCCTTCAGCCAGGCGTTGCTATGCCTTCGGTCAGGCGGTGGGTGATGCGATTCGCAGCTGGGACAGCAACAAGAAGGTGGTGGTGATCGGCACGGGCGGCCTGTCGCACCAGCTGGACGGCGAACGTGCTGGCTTCATCAACAAGGACTTCGATCTCAAGTTCATGGACAGCATGATCCACGACCCGGCGTGGGCGACGCAGTTCTCGATCCATGAACTGGTGGAAAAGACCGGTACGCAGGGCGTGGAGCTGTTGATGTGGCTCGCAGCGCGCGCAGCGGTGCCGGGCACGCTGAAGAAGATCCACAGCAACTATCACATCCCGATTTCCAACACGGCCTCGGGGTTGATGGCGCTGGCGACGGTTTAGGCCGTACAGACTAGCTGCGAGGGGGGCGAGTGCTTGCCGGGCATTGCATTGAGGCCGCGGCAGCCAGTAGCGCGGCACGGACACAACGCCGGAGCGCAGAGGCTTCGCGCCTACGACCGGCGAGTCGTGACGACGTGTGCGCGCAAACGCCCAGGCAGACAGGCTGACCGCGCTATTGACTTGGGAAGAATGGAATTGGTCGGGGTGAGAGGATTCGAACCTCCGGCCTCTACGTCCCGAACGTAGCGCTCTACCAGGCTAAGCTACACCCCGACTTGGACTCGACTGATCGGTGCCGTGTACAGGCATCGCAGCCGAAGCAGTTTGACGATTCAGACGTCTGCTGACAACTCAGACGTTGCGTTTAACTGCGTAAGAACATAATTCTAGCATCCATTGCTTGGCTGCGCTATCTGGCAGCGTGGCAATCTCCGCTGCGGCGGCCTGCGCTTCGCTCTGGGCCCGCGCCAGCGAACTATCCAGCGCGCCGCAGGACTCGAGCACCTCCATGACCTGCTGGAACTGTTCAGGCTCCACGGCATGCGGTTTTGACAAAACGCTACGCACCAGTGCCTTGCCTGCGTCGCTGCCGCGTTGCAGTGCAAGGATGATGGGCAGTGTCAGTTTGCCTTCTGCCAGGTCGTCCCCGAGGCTCTTGCCGAGCGTGCTGGCTTCGCCGCGATAGTCAAGCACGTCGTCGGCAATCTGGAAGGCCACGCCGAGTCGCCGGCTGTATTCAGACATCGCGCGCTCGGTGCGCGCGTCAGCGCCGGCAGCGATAGCCCCCAGCGCACCGGCCGCCTCGAACAGCTTGGCGGTCTTGGCCTCGATGACCTGCATATAGTCCGCTTCGCTCAGGTCGAGCCGACCCAGCGCCATCAGCTGCATCACTTCGCCTTCAGCGATGCGGTTGGTGGCTTCAGACAGCAGCTCCAGCACGCGCAGCTTGCCGGTGCCAACCATGACCTGAAACGCCCGGCTGTAAAGGAAATCGCCCACCAGCACGCTGGCAGCATTGCCGAATTCGGCGTTGGCGGTGGCACGACCGCGGCGCAGGTCGGATTCGTCCACGACGTCATCATGCAGCAGCGTGGCGGTGTGGATCAGCTCCACCGTGGCCGCGAGGTCGATGACCAGTGGCGACAGTGGATTGGTGCCCAAGGCCTGCGCCGACAGAAACACCAGCACCGGCCGCAGGCGCTTGCCGCCCGCAGAAACGATGTAGTCTGAAATGGCGCGAATCAGTGCAACGTCCGAATCCAGCGTGGCACGCAACCGGGTGTCGAGCGCGCCCAATTCCGCCTGCAGATGCCGCTGCAATCCGGCAGCCGTCCGGCCAGACTGGCCCGGCGTGCGTTCCGCTGGGGCTACAGGTGGCACGGCTTGCACGGGGCGAGAGCCAACGACTTCAGAGTACATACAGCAAATTGTAGCCAGCGGGGTGAGTAGTGACTGACGGCGTGCTCCGATATCGGGCATGCGTTTGCGACGCTGCTAGCGGCCGCCGCCATTTCGCCGTTGCAGTCGGCAAGTGTGTCTTGCTGCTTTGCCTGGCCGGTAGCTAGCTATCAGCTTTCTAATGAAACGACCATTTTACATGGCTTAAAGCGCAAATATTATGAAAGTCGACTTTGCCATATTTATGCTGTCAGCCCAATTAAATTGGTAATTTCGTTGAAAAGCTGTATCGTTGGCAGTCAACTGTCGATCAGTCTGCTCATTGCCGTCGAGCATGGCGGTCGCGACTCGTGCGCTTGCTCCTCGCACTGACCCACGCTATAATCATCGGCTCTCTGCACGTATTACGCGCCGGGAAAGTCAATCAAATCAAAGGTTTGTTATCCATGTATGCGGTCATAAAAACCGGCGGGAAGCAGTATCGCGTCTCCGCTGGCGAAAAATTAAAGGTAGAACAGATACCTGCAGACATCGGCGCAACCATCACTTTCAGTGAAGTGCTCGCCGTCGGTGCGGGCGCTGATGTGGTGTTTGGCGCGCCCCTCGTCGCCGGGGCAAAAGTCGATGCAACGGTCATCGAGCACGGCAAGGGCGACAAGGTTCGCATCTTCAAGATGCGTCGTCGCAAGCACTATCGCAAGAGCCAGGGCCATCGTCAGGGCTACACCGAGGTGCAGTTCTCGGCAATCTACGGCGCCGACGGCAAGGAACTTGCCAAAGCCGAAGCCGCTGCGAGCAACTAACAGGAGTCAGTCATGGCACATAAAAAAGGCGGCGGCTCAACACGCAACGGTCGCGATTCCGAATCGAAACGCCTGGGCGTCAAGTCCTATGGCGGCGAACTGATCAACGCCGGCACCATCATCATGCGCCAGCGCGGTACTACCATCCATCCGGGCGTCAACGTCGGCATGGGCAAGGATCACACGCTGTTCGCGACGGTCACCGGTACGGTGCAGTTCGTGATCAAGGGCGAGAAGAATCGCAAGTACGCGAACATCGTTCCGCTGGCAGCTGCTGCTGAGTAACGCGCTCTTCGCGAGAAGGCAAAACTCTCGCGCAAATCAAAAAAGCACCCTCGGGTGCTTTTTTGTTGTCTGCTGCATTCGCGGTGTCGGACGTCGCCGTTACCTTCGCTCCAGCCGGTAAATCATCGCCGTCGCAGCAGACAGGAAGATCAGTCCGGGCAGCATCGCGCCGAGGAATGGCGGCCACTCGTGCAGCAGCGCGAGATAGGAAAACAGCCGGTTGAACACGATGAACACCAGGCCAAGCAGGATGCCAACGAAGATACGCATACCGACGCCGCCGGCGCGCTGCTGGATCTGGGCGAACGGCAGCGCCAGCAGCACCAGCACGCAGGTGGCGAGCGGGTAGAAGAACTTTCCCCAGAGCGCGACTTCGAACCGTCGCGAATCCTGCCGGTTTGCCTGCAAGTGCGCGATGTATTCCCACAGGCCGCTGATCGACAGCCGTCCCGGTTCAACCTGCAGCACCGACAGCATGTTCGGTGTAAGCACCGAGCGCCATTCGGCCTTGTCACTCTGCGACACTGTGACCTCGCGACCAAAGCTGGTTTCGGTCACACGATCAAGCGTCCATTGCTGGCCGCCGAGGAAGGTCGCCGCCTCGGCAGTCATGGTTCGCCCGAGATGCGTGGCGTCGCGATACTCGAATACGCGTACCTTGCGCAACGATCCATCCGGCAGCACGCTGCCGATGTTGATGAATGTGTTGCCGTCCTTGAACCAGAACCCCGATTCAAAGGCACGTGCGACGTAGGGGCGAGCGCCGGCAAACGCGCGCACACGCAACACCAGTTGCTCGGCGCGAGGCACCACATATTCACCAATCACGAATACAGCGCCGGCGACAACCAGACTGACACCGAACAGCACCATGGCCACCTGCAGCACCGACACGCCGGACGTACGCATGACGCCATACTCGCTGTTGCTGGCCAGTTGTGCCAGTGCGAACAGGGTACCGATCAGCGCAGCCACCGGCAACAGTTCATAAAGATGACCGGGGATGGTTGCCGCCACCAGCACCAGAAACTGCGCGGCATTCAATGCGCGCAGCGAGCCCAGTTCGGCGAGCAGGTCGTAAAACACCCATAGCATCAGCAGCGCCGCCAATACCAGCAGCGTAGAGGCGGCGACTTCCTTTGCCAGGTAGCGGCTCAGCGTTTTCATGCCGCGCTTCCGTGGTCGGTGGTCGTGGCTTGCGTGCGGCTGCGCCAGATGAACACCGCACCCCGGTACCGATAGTAGAAGACGCCGGCAACGATGGCTGCCAGCGACAGATGAAAGACCAGCAGGGCTGCGATCAGCCCGATGCGCTGCTGGTCAATCTGCGCCTGAATGATGTTCATCACGTTCAGCGAGATCATCAGCAGCAGGATCGCGATGATCAGATTGATCGACCGCCCCAGCCGCGGATTGACGTATGCCAGCGGGATTGCCAGTAGCGCCAGCGCGATACCCGCGATGGGGACGGAAAGCCGGTAAAACACCTGACCGAGGCCCGATGGCGTGCCCTCCTGGAGCAAGGCAATGGTGTCCTTGGCGCGTTCTTCCAGCGGATCATCCTTGACCTCGTTGCCCGTCATGCGAATGCCGTAGCGATCAAAACTGGCAAATTCGTACTCGTTGGGCCCCGCCTGTGCGCTGGTGTGCTTTACGCGATTGCCCTTTTCGAGGATCACGTAGCGGTCACCGGTCTTGTCCTGGTAGAGAAAGCCTTGCAACGCACGCACCAGCCACTGCCCATTGGGGTCGTCGGCAAACACAAAGACGTTCTTGATGGTGCCGTCGATCAGGTTGACACCTTCAACGAAGTACACCTGCTTGGTCTTGCGCAGTTCCTGAAAGAGTCCCGGGGCAAGCACCGACAGCTCGTCGCGCGCCTCGAGAATCCGCCGGTACTCAATCGAGCGCCGCTCAGCCCATGGCGACAGCACGGTTGACAGCACCATCGCGATCACCAGCATCGGCAACGCGAAAGTGAGTACCGGCCGCACCCAGGAGAGCAGGCTTTGCCCGCTCGACATCCAGATCGCCATCTCACTGTCGCGCCACCCGCGGGAAAGCGTCAGCAGGATCGACACGAACATGGCGATCACGATTAGCGGCGGCAGCTGCGAGATCATGCGAAAGCCCACCAGCGGAATCAGACCATCGGTCGGCAACGAACCAGCGGAGGCGGCACCGATCAGCTTGATCAGGAATTGCGTGACAAGGATCGCAACCAGCACCACGAAGACATAGATCGCGTTGGTGGTCAGCTCGCGCAGCAGGGCGCGTCGGAAGATCATGAGGGGCGGCGGAGCGCGCGGGCGCTTTGGCGATAATTGCAGAGTTTACCTACTGAACCATTTTTGTAATAAGGAAGATCGAACCATGATCGACTTTTCGCTGCGCGCCGACCATCCGTCCAATACCAAGACCGATGTCGTCGCGGTTGCCGTACACGAGGGCCAGAAGCTCTCCTGGGCGGCGCAGGACATCGACAAGGCCAGCAAGGGTGCGCTGGCTGCGGCGGTGAAAGCCGCGTCGTTTGCCGGGCGCGCCGGCGCGGTGCTGCCGCTGTTCAATCTGACAGGTGTGAGTGCCGCCCGCGTTGTCGTCTACGGTGCTGGCAGTGGTAACGCGCTGAGCGCCAAGGACGCGCGTGCGACGGGCCGCGCCCTGGCATCGTGTGCAGTTGAGCTGGAGCAGGCCGAGCTGACGGTATTCCCGCTGGCAGAAGGTGCCGTTGATGCCATGCAGCAGATGGTGCTGGGTGTCTCCGACGCGACCTACCGCTTTGATGAAACCAAGGGCACCAGCACCAAGCCGAAACCTGCCCTCAAGCGCGTGCGCTTCGGCATGCCGGAGGCTGCGGCCAAGGCCGCACCGGCGGCGCTCAAGAACGCAGTGGCGATGACGCACGGCATCGAGTTCACCAAATACCTCGGCAATCTGCCGGCCAATCACTGCACGCCGACACGCCTGGGCGACGAAGCGAAGAAGCTCGCGAAGTCGCACGGCCTCAAGGTGACTGTGATGGACCGCAAGGCGATCGAAAAACTGGGCATGGGCTCGTTCCTTTCGGTGACCAACGGCAGCGAAGAGCCGCCGCGATTCATCGTGTTTGAGTACAGTGGCGGCAAGAAGGGCGACGCGCCGACGGTGTTTGTCGGCAAGGGCGTCACCTTCGATACCGGCGGCATCTCGCTGAAACCGGCGGGTGACATGGACCACATGAAGTGGGACATGTCCGGTGCCGGCACGGTGTTCGGCGTGATGAAAGCGGTGGCCGAACTGAAGCCGAAGCAGAACATCGTCGGTCTCGTCGTCGCCTGCGAAAACATGCCGTCTGGCAGGGCCACCAAGCCGGGCGATGTGTTCAAGAGCATGAGCGGGCAGACCATCGAAGTGCTCAACACCGATGCCGAAGGCCGCCTGATCCTCTGCGACGCGCTGACCTACGCCGAGCGCTTCAAGCCGAAGGCGGTGATCGACATTGCCACCCTGACCGGCGCCTGTGTGGTTGCGTTGGGCAGTCACAATGCAGGCTTGTTCGCCAGCAACGACAAGCTTGCGGACGACATCCTCGCCGCCGGCAAGAAGATGAACGACCGCTTCTGGCGCATGCCGCTGGAAGAGGACTATCAGGAAGCGCTCAACTCCAACTTTGCCGACATGGCCAACGTGGCCGGTCGCGAAGGCGGGGCGATCACCGCCGCCTGCTTCCTGTGGCGTTTCACCAAGAAGTACGACTGGGCGCATCTTGATATTGCCGGTGTGGCCTACAAGGGCTCCGGCAAGGAGAAGGGCGCAACTGGTCGTCCGGTCGCAGCACTGGTTGACTATGTGATGGCCAGCGAAAAGTGAGTGTTGCGCAGTGAGTATGGCGTCGATCACCGTTTACATGCTCACTGCTCGCTGAAGCAATGACCGAAATCAGCTTCTACTCCGGCGTTGCCAATCCGCTGTCGGCGACCGCGAAGCTGGTGGCGAAGGCCTATGCGCAGGGGCGGCGGGTGCGGGTGGTGACACCCGATGCCGCCGCCACCGCAACGCTGGACAAGCTGCTCTGGGAACTGGAGCCCGAAGGGTTCCTGCCGCACGTCAACCTGGCCTCGCCGCATGCCGCGAAGACGCCGATCATCGTCGACCACGCGCGCGAGCACAGCGGCGCGATCGACGTGCTGATCAATCTTGGCACCGAGCCGCCGCCATTCTTCGCCCGCTTCGAGCGCATGTTCGAGATCATCGGGCGTGATGACGAGGGCGCCACTGCCGGGCGCGAACGCTGGAAGTTCTACAAAGAACGCGGCTATCCGCTGACGCATACGGTGATGCAATCGAACTAGCGCGGTGGTCTCGTCGCCCGCTGGCGACAGGGCAGCACGCTGATGACAACAGCATTGCAGACAGCCCAGGACGCGGGCTTTCTACCGACACTTTTGCGCGCATAATGTTTGCATGAGCACGCCCGCCGCCAAAGATCTGCTTGCGCAAGCTGACCGCATGATGCGTCAGCGCGTACCGGAAGAATTGCCGGTGCTGACCGATCTGATTGTCGAAGAGATCGAGATTGGCGATACCGAGGCACCGCGTCCCACGCTGGCCGCACCGCCGGTGATTGCCCGCACGCAGCCGGCGCCGGCAACAGCTGCTGTGCCGACTGTGCGTAAACCGGCGCCGCCCGCTCCATCGGTGCCCGCGTTGTCTGCGGCGCCGGGCAGCGCCGCCAGCGCGGGTGCTGCACCCAGGGTAGGTGTGCCGCCGGCATTGCACGATGCGACGCCACACACGCCCATCGCAGCTGCGCCGAACACGGCCAGCGGCGCCAGCGCGCCGGGCGGCGCGTCGGACGAAGCGGCG
>ERZ795062.256-NODE-256-length-48687-cov-14.534710_pt1 | contig 48687 bp, 49 predicted proteins | sample MGYA00375146_ERZ795062 | MGnify/ENA primary metagenome ERZ795062 (study PRJEB30191, sample SAMN05720281) | activated sludge metagenome | isolation source: Anaerobic digester | place: USA | collected 2015-07-16 ...
ACGGGTCGGGCGGTGCCATCCGCCCCTCTCAGCGCAGGCGCGCTCCCCGGGGATGGCGCGACATTAGGCGAGGGGCGGGACTTAGTCCAGTGCGCCAGTCGCGCTGCGGAACGGCGCCCGGCGCCGGGCCAGAAAGCAGTTGCAATAGGATCGCAAAAATGTAGGCATTCCAACGCTGAATTGGATCAGGAGAGGTTTTTCCATGTCTTTGCATTCCTTCCGCAGCGCGCTTGCGCTGTCGGGCGCGCTTGTCTCTGCGACCCTTGCCACCGCTGCCGCCGCGCAGACTTTCGTGCCAATCCGCGAGCCGCTGTCGGACGCGGCCTGCACCGGCGCCAATGTCGCGCTGGCGAACTGCACGGTCACCGGAACGCGCACCAACACGGCGCCGGTCAACACCGTCGCCCCGGCCAATGCGACGAGCTCGACGATCACCCATACCGAAAGCGTCACCTTCAACGGCGACCTGCAGGTTGCGGGCCGTCCGGTCACGCTGAGCGGCACCACCCCCTTCACCGTGCCGCCCACTTTCGTGTTCGATCCCGCTGCGGTGAAGGTCAATGTCACGACCGCCTATGATGGCGAGATCAAGGTGACCGTGCCCAATGCCAACGTCGGTGCGGCGCTTGGCGCGCTGTCGGCGCCGCAGGGCCTGTTCCAGCGCTATACCTTCAGCTCGCTGACCACCAATTCGATCGACGTGGATGTCGAAGGCGGGTCGATCACCGATGTCGGCACCGGCACCACTTACACCTATGATCTGAGCGCGGTGAACCCCGCCGCGATCACCAACAATGCGACCGCGCTGAGCGGCGTCTACCGCTCCGACCCGACCAACAGCGGGGCCATCGTGTTCGGCACGATTGCCGGAACCGCGCAGCTGGTCGCGGCGAATGCCGGCCTGGTCGTCAGCCCCGCGCCGATCTTGCTGGATGGCAGCGGCAATCCGACCGGCGGCTGGGTTTCGCCCTTCGCGCTCGACTATGCCCTGACTGCCGTGGAAACCACGCGCCTCGATGAAACCGGGCTTGCCACCCCCAAGGTCGAAGTGACCCAGGGGATCGAGATGAACGGCAGCAGGATCACCGGCCTTGCCGCCGGGACCGCCGCGACCGATGCGGTCAACAAGGGCCAGCTCGACGCCGAAAGCACCGCGCGCCAGGCCGCTGACGTCACCCTGACCAATCGCATCGCCACGGAAGAAAACACCCGCCAGTCGGCCGACCTTGCGCTGACCCAGCGCATTGCCACCGAGGAATCGGCCCGCGCCGCCCTGTCCGGTGCGCTGACCAGCGAAACCAACGCGCGCCTTGCCGCCGACCTGGGCTTGCAGAACCAGATCGGCGCCCTGGGCAATCGGGTCGGCAATCTCGAAGCCCATGTCGCCGAACTGGACGACCGGGTGGCCAGTTCCACCGCGATCGCCGTGGCGATGGGCGGGGCAACCTTCCTGCCGGGGATGAAGTTCAACCTCACCGCCAACGTCGCGACCTATGACGGCGCGCATGCGGGTTCGCTGCAGATCGGCGCGCTGGTCAGCGATCACGTTGCCGTCAACGCGGGCGTCGCCACCGGCTTCAACCGCCGTGGCAAGACCGCGGGCCGGGTCGGCGTGACCTTCGGCTGGTAAAAGCAGAAGGGATCGGCGGGGCGGCCCGGTGGCCGCCCCGCCGGTTCCATCACGGGGCCACGCGGCCGCGCGCCATCACCCAGTCGACCTTTTCCAGCACCCGCACGTCGGCCAGCGGGTTGCCCGATACCGCGATCAGGTCCGCCGAATAGCCAGGCGCGATCCGGCCGATCTCGTTCTCCATGTCCAGCACCTGCGCGGCGCTGGTCGTGGCGCTGGCCAGGGCCTCGCGGTTGGTCAGTCCGGCCTTGACCAGCAGGGCGAACTCCTGCCCGTTGCGTCCGTGCTCGAACACGCCGGCATCGGTGCCAAAGGCGATCTTCACGCCCATCGCCTTTGAGCGGGTCACCTGCCGCCCGGCGACTTCCAGCGCCTGGCGCGCCTTGACCTCGACCGTCGGCGTATAGACCCCCTTGCCCAGCCGCGCCCGCACGCCTTCCAGCGCCATCAGCGTGGGAATCATCCAGGTGCCGTTGGCCTTCATCGCCTTCAGCGCGGCGTCGTCGGCGAAAGTGCCGTGGTCGATGGTGTCGATCCCGGCGTTGGAGGCCGCCTCGATCCCGCGCGCGCCGTGGGCATGGGCCATCACTTTCAGGCCCAGCGAATGGGCGGTGTCGGCGATCGACTTCATCTCCCCATCGGTGAAGTGTGCGCCCAGCCCGCGCCCCTGCTGCGACAGGACGCCGCCCGTGGCGGTGATCTTGATCACGTCCGCGCCCGCGCGGCTGGCCTTGCGGACCTTTTCCGCGCATTCGACCGCGCCCGTGCAGGTATAGCCCTGGTCGAGCACATGGTGGACGTCCTCGCGGAAGCCGGTGGTGTCACCGTGCCCGCCGACGATGGAGAGCGCCGGCCCAGCCGCAACGATGCGCGGCCCCGGAATGACGCCTTCCGCCGTGCCACGCCGCAGCGAGAAGGCGACATACTGCCCCGATCCCGCCTCGCGCACGGTGGTGAAGCCCGCACGCAGGGTGGACAGGGCATTGCGGGTGCCCACCACCACGCCCCATTCGTCGGGGTCGACCGCCTCGTCGCGGAAGTCCCCGCCAGGATCGCTGGCGAGGTGGACGTGGAGATCGACCAGCCCCGGCAGGACCGTCTTGCCCGACAGGTCGACCACTTCCGCGCCTTCGGGCACGGGCGGCGAGCCTTCGGCAATGGCGGTGATCCGCCCGTCGACGACCGTGATCGTCGCGGGGCCGCTCGGTTCCGAAGAAGCGTCCCGCAGCACGGACCCGGCGCGAATCACGGTGGTCTTGGCGAATGCGGGCGAGGCGGCCAGCGCAAGCGCGGCCAGACTGGCGGTCCAGCGAAGTGTCATCGGTTTCTCCCTGTTGGTCGTGCCGCTCAGGCTAAGCCGCCTTGCCGGAAATGCAACGCATGGCCATGAGAATGCGATGACCGTGCTCTACCGCCTCGATGCCTCCGCCGCCGCCTTGGCCGAGCGGTTCGGGGCTGCGGCGGGCAGCGATCCGTGGAGCGGCGGGACGATCGCGCCGGGACGGTTCGCGCCGGTGCTGACGGCAGGGCGCGAATTCGTGGCCGGCCCCGCGCGGCCCGGCCAGCCGCTGCGCCTGATCCCGCGCCTGTGGGGCGTGCCGCCTCCTCCGAATGCGTCCGATCCGGCGCGCGGCGTGCTGAGCGTGCGCAACGCGGACAGCCCGTTCTGGATCGGCAACCTGCGCAACAGCGAGTTCCGCTGCCTGGTGCCCGCGACCGCACTGATGGTCTGGGGCCGGGTCGATCCGGCGACCGGCCGCCGCCGCCAGCACTGGCTGGGCTGCACCGACCAGCCGCTCTTCGCCATGGCCGGGGTGTGGAAGGACAGCGAGGTGCCGAGCTTCGCGCTGCTCACCACCGAGGCAAACGCCCTGTGGCGAGAGCTGGGGCACCACGCCATGCCCGCGATCCTGCCAGACGATCCCGGCGCGCGCGGCACCTGGCTGCGCGCGGGTTGGGATCGCGCAGGCCCGCTGCTCGCCCCCTATCCCTCGTCGCGGATGGCGGAGGTCTGAACCGGCCCCGGCGCCTGCCTTCAGTGGAAGTGCGAGGCGCCCAGCACGGCGAGGACCAGCCCGACCACCGTGGTGGTCAGCGCCCAGCCGCGATGCATGTGGGCCAGGCTGCGCAGCCAGAACTGGGTGTAGATGTCGCAGAAGCCCAGGATCACCAGCCCTTCCAGCATCATTGCCGCGCCCATCGTCTTGATCACGCAGGTCAGCACGTCCGAGGGGATCCACGGGTTGAGCAGGTAGACCGCCGTGCCGATCAGCAATTCCAGCATCCCGCACAGGAACTGCAGCGCGGGCGAGCGCTCGACCTCTTCGATCATGGTGCGCCAGATGCCGGGCTTGCGCAGCGCGCCGATCCCGGCGAACAGCGCCGAAAGGCCCAGTACCAGCGCCGTCCACCCGGTCACGTCCAGTATTTCTTCCATTTACTCAACTCCCGACCCCGTATCTCCCCGGGACGATTTCTTGTCTTTACGCCAGTGATAGGGGCGGCGCGGCGCTTGTCCAGAGGCCAGGGGGGCAATTGCGCTGGGCACTGGACATTAATCGCGCGCTTAAACATACTCCGCCCCAAGTCCGGCCAACGGACACATGGGAGAGTTTGATGGCATTGCCGCGCGTCTGCATCATCGGGGCCGGGTGTTCCGGCTTCACCACGGCCAAGCGGCTGAAGGATCACGGGATTCCCTTCGACGTCTTCGAGGCTTCGGACGACATCGGCGGGACCTGGTACTACAACAATCCCAACGGCATGTCGGCCTGCTACCAGAGCCTGCACATCGACACGTCGAAGTGGCGGCTGGCGTTCGAGGACTATCCGGTGCCTGCCGAATGGCCCGACTATCCGCACCATTCGCTGCTGCTGAAATACTTCCACGATTACGTCGACCACTTCGGCCTGCGTCCGCACATCCGCTTCAACACGCGGGTGGAGAAGGCGCGGCGCAAGGCCGGCGGCGGCTGGACGATCACTCTTTCGACCGGTGAGGTGAAGGACTACGACGCGCTGTGCGTCGCCAATGGGCACCACTGGGCGGCGCGCATCCCCGACTATCCGGGCGAGTTCACCGGCGCGCAGATTCATTCCCACCAGTACCGCACCCCGTTCGAGCCGGTCGACTGCATCGGCAAGCGGGTGCTGGTGGTCGGCATGGGCAATTCGGCGATGGACATCGCCAGCGAGCTTTCGCAGCGGCCGATGGCGGCCAAGCTGTTCGTTTCCGCCCGGCGCGGGGTCTGGATCTTCCCCAAGTATTACCAGGGCCAGCCGCTCGACAAGAACCCGGCCCCGGCCTGGATGCCCAAGGGCCTGCGCCAGTGGCTGGGCGCGCGGATGGTGAAGAAGCTGGTCGGGCGGATGAGCGACTATGGCCTGCCGGAACCGGAAATCGGTCCGTTCGAAAGCCATGGCACCGTTTCGGGCGAGTTTCTGGTCCGCGCCGGTTCCGGCGACATCGCGATGAAGCCGGGGGTCGAGCGGCTCGACGGGGACGGGGTGGTCTTCACCGACGGCAGCCGGGAACAGGTCGATGTGATCGTCTGGGCGACGGGCTATGACATTTCCTTCCCGTTCTTCGACGAGCCGGCCTTTACCGCGGATGCCGACAACCGCCCGCCGCCGCTGTTCAAGCGGATCATGAAGCCGGGGGTGCCGGACCTGTTCTACATGGGCCTCGCCCAGCCGCTGCCCACGCTGGTCAACTTCGCCGAGCAGCAATCGAAGCTGGTCGGCGCCTACCTTGCGGGCAAGTACCTGCCGCCGGAGCCCGCCGAGATGGAGCGGATCATCACGGCGGACGAGGATTACTACACCGGGCAATATTACGCCGCGCGGCGCCACACGATCCAGCTGGATTTCGACCACTATGTTCGCGCGCTGAACAAGGAACTGGACAAGGGCGCCAAGCGGGCGGCGGCAGCGGGCAATGCGCTGCCCGTCCCCGCGCGCGAGCTGGAGGAGGCCTGAGCCATGACGACCGACACGACGAGCCGCCCGATCAACCCCTACGACGTCAGCGAGGACGCGCTTTACGTTCATGACAAGTGGCGCGAACCCTTCGCCTTCCTGCGCCGCGAAATGCCGCTGTCGTGGCGGCCCGAAAGCCCCTTCGGCGCCTATTGGTCGGCGGTGAGCCACGACCTGGTGCAGGAAGTGGAACTGCGCCACGACGTGTTCTCATCGCGCTGGGACATGGGCAACATCACCATCGCCGATGCGGTCAATGGCGAGGGCTTTCCCAATTTCATCGCGCAGGATCAGCCGATCCACACCGCCCAGCGGCGGGTGATCGCCCCGGCCTTCTCGCCCAGCCAGATGGTCAAGCTCGACGCGCAGGTGCGCGAGCGGACGCGGATGCTGATGGATTCCCTCCCCATCGGAGAAGACTTCGACTGGGTGGAGCGCCTGTCGATCCCGCAGACGCTGGGGATGCTGTGCATCCTGTTCGACATGCCGTTCGACGAATGGCGCGACATCAAGCGCTGGTCGGACTGGGCGAGCGGGGTTTCGGCCGAGAACCTGACCGAAGAATACCGCGCGCAGTTCCTCATCCAGATGGGCGAGATGCTGGCCCGCTTCGACCGCGAGCTGGAGGACCGGCGCGGCAAGCCGCCAACCGATGACCTGCTCAGCCGCATGGTCCATTCCGAAGCCATGGGCCAGCTCTCGCCGATGGAGCGGATCGCCAATATCGCCCTGCTGATCGTGGGCGGCAACGATACCACGCGCAATTCGATGACCGCGCTGGTCGAGGCGTTCCACCGCTACCCGGAGGAGCTGGAACGGCTGCGCGCCGATCCCTCGCTCGCCGCCAATGCCGCGCAGGAAATCATCCGCTGGCAGTCCCCCGTCACCCACATGCGCCGCACCGCGCTGGAGGATACCGAGCTGGGCGGACAGGTGATCCGCAAGGGCGAGAAGGTGGTGATGTGGTACATCTCCGCCAACCGCGACGAGAAGGTGTTCGCGGACGCCGAGCGCTTCGACGTGGGACGTGACAATGCGCGGCGTCATCTTGGCTTTGGCCACGGCATCCACCGCTGCGTGGGCGCGAAACTGGCGGAAAGCCAGCTGGCCATGGTGATTTCCGAGATCGCCCAGCGCCGCATCCGGATCGTGCCGCAGGGCGAGCCTGACCGGCTGGCGAGCCCGTTCCTCCACGGGTTCAACGCCCTGCCTGTGCGGATCGAGCAGGACTGAGGCGGATGGAAGGTTACGCCAACCTGATTGTCGAGCAGGAGGGCCCGCTGCTGTGGGTCCGGCTCAACCGCCCGGACGTGCTCAACGCCTATACGAATGAACTGGGCGCGGAACTGGTCCGCGCCTTCGGGCAGGCTGATGCGGACGACAGCGTGGCCGTGGTGGTGCTGACCGCCACGGGCCGGGTGTTCTGCGCCGGGGCGGACGTTTCCGCCGGGGCGGAGGCGTTCGACACCAAAAGCGGGGAGGGAGCCAAGAACTTCGGAAACCGCGCGGATGGTGCCCGCGCCGACAGCAATTTCATCGCCGCGATGATGAACTGCCGCAAGCCCTCGCTAGTCGCCTTCAATGGCTCGGCGGCGGGGGTCGGGCTGACCCTGACCCTGCCCTGCGACATCCGCATCGCGGCGGACAGCGCAAAGTTCGGCTGCGTCTTCACCCGGCGCGGGCTGGTGCCGGAAGCGGGCTCGGCCTGGTTCCTGCCGCGCCTGGTTGGTCTGTCGACCGCGCTCAAATGGTGCATGACCGGGGCGCTGGTGCCCGCGAGCGAGGCGCTCGCGGCTGGGCTGATCAGCGAGACGGTTCCGGCCGATCAGGTGGAGAGCCGCGCGCGCGAACTGGCGCTGGAAATCGCGCAGAACTGCTCGGGCGTGGCGCTGGCGCTGACCCGGCGGATGCTGTGGCACTTCTCGGGCGAGGCGGGGCCGGGCGGGGCGCTGTCAGTCGATGCCGCGCTCAACATCGCGCTGGGCGCCAAGGGCGATGTTCACGAAGGGGTGAGCGCCTTCCTCGAAAAGCGCGCACCGCGGTTTCCGCTGACGGTTTCGGCGGACATGCCCGAAACCCCGTGGTGGCCGGACCGCCCCGACCTGCCCCGCTGACGGGAGAGGTCGGGAGCTTCAGAAGCTGTAGGTCAGTCCCGCCACGGCAAAGCCCTGGTTGGCGCTGCCCGCATCGCGGACGATCGGACTGTCGGCATACTGGCCCAGCATCCGCTTGTAGCCGGCGAGGGCGAACAGCCCCAGGCCCTTGCGGCCATCGCCGCCCAGGTCCTGCACCACCAGGCCCGTCAGCCCCGCGCTCTTGAAGCCGCTGCCGCTCACCGCATAGGGCGCAAGGCCCGATGCTGCCGCGCCCGCCGCGGTGACGTCGAAATAGGTCCGCCCATAGCCCTCGCCAACGTAGTCCGCAGACACAATCGCGCGGGCAAAGGTGCGGCGCGACAGCGGCGTGGAATACGAGACGCTGGGGGTCAGCAGAAAGCTGCGGTGTGCGCCCGCGACGTCATGCAGGAAAGCCAGCTCCACGTTCACGCTGTCATAGCGGTTCAGCACCCCGCGCTGGCTGACCCCGGCATAGGCGCCCAGTTCCACCGCCGTCTTGCGATCGCCCAGCGCGGCAACGCGCGGATCGCGGATCTTGCCGGTCCGCTCCAGCCGCACCTGCACCACCGGGCCGAGGGTCAGCGCCGTGCGGGCGCGGGGCGCGTCGCGCAGCAGATCGACATAGAGGTTGGTGCCGCGCACCTGGAAATCGAACCCGTCGACCTGGCCCTGCACCACTCCGCCCGGCTGGAACGAGGTTTCGTTGGACCCTTCGTAGTCCGGGCCGATCCCGCCGCCCAGGCCGAAGGTCAGGCTGTTGCGGTCGGGCGGGGGCGCCGCGCCCTGCGGCGGGCCGGCGACGGTCTGCGCGGCGGCCACCCCCGGCAGGGCAAGCGCGGCGATCATCGCCAGCGGCGCGCGAACGAAATGCAGGATATTGCTCATGTTTCCTCCAGCGCCCCTTCCGCAGCCGATATAGGTGCCGGGCGGCGGCCCGCAACTGGCCAAAGGTGCCGATCCGGCCAATTGACGGCCGCGCCGCCGCCGCCATCATGCCCGGGCGGGAGACGATTGCCATGTATACGCTCTACGGTGCGCTCGGTTCACCCTATTCGCTGAAGATGCGCGCGGTGCTGCGCTATCCCGACGGCCACCATGACAATGATTCGACCCCGCTGATCTGGAGGAGCGCCATCCCGATCGCGGAATCGTTCCGCCCGATCCGGCGCAAGGGCCCCGGAGACACGCGAATCGCTGGCCCCGCTGCTGGGCGATGCGTGGTTGGACCTGTTACTCGGCCGTTGACACGCTTGAACCCGAAGCCCCCAGCGGCGATAAGGCAATACGTGGCAATATTGGGTACAGACTTCGCGTGCTAGCGCGCGTTGCCTGACGGCTGGAGTTTGCAGATGAAGTACCTGGGACGGACTGGATTCAAGTGGAGCGCTGCGCTGGGACTGGGGCTGGTTTCGGCCACGGCCCTGGCCGCCGGACAGCCGCAGCCGGCGCCCGCCGCAGCGCCGCAGCCGGCAGCCTCCCCCGCCGCGACCCCGGCGCCGGTGCCCACCGCGACCCCCAGTGCCAGCGCGACCGACCTTGCCCCGCCGGTGATCGCTCCGCAGTTGCCGCTGGACGAGCCGGTGATGGCCTGGACCGTCGCCGATGCCCAGCAATTGCTGGGCGTGATCAAGGGCCTCGACGCCGAGGGGCTGTTCCCGGCCGATTACGAACCCAAGGCCCTGGCCGCGGCGATTGCCGCCGGCCCTGGCCCGGCGCTCGACGCCCAGGCCAGCAAGGTCTTCGCCTGGGTGGTCGAGGACGTGCGCGACGGCCGCACCCGGATGGACGCCCGCGTGCAGTGGTTCGTGGTCGATCCCGATGTCGAGGCGAACCCGACGCACGAGGTGATGGCCCGCGCGCTTGCCACGGGTGATATCGCCGGGGAGATTGCGAAGCTGGCCCCCAGCCATGCCGACTACGGTGCTCTCAAGGCGATGCTGGCGCGCACGCCTGTCGCCAACAAGGCGGGCCGTTCGCTGATCCGCGCCAACATGGACCGCTGGCGGTGGCTGCAGCGCGATCTCGGCAAGTATTACCTGCTGACCAACGTGCCCGAATTCCAGCTGCGCCTGACCGTGAACAACGAGGTGATCCGCTCGTACCGCACGGTTGTCGGCAAGCCCGGCAAGACGGCGACCCCGCAGCTGGCCGAAATGGTCGAGAACGTGGTGTTCAACCCGACCTGGACCGTGCCGCAGTCGATCGTGGTGGGCGAAGGGCTTGGCCCGGCGCTGCTGGCCAACCCGGCCCGCGCCGCGCGCGAGAACTACAAGGTGACCAAGGCCAAGGACGGCACGATCTATGTCGTCCAGCAGCCGGGTGATGGCAATTCGCTGGGCCGGATGAAGATCGACATGCCCAACGAGCACGCGATCTACCTGCACGACACCCCGTCGAAGTCGCTGTTCAACACCCCGGTGCGCGCCTACAGCCACGGCTGCATCCGCACTGAACGCGCAGTGGAACTGGGCATGACCATGGCGATCCTGGCTGCGGGCAAGACCCCGCAGGAAGTGACCGACATCTTCCTGTCGAAGCAGTACACCAAGGTGCCGATGACCACCCAGTTCCCGGTGTACCTGACCTATTTCACCATGGCGACCGACATCAACGGCAAGATGGGCACCTTCCGCGACATCTATGGCCGCGATGCGCCGGTGATCGCTTCGCTGGCGGCGCCGCGCAAGCCGTGGGACGGCAAGCGCAAAACCACCGAACAGGTGATCAAGCTCGATAATCCCCTCTGAAACCGGAGGAGGGCAGCTCGAATCGAACCAGGCAGGCCGGGGCAGGATGTTGCGCCGGCCTGTTGGCTATGCGGGTGAGCCCAGCAGCTGGCGCGCGCGCTGGCAGTCGGCCTCCATCTGCGCGGTCAGCGCATCGAGGCTGTCGAACTTCGCCTCGGGCCGCAGGAAGTGGTGGAACTCCACCTCGATCTCCTGCCCGTAGAGGTCGCCGGAAAAGTCGAAGAAGTGCGGCTCCAGCAGTTCCTTCGGCGGGTCGAAGCTGGGCCGGATGCCCATGTTCGCCGCGCCATGGACCACGCGGCCGCCCGGCAGGGTCGCCGTGACGGCGTAGATGCCATAACGCGGGCGCAGGTAATTGCCGAGCGCGAGGTTGGCAGTGGGAAAGCCGATGGTGCGGCCCACCTTGTCCCCGTGCTGGACCTCGCCGCGAATCGCGAAGGGGCGGGTGAGCAGATGGGTGGCCGTGCCGCAATCGCCGGCCCGCAGCGCCTCGCGGATGCGGCTGGAGGAGACGACCTCGCCCTCCTCGCTCACCGCGCCGACCGCGCGGGCGGAAATCCCGTGGAGCGCGCCCAGCGCGCGCAGCACTTCGGTATTGCCGCCGCGCCCCCGGCCAAAGGTGAAGTCCTCGCCGGTGACGACCCCGGCTGCGCCCAGCCGCTGGCCCAGCAGCAGGGCAATGAAATCCTCGGCACTGGTGCTGGCCAGCTCGGTGCCGAATTCGAACACCAGCATGGCGTCGGCGCCGACCGCCTCGAACAGTTCCTGCCGCTGGTCCAGCGTGGTCAGGCGGAACGGCGGGGCATCGGGCGCGAAATAGCGCACCGGGTGGGGATCGAAGGTGGCGATGATCGCCGGGCGGCCCTCGGCCCGGGCCCAGGCCAGCGCCTCGCCGGCCACGGCCTGGTGGCCAAGGTGGAAGCCGTCGAAATTGCCGAGCGCAATCATCCCGCCGCGCAGGGATTCGGGCATTGGATCGCAAGCGGAAAGGCGGGGAATCGTCATTGCTGCTGCATCTGCTCCGGCTTCAGCTGGGCGAGCGGGACCAGCCCGGCGCGGATCACGCGCAGCGCGTTGCCGCCCATCACGGCGCGGATCTCGTCCGGCGTGAAGCCCTCGTCGAGCAGCGCCTGGGTGACCTGCACCAGCTGGCCGGTGTCGAACCGCACGGTGGTCGCCCCGTCATAGTCGCTGCCCAGGGCAACGTATTGCACGCCGACCAGGTCCTTCACGTGCTTCATCGCGCGGGCGGCGGCGCGCGGATCGGTGTCGCAGACCGCAGCGTCCCAGTAACCGATTCCGACCACTCCGCCGGTGCGGGCAACGCCGCGAATCTCCTCGTCGGTGAGGTTGCGGTTGACCTTGCAGGTCGCCTGGACCCCGCCGTGGCTCGATACGACCGGGCGGCGCGCCATGTCGAGGATCTCGCTGACGCACTGGTGGCTGCAATGGGCGATGTCGACGATCATGCCCTTGTCCTCCATCGCCGCGATGGCCTTGCGACCGAGAGGCGTGAGCCCGCCCTTCTTCACCCCGTGCATCGATCCGGCGACGTCGTTGTCGAAGAAATGGGTCAGGCCCGCCATGCGGAAGCCGGCGGCATAGAGCCTGTCGAGGTTCTCGATCTTCCCTTCGAGGTTCTGCAGCCCCTCGATCGTCAGCATCGCGCCGACCGGCCTCTTGTCCGCGGCGCCCGAGGCGCGCGCGGCGATCAGCGCGTCGAGGCTGGCCGCGCTGTCGACCTTGCCCAGCGCGCCGGACGATCCCGCCACCGCCCGGTCCAGCTTCTCACTGTGATAGAGCGAGCGCTGCAGCAGCGAAGTCCAGGTGCGCGGCGGCTGCAGCTGGGCCACCACCAGCGGAGTGATATTGTCGGTATCGCCGGTGTTGCCGTCGTAATTCTGCCCGCGCGGGCTCTTGGTGACACTGGAGAACAGCTGCAGCGCGACGTTTCCGCCCTGCAGGCGCGGCAGATCCTCGTGCCCACGGTCGGCCTGCTTCAGCAGGTCGCGGTCCCACATCAGCGTGTCGGAATGGAGGTCGACGATCTGGAGCGTCTTGTGCAGGGCCCGCGCCTCGGCGCTGATCGGGGCGAGCGGCTTGCCGTCCACCCGGTTCAAGCTGCTTTCGAGATAGCCCGGTCCCAGCCCGAAAAAGCCCAGCGCCGCCACGGCGACAATCGTCAGCGGTATCCACACGCGTTTGCGCATCAGCGTTCCTCCCCCGTTCAGGCCGGTTTACGCACCAGCGTGACGAAATCAAAGCCCGGCGTGGTGCCTTGCGGGGGATGGGCCTCGCGGAAGGTCTCGGACCACCCGGCGCGATCGAAGGCGGGGAAGCGGGTGTCGCCCTGCGGCTGTGCGTGGACTTCGGTCAGCTCGATCCGGCCGGCGATCGGCAGCGCCTCGGCATAGATCTGCGCGCCGCCGAATATGATGATCTCCGGCGCATTGGCGAGTGCCAGCGCCTCGCCCAGCGATCCCGCGCGCTCCGCGCCCTCGGCTTCCCAGGCGCCATCGCGGGTGATGACAATGTGGCGCCGCCCCGGAAGGATGCCGGGCAGCGAATCGAAGGTCTTGCGGCCCATTACCAGCGGCTTGCCCATGGTCAGCGCCTTGACCCGGCGGAAATCGGCGGAGATGTGCCAGGGCATGGCCCCGCCCGCGCCGATCACCCCGTTGTCGGCCACGGCCACCACCAGCACGAGCGAGGGGCGCTTCACAGCTCCAGCCGGGTAACGTGGCCCATCTTGCGCCCGGGGCGCGCGGCGGCCTTGCCGTAGAGGTGCAGGTGGTTGCGCGGATCGGCCAGGATCTGCGCCCAGTCGTGCGCGTCGCTCCCGATCAGGTTCTTCATTTCCACCGCGCTGGCGGCCATCGCCGTGTCGCCCAGCGGCAGCCCGCAGATCGCGCGGACGTGGTTCTCGAACTGGCTGGTGAAGGCGCCCTCGATGGTCCAGTGCCCGGAATTGTGGACGCGCGGGGCCATCTCGTTGAACACGGGGCCTTCATGCGTCGCGAAGAATTCCAGCGTCAGCACCCCGACATGGCCCAGCGCATCGGCCACCCGCGCGGCCAGTTCGCGCGCGGCGGGCACCTGCTGGCGCACCATGTCCGAGGCGGGCAGGGTGGAGCGGGCGAGAATCCCGCCTTCATGGACGTTTTCGGCGCTGTCCCAGAACACGATGCCGCCGTCCGCACCCCGGCACAGGATCACGCTGAACTCTGCCGAGAAGTGGATGAAGCCTTCGTAGACCAGCGGCTGGTCGCCGATGACGATGCCTTCCGCGTCATGGTCGGCCATGATCCGCCACTGGCCCTTGCCGTCATAGCCTTCGCGGCGGGTCTTGAGGATGCCGGGCGAGCCGATGGTGTCCAGCGCGCGGGTAAGGTCTTCGGTCGTATCGACGGCAAGCCACGGCGCGGGCCGTCCGCCCAGTCCTTCGACGAAGCGCTTTTCGCTGACCCGGTCCTGCGCCACTTCCAGCGCCCGCGCGCCCGGCAGCAGCGGCACCGGAGCGATGGCTGCCAGCGGCGCGACCGGTACGTTCTCGAACTCGTAGGTCACCACGGCGCAGTCAGCGGCAAAGGCGGACAGCGCGGCGCGGTCGTCATAGCGGGCGCAGGTGAACTGCGCGCAGACCTCGGCGGCGATCGAATCCGCCTCGGGCGCGAAGACGTGGCAGCGGTAGCCCAGCTGCGCTGCGGCCATGGCGATCATCCGGCCAAGCTGGCCGCCGCCGAGGATGCCGATGGTCTCGCCCGGGGGAATCACCGGCTCAGCTCGGCCGCTCGGCAACGCTGGCGGTCTGCGCGGCGCGGAAGTCCTTCAGCCGTTCGCCCAGCGCCTCGTCCTGCAGGGCGAGGATCGAGGCGGCGAGCAGGCCAGCATTGGTCGCCCCGGCCTCGCCGATGGCCAGAGTGCCGACCGGAATCCCGGCGGGCATCTGGACGATCGAGAGCAGGCTGTCCTGCCCCGACAATGCTCGGGACTGGACCGGCACGCCCAGCACCGGCAGGTGGGTCATGCTGGCCACCATGCCCGGCAGGTGCGCCGCACCGCCCGCCCCGGCGATGATCACGCGAAAGCCCTCGTCCGCCGCGGTCCGCGCGAATTCCACCAGCCGCGCCGGAGTGCGGTGGGCCGAGACGATGCGTGCGTCATAGGGCACGCCCAGCTTGTCGAGCGCTTCGGCCGCGCAGCGCATCGTCGCCCAGTCGGACTGGCTGCCCATGACGATCGCGACGTGAGGCTGGCTCACCTTACCGCTCCGAAAGATAGTACCGCTCAAGCGCGGCGAGGGTGTCATCGAGTTCGTAGACGATCGGCTGGCCGGTCGGGATTTCCAGGCCGGTGATCTCGGCATCGGAAATGCCCGACAGGTGCTTGACCAGCGCGCGCAGCGAATTGCCGTGGGCGGCGACCAGCACCGTCTCGCCCGCCTTCAGCGCGGGGACGATGGCCGATTCGTAATAGGGCAGGACGCGGGCGATCGTGTCCTTGAGGCTTTCGGTCGAGGGGATGGCGATCCCGGCATAGCGCGGATCCTTGCCCAGATCGAACTCGCTGCCGGAATCCAGCACCGGCGGCGGGGTGTCAAAACTGCGGCGCCAGATCTTGACCTGTTCGTCGCCGTGCTTCGCCGCAGTCTCGGCCTTGTCCAGCCCGGTCAGCCCGCCATAGTGACGCTCGTTCAGGCGCCAGTCCTTGGTTTCGGGGATCCACAGCCGCCCGGCGGCTTCCAGTGCGAAATGCAGGGTCCGAATCGCGCGGGTCTGGAAGCTGGTGAAGGCAACGGTCGGCAGCATGCCCTTGTCGCGCAGCAGCGCGCCCGCGGCGCGGGCCTCTTCCTCGCCCTTGGGGGTCAGGTCGACATCCCACCAGCCGGTGAAGCGGTTTTCAAGGTTCCACTGGCTTTGGCCGTGGCGAACGAGAATCAGACGCGGCACTTGATGCTCCCCTGTATCGGACGTGCTGCGCCTAGCGGCTCACCCCGTCTTTGGGAAGGGCAAGCGGGTCCGTAGCTGGCGCTTCATTGTCACCTTCCCGTGATCCCTGCGCGCGGGCCTGCTGCTTGCGGCGGCGCAGGTTCTCGCGCAGCTTGGCGGCCAGCCGTTCCTCGCGCGAAACCGCGCTTCGATCCTTGCCCGTTGCAGTGCTCATGCAAGATTCCTTGGCCTCGGCGCAACGAAAGCTCAAGCCTCGCTTGACAATCGATCCGGTGCAGACCAATAGCCCGCGCCTGCCGGGGCGCTTCGTGCCGGCCAGGAAACAGCTGCTGCTGTAGCTCAGTGGTAGAGCGCACCCTTGGTAAGGGTGAGGTCGGGAGTTCAATCCTCCCCAGCAGCACCATTCCTCCGCCTTTTGCGCGGCTCCCCCCGATCCCCGATAGTGAGTGCTCCGCTTGCGCGGGGCCGTGCCGCTTGCGGGGGCCTGGGTGATTCGGCCCGGCGCGCAGCCAGGGTCAGGACCCTAAGCACCAGTCCTCAGTCCGGCCCCGCTGGCGCCCCGGGATGGTCCATCATGTGGCGGCGGACCTGCCGTCCGTCGCTCGACTGGTCGAGCCAGACCAGCACGGCTGCCAGCGCCGCGACTGCGATGAACACGTACCGCATGGATCCTCCATCTACCCGGCTTGCTGCATGGAATTCCCCGGTCGCGGGTGCAGATGGGGCCCGAACGGCTAATTCCGGCTTGCCGGACAGGGTGAGCGGATGCGGTTTCCGCGTCAGGCGGTTCCGTTAAGGCTGTGCGCGCAGGTCGGCCCATTCGGGATGGCGGCGGAACAGCGCCTCGACATAGGAACAGACCGGATCGATGGTGAAGCCCTGCGTCCGGGCATCCTCGATCAGGGCTTCCACCAGCCGCGCCGCCACGCCGCGCCCGCCGATCTCGGTGGGGACCAGGGTATGCTCCGCCGCGCGTGCCGTGCCGCGCCGGACCCAGGTAAGACGGCCGATCGCGCGTTCGCCCGGCAAGTGGGCGTGATATTCCCCGGCATCGGCAGTGCCATGGCGGGTGATGGTAACCTCGGTCATCGGCGGCGCGCTCCCTCGGGCAAAATGGCCTCTCGCTTGACGGGGCACGGCCCCTTCACCATGCAAGATGGCGATGCAGTTCCTTTCCGACAATGCCGCAGCGGTCCATCCCGCGATCTGGCGCGCGATGCAGGCGGCCGACGCCCCCGATGCGCCCTATGACAACGATGCGCTGAGCCAGAGGCTCGATTCGGCCTTTGCCGACTTGTTCGGGCGCGACTGCGCGGTGCTGTGGGTGGCGACGGGCACCGCTGCCAACTGCCTGGCGCTGGCGACGCTGGTGCCGCCGCATGGCGGCGTGGTCTGCCACCGCGAGGCGCATATCGAGACGGACGAATGCGGCGCGCCCGGTTTTTATACTCACGGCGCCAAGCTGCTGCTGGCCGAAGGGGAGGGGGCAAAGCTCGATACCGCCGGGGTCGCGGCGGTGCTTGATGCGATTCGCGGCGATATCCACCAGGTCCAGGCCCACGCCCTGTCGGTCACCCAGGCAAGCGAATACGGACGCTGCTACACGCCCGCCGAGATGGCGGCGCTGGCCGGCTTCGCGCGGGAACGCGGGCTGAAGCTGCACGTCGACGGCGCGCGTTTCGGCAATGCCGTGGCGCACCTTGGCTGCACCCCGTGGGAAGCCTGCGCCGGAGCCGATGCCCTGTCGTTCGGCTGCGTCAAGAACGGCGGGCTGGGGGCCGAGGCGCTGGTATTCTTCGATTCCGGCCTGGCCGATCTTGCCCGCCTGCGGCGCAAGCGCGCCGGGCATCTGCAATCGAAGGGCCGGTTCCTTGCCGCGCAGATCCTCGCCATGCTCGAAGACGGCCTCTGGCTGGAGAACGCCCGCGCCGCCAATGCCGCCGCGCGGGAAATCGCCGTGGCGGCCGGGGACCGGCTGCTCCACCCGGTCGAGGCGAACGAGATCTTCCTGAAAGCCACTGCGGCGGAGCGCGAGGCGCTGCGCGCGCAGGGCTTCTCGTTCTATGACTGGGGGCCGGAGGCCGCCCGGCTGGTCACCGCCTGGAACAGCGACCCGACGCAGGTCCTGCGCCTTGCCAGCGCGATTCGCGCGCTGTGACGGCGGCGACGGAGTCCTCGCCGCCGGTCGTCCCCGCCCAGTCGCAGAGCCGGGCGCTGGCCGCCTTCATCCTGGTCGCGCTGATCTGGGGTTCGACCTGGCTGGTGATCAAGGACCAGGTCAGCGCCGTGCCGCCGGGCTGGGCCGTGACCTGGCGGTTCATGATCGCGGCGGCGGGGATGTTCGTGCTCGCGGCAGTGCGGCGCGAAAAGCTGCTGCTCTCGCGTGAGGGGATGATGCTGGCGGTGCCGGTCGGCCTGTTCCAGTTCTTCGGCAATTTCCAGCTGGTCTACCGGGCCGAACAGCACATCACATCCGGCCTGGTCGCGGTGATCTTTGCCCTGCTGCTGGTGCCCAATGCGGTGCTGGCGCGAATTTTCGTCGGCGCGCGGGTCAACGCCCGGTTCGTGGCCGGGACGGTGGTGGCGCTCGGCGGCATCGCCCTGCTGCTGCTCCACGAATACCGCGCTGCTCCGGCGGGGGCGGAGGAAGTGCTGGTCGGCGTTGCGCTGACCGCCGCCGCCCTGCTCTGCGCCTCCAGCGCCAATGTCCTCCAGGCAACCGATCTCGCGCGGCGGCAGAGCGTGGTCGTGCTGATCGCCTGGGCGATGGTCGCCGGGGCGATCGCCGACGGGGTCTTCGCGCTGGCCACGGCCGGACCGCCGGTGTTCGATTCCAGCCCGCGCCATCTGGCGGGACTGTTCTACCTTGCGATCGTCGGCTCGGTCTTCACTTTCCCGCTCTATTTTGCGCTGATCCGCGACTGGGGGCCGGGCAAGGCAGCCTATAACGGGGTGGCCGTGCCGGTGGTGGCGATGACGCTGTCCACCCTGTTTGAAGGCTATCGGTGGACCGCCCTGGCCGCAGGCGGCGCGGCCCTGGCCATGACCGGCCTGCTCATCGCCCTGTCGAAGCGGCGCGAGGCCTAGCGCCTAGCCATCCCCGGCCAGGATCGCGCGCAGCCCCTCGCGGTAGTTCGGGAAGCGCGGGCGCCAGCCCAGCACCCGCCGGGCCTTGCCGTTCGCCACCCGCCGGTTCTCGGCATAGAACCCCCGCGCCATCGGGGAGAGCCCGGCCGCGTCCAGCGATTGCAGCGGCGGCGGTTCCAGCCCGAGCAGGCGGCAAGCCTCCTCGATCACCGCGTTCTGGCTGGTCGGCTCGTCGTCAGCCAGGTTGTAGGCCCCCGGCGGCGCGTCGAACGCGGCAACGGCCCCGCTGACGATGTCGTCCACATGGACCCGGCTGAACACCTGTGCTGGCAGGTCGATCCTGTGGGCCTTGCCCTCGCGCACCCGGTCGAGCGCGGAGCGACCCGGACCGTAAATCCCCGGCAGGCGCAGCACCCGCGCGCCGCGTTCCAGCCATGAAGCATCGGCTTCGGCGCGCGCGGTGCGGCGTCCGGTGCCGGTGGGCGCGGTTTCGTCGACCCAGGCGCCGCCTGTGTCCCCGTAGACCCCCGTAGAGGACAGATAGACCACCTTGTGTGCCGCGATGTCCGCGCCGTAGGTGGCCAGCACCGGGTCACCGTCAGCCGAGGGCGGGACCGAGCTTAGGACCGCATCGGCGCCCGTCAGGGCCAGGCGGACATTGGCCGCATCATCGAACGACAGAGTCCCCGCCCGTCCGGTCGAAATGACCTCCCACCCCCGCGCCTCCAGCGCGGCGGCAATCCGCCCGGCACTATAGCCCAGCCCGAAAATGAAGCATCGCCGCATGGCGGCTTCCTAACCCGCGCGGCTGGCAATCGGAAGCGGCTTGTCTAGAATGGAGCCATGGATATCCAAGCGACCCCCGAAGCCCCGCCCCCCGTGATCCGCCGCGAGGACTATTCGCCGCCCGAATGGCTGGTGCCGCAAGTGGCGCTCGATTTCGCACTCGGCCTCGAATCCACGCGGGTTTCCGCGCGCTTGTCGGTCCAGCGCAACCCTGCCGCCGCTACCAGCACGGTGCTGCGGCTGAAGGGTGACGGGCTGAGCGCCGAAGCGGTGCGAGTCGACGGCCAGATCACCAACGCCTGGCGGATGGATGGCGACGACCTGCTGGTCGACCTGCCCGGCGAAGCGCACGAGGTGGCGGTCGAAACGGCGATCAACCCGGCGGCGAACAGCCAGCTGATGGGGCTCTATGCCTCCAGCGGGATGCTCTGCACCCAGTGCGAGGCCGAGGGTTTCCGCCGCATCACCTTCTTCCCCGACCGGCCGGACGTGCTTTCCGTCTATTCGGTGCGGATGAGCGGGCCGAAGGCGCAGTTCCCGGTGCTGCTCTCCAACGGCAATTGCACGGCCAGCGGCGAGGGCGCGGACGGCTCGCACTGGGCGGAATGGCACGATCCCTGGCCCAAGCCGAGCTATCTGTTCGCGCTGGTCGCGGGCGATCTCGTCGCCAATTCGGACAGTTTCACCACCTGCTCGGGCCGCAAGGTCGCGCTCAACATCTGGGTGCGCGAAGGGGATCAGGACCGCACCCACCATGCCATGCAGGCGCTCAAGGCCTCGATGAAGTGGGACGAGGAGGTGTTCGGGCGCGAATACGACCTTGACCTGTTCAACATCGTCGCCGTGTCGGATTTCAACATGGGGGCGATGGAGAACAAGGGCCTCAACGTCTTCAACACCCGCTACGTCCTCGCCGATCCCGACACCGCGACCGACATGGATTATGACGGGATCGAAGGCGTGGTCGCCCACGAATACTTCCACAACTGGTCGGGCAACCGCGTCACTTGCCGCGACTGGTTCCAGCTCAGCCTCAAGGAAGGCTTCACCGTGCTGCGCGACCAGATGTTCAGCGCGGATATGGGGTCCGAAGCGGTCAAGCGGATCGAGGACGTGCGGGTGCTGCGCTCGGCCCAGTTCCCCGAGGATTCGGGGCCGCTGGCCCATCCGATCCGGCCGGACAGCTACCAGGAGATTTCCAACTTCTACACCGCGACCGTCTACAACAAGGGCGCCGAGGTGATCCGGATGATGCGCACGCTGGCCGGGCCGGAGCGGTTCCGCCGGGGCACCGATCTCTATTTCGCGCGCCACGATGGCGAGGCCGCGACCTGCGAGGATTTCGTCCGGGCGATGGAGGAGGGCGCGGACCTCGATCTTGGCCAGTTCCGGCTGTGGTACAGCCAGGCGGGCACCCCGCAGGTCACCGCGCGGCTGGATCACAGCGGCGATACGGCCACTTTGACCCTCTCGCAGACGGTTCCGCCCACGCCGGGTCAGCCGGTCAAGCAGCCGATGGTGATTCCGCTGCGCCTCGCCCTGTTCGACCGGGAAACCGGGAAACATCATGGTGAACAAATGGTTACGTTGAACCAACCTCAAGTCGAGTTGAGGTTTGGTGGATTCGCCAGCCGCCCTGTCCTGTCGCTGGGTCGCGGCTTCTCGGCGCCGATCGCGGTCGATGCGGGCCTGTCGCAGTCCGACCTGGTCTTCCTGGCCGCGCATGACGACGATCCCTTCGCCCGATACGAGGCGTTGCAGCAGCTGGTCGTCCAGCACCTCGTCGCCGCGATCGGCGGGGGCATGCTGTGCGAGGCGGAGCGGGGCACCGGGCGCGAGGCGATCGGGCGCGCGCTGGCGGCGGTGATCGCCGACCCGGCGCTGGACGACCTGATGCGCGGCGAATTGCTGGTGCTGCCCTCCGAGGCCTACCTCGCGGAACAGTTCGCATCCGCCGATCCCGGCGCGATCCGCGCCGAGCGCGAGGGGCTGAAGGCGTGGCTGGGCCGGGAATTGCAGGAGCAGCTGACCGCACTGCACACCCGTGCCAGCGCCGTGCCCTACAGCCTGTCGGCCGCAGCGCGCGGCAGCCGCAAGCTCAAGGCCCAGGCGCTGGTCTACCTCGCCGCCGGCGTACCTCAGCGGGCCGCGACCATGGCCGCCGCGCAGTTCGACGCGGCGGACAACATGACCGACCGGCAGAGCGCGCTGATGGTGCTGGCGGGGCTCGATACCCCGGCGCGGGAAGACCGCCTGGCGGCGTTCCACGCGCGCCATGCGGACAATCCGCTGGTGATCGACAAGTGGTTCTCGCTTCAGGCCGGCTCGCTTCATCCGCGCGTGCTGGACCATGTCTCAGCGCTCGCCGCCCATCCCGATTTCACGCTCCACAACCCCAACCGGGTACGGGCGCTCTACATGGCGATGGCAGTGAACCCCGGCGCGTTTCACGATGCGAGCGGGGCGGGTTACCGGACCATTGCCGACCTGATCCTCGCGCTCGACCCGCTCAATGCGCAGACGGCGGCGCGGTTCGTCGCTCCGCTGGGGCGCTGGCGGCGGATCGAACCGGCGCGCGCCGCGCTGATGCGCAGTGAGCTGGAGCGGATCGCGGCGGCACCGAAACTGTCGCGCGACACTTTCGAGCAAGTGAGCAAGAGCCTTGGCTGAGGTCATCCGTTCGGGCCTGCTGGCCGCCGTCCCGCACGGCTTCCTCGGCCGGCGCGGCGGAGTGTCGGTGGGCGCCGTCGCCGGGCTTAACGCTGGCCTTGGCAGCGGCGATGCCGATGCGGCGGTGGCCCGGAACCGGGCAATCGCGGTCGAAGCGGTGCGGCCAGGCGCGCGGCTGGTCAGCGTCTACCAGGTCCATTCGGCCGATTGCGTGACCGTGGCCGAGCCGTGGAGCGATGCCGAGCGGCCGCGCGCCGATGCGCTGGTCACCGACCGCCCCGGTCTGCTGCTGGGCATTGTCACCGCCGATTGCGCCCCGGTCCTGCTGGCCGACCCTGCGGCAGGGGTGGTGGGCGCGGCCCATGCCGGCTGGAAGGGTGCGGTCGCGGGGGTGACCGATGCCACCCTGACCGCGATGGAGGCGCTTGGCGCGCGGCGCGAGCGGATCGTCGGCGCCATTGGCCCCTGCATTGCCCAGGTCAGCTACGAGGTGGACGAGGGCTTTGCCGATCGCTTTGCAAGGGAGGATCCGGCCAACCGGCGGTTCTTCGCCCCGGGCAAGCCGGGACATTGGCAGTTCGACCTCGAGGCCTATGTCGCCCATCGGCTGGTTCAGGCGGGAATCGGCGGGGTCGAACGGCTTGGCCTCGATACCTATGCTGACCCGGCGCGGTTCTATTCGTTCCGCCGCGCGACCCATCTGGCGGAGCCCGACTATGGCCGGCAGATCGCCCTGATCGGGGCGGGATAAGCCGCTTTTGCGCGGTGCGGCAAAACGTGCAAATTGGCAGTTGGCAGCGGGGCCCTTCGCGTCTATCAGGCGCGCCAAACCGTCAGGCGTGGTGGGCCGTGCCCGCTGCAGGGCGGTTGGTGAAGGGGCTTCCTGAGCACAGGAAACAGGATGGTTTTCCGGCCGCGGCAGCGGCATCAACGGAAGGCCAGTTGAGACAGGATTGGTTCGACCATGGCACATGATGCTGGCACCGACACTCCGGCCGCTACCGGCGGCGAGGGTGTGCGGCGGCGCGATTTCATCAACATCGCCGCAGTGAGCGCGGCGGGCGTCGGCGGCATCGCCGTCGTCTATCCGCTGGTCAGCCAGATGTCGGCCTCTGCCGACGTGCTGGCCGAAAGCTCGACCGAAGTCGATCTCTCGCAGGTCGAACCCGGCCAGGCGATCAAGGCGATCTTCCGCAAGCAGCCGCTGTTCGTCCGCAACCTGACGCCGGCCGAGATCGCCGAGGCGAACAAGGTTGACGTTGCCAGCCTGCGCGATCCGCAGACCCTGGCCGAGCGCACCAAGGAAGGCCACGAGAACTGGCTGATCACCATGGGCGTCTGCACCCACCTGGGCTGCGTGCCGCTGGGCGCCGGCGAAGGCGAGGTGAAGGGTGAGTTCGGTGGCTACTTCTGCCCCTGCCACGGCTCGCACTACGACACGGCTGCGCGCATCCGCAAAGGCCCCGCTCCGAAGAACCTGGTGGTTCCGGAGTACGAATTCACCTCCGACACTGTCGTCAAGATCGGCTGAGGTAGACCATCATGAGCTTTCCCTGGTCCAAGGAATATACGCCCAGCCACCCGCTGATGGTCTGGCTTGACGAAAAGCTGCCGCTTCCGCGGCTGGTCTACGGCGCGGTTGGCGGCGGGTACGAAGTGCCCCGCAACCTCAACTACATGTGGAACTTCGGGTTCCTCGCCGGCCTGTGCCTGATGATCCAGATCGTCTCCGGCGTGGTCCTCGCGATGCACTACGGCGGCGACACCAAGGTGGCCTTCGATTCGACCGAGCACATCATGCGCGACGTCAACTGGGGCTGGATGCTGCGCTATGGCCACGCCAACGGCGCCTCGGCCTTCTTCGTCGTGGTCTATGCCCACATCTTCCGCGGCTTCTACTACGGTTCGTACAAGGCCCCGCGTGAGATGATCTGGCTGCTCGGCGTCGTGATCTTCCTGCTGATGATGGCCACTGCCTTCATGGGCTACGTGTTGCCGTGGGGCCAGATGAGCTTCTGGGGCGCCCAGGTCATCACCGGCCTGTTCAGCGCGATCCCGCTGGTCGGCGATCCGCTGCGCGAATGGCTGCTGGGCGGATTCTCGCCCGACAATGCCACGCTCAACCGCTTCTTCTCGCTGCACTTCCTGCTGCCATTCGTGATCCTCGGCGTGGTGATCCTCCACGTCTGGGCGCTGCACATCCCGGGTTCGTCGAACCCGACCGGCGTCGAAGTGAAGAGCGAAAGCGACACCGTGCCGTTCTTCCCCTACTTCGTGGGCAAGGATGGCTGGACGATCGGCCTGTTCATGCTGATCTACAGCGCCTTCGTGTTCTTCATGCCGAACGCCCTGGGCCACCCGGACAACTACATCCCGGCGAACCCGATGCAGACGCCGGCGCACATCGTTCCGGAATGGTACTTCTGGCCGTTCTACGCGATCCTGCGCGCCTTCACGGTCGACTTCCTGATCGTCCCGGCCAAGCTGATGGGCGTGCTGGCGATGTTCTCGGCGATCCTGGTATGGTTCTTCCTGCCCTGGCTCGACCGTTCGCCGGTCCGTTCGGCCAACTATCGCCCGCTCTATCGCAAGTTCTTCTGGGTGCTGGTGCTGGACGTGGCTGTGCTTGCCTATTGCGGCGGCGCCCCGGCCGAAGAACCGTTCGTGATGATCAGCCAGATCGCTTCGCTGTACTACTTCCTGCACTTCTTCGTGATCGTGCCGGTTGTGTCCTCGATCGAGCGGCCCGATCCGCTGCCCTATTCGATCACCGAAGCCGTGCTTGGCACCGACGAGTCGGCCAAGCTGGGCGGCAACGGCTGACCCCGGGCTGAAGGAAAGAGCAAACCCATGATCCGCATCTTCTCCATCCTGATCGGCGCGTTCTTCTCGCTCGCGCTGCTGCTGGCCTTCGGAACGGGCGCCTACAGCTACATCACCGAACCTCCGGCCAAGACCGCCGAGGCGCGGTTCCACCTGAAGCCCGAGCATCTGGCGCTGTCCAGCAATGGCTGGTTCGGCAAGTACGACAAGGCCCAGCTGCAGCGCGGCTTCAAGGTCTATTCGGAAGTCTGCGCGGCCTGCCACTCGATCAAGCACGTCGCCTTCCGCGACCTCAAGGCGCTTGGCTACAACGAGGCCCAGGTCAAGACGATCGCCGCCAAGTTCACGGTCACCGCCAAGGATCCGCTGACCGGCGAGGTCAAGGACCGTCCGGGCGTTCCGGCGGACCGCTTCCCGACCGTGGCCTATGCCGGCAAGGGCGTTCCGCCCGACCTGTCGCTGATCACCAAGGCGCGGCACGGCGGCGCGGGCTATATCCACTCGCTGCTGACCGGCTATGCCGATCCGGCGACCTACAAGAACGCTGCTGGTGAATCGCTGCCCAAGGCGAACCAGCCGGGCGAGGGGCTCTACTTCAACCCCTATTTCGCCAACCTCAACCTCTCCATGCCGGCTCCGCTGGCCAGCGAGGGCCAGGTGACCTTCGACGACGGCACCAAGGCGACGGTTGACCAGATGTCGACGGACGTTGCCGCGTTCCTGGTCTGGACGGCCCAGCCCGAGCTTGAAAAGCGCCATCAGACCGGTGCCTGGTGGATGGGCTTCCTGCTCTTCGCCACGGTTCTGGCCTATATGTCCTACCGCAACATCTGGGCGGAGAAGAAGGGCCACTGAGCCCTTCCTCCCTCTTGGAGGTACTAGCAAAAAGGCCCCCGGCGCATCGCGCAGGGGGCCTTTTCCATGGCGATCGCCTGGGTCGGGTCGGAACCGTCCGGGCTGGAACAACCGGGGGGGCAGCCTGCAAAAAGGGGCGGACCTGCCCCCTGCAGATCCGCCCCGATCCCCCCGTCGGGATTGGTTACTTGGCTTCGGGCGCGGCCTCGGCGGCATTCTCGGGCAGGCCGCCCAGGTCGGTGACCATCTTGGTATAGGCGTCGAGATAGGCCAGCACGATGATCTGGCCGATCGCCGTGTCCTGGTAACCGCCTGCACCAGCAGCAGCGAAGGTGCCCCCGCTGAACAGGCCGCCGCCCGCCCCCCAGCCAAGGTCCGACTTGCGGTAATAGCCTTCGACCAGCGCCTTCTCTTCGGTGGTACGGGCATCGACCACCGAAAGGGTCACGTTGGCCTCGCCCTTCTTGATGTTGATGCCGCCCAGCAGTGCGCCGGCCCCGCGGCCGAACAGGCCACCCCCAATTCCGCCGAGCACACCGCCCAGCGCATTGCCGCCCGAATTGCGATTGGCGCTGACGATGTTCGGTTCAAGGAAGTAGTCCGCCGCCTTGACCTGCCCGCGACCCAGGTTGGAGCCTGCCTGCAGTTCGCCCTGATCGGCCATGGCACGCTCCATCGCCCGGCTCTGCATCGAGCGGCCGCGATTAACGATGGTGAAGCAGCGCGACTGCTGGACGAAGATCTTGAGGATCGCCTCGGGGCTGCCCAGGTTGTATTCGCGCCACCACTGGTTGTCCGGCTCGACAATCGCGATCGCGCCAAGATTGCGGGTGCAGCGCGGAATCTCGCGCGTGCCCTTGGCTTGGGCCTGGCGCCCGGAAGACCCTTTTTCCTTGGCCAGGGCCGGCATGGAAGTAAGGGCCATGGCCAGCGCCAGCGCACCGGCGATAGTCTTTCGCATCGAATTAAGCTCCCTGTCGTTTGTCACAAGCGCCGCACACGGCGCAGCTGTCCAGACCGGAAGCTAGATCCCTCTGCGGGGAGTGTCTTGCATATTTCCGCCAATCCGGCGGCTCAATCTGCCTCAACCGCGATGTTGTCGATCAGCCGGGTTCCGCCGATCCGAGCCGCCACGAACAGCCGCAGATTGCCGCGCTCGCCCGGACCGATCGGCGCCAGCGTGTCCGCGTCGCGAAACTCGGCGTAATCGACCGAGGAAAAGCCGCCCTGGAGCAGCTGATCCACCAGCGCCGCCTTCGCCAAGTCATGGCTTGCTCCGCTGCGAACCGCAGCCACTGCCTCGCGCATCGCACGGGGCAGGCAGGCCGCCTGGGCGCGCTGGGCGGGATCCAGGAAGGCGTTGCGCGACGAAAGCGCCAGCCCGTCCGCCTCGCGCACCGTGGCCACGCCGTGGATTGCCGAGGCAGCGGGCGCCTGCAGATCAAGGTCACGGGCCATGCGGCGGATAACGGCGAGCTGCTGCCAGTCCTTTTCCCCGAAGAAGGCCATGTCCGGGGCGACCTGGTTGAACAGCTTGCAGACCACGGTCGCCACCCCGTCGAAATGGCCCGGGCGTGCCGCGCCGCACAGCCCGTCGCTCACGCCCGAAACGCTGATCGAGGTGGCATAGCCTGCGGGATACATCGCCTCCACCGCCGGGGCCCAGAGCAGTTCCACCCCTTCGTGTTCGAGCAGCGCGGAATCCGCCGCCAACTGGCGCGGATAGCGGCCCAGGTCCTCGTTTGGGCCGAACTGGCGCGGGTTGACGAAGATCGACACCACCACGCTTGCCGCATGGCGCCGCGCCTCGCGCACCAGCGTCAGGTGGCCTTCGTGCAGCGCACCCATGGTGGGGACGAGGGCGACCGGTCCGCGCACGCGCAGCCCCGCCAAGGCACGGCGCAGTGGATCAAGCTGCGTCAAAGTTTGCACCGGCATTCCCCCTCGGATAGAATTACGGACCGGTTGGCCCTTGCGCCCGCCCTAGCGCTGCATTGCAGCACCCAGCAACCAGCAAACGAAAGCCACCCAGCTCCAGTGTCCGCGCAACCTGTCCCGCATCGCATCGTCTTCGCCAACGAAAAGGGGGGGACGGGCAAGTCCACCACGGCCGTCCACGTGGCCATCGCCCTTGCCTATCAGGGCGCGCGCGTGGCCGCGATCGACCTTGATCCGCGCCAGCGCACGCTGCACCGCTATTTCGAGAACCGCGCAGAAACCATGCGCCGCCGCGGCATCGTGCTGCCCAGCGCCCAATTCGCCGTCTACGAAGGCGAAAGCAGCGAAGGGTTGGACCAGTTGACCAGCGAACTGGGGCAGCAGGCCGATTTCCTGGTCTTCGACACCCCGGGCCGCGATGATCTCCTGGCGCGCCACGTTGCAACCTCGGCCGATACCCTGGTCACCCCGCTCAACGACAGTTTCGTCGACTTCGACCTGATCGGCCAGGTCGATGCCGAAACCTTCAAGGTCCGCCGCCTGTCGTTCTACGCGGAACTGATCTGGGAAGCGCGCAAGAAGCGCGCGATGGCCACGATCCGCGAACAGCGGCGGGAAATGGACTGGGTGGTGGTGCGCAACCGCACTCAGCATACCGAGGCGCGCAACATGCGCCGGCTCGACAGCGCGCTGACCGAGTTGTCGAAGCGGGTCGGCTTTCGCATCGCCGGCGGCCTGTCGGAACGCGTGATCTATCGCGAGCTGTTCCCTTCGGGCCTGACCCTGCTCGACAAGGGGCACCTTGGCGAGCTTGGCACCAGCCACCTCGTCGCGCGCCAGGAACTGCGCACGCTGCTCGCCAGCCTCAACCTGCCGGTGCCCGCATTGCAGCGACCGGAACCGTTGGCCGCGGCGCAGGGTTGAAGCAGGCCTTGGGCAAGCTCCTCACCCTCCTGCTGCTCGCGGCCATCGCCTGCCGGGTCCTGACCGGGCAGTGGCCATGGCAATTGTGGGCCAAATCAGAGCGTTCGCAGGCCGAGGCCCAGGCTCGGGCCTTGCTGGGCGTAAACCGCTCGGCTAGGCGCGAGGAGATAGTCGATGCCCATCGTAGACTGATCGCACGGGTCCACCCGGACCGGGGCGGCAGCAACGAAGCGGTGCACGATGCCAATGCCGCGCGCGACCTGTTGCTGGCGCGGCTTGAAAGGACCGGATGAAGCCATGAACAGCCACCAGTTCCACTCAACCGTGCTGCGCGAATATGACATCCGCGGGATCATCGGCGAAACCCTGGGCAATGCCGATGCCTATGCGATCGGTCGCGGTTTCGCGACCCTGCTGCGCCGTGCTGGTGGCACCAAGGTGGCGGTGGGCTACGATGGCCGGCTGAGCTCTCCCGAACTGGAGGCCGCCCTGGTCGAAGGCCTCAACGCCAGCGGCGTGGACGCGGTTCGCGTCGGCATGGGGCCAACCCCGATGCTGTACTACGCCGAAGCCTCAATGGAAGATGTGCAGGGCGGCATTCAGATAACTGGCAGCCACAATCCCGCCAATTACAATGGCTTCAAGCTGGTATTCATGGGGCGCCCGTTTTTTGGCGGGGATATCCAGGAGCTCGGCCGCCTCGCTGCCGCCGGGGACTGGATGGTCGGCCAGGGCGCGTTCGAGCATCGCGAGATCCTCGGCACTTATGTCGACCGCCTGGTAGAAGGGCTGGCCGGGATCGGGCTGGATCAGCTCTCCGATCGCCGGATCGGCTGGGACGCGGGCAATGGGGCCGCCGGCCCCGCGCTCGAACTGCTGGTCCAGAAGCTTCCTGGCGAACACCATACGCTCTTCACCCAAGTGGATGGGACGTTCCCGAACCATCATCCGGATCCCACTGAGGAGAAGAATCTGGCCGATCTGAAGGCCCTGGTCGCGGCAAAGAAGCTCGATTTCGGAATCGCTTTCGATGGCGACGGCGACCGGATCGGCGCGATCGACGGCGAAGGGCGCGTGATCTGGGGCGACCAGCTGCTCATGATCTACGCCGAAGACCTCCTTGCGATGGAGCCGGGATCCACGATCATCGCGGATGTGAAGGCTTCCAGCGCCCTATTCGACCAGGTCGAAAGGCTGGGTGGACATCCGCTTATGTGGAAGACCGGACACAGCCTTATTAAATCCAAAATGAAGGAGCTTTCCGCTCCGCTGGCCGGCGAGATGAGCGGGCACGTGTTCTTCGCGCACCAGTATTATGGCTACGACGACGCACTCTATGCCGCAGTCCGGCTGATCGCCGCCTCGGCCAGGCTGGGCAAGTCGGTGACCGAGCTGCGCGCGGCGATGCCTGCGCTGTGCAACACGCCGGAAATGCGCTTCCAGGTCGATGAAAGCCGCAAGTTCGCGGTGGTCGACGAAGTGGCGGCGCGGCTCGCCGCCGCTGGCGCGGACGTCAACGGGATCGATGGCGTGCGCGTCTCCACGGCCGACGGCTGGTGGCTGCTGCGCGCATCCAACACCCAGGACGTGCTGGTGGCCCGTGCCGAGAGTGAAACCGAGGCTGGTCTCGACCGGCTGATCGCCCAGATCGACGAGCAGCTGGCGCTGTCGGGGGTGGAGCGGGGCCCGCAGGCCGGCCACTGATCGCTGGTGCGGCTCGCAGCCTGCCCGGGGCCGCGCTCGCGGTCCGGACCTAGAGGACCAGCGGCAAGGCCGCGGCGGTAACCACCAGGCTGCCCAGCATCGCCGCAGCCCCGGGCCAGGCGCGCCTGCCGGCAAGGCCGAGTGCCGTTGCCGTCTTGAACAGGGTGTTCAGCGTGACCGGCAGGATCAGCACCAGCGCGGCGGTCTGCGCTGTCAGGGTGCCGGGGGGCAGGTTCCCCATGGTGATGATCGCCGAATCGACATCGACCGTGCCCGAAATGGCCAGCACGGTGGCCAGGCCGGCATCGCCGTAGCTGGCCAGAACCCATCGCGCGAGCGCGGTAAGCGCCATGGTCAGCACCATCAGCAGCAGGGCCGGACCAACATCGAAGGGATTGCGCAGATTCAATTCCTCTGGCGCGTGCAGGTTTCCAGTGCGGCCGTGGCGCAGCAGGAAGGCACCGGCGGCCAGGCTGGCGACCATCCCCGGCATGGTCAGCTTGACGAGTTCGGGCAAGGCAAAGCCGGCCAGGGCTCCGGTCAGCAGCGTCACCCGAAGGAACATGATCCCGCCCGCCAGCGCGATCCCGGCGTTGGCGATGGTGGCCGTGGAGGGGTCATCACGCAGCTTGCCTGCAAGCGCGGCGGTGACGGCGGTCGAGGAAACCAGCGCACCTGCGGCAGAAGTCGCCAGAACCCCGCGCGATGGCCCCAGCCACTTGGCGGCGATATAGCCCGTGAACGAAAAGCCCGAGACCAGCACGACCACCAGCCACAGCTGGCGCGGTCGCCAGGCGCCATAGGGTCCGAAGGGCGTGTCGGGAAGCAAGGGCAGGATCACCAGCCCGATCAGCGCGAACCGGGCGATCGCCATCATCTCGCGCTCTTCGATGTGGCGCAGCAGGTGATGCAGCGGGCCGCGCATCGACAGGACCAGGACGGTCACCCCCGTGGCCACGCTGGCCAGGACTGCCTCGCCGCTTGCGGCCAGGAAGCCGAACGCCATGGTCAGCAGCCCGGTCAGGCTGGCGGTCCCGCTGATCGATGCGTTGCGCTGGGTCGCGCGCCAGTAACCCAGCACCACCAGCACCGCGGCGCCGGCCACCAGCGCCAGAGCAAGGCCGGCTGCGCGTGCCTGCAGCTCTCCGGCGATACCGCCTGCCAGGCCCAGCAGGCCATAGGTGCGGATCCCGGCGAAGCGGCTCCCCGGTTTTTCCCCGCGCAGCACCCAGCCGCGCTGAAGGCCGATCAGCAGGCCCAGCGCCAGCGCAAGGCCGATACCGGTCAATTCGGACAAGTCGGGAAGCATCTCGGCCCCTGATGGCAGGGCGGCGAGCGGGGGGCAAGCCGCATGGCCTTTGCCACGGGGGCCTCGGCTCCCTAGATTGGCCCGGTGAGCAGCGCCCCCCTTCCTCCCGAACTGGCCGGATGGTTCGCCGCGCGGGGCTGGTCCGTGCGGCGGCACCAGGCGGAGATGCTGGAGGTTGCCGCCAGGGGGCGCCACGCCCTGCTGGTCGCGGACACGGGGGCGGGAAAGACGCTGGGTGGGTTCCTGCCAACCCTGGCCGACTTCTGCCCCACTGCGCTGGCGGGTGCCGTGCCGCCAGAGGGGCTCCACACACTTTATGTGTCCCCGCTCAAGGCACTGGCGCACGACGTGCGGCGCAACCTGCTGACGCCTGTGGAAGAGCTGGGCCTGGCGATGCGGGTGGAGACACGCAGCGGCGACACTCCGTCCGATCGCAAAGCCCGCCAGCGCGCCCGCCCGCCGCATGTCCTGCTGACTACGCCTGAATCGCTCTCGCTGCTGCTCAGCTATCCTGAAAGCGCGGCGATGTTCGCCGGGCTAAAGCGCATCGTGATCGACGAAGTCCACGCCTTTGCCACCGGCAAGCGCGGCGATCTGCTGGCGCTATCGCTGGCGCGGCTCCAGGCGCTTGCTCCGGGCATGCAGCGGGTCGCCCTGTCCGCCACCTTGGCCGAGCCGGACGCCTTCCGCGCCTGGCTGGCCCCCTGGGGCGAGATCGACAAGGTCGCACTGGTCGAGGGTGAGCCGGGCGCGGATCCCGAAGTTGAGATCCTGCTGCCGGATGAGGCGCGAGTGCCGTGGGGTGGCCATGCCGCGACCTGGGCCGTGCCGCAGCTCTATGCGGCGATCAAGGCCAACCGCACCACCCTGGTGTTCACCAACACCCGCTTCCTGGCCGAGTTCATCTTCCAGCAGCTGTGGGATGCCAACGACGAGAACCTGCCGATCGGGATTCACCACGGATCGCTGTCGGTCGAGGCGCGGCGCAAGGTCGAGGGGGCCATGGCGCGGGGCGAACTGCGCGCGCTGGTCTGCACGGCCAGCCTCGATCTGGGGGTCGACTGGGGCGATATCGATCTGGTCGTCCAGATGGGGGCGCCCAAGGGTTCCTCACGGCTGCTGCAACGGATCGGGCGGGCCAATCACCGGCTCGACAGCCCCAGCCGTGCCCTGCTGGCTCCGGGCAACCGCTTCGAGTTCCTCGAGGCCATGGCCGCCTGCCAGGCTGTGGAGGAGGGCCAGCGCGATGGCGAGAGCTTCCGGCCCGGCGGGCTGGACGTGCTGGCCCAGCACGTCATGGCCCGGGCCTGCGCCGGGCCGTTCGAGGGCGAATCGCTGCGGCTGGAGGTGGTCTCTTCCAGTGCCTACGCCTGGGTCGATCAGGCGGTGTGGGAGCGGGTGCTGCAATTCGTTGCCACAGGGGGGTACGCGCTGCGCGCCTATGACAGGTTCCAGCGGATCGTGCTGGGCCGCGATGGGCTGTGGCGGCTGACCCACCCGGAGCACGCCGCGCGCCATCGCCTTAACGCCGGGATCATCCTGGATTCGGAAATGGTCGAGGTCCGTTTCCGCAACCAGCGCTCGCTGGGCCGGGTCGAGGAGGGCTTCGCGGCGAGCCTGCGGCCGGGCGACACCTTCCGGTTCGCCGGGCTCGATCTTGAGGTCGAGGCAATGCGCGAGAGCGAACTGGTGGTGCGCGCGGCAAAGCGTTCCGGAACGATCCCCAGCTACATGGGCCAGCGCCTTGCCCTGACCACCCATCTGTCGGAGCGGGTCCAGGACCTGCTCGCTGACCGCGCCGGGTGGGCGCGGTTTCCCGATGACGTGCGCGAATGGCTGGAAATGCAGGCCTGGCGCTCAGAGCTGCCCGCGCCCGGCACCTTGCTGGTCGAAAGCTTTCCGCACGAGCAGCGCGAATACACCGTGTTCTATACCTTCGAAGGCTGGCCCGCCAACCAGGCGCTGGGCATGCTGATCACCCGGCGGATGGAAGTTGCGGGGCTATCGCCGCTCGGCTTCGTGGCCAACGATTACGCGCTGGCCGTCTGGGGCCTGAAAGCGGTGGAGGATCCGGCCGCGCTGTTATCGCCGGATATCCTGGCGGAGGAGTTCACCGAATGGGTCGAGGGCAGCTATCTGCTGCGGCGCGCCTTCCGTGAGGTGGCGGTCATTGCCGGCCTTGTCGAGCGCCAGCACCCGGGCAAGCGCAAGACCGGGCGGCAGGTGACCTTTTCGACCGATCTGATCTACGATGTCCTGCGCAAGTACGAGCCGGACCATGTCCTGCTGGGCGCGGCCTGGGCCGACGCGCGGGCGCGGATGACGGATGTGGGACGCCTGGCCGCCCTGCTTGAGCGGCGGGACCGGAAGCTGCGCCATATGCGGCTCGATCGGGTGAGCCCGCTGGCCGTGCCGGTGCTGGTGATGATTGGCCGCGAAAGCCTGCCGCAGGGCGCAGCCGATGACGAATTGCTGTTCGAGGCTGAAACGCTGGCGGGAACGGCGATGCGCGGCGACGCTCCGCTGGATACTACCTTCCGTCGTTGACCAGGTCGCCAGATGCAAGAAGGGGGCGGATCGCTCCGCCCCCTTCAGGTTCCATTCGCTTTGCGAGCAGTCTTATTCGGCGGCGGCAGGCGCGCCCGCCTGCTTGCTGAATTCCGAATACTGTTCGTTGCCGACGAAGCCGAACGCGGTGACGCCCGAACCCTTGATGATGTTCAGCACCTTGGCCGAAGTATCATAGGGCGCCTGGGCGTCGGGCTGGAACTGCAGTTCCGGCTCCGGCTTGATGGCCAGGGTCGCCTGGAGGGCCGAGAGAAGCTGGCCTTCGGAAAGCGGGGTGCCATTCCAAAGGATCTCGCTGGCGGGCGAAACGACGACCTTGTTCTTCGTACGTTCAATCTTGACGTCCGGCGGGGTTGCTGCCGGGGAAGGAAGGTCGATGTTCACCGCGTGCGTGGCCACAGGGATGGTGATGATGAACATGATGAGCAGAACGAGCATGACGTCGATAAGCGGCGTCGTGTTCATTTCCATCATCGGTTCGCCATCATCACTTCCGGCTGACATTGCCATGGTGGTTTACTCCTGAAAGGTGTGGGTCAGGCCGGATCAGCCGTTCGGGTCGACCGGGGTCGAGATGAAGCCGACCGTGGGATAACCCGAGATCTGCACGTTGTAGATCGCGCCGGCAACGCACCGCCACGGGGCCATCTGGTCACCGCGGATATGGACCTGCGGGACCATTTCCGGGTTGGCCCGAAGCGCCTCGGGGCCGCCCGCGCGCTTGACGATATTGTCGAGCCGCTTGAAGGCCTGGTCGCGCAGTTCCTGCGAGTCCACCGGCGTGATATTGTTGAAATAGATCCGGCATTCACCGCCCAGCGAAGCACCTTCGAAGCCCGGGTCGCCCGCAGAGCGGCCGGCCGCATCGGTGGTGCTCACCGTCAGCAGCAGGTTTTCGACCTTGTCCTTCGATTCCTGCGAAACCATGATCGGAATCTTGAGCTTCTGGATCGTCTGGATCGCGACCGGAACCGCGATGAGGAAGATGATCAGAAGCACCAGCATCACGTCCACGAGGGGCGTGGTGTTGATGTCCGCCATCGGCTTCTCGTCGCCGCCGGCGCCGCCAACTGACATCGCCATGAGTTACATCCTATCCTTGCGTTCTTCCGGATTCACGCCTGGTCAAGACCACTGCGCCATTCCGGTCAGTCCCCGGTGTGCGGCAGGCCAAGGCAAGCCGCACACCGGACTGTGGCTTACTGCTTGGCCGGAGCGGCGGCAGCAGGCTTGGCGGCCGGAGCCGGAGCAGCGGTCACCGCCGGACGGACAGCGCCCTTCGAGTTGATGTTGGCCAGCACGTCGGTCGAGAAGCCCTGGAGCAGCTCGGCGATCCGCTTGTTGCGGGCCTGCAGGTAGTTGTAGGCGAGCACGGCCGGAACCGCGACGAGCAGGCCGAGCGCGGTCATGATGAGCGCTTCACCGACCGGACCGGCGACCTTGTCGATCGAGGCCGAACCGGCGATGCCGATCGCGATCAGCGCGCGGTAGATGCCGACCACGGTGCCGAACAGACCGATGAACGGCGAGGTAGCGCCGACGGTGGCGAGGAACGGCAGGCCCGAAGCGAGGCGGGCGTTGACCGAGGCTTCCGAGCGGGCGAGCGAGCCGTGCAGCCAGTCGTGGGCTTCCAGAGCGTCGGTCATCTTGGCGTGGGCTTCTTCAGCCTTGAGGCCGTCTTCGACGATCTGGCGCCAGGCGCTGTTCTTCTCGAGCTTGGCGGCGCCGTCCTTGAGGGTCGGGGCGCGCCAGAACGAAGCGCGCAGTTCGCGGTACTGGCGCAGCAGCTTGGACTGTTCGAACCACTTGGTGAACAGGATGAAGAACGAGCCGAACGACATGATGCCGAGGATCACGACGGTGGCGTAGGCGATGAAGCCGCCCTGCTCGAGGGCTTCGGCGAAGCCGAACTTGTTCTGCGGTGCGTCAGCGGCGCCAGCGGCAAGGAGTTCAACGATAAACATGCGGTAAGTCCTCTCAAAGCGATTGGATTGGTGAGCTGGCGGATCCCCCACGGTTCCTGCCAGGTGCCCGGGCTGCGCCGGGCAGAATGGTCATTCGTCAGTCTTTCGGGATCACCCAGCGGACGCGGCTCGAATAGCTGCCGGTGGTCGGGTTGCCCTCACCATCGGCAGCCGGGGTGAACCGGGCGCGTCGGGTGATGTTGGAGCAGGTCGCCTCGTCGAGGTCGGGGCTGCCGCTGGAGCTCGTGATCTCGCAGCTGCCGACGCGGCCATCCGGCGTTACGGTAACGCGGAAGCCGGTGGTCCCTTCCCGCTCCTCGCGCAGCGCGCGGGTCGGATAGTCGTTGGTGGTCGCCCAGTTCGCCGGGTTGCCCCTGGGCGTGGCCTGCTTCGGCTGGAAGCGCGGCGGCGGCGGAGCGGGCGGCGCGACGACAGGCGGCGCGGCCACCAGCACCGGCGGAGCCGGCGGCGGCGGGGTTGTCACCGTCTGGATCGGCGGGGCAACGGTTGCCACGTTGATCTTCGGCGGCGGAGCCACGATCGGAGGCGGCGCAGCAACCTTCTTGGGCGGCGGCGGCGGCTCCTTCTTGGGCTCGTCCTTCTTGATGTCGACGGTTGTCACCTTCTTGACGACCATCCGCACGCCTTCATAGGCGAGGCCCGTCACCAGCGCATAGCCGACGACCAGATGGATCAAGGCGACGACGACAAAGGCGGTAATCTTGTTACCGCTCATCTCCTGGTCAGCGTAGGCCATTCAGATGCATCACTCCTAATCAGTCCCATCCGGGCCTAGGCCCGGACCCAGCGATCAGTCCGGCAAAAAGCCGTTCCAATCGCCCAAAGTCTTAACTTCCACCCTGCGGGTCAATCCGGAAGGCCGTTTGGCGCCCGACGCCAGACCGGCCAGATTGCGGGCCCTTGTTGTTGTTTGGCCCGGTTTTCCGTGAGCATTAGCGGCGAGGGCAGGAAGGCGCAACGCTTTATCCATTAACGACCGATTCACTTGTGTTAAGATCAAAGGGCGCAAGAATGCCGTCAGATATCCGCGCCTTGCATCCCGGCGAATCGGGAAGCGGCGCTGCATGAGGAATTGCGATGCCCAAGTCAGTCCCGACCCATCTGACCGCTGCGGCCGGTGCGGCCATGCTGGCGCTTGCAGTGCCGGCGTTGGGCGATTCGCGCCCGCTGCCCGCTGCGCCGGTTGCGCCCAGCTATGCCGACCTCGCCGACCTTGCCGATGCGGCGCAGCTGGTCGTGCGCGCCCGGCCCCAGGTGGTCAAGGCGGTCCCGCCCGCCCAGGTGCGGGGCGTGAAGGCCGGATGGGCGCGCTATCTGGTCGAGGCGAAGACCGAGGCGCTGATCTATGGCCGGGGCGCACTGGGCACCAAGGTTAGCTATCTGGTCGACCTGCCGCTCGATGCCAGGGGCAAGCCGCCAAGGATCCGCACCAGCATGCTGCTGTTCGCGCGGCCGGTCGAAGGCCGCCCGGCAGAGCTCCAGCTGGTCGCGCCCGATGCCCAGATGCCGTGGGACGAAGGGCTGGATGCCCGTCTGCGCAGCGTGCTGGCGGAATTCAACGCCCCCGGCGCGCCCCAGAAGATCACAGGCGTGCGCGAGGCGATCCACGTTCCCGGCGATCTGGCCGGGCAGGGGGAAACCCAGCTCTTCCTGGGCACCGCCAGCGGCGAGCCTGCCGCGATCACGGTGATTCGCGAACCCGCGCAGCCGCCGCGCTGGAGCGTCTCCTTTTCCGAAGTGGTCGAAGCCAGCGGCGAGCCGCCCTGGCGCGAAACCCTGGGCTGGTATCGCCTGGCCTGCTTCCTGCCGCGGGTGCTGCCCGGTTCGGTCAATATCTCGAGCGCGGCGGCCGACCGGGCCCGTGCGGCCAGCGATTACCGGATGGTGCTGGAAAGCCTGGGCCCCTGCACCCGCAACCGGGGCTGAGCGCGCGTCCGCCCAACCCGCGCAATGCCCTTGCCGCCCTTTCGCCGTGCCCCTAAGGCGCGGCGCGAAAGGGGATTACCATGGTTGCACCGCTACGTATCGCGCTCGCCGGGCTTGGCACGGTGGGGGCGGGCGTCATCCGCCTGGTCGAGGCCAACGCCGACCTGATCGCGCGGCGCGCGGGGCGGCCGATCGTCGTCACCGTCGTGGGCGCGCGTGATCGCAACAAGGACCGCGGGGTCGACCTGACGCCCTATGCCTGGGAAGACGACATGGTCATCATGGGCGAGCGCGAGGATGTCGACGTGGTGGTCGAACTGGTCGGCGGCTCGGACGGACCGGCGCTGGCCTGCGCGCGGACCACGATCGAGGCGGGCAAGGCGCTGGTCACGGCCAACAAGGCGATGATCGCGCACCACGGGCTGGAACTGGCCGCCAAGGCCGAGGCGGCGAAGGTCGCGCTCAAGTTCGAAGCGGCGGTCGCGGGCGGGATCCCGGTGATCAAGGCGCTGCGCGAAGGCGCGGCGGCCAACGCGATCGAGCGGGTCTACGGCATCCTCAACGGCACCTGCAACTACATCCTCTCGACCATGGAGGACACCGGGCGGGGCTTTGGCGAAGTGCTCGCCGAAGCCCAGGCCAAGGGCTATGCCGAGGCCGATCCGGCCTTCGACGTCGAAGGCACCGATGCCGCGCACAAGCTGTCGATCCTGGCGGCAATCGCCTTTGGATCGAAGCTTGATTTCGGCGCGGTTGAGACCAGCGGGATCACCCGCCTGACCGCCGCCGACATCGCCCAGGCCGATGCGCTGGGCTATGTCATCCGCCTGATCGGGATGGCCGACACCGAGGTGCACAACGGCACTCAACGGCTCTTCCAGCGCGTTCAACCGCACCTGGTGCCGTGCGACCATCCGCTGGCCCATGTCGACGGCGCGACCAATGCGGTGGTGGCCGAGGGCAACTTCTCGGGCCGCCTCCTGTTCCAGGGTGCGGGCGCCGGCGAAGGTCCGACCGCCAGCGCGGTCGTCGCCGACCTGATCGACATCGCGCGCGGCGAGGTGGGGACTCCTTTTTCGGTGCCCGTCGCCGAGTTGGAGGAAATGGCCCCCGCCGGGGCGAGCCAGCGGCGGGGCCGCGCCTATATCCGCTTCATGGTTGCCGACCGGCCGGGCGCGCTGGCCGAGATCACGGCGGCGATGCGGGATGCCGGGGTTTCGATCGAGAGCCTGATCCAGAAGGGCCGCGCCGCCGATTCGGGCGCGGTGATGGTGGCGATGGTGACGCACGAAGGCCCGGAAAGCGCGGTCAGCGAGGCGCTGCGGCTGCTCAAGGGGTCGGAAAGCCTGCTCGAGGCGCCGCTGGTGCTGCACATCCTCGGGAACTGAGGGGGTTTGTTGTCTGGGTGCGCTATCGACATCCGTCGATAGCTTGGCCTGGTCGGGCCGGGGGAGCGGGCCGGCCAGGCCAGGGAAGTCCGGACGGACTTCCCGCACCGCCGTCAGGCGGAAAATGACTCGGGCCTCGCGAGGCGCGGAGAGCATTCACACACCGTGAACCCATCCTCCCTCAGCGATCCGCCATTTCCCCGCGTGCGACCTTTTCGGCGTCCGATCCGGCCGGGGCTTCGGGGATGGCCTTGAGGTCGATGTAGTAGACCGGCGGCGGCACCCAGCCGCCGACCATGCAGCCTGGCTGGCCCTTGCACGATCCGCGATCGAGCTGCGGCGCGCGGGGCAGGCCGTCGCGCAGCGACTCGCGCGAGAGGGGATCGGTCTCGCGGCTGGAGCGGACCCGCCAGCGCGCGCTGTCGTCGCGGCCGCAGACCACGATCTCGTTTTCCCCGCCCGCCGCGCCGCCGGGGCAGGCCGGTTGTTCGGGCGCCGCGCGATAAGTCTCGCCCGCCGCCGCGATTCGCTCCGCGACCCGGGCGTCCAGTTCCTCGGCGGACTGGGCCAGCGCGGGGCTGGCCAGCAGCATTGCTGCCGCCAGCGCCGGGCTTGGGCGTAATCGGGACTTTCGCACGCCACTCCTTTCGCTCCGGCACCGGACCGCCAGAGGCCGTCCGGCGCTTGAACGTGCAGTGAACGCGGGTGCCCGGATCAGAACTCGTCGCGAGCGCCGGTCACCTCAAGCTCCTTGTCGTCCGCCACTTCGGCCGCCACGTCGAGCGCGGCTTCGAGCTGCTGCGCGGTGGCCGTGTCGGGCAGCTTGATCACGAAATAGAGATAATCGCCGCCGATTTCCCACGATCCCAGCTTGGCCCGGCGGCTGGCGCGCAGCAGTTCCAGCGCCTTGGCGCCATCCAGGGCATCGGCCTTGGCGGCGGGCGCGAACACCTCGCGCACCGGCACTCCGCCGACGGTCTCGGTCTTGCCCGAGACGAACACCAGCTGGGTGCGGCCTTCCTTCTTGTAGTTGTAGGTGATCTTGAAATCGCCGTCCTTGTCGATCTCGTACTTGATCGACTGCGCCTCCAGCCGGCGCTTGACCGTGGGATCCTCTGCCCCGGCGGCATGGGCGGGAATCGCGGCAAGCAGGGCCATGGGCAGCGCGGCGGTGAACAGGGCGGGCAGGCGGAGGGTCATTCGGCGTCCTTTCGGTGGGAACTGTCCGCGCCGCTTACCCCTGCCGCGCGCCGCGACATTGGACATATTCGCCAAGGTTGCGCCACCATCTCGACAAGCCGCGCCTGCGCCTCTAAGCGCGCCTCACGCACATACGTATTCAGCCAAGGGGCCTTCCAACCGCCATGACCCAGACCACTCCCGCCAGCTCGGTGCTCGATCGCGTCCTCGTCCTCGAAATGGTGCGCGTCACCGAAGCCGCCGCGATCGGCGCGTCCAAGCTGATCGGGCGCGGCGACGAAAAGGCGGCGGACCATGCCGCGGTCGAGGCGATGCGCGCCGCGCTCAACGAGCTGGCGATGGACGGCACCGTGGTGATCGGCGAGGGTGAGCGCGACGAGGCGCCGATGCTGTTCATCGGCGAAAAGGTCGGCTCCGCCCAGGGCACCGGCCCGAAGATCGACATCGCGCTCGATCCGCTGGAAGGCACCACCATCACCGCCAAGGCCGGCCCCAATGCGCTGGCCGTGCTGGCCGTGGCCGAGGAAGGCAACCTGCTCAACGCGCCGGACGTCTACATGGACAAGCTGGCGGTCGGCCCGGGCTATCCCGACGGGATCATCAGCCTGGCCAACACGCCCACCGAAAACGTCAAGCTGGTGGCTGCGGCCAAGGGGGTCCAGCCGAACGAGATCATCGTCTGCGTGCTGGATCGTCCGCGCCATGCGGACCTCATCGCCGAACTGCGCGGCCTGGGCTGCGGCGTGGTGCTGATCGGTGACGGCGATGTCGCCGGGGTGATGGCGGTTGCCAATCCCGAGACCACGATCGATCTCTACATGGGTTCCGGCGGGGCGCCCGAAGGCGTGCTGGCCGCCGCCGCGCTGCGCTGCGTCGGCGGCCAGTTCAATGGCCGCCTGCTGTTCCGCAACGACGATGAACGCGCCCGCGCCCGCAAGTGGGGGATCGAGGATCTCAACAAGATCTACACCCGCGACGAGCTGGCCAAGGGCGACTGCATCTTCGCCGCCACCGGCGTCACCGATGGCTCGCTGCTGAAGGGCGTGAAGCGGATGAAGGACGGCCTGATCACCACCCAGTCGGTGGTGATGCGCGCCAGCTCCGGCACGGTCCGCTGGGTTTCGGGCGAGCACCGCAACAAGAGCTGAACGGTTTTGGGCCAGCGGTCCCGGATCAGGTCGGGGACGACGCCCTAACTCCGCGTCGTCCCGGGCTCCCCCGGGGCCGCTGGCCTCCTTGCGCAGATTTGCCCGTGCGCCCTCGTTCCGTCCGGGGCCGAGGGCCTTGCAATCGCGGGGCGGCTGACTAGAGCCGGGTGCGGGCGGCATCGCTGGAGGAAGGGCGACTCTATGAAGATCATGACCGGCAATTCGAACCTGCCGCTGGCACGGGCCATTGCGGGCTACCTCGAAATGCCGCTGACCGATGCCTCGGTCCGGCGCTTTGCGGATGAAGAGGTCTTCGTGGAGATTCACGAGAACGTGCGCGGCGAGGACGTGTTCGTGGTCCAGTCGACCAGCTTCCCGGCCAACGACAACCTGATGGAACTGCTGATCTGCATCGATGCGCTGCGCCGCGCCTCGGCCAAGCGGATCACCGCCGTGGTTCCCTATTTCGGCTATGCCCGGCAGGACCGCAAGCCCGGTCCGCGCACTCCGATCTCGGCCAAGCTGGTGGCGAACCTGATCACCACCGCCGGGGCTGACCGCGTGCTGGCGGTGGACCTTCACGCCGGGCAGATCCAGGGCTTCTTCGATATCCCGACCGACAACCTCTATGCCGCGCCCGTCATGGCGGCGGACGTGCTGGCGCGCAGCGGCGGCAAGGACCTGATGGTCGTCTCGCCCGACGTCGGCGGCGTGGTGCGTGCCCGGGCGCTCGCCAAGCGGCTCGACAATGCCCCGCTCGCCATCGTCGACAAGCGCCGCGACAAGCCGGGCCAGTCGGAAGTGATGAACATCATCGGTGACGTGCGCGATCGTAGTTGCATCCTGATCGACGACATCATCGATTCGGGCGGCACCCTGTGTAACGCCGCCCAGGCGCTGATGGACGCGGGCGCGGCCAGCGTCACCGCCTACCTTACCCACGGCGTGCTTTCGGGCGGCGCGGTGGCGCGGGTCGAAGGCTCGGCGCTCAAGGAACTGGTGATCACCGACACGATCCAGGCGACCGAGGCCGCCCAGGCCTCGTCCAAGATCCGCGTCCTCTCGATCGCGCCGCTGATCGGCGAGGCGATCCGCCGCATCGCCGACGAAAGCTCGGTGTCGAGCCTGTTCGACTGATGAAGCTGGACGCCGAGATCGCGCTTGCCCACCGGCTGGCCGATGCCGCTCGCGAGGCGATCCTGCCGCATTTCCGCTCTGGCATGACGTCCGAGCGCAAGAGCGATTCGACGCCCGTGACCCTGGCCGACCGCGCCGCCGAAGCGGCGATGCGGGCGATCATCAAGGCCGAGTTTCCGGACGATGCCATCCACGGCGAGGAGTACGGCGCGGAAACCGGCAGCTCCGGGCGGACCTGGGTGCTCGATCCGATCGACGGCACGGCGGGCTTCCTGGCCGGGCGTCCGATGTTCGGCACGCTGATTGCACTGGTGGTCGAAGGCTGGCCGGTGCTGGGCGTGATCGACCAGGCCGTGCTGAAGGAACGCTGGGTTGGGATCACGGGCCGTCCGACCACGCTCAACGGCCAGCCGGTGCGCACGCGCGGGTGTGCTGCGCTGGCCGATGCGACGCTGGCGACGACCGGGCCGCACTATTTTGACGACCATGAAGGCGAACACTTCATGGCGCTGGCCGCGCGCACCGATCATCGCCGGATGGTGATGGGCGGGGACTGTTACAACTACGCCATGCTGGCGACCGGGCAGATCGACATCGTCTGCGAGGCGGGGCTCAAGCTCCACGATTACGCGGCGCTGGTGCCGGTGGTCGAAGGCGCGGGCGGAGTGATGTGTGACTGGAGCGGCGAACCGCTCCACGCCGCCAGCCAGGGCGACGTGCTGGCACTGGGCGATCCGGCGCGGCTGGAAGACGTGGTCGAGGCGCTGGCCTGCGGGCACTGAGTCCTGAGATTTTCGCGCAAAGGCGCAAAGCAGGCGCACTGCGGCGGAACCCCTTTGAATCAGGCATTCCGCCGAACGTGCCGTAGAGAATGGAAAGCGGCTATGCCGCAGTCATAACCCCTCAGCGCCTTTGCGCGAACCTTCCTAACGCAGCGCTTCCGAGACAAACGCCGCCGCGCGTTCGCCGATCATGATCGAGGGGGCGTTGGTGTTGCCCGAGACCAGCCGCGGCATGATCGAGGCGTCGGCCACCCACAGCCCCTCCACGCCGCGCGCTTTCAGCTTGGGGTCGACCACGCTGCCCTCGTCGCTGCCCATCCGGCAGGTGCCGACCGGGTGATAGATCGTGTCCGCCGTCGCGCGGATCTGCGCGTCGAGCGCGGCATCGTCGTTGTAGTCGATCGGGTTGCGGTCGCGGCCCTGATAGTTCGACAGCGGCGGCGCCTCGCAGATGCGTTGCATCAGCCGCGCGGCCTTGCGCAGCAGGACGAGGTCGCGCTCGTCGGACAGGAAGTCGGGGTTGATCGCCGGGGGCTGCGCGGGGTCGGTGCTCCGCAGCTTCACCCAGCCGCGGCTTTCCGGGCGCAGGACGCAGGCGTGGACCGAGAAGCCATGCCCCGGCACCCGGTCGCGCCCGTGGTTCTGCACGATCGCGGGCAGGAAGTGATACTGGATGTCCGGCGCGGGCGCGGAAGGATCCAGCGTCCAGAAGCCGCCCGCCTCGGCATAGGGCGTGGTCATCGTGCCGGTGCGGCGGCGGATGTATTCGATCAGCGACATGCCCATCCGCCAGACCCCGCCGAGCGAACGGCCGAACAGGTGCGGGGAATCTGCCTCGTAGGAGATGATGAAGTCGCAGTGGTCCTGCAGGTCCGCACCGACCGCATCGCAGTGGCGCTGGACCTCGATCCCGTGTTCGGCAAGGTGCGAAGCTGGGCCGATGCCCGACAGCATCAGCACCTGCGGGCTGCCGAAGGCCCCCGCGCTCAGCACCACGCCGCCGTTCGCGCGCAGCACCTGGCGGCTCTCGCCCTGCCGGATCGCGACGCCGACCGCGCGGCCTTCCTCGATCAGGATCTTCTCCACCTGCACCCCGGTGCGCACGTCGAAATTGGGGCGGCTGCGCGCCGGTTCGACATAGGCGCGGGACGAGGACCAGCGCTCCCCGCCGCGCTGGGTCACCTGGTAGAGCCCGAAGCCGTCCTGCTTCGCACCGTTGAAATCGGGATTGCGGGGCAGTTGCAACTGCGCGGCGCTTTCGACGAAGGCGCGGCTGGCGGGCGAGGGCCAGTGCTGGTCGCTGACCGAAAGCGGCCCGCCGACGGCGTGGAAATCGCTGCCGCCGCGCTCGTTGTCCTCGCAGGCCTTGAACCAGGGCAGGACGTCTGCATAGGCCCAGCCGGTGCAGCCCAGCGCCGCCCAGTTGTCATAGTCCCAGGCGTTGCCGCGCAGGTAGAGCATGGCGTTGATCGCGCTCGAACCGCCCAGCCCCTTGCCCCGCGGTTGATAGCCCCGGCGCCCGTTCAGCCCCGCCATCGGCTCGGTCTCGAACGCCCAGTTGGCGTTCTTGGCCTGGGCGACCAGCAGGCCGGGGGTCTTGATCCGGAAGTTGTCGTTGGTGCCGCCCGCTTCCAGCAGGCAGACCCGGCGCGCGGGATTTTCGCTGAGCCGGCCGGCCACCGCGCTGCCCGCGCTGCCGCCGCCGATCACGATTACGTCGAACTGATCCATTGCCCGCCTCTCCTGACAGCTTTGTCAGCAGGGCGTTTAATCAATCGGTTAAAGCAGCGCAAATCTATTCGGCGGGAACCACGTCCTGCCGCTCCTGCCAGCGGGTGCGGATCGTGTCGGAGGTGTCGCGGCTGCCGTCGTGGCTCCAGCCCGGCGGGGCGAACATGTAGTGCAGCTTGGCCCGCCACGGCGCGCGCCAGACATCCCGCGCGATTCCGATCCATTCGTGGAACACTGCCCACAGCAGGTTGAAACTGCCCAGCTGGCGGACGATCCCATAGCGGATCCGCACCCCGTCCAGCTCCCCCTGGAAGGTGCCCAGCAGGCGGTCCCAGACGATGAACACCCCGGCATAGTTGCGATCGAGGTAGAGCGGATTGGTCGCGTGGTGGACCCGGTGGTGCGACGGCGTGTTCATCACCGCCTCGAACCAGCGCGGCAGCTTGCCGATCGCCTCGGTGTGAATCCAGAACTGGTAGATCAGGTTGATCGCCCCGCAGGTCGCGATCATCGCCGGGTGGAAGCCGATGAACACCGGCCAGATGCGAAACGCGAAGTTCGCGGCGAAGAACCCGGTCCAGGTCTGCCGCAGAGCGGTCGACAGGTTGTAATGCTGGCTGGAATGGTGGTTGACGTGGCTGGCCCAGAACCACCGGCTGCGATGCCCCAGCCGGTGCGCGACGTAGTAGTTGAAATCATCGAGCACGAAGCAGGCGGCCCAGGCCCACCACTGCCAGCCGATGGTCACCACGCGGTGTTCGTAGAGCCACAGCGCCATGGTCAGCACCACGGTGCCGGTCAGCGCCCCCGCCACCGTGCTGCCGACGCCGAGGCCGAGCGAGGTGAGCGTGTCCCGGGGTTCGTACTTCTCGGGCGCGCGGCGCGCGGCCCACATCATCTCGATGACGATCAGCAGCAGGAAGCCGGGGATGGCATAGTCGACCGGGCCGAGTTCGGGCATGGTCAGGCTCCCAGCCTGCGCAGGCTGGCCGCCCAGACCTGCGCCCTGTCACCCAGATCGATGGTGATCTTGCCAAAGCTGGGGTCGCTGGTGCCGATGGTCAGGAAGTTCTGGTGCAGCCGGGTATCCGAATGGCTGTCGAGCAGCCGCGCGGCGAACTGCGCGCCGTGGCGGCGCAGCAGCAGGACGCGGCCCTGCGCATCGCGCAGCAACGCGCCGATCCCCGCCCGGTCGACCGCCACCTCGACCGCATCGAATCCGCCGAGCGCGGCCGCCGCCTCGTCCCGCGCCTGCGCCTCGCTGCGCAGCCGCACGTCGCCGCCCAGCCCCAGCTGGTGCGCCAGCAGGGCGAGCAGCAGCACGGCGGCGATCGACACGGCAAGCTGGACGAGCTGGAACAGCATCGCCGGCCTACTTCGCGCCTGCCGCCAGCATGTCGATCAGTGCGCGCACCGGGGTCAGGTCATAGCCAGCCTCGGCAGCGGCGGCGGAAAGCGCCTGCGGATTGGCGCCCTGGCTGGCCTCGGCCAGCGCCCAGAGCAGGGTGGAGCGGGTGCCCGAGCGGCAATAGGCCAGCACCGGCGCCTGGGTGGAGCCAAGCGCTTCGGCCATGGCCTTGACCTGGCCTTCCGAAAAGCCCGCGTGGGTCACCGGGATGGCGACATAGGCGATGCCCGCATCACGCGCCGCAGCCTCGATCTCGGCGCCCGGAACCTGGTCATCCGATTCGCCCTCTGGGCGGTTGTTGATGATCAGGCCGACGCCCTGCCGGGCGGCTTCGGCCACTTCCGGCAGTCCGATCTGGGGACTGGCGAAGATGCGGGGGGAGAGCTGGCGAAACATGACGCGTTCTCTGCCAAGTGGCGCGGAAACTGGCAAGACTGCGCGGATTCGCAGCGGAGTATAAGCCGGGCCGGGCAGTAGTGTCATGGCAGAAATGTCACACTTTCAGGCCGCTGGAATGCCATCCGGCGTCGCGGTTCTGAATCTGTTCGCTATTGTGCAACTTATCGGCTATCAGACAAAGTGCAGAGGAGAGGGCTTTTCGGGCATTCGCTCTGTCGTCCGGTGCGATTCGCCCGCGCCGCCGGACTGTGTAGCTTAGGGCGAAATGCAAGGTGCGTTCGGGTTTATGGGTTTTGACAGAGGACGTCGCGGCCGGGGTCGCGACAAGCGGGACGGGTTCGGCGAAGACAACTTCGATCCCTTCATGGGCGGCGGTGACCGCTTCGGTGGGGGTGACCGGTTCGGCGGCGGTGGCAACCGCGGTGGTTTTGGCGGCGGCGATCGCGGCGGTTTTGGCGGCGGTGATCGCGGCCCGCGCAGCGGCGGCTTCGGCGGCGGCGGTGGTGGCGGCTTCGGCGGCCCGCGCGGCGGCGGCGGCGGTGGCGGCATGCCTGCCCAGGTGGTCGGTGAAGGCACCGGCACCGTAAAGTTCTTCAACTCGGCCAAGGGCTTCGGCTTCATCCAGCGCGATGACGGCGGTGAGGACGTGTTCGTCCACATCAGCTCGGTCGAGCGCGCGGGCCTTGAAGGCCTGGCCGAAGGCCAGAAGCTGGGCTTCACCCTGGTCGACCGCGGCGGGAAGATTTCCGCCAGCGACCTGCGGATCGAAGGCGACGTGATCCCGGTCGAAAAGCGCGAAGCTGCCCCGCAGCGTCAGCTGACCGGTGAACGCGCGACCGGAACGGTCAAGTTCTTCAACGCGATGAAGGGCTTCGGCTTCATCACCCGCGATGACGGCCAGGCCGATGCCTTCGTGCACATCAGCGCGGTGGAACGCTCGGGCATGTCCGGCCTCAACGAGGGCGACCGGCTTGAGTTCGACATCGAAGTCGACCGACGAGGCAAGTACTCGGCGGTCAATCTCCAGCCGCGTCAGGATTGACCAGCCGGTGAAGGGGCGGCCGCCACGCGGCCGCCTCGCACACGACAGATTTGGCGCAAGGCAATGGCGGCTCCCGGCGGGCCGCCATTTGTCGTTTACCGTCTCCGCCGGGACCAAGCCTGAGGAATGATGCGATGTCGATTACTCCGCTGATGCCAGTCTATCCCCGCTGCGGCTTTCGCCCGGTGCGTGGCGACCACTGCCACCTGATCGGGGAAGATGGCCGACGCTATCTCGATTTCGCGGCCGGCATCGCCGTCAACATCCTCGGTCATTCGCACCAGGGCCTGATCGGCGCGATCCAGCGGCAGGCGGAAACGCTGATGCACGTCTCCAACCTCTATGGCAGCCCGCAGGGCGAGCGCCTGGCCCAGCGGCTGGTCGACCTGACCTTTGCCGATACGGTGTTCTTCACCAATTCGGGCGCCGAGGCGGTGGAATGCGCGATCAAGACCG